>ERZ808252.934-NODE-934-length-24427-cov-42.652962_pt1 | contig 24427 bp, 35 predicted proteins | sample MGYA00521242_ERZ808252 | MGnify/ENA primary metagenome ERZ808252 (study PRJEB31516, sample SAMN03275581) | gut metagenome | biome: mammalia-associated habitat; material: feces | host: Papio cynocephalus | place: Kenya | collected 2012-08-07 ...
CCTAATGCGTTCATATTATTGTAACATCGTGAACGCATTAGGTAATTTGTGTTAAAGCATTTGGAAACTAGAAAATTAGCTATTACCTTTGTGGTATGAAAAAGGCAGTAATATATTCTAGAGTTTCTACAGACCAGCAAAACTATGAACGGCAAACTGAAGATTTATTGAAGTATGCCAAAGAACATTCTTATGAAGTTGTAGAGGTCTTAGAAGAAAAAGACAGTGGCTTTAATAATGATAGAATGGAGTTCAACAAACTTCTTTCTTATACTGATATAGATATTATATTAGTTTGGGAACTTTCGCGTCTATCCAGAAGGAGTATAAAGTTACAGCAAACTGTTTATGATTTTATAGATAAAGGAATCGCCGTATATGCTTATAAGGATAACTTTTGCACACACAACGCAGATGGAAGTATTAACGAAGTGTCTAAAATGGTATTAGCTTTGTCTGCAACTATTGCAGAGAGTGAGGCAAAAACAATACAAAAGCGGTGTGTTGCTGGAAGGGACTTCAAACGTATTAATAGCACTATTAGTTATACCTCTATCCCACCATACGGCTATAAACTGGTTGATAAGAAACTAGTGATAGATGAAGAAGCTGCTGAAATAGTGCGTAATATCTTTAAGATGTCGTTAGACGGTATTGGGGTAAAGCGTATACACTATTATCTACAAAACTATAGTAAGAAATGGGGAATACGCTCTATCGCGAGAATACTAAGAAACACAGTATATAAAGGATATGCAGACTATAAAGGGTTTAGAATAAATACCCCTCAAATAGTTAGTGCTGAAGTATGGGATAATGTACAACTGCATTTAGACAATCGAAAGAATAAAAGGTGTTTAGGTAAAGAGAAAAGAGCTATACAATACTATCTAAGAGGTCTTATAGTATGTCCTTTTTGTGGTAGACACTATGTTTATAGGTCTATACCAAATGTATATGACTGTATAACTAAGGTATCACCCGATTATGTAAAAGATAAAAGTACTGGAATAAAAGGGTCTGACTTAGATAATAGTGTATGGTATGTTACTCAAATACTCTTTAGAGAAGATATAAATGAACGCTATCTAGCAGAGAAAAAAGCACCTTATGAAGCAGAGAAAAGCGAACTACTTTCTAAGATGGAAGAACTGGCCAAAAAGCGTACTGAAAAGGTAAATGAATCAAATAAGCGTGGGGAACTAGTTTTGTTATATAAGGACACCAATAAGGAGCTATATTCATCCACACTAGAGAAGATAAAGCAACTAGGTAAAGACATAGAAAGCTACAATGTAGAGATAGAGAGCTTACAAAAGAATGTTCTATTACTAAAAGAGAGAATAGATAACATTAGTAAGGGCTTATCTATGGAAATAACCGATACAACAGAAAAGATAGACTTCTTACATAAGGTTATAGATAAAATAGTAGTGTATGGTAGTAGAGGAAAGAAAGTAGTTCAGATATTCTATAAAACTGGAACCATATATGATATACTATTATATAAAAGAAAATGGTACTACTTCAAAAATGAAGGATGTGTAAAGTATGGCACAGAATTTGCCGAAGTAACTGGTGAAGGTATGTTTTGTAAGGAAGTCTTAGGTTACTATATCTATGATGACTATTTCGGACTACTTCAAACGCATAACTTACTAAATCCTATAGAATGAATAAGTTATATTTTGCAATATTGTTTTGGGCTATTTTATTATCTCCAGCCCTAATTATGTGGATTATAACCAAACTAACAAAGAATGAAAGAATCTTAGTTAGGGCAGAAAAGATATGTGACGTTCTTTTTAAGGTTATACTTTGGACATTCTTTATATCATTCTTTATTTATGTTGCAGTTTTGCTAATAGCTATGTTTAATTTTATATTTGATTAATAGCTATGTTTACAGCAAAGGACTTACTGGAAGATAGGAGTAAAGAATATTACGATAGACTATTTGAACGGCTATTTAAGAGGGAATGTGCATATCTAAAACCTTATGAAAAAGTGGTATTTAATTTCCCTAATGGTGATGTATACTTATGGGATGAAGTGGATAAACTAGCCAGTGATGAAGAAAAGGCTTATCTTTATACTCAATTCGGGGTTGATGAAGCATATAAACTAGAATATTTATTTGTAGAGTACAATAGAGCGTTCATATATCTAGCACCTTCTTTTGTTATGTCTTTAGCAATAGTAAGGATGTTATTGGATGCTATCACACTTTTATATGCAGAATATAAACATCCGTTCAAAGTACTTTATAGGGTGTTCAATAGGGGCGTTTCTCTAAATCAAATAAAGCTGGGAGGGAAGCAGCTTAATCCTTCAGAACTTAGAAAAGAACTGGATGATGAGCTAGGTACTAACATATCCGAACTATATAAGCATTATTCACATTATGTTCATCCGTCTAGAAAGAATATTGAAATAGCATCGCGGTCACCTATATCATTAGTGAAAAGAAGAACGCTATCAGAGCCTTCTTCTAAAGAGATTAAGAAGCTATATAAGGAAGCATTATACGATGTAGTTAGTATAAACCGAATTGCTACTAGAATAATAAAATTCTATATGCAATGGCTTAAAACCAATAAACCCCAACTAACTTAATAGCTGGGGTTTTATTGTTAGAATAGGCTTACAATAGTTGTAACTATATGGATTATTACTAATAGACTTAATACAGCTACAAATGCCTTTCCTACTTTGCTAGTGATAAAATCAGTGTAATTCATAATGCTTAGCTAATGTAATGGGTAATTCGCACATCTATTTAGTTACTATTGTCTAATCTCCTACTGTGGTTTTAGTGAAATGGCCGGAATGAAAAGGCTAAATCCCCTACTTCTATAATGAAGATAAGTACTTACAAATATCTCTAAGATTGAATATATAGACATCGTTATTTATAAAAATCACATACCAGCCTTCAGACGCTTTACCCTACTTAATAAGGCTACACATAGCATAAAACTTTTTATCTTCCATAAAGATTGTATCATATAGTTTACTCCTTACTTTTATTTCTGCTAGGTGCTACTACTACTCAAATGTGAAGTAACAATCTACTGGGTTATAATCGTCCTTTGTAAAGGCATACTAAGTGATACCTTTCTACTATAATAGAGCTTTGAATTTTGCTCTACCTATTTGCTCGCTTTTCTAAAAATTGTTCATTATTTTATTATATATTTGGGGCGAATTAATTCATAACCTTTAATGTTACTACCGTCTATCTTTCTTTGTGTCAGTTTGCAGTTATAATATGTTTCAATGTCGGATGCTTTAGCTGATTTATTAATACCGACTGAACTATATATACTTTTCAGCTTATTTTTTAAGTCCTTACAGCTAAGAAATCCTTTGTAGTTAGATAACATCTTAGCTATCTTATATTCGTTAGTTGCAGTTTTATCTAAGTTAAGTAATTCCGTTTCTATTGCTTTAACGGTATATCTTAATTGTCTTACTTTATCTTCACCTAACTTATTATAAGCATCAACTACTAAAGGGTATAGTTCTGTGATATGTTCATCTGTAAGAGATAGCTTTTTAAGTTCACAGTACTTTATAAAGGCTTCCTTAAAGGTCATCTTCTTTACTACTCTTTTAAGTGATTCTTCCAACTTTTCATAAGTTGGACTAGTAGTTATTATTCCGTTCTTATTATAGTTCTTCATTATAGATATTCCGTTTTTATAAATGTATTGCTCTAATTTGACTGTATATAAATCTAAGTTAATCAGCATTTCATTTAGGTAGTATTTACCTTCGTCATTCACTTTTACATAATCCTTATCTAGGAATCTATTTGTGATGGTAGGATTTTCATTTATAAAATCAATGATTTTACTTTCCGCTTCAACTTCCTTTTTAGTACGTTCTACCAATTCTTCATAATCCATATCTAAACACATACTTCTTTTTCCAGTTGTATTAAAGATATGAACTAATGTATTTCTAAAGGGGTTATCTTCTGTTCTTATTCTACCAGCTATTTGGTAAATGTCAGTGGATATATCCAGAAGTGTATTATTGTTTGAACTGTTACTAACAACAAAACATATTCCAGTTTGACTAAAGTAATCAGCACCTTCAAATGATTTAGAAGTTATGAAGGTAAATGGCTTATTTTTACTTTTACTGTTACTAATAGTATATCCAGTTAGTTTTTCCCTATTGGATTCGGTATCTGCACATACTATCTTCACTTCATCATTACTAAGATGGCAATACTGGAGTATGTTAGCTATATCAGTTACACTATTGATAAAGAAGAATGCTTCATAGCTCTTTTCTCCATTCACTGTAATATAGCCGTCTTTCTTATAAGCATTGATAATATTGGATGCTTTTACATAAGGTTTATTTGTCCTTTCTAAGGCTACAAATAAGGTGTCTGTATCATTCCATACTGCAACCAGTTCATTTAGTCCTTCTAAGGCTGCTGGCTTAAATTCCGGACTAATAGGAGTGGCAGACATAAAACAGCTACTTTTATAGTCTTTATAGTGTTTAAGTACGCCTTCAATAGCATTACTTCTATAGCTATATGCCTTTAGTAATAAGTGGTATTCATCAACTAGCAGCTAATAATCTGCTGGTTTTAGGTATCTATCCAAATACTTCACTTTATCATAAGTACACATAATTTTCTTAGTTCCTTCAGTCGCTAAGTACATTTTAAGTTGCTTCTTTACCATATATGTAAATTCGCCGAATAATCCGAATACAGATTGTTCTTTACCGTTTGGACTGATGATTTTACTTAGTCCAGCAGATACTAAACCAGTCTTATTAGTAATTAATTCAGTAGTTGGAACCGCAATAACATAATTTTTATCATTAAAGAGAGCTATAGTAGTTCCACCACATCCAGTTATTACCTTATTGAAAATGCAATTTTGAGGTAAGTCGGATAAGTTCAACTTTCCATTATTGGAGTTAATAATTAGTTTTTCCATTTATTTTACTGTTTATTAATAGGTTAAAATATAATTTATCTAGTTTATGCTTATGTTATCTTCAATGATAGATTTTTGGTAACTTTTTCGACTTTTCTTATAGCCACATTTTGCAAAAAAAAGTTACCTTTCTTTTCATTAGTGCAAATATAAGCAAAGTTTTTCAGACATCAAAATAAATTTTCACATTTTTTTATTTTAGGCTGGAGTGCAAATTTTGTTGGTGTAGCTCGCTGTGGCACTGCTTACACACAGATAATAGATTATTATAGTTGTATGCTTTACTAAGTCTTTCCAGTCCTTCATAATTACAAAAGCTATCTATGTGATGAACGTCTATTGCCGGGGTTATGATGCCTTTCTATAGGCAGATTTCACATAGCGGATTAGCTAGAAGTTTGGAATGTCGCAACTACTTCCACTTAGTGCTTTGATATATCTTCTATCTACCTTCCCTATTGATTTTTCTTACTTTATTCTTTTTCGGTTTGTTGATTGTTGGCATACAGCTTTAAGTTTAGTTATTATATCTGTATCTATATCCTTAGTAGGTGCATCATCTATATCATTTGGAATTACTAATGCTTCATCATTTATCTAATAATGAATATGGCATTTATCATCTCTATAATATGAGTTCTTTAACTACTTAAATATCCATACAAACTATTCTACAAAATCCTTATTAGGGTCGTATTTATAAGTCAGTTTAAGGTATGTATCATTGAATATACCATAATCTTCTACATTAGTTATTAACTAATCCTATAACTCTTTATAATGTTTAAGAAGAAGATTGGTTACAGCTTCGTTTATGATAGCCTTTTCTAAATTACACTACATCCGTCTATATTTATCCTAGTTATTCATTGTCTTTTGCTTTTTCGTATTTGTTAATAAAATCCTCAATTATAAATCTAAGTAATGCAGAACGACTAATGTTCAACTCTTTACATACATTGTTTAGCTCAAATTCCTACCGTACTGACGGTCTAAAAGTAATTATTCGATTTTTATTCATAATGTTAAATTTTAGTTTAATTGAATATAGTTACTTTCTAGTATTAATCAAAATTTATTTTCTACTGCAAAAGTAATGCTAAATTGGATAATGCACAATAGGATTAACGGTTTTACTGTATATACATTAATAAAATCCTTAAAACACTATTGATTAGAGTATTAACCTTAAAAATACTGTTTTATTGATGTTTTTAGTTGATTATCGGCTATGTATTACGGCGGTAAGGATTATGGTAGAATAGAGATTGAAGCGCTAATTATTTAATACTGAATTATTTATGGTTAATTTTACAATTCCAGAAAATCTAGAACCAGAAGCAAAAGCATACATTCAAAGTGTCCTAGATATGTTGGAGAATAACGGATTTATAGACAATGTAGATGATGCGGCACTACAAATGCTGGCATATAATTATAGCACCTTTATAAAGGCAAATAAGATAGTTGATGAATAGGGCTTAACTGCTACCAACAGTAGGGGATTAGTCTGTGAACATCCAGCAGTTAAAATAGCTAGAGATGCGCAATCTTAGGCATTAAAAGTAATGACTGAATTTGGACTTACTGCTAAAAGTCGTAGTAAGCTCTAGAAACTAAATAATTCAGATACTACCGAATCACCGCTAGAAACATTTATTAAAAAGAATGGATAAAGTATTTGCCGGATTAGGCGCTTCTAATCATACTTTAGAAGATAGACAGAAAGAAGATTACTATGCCACCGACCCAAAAGCAATAGAACTACTACTAGATGTAGAAACTTTTGATAATAAGATATGGGAATGTGCGTGTGGTGAAAAACACTTATCCAATGTCTTAGAGAGCAAAGGTTACAACTGTAGAAGTTCCGATATTATAGATAGGTGTGGAAATGAAGTAATTGACTTCTTACAAACGGATGAAAAGTGGGATGGTGATATAATTACCAATCCGCCTTATAAGTATGCTGAATAGTTTGTATATAAAGCTATGGATGTTCTATAGACTGGACATAAATTAGCTATGTTCCTTAAAGTGCTTTTCCTCGAAGGTAAGAAGCGAAAAGAAATGTTTAAGTTATATCCGCCTAGACATATCTATGTAAGTAGTAGTAGAATTATATGTGCTAAAAATGGGGAATTTGACAACTATAAAAGTTCTGCTATTGCTTACGGCTGGTTTGTTTGGGAGAAAGGATATAAAGGTGATACTGTTATAAAATGGATAAACTAAAACCTTACTATAAATATGTTGATGATGTAGTTAATGGTAGGTTAGTAGTTGGAGAAAATATAAAACTGGCAGTAGAACGATTTTAGAAAGACTTACAAAGGACAGACTTAGTATTTAGGGAAGATGTTGTAGATAAAGCAATAGACTTTATCCGAACATTAAAACACTTTACTGGAAAAAGTAGCGGAAATCCTTTTATTTTAGAAGATTGGTAGGCGTTTATAGTGGCTAATATTATTGGATGGTATTGGAAGGATAGTAATTGCAGAAGATACACCAGTAGTTATATTGAAGTCAGTAGAAAGAACGGAAAAACGGCTATGGCTGCTGCTTTATGTATGTACTTCTTAATTGCTGATGGTGAAGATGGTGCTGAAGTAGATTTAGCTGCAAACTCAAAGGACTAGGCTAAAATAGCATTTTCCTTTTGCAGTGCATTTAGTAAGTAGTTAGACCCTAAGTAGAAGTACCTTAAAACATTTAGAGATACTATATTACTTAATGCCAACAATAGTAAGTTAAGGGTGTTCGCTGCTGATGATAGTAAGTTAGATGGTTTTAATGCTTCTTTTGCCTTAGTGGACGAATATCATTCTGCTAAGAATAGTAAAGTAAGAGATGTTATTAAATCGTCTATGGGTATGAGGCAGAACCCACACTTATGTACTATTACAACTGCTGGATTTAATAAAACTTTGCCGTGTTATAAACTAAGGACTACATCTATAGAAATATTGAACGGATTAAAAGAGGATGATAGTATGTTTATTGCTATCTACTCTTTAGATGATGAAGATAATTGGACTGATGAAAAGAACTGGATTAAAAGTAATCCTAACATAGACATTACCGTAACAACTAAATACATTAGAGATTAGGTAAGAAGTGCTATTAATAATCCGTCTGATGAAAGTGGTGTAAAGACTAAAACATTAAATCTATGGTGTGATACTGTAGATGTATGGCTACCAGAAACTTATTTAGTAAAGAGTAGTAAGCGAATAGACTGGGAACAGCTCAAAGATTGTCCGTGTTATGTTGGTGTGGATTTAGCTGCTACATCTGACTTAACAGCGGTTACTTATTTAGTTGTAAAGGACGATAAATATTACTTTAAGACTGATTACTATTTGCCTAATTCAGCACTTACAGAAAAAACGGATAAAGAGCTTTATAAGTATTGGAAACAAACCAACCTACTTAAAATCACAGATGGCAATGTTACGGATTATGATTACATTACCTAGGATATATTAAAGATGGGTGAAATAGTCAATATATAGACTGTTGGTTATGACCCTTACAATAGTACTTAGTGGGCAATAGATGCAACTTCCCTAGGTATTAATCTCACTTAGTACCCTTAGAATTTAGGGAACTTCAATAGACCTACTAGGGAATTAGAACGGCTTATATTGTCGGGGAAGGCGGTAATAGATAATAATGAGATTACTAGATTTTGCTTTAAGAATGTGGTATTAAAAAGCGACTATAACGGCAATGTTAAGCCCAATAAGTCAATAGATAAAAAGAAGATAGATGGTGTTATAGCTATGATTTAGGCATTAGGTGTCTACCTTCAACTACCACATTATACAAATGAAATTATAACGATTTGACGATGTTTGAATTTTTAAGAAAGAAACCAAAGAAGGAAGTAAGAGATTCGGCCTTTGATTATCTACTTTATAATTCCGCAAATGCTTATAACACTAATAAAGCTATGTTATTAAGTACTGTTTATAGATGTGTAGAAGTAATATCCGATTCAGTTGCTTAGTTACCACTAGAGCCTTATAAGATGGATAGTAGCGGTTATAAAATAAAGTTTACTTCACACCCTACTTATAGGCTGCTTAACAAAGAACCTAATTCTAAAATGAGTAGGTTTACATTTATGAAAACGCTTATAGTGTCTACCTTACTTAAAGGTAATGGATATGCTTATATAGAGAGAGATGAATTAGGTAATGCAAAAGCACTTCACTTTATACCTTCTGAATTTGTAACAATATTAACCCCTACAACTATAAAAGATAATATAGCTTATAGTGTAGTTGGTATTAATAAGACTGTGGAGAGTTGCAATATGATTCACATTCTAAATTTTAGCTATGATGGTATTACTGGAGTTAGCACACTAACACACGCAAAAAATACTTTAGGATTATCAGTAGATAGTGAGGCACACGCTGCTGGGTTCTTTAAGGGTGGAGCCAATTTAGCTGGTATATTAAAGATTAATTCAACCCTTAACACTAAGCAGAAAGAGGAGCTTAAAAGAAGCTGGCAAAGTGCATTTAGTCCGTCTGTTGGTACTCCTAACGGTGTGGCTGTATTGGAAGGTAATATGGATTTCCAGTCTATTACAGTTAATCCTTCAGATGCACAGCTATTAGAAACTAGGGAATTTAATGTTATTGATATATGTAGATTCTTTGGTGTTAGTCCGGTCAAAGCATTTGACTTATCCAAAAGTAGCTATTCAACAGTTGAAGCAACTGAATTAGCTTTCCTTACTGATACGTTAGCGCCTTTATTAGAGAAGATAGAACTGGAGTTTGAACGCAAACTTTACAAACCTTCTGAAAGAGATTCTATAGATGTAAGATTTGATACTTCCAGTTTGCTTAGAGCTGATAAAGCAGCATTGGCTAGTTACTATAATACCTTATTTAATATTGGTGTTATTAGCCCGAATGAGATACGCAAACAGCTAGATTTACCAGCTATAGAAAATGGAGATGAAACATTTGTATAGGTAAACATACAACCACTTAATAAAGCTACTAATAGTTATGATAGTGAATAATGGAGATGATTTAACACTTACAATCAGCAGTACAGAGAAAATTACGAAAGTAAAAGTATTTACGGCCAATCCTAATAAATATATTCTTATTAAAGAGTTTACTAAGGTAAATGATGGATATAATCTTTATATCTCGGCTGATTAGTTAGATAATTTGGAATCGGGAGTGATAGCGTATATATACTACTGGGAGAAAGAAGATGGAAATTATGAGGATGGGCAATATAATCAATCAGATACAGTATACACAGATTATTATTATAAGACAGATGTAGAACCCGATGCACCACAAAGGTATGAGTTAAGGGAATATGTGGATGATTAGATTAAAGATGTTAATGATAGGCTACAAAAGCAGATAGACGAACTGGACGATAATCTACAGAACTTCAAAAATCTAATAAATATATCATTTATGAATGAGTATGTGATAGAAGGTAAATTAAATGTTGATGCTACTGATGATGATAAATAGTATGCGTATAACCTTAGCAAAGTTCCTATAGTAGATACTAAGCCGTCTAGGAAGGATATTACTGAATGGTATTCGTTTACTACCGATGAGAATGGGTATTTTAAGATAGTGTTAAGTGATGAATTATATGAAAACTTCCTATTTAAGAATCCAGCAGTAGTAGAGAAGATTACTAAATATCCGCTAAATTATTCTTATGGAACTAAGTATATGCTTTGTGGTGCTACTGAATTACAATCATTACACTTTGGGTATACTACAGTAGATACTATTATAGGTGAATATATGTTCTAGGGTGCTTATGCTGATTATAGGGCTGTAGATGAATTATGCCGCTTTAAGGAGATTAAAGATCCTATATATATGTTTTGGGGCGCAACTGGGGACACAATAAATATATTTGATTATAGCATAGCTATAACTGGTAATTGCTGGAGTATGTTTTGGAACTCAGAACTTACGGATGAAGTATATATAACGAATAAGTTTAGACCAACTGAAGTAAGTCAAATGTTTAGGGACAACGACATAACTAGATTAGAATTTGAGGATGCTGATTTTAGTAAATGTGGCAACCCTACATTTTTCCTAGAAGGGAATAATAATCTAAAGTACTTAGGGAAAATGCCTAATTTGGGTAAACGTAACTACTTTCGTATGACATTGGATATATCTATGATACGTTATGAAGAAGATGATGCTTATGCAGATTTAAGCGGTTTAGTAGCTCCTAGTGTTGCTGGATAGGAAAGAATAGTAAAGATACATAAGAGCTTATATAATCACTTAGAGGATATAGAACCACAAACAATAGCTTAGGTTAAAAATAATGGATGGACATTTGACATAGTAGAAGATTAAAGCATCAGAAGGGCATTATCTTACTTAGAATAATGATAGTATTGTAAATAGATGTATAGCAACTGAAGTTATTGACATTGACCCTTAGAATTGGAAAGAAATAACTGCTGAAGAAGCGGAGAAAGGAAATAAAGGAAAATGAAAAGAGAAACGCGAAACTTTGATATTAACTTAGAAGCTGGCGAAGATTCTAGGGTAGTATCTGGATATGCAGTAGTATTTGATAGTGAATCTATAGACTTAGGTGGATTTACTGAAATAATTAAGCCTACTGCATTAGATGGTGTTATAGAGAAGTCTGATGTACTTTGTGTATTAAATCACAATGAAGATAAAGGTGTGTTAGCTAGAAGCAAATACGGTGCTGGTAGTCTTACTTTGGTGGTTGATGAAAAAGGTCTTAAGTATTCTTTTGAAGTTCCACACACAGCATTAGGAGATGAATTGTTAGAAGGTATAAAAAGAGGTGATATTACTACTAGCTCTTTTTGTTTCTTAGTTGATGAAGATATATGGCATAAGAAAGAAGATGGAACTTATCTAAGAACTATTACTAAGATTAAAGAATTATTTGATGTTTCGCCAGTATATAGAGAAGCATATAATTCTACCAGTGTAGAGATAGATAAAAGAGGACTGGACGCTTACAAAGACAAAGAAGCATCCAAATTAAAATTGTATTATAATACTTTAAGAAAAAAAATTGAAAAATGAATAGTTTAGAATTAATTGACCGTAAAACTCGACTTCAGTTTAGAGCTGAAGAAATTGTAAATGAAGCAGAGAAGAATGATAGAGTACTTACCGATGAAGAAAAGGCTGAATACGATAAAATTATTGCTCAAATTGAAGAACTCAATAAGTTGATTGATACCTTTAATCAGAAACTTACAGATGAAGGTAAAATGCAAAAATTCTCGCTTATTCAAACTATTAGCGATGTGGCAAATAATAAGCCGCTCGATGAAACCACTACAGAAATCATAGAGGAAGCGCGTTCTGCTATGCGCAAAGCTGGCGTAACTACTAATGGGCAGATTGTTATTCCTATGGAGAAACGCGCTATAAATGGTGTTATTACTGCTGGCAATAAGTACACTACTGACACTTATAACGGTGGTAAGGAGAATGTAGCTAACGATGTATTAGGAATCTTAGAACCTCTTAGAGCTAACTTAGCTATGGTTAAGGCTGGTGCTACCTTTATGACTGGTTTAGTAGGAGATGTAACTATTCCAGTTTATGACGGTTCTAATGTAGGATGGAAGGGTGAAACTGTTGCCGCTGATAATGGCACTGGTAATTTCTCGGAAGTTGTGCTTAGTCCTAAGCGCCTTACTGCTTATGTAGACATCTCGAAACAGTTCCTTCTTTAGGATTCTAATAGCGCTGAAGATATGCTTAAAAGAGATATTGTAGCTGCTATTTCTGAAAAGCTCGAAAAGACTATTTTAGGTTCTGCTGCTGGCTCTACCACACAACCCGCCGGTCTTTTCAATGGTGTAACTGCTGATACTGCTACATTGACTTATGCCGATGTTCTTTCTATGGAAAGCAGCTTAGAAAATGCAAATGTAACTGGTGATATAGCCTTTATTGTTGCTCCTTCCGCTAAAGCTATTCTTAAATCTACTAAGAGAAATGAAGGCTCTATGATTATGGAAGATGGAGAAATCGAAGGTTATCCAGTGTATACTTCCAGCGCTGTAGCCGCAAAGGGTGTAGTTATGGGTAATTTCTCGGATTATGTAATAGCACAATGGGGTGGCTTTGATGTAACTGTAGACCCCTACACTTAGGCCGCTAATGGAATGGTTCGTTTGGTTATCAATGCTTATTTTGATGCTAAACCTCGCAGAGCTTCCGCCTTTGCTAAGAAGGTGCTTAAATAATTAGTGTTTCATTTAGTTGTAATTTGGGGATAGGTTTAACGGCCTATTCCCACTTTATAACTTAAAAAAGAAGGTATGTATACAACACTGGAAACTGCTAAAAAACATTTGTAGGTGGATAGCGATTTTATTGATGATGATGCTTATATATTGGCGTTAATCTAGGTCGCTGAAGATGCTGTAGCATAGCATTTAGATGTTCCACTTAAAGATTTAATTGCAGATGGTGAACTACCTTCTGCAGTTAAGCACTCGATACTATTACTGGTAGGTAATTTATATGCAAATAGAGAGCCAGTAGCATATAATTCAGCAACTAAAGTTCCTTATACATTAGATTACCTATTAGGATTATATAAACACTATTATTTGCCTTAATATGAGAGCTGGTTTATTGTCAGAGGTTATTAAGTTTGAATAGCCTATAATTGAAACTGATGATTTTGGTGCTAACTCTTTACGATGGGAAACCTTTATTAATAAGACTAAATCCTAGGTAACATATAGTACTGGAAATAGGGTTAATGAGAATAATGAAATCATATTTGCCTATGAGGTAGATTTTACGATAAGAAGCTATCACCAAATAAATGAACGTATGCGAATTATTTGGTAGAATAGAAAGTACCGTATATTATCTATTCAACGAATGAAAGAACAATAGAAGCAAATAATTAAAGCTGAATTGATAAATGAGTAATATAGATAAGTCTTAGGTAGACAGATTATTTGATGAATTTAGTGAAGAAAAAGCTAACTCAATCCTATTCAATGCTATTAAGAAAGGTGCTAAGAAACTTCAAAGCGATACAAAAGCATAGCTAAGAAGTAGGTTAGGCACTGGAGCTACATCCGCTAGAAAATGGAGAAGTATGGAAAGCGGAATCAAACTTAGAACTGAAAAAGATTATTGTGAAGCTACTGTACATATTATGGGTGATTTTAGGCTTAAATTCTTTGAGAAAGGGACTAAGGTTAGAATGACGCGTAAAACCAAAGCAAATAGAGGAGCTATAAGACCTTTATATTTCTTCCGTTCTGCTTAGCAAAGTGATATTGAAGGATTAATAAGTTAGTCTATTACTGAACAGTTAAACAAAATATAGAAATGAGTGGATTACAGATAGGCAAAAGTATAAAAACCATATTGAAGGATTATAAGGTATTTCCTTTGATTGCAGATGAAGGAACTACATTCCCTTTTATAGTATATAGAAGAAGTAGCTTACTCCCTTCCAATACTAAGGACATATATAATTATAAAGAATTAGCCACTTTGGAAGTGATTATAGCCGCTTCTAGCTACAATTAGAGTATTAATATAGCTGAAGAAGTTAGAGCCAAATTAGAGCATAATAGGGGTTCTTACAATGGTATTAATATTGGAGAAATAAAGGTAATAGATGCGAGTGAAGAATATTTAGAAGATGCTTTTATATAGAAGTTAACAATACAAATTGAAATAATATGAGTGTAATGAAAGGTGGTGATTTAATGCTATTCGTAACGAGTGGCAACACCAAAAAAGCAATAGCGTATGCAACTAGCCACACCCTTACAATTAGTGGTGATACTAAGGAAACTAGTTCTAAGGATAGCGGTGGTAAATGGCAAACATCAGAAGTAGGTGTACTTAGCTGGACTGTTACCAGCGAAAACTTATGTGCCGCTGCTGATGATGCAAACCCCGGATTAGGTTATGACGCATTATTTACTTTAATGCTCAACAGAGAACCGATAGATGCAGTATTTGCACTTAAAGCAGAAGATGCTGATGAAGTACCTAGTACTGCTGGATGGACACCTAAAACTGGTGATGGTTATGAAGGAAAAGTTATTATAACCAATTTAGAGCGAAACGCCCCTAATGGTGATAATGTAACTTTGAAGGTAGATTTTACTGGCGTAGGCGCTTTAACTAAAGTGGCTGGAGCTTAATTATTAACATAGTCCTTCTATACCCTTATATAGAGGGCGTAGGAGGACTTTTTATTTATATATAACTATGGAAAAAATTACAATTAAAGGAACTGACTATAAATTAAAGTATACTATAAGAGCAATGTTTATCTATGAATAGATAACTGGTAAACCCTTTGGAATTAGTACACTGCTGGATAACTATATATTCTTTTATTCATTAATTCTAGCTAACAATCCCGATAATGTATTAGATTGGGATGATTTTATAGAAGCTATTGATAATGATAAAGAACTAATAGAGCAGCTTAATTAGATAGTTACTAACTTTCAAAAGAAGGATGAACTATTTAACACAGAAGAAGAAGGTGATAGTGAAAAAAAAAACTAAGCATCTCGGAACTATACGCAATACTAACATAGCAGCTTCATTATTCACCTAAGTATGTACTGGATGAAATGGAAATGTACGAAGTAAGGGCAGCTATGAAGTATGGCTATTATGCCAATAAGGACGGATGGGAATAGGCTAGATTTATAGCATACATTACGGCACAATGTAACAGCACTAAAAAACTTAGCCTATCTGATATTATGCAATTCTACTGGGAGGAACAGTAGGAAGAAAGTACTGCAATGAGTAATGCAGACTTAGAAAGATTGAAAGAAAAAGCTAAACAATATATAAACAATAAAAATAATGGCTGATTATGTAGTACATTTTACTGGTAAAAATGATTTATCCAGTGAAGTAACAAAAGTAAAAAAAGACTTAGAAGGTGTATCTACATCTGCTAGTAAGTTAGACTAGATAAAGAATAAATTCAATAAAATTACCAGTTCTGCAGCACCATTAAGGAAGTAGATGAAGGATATTAAAGACCTAATGGCTTAGATGAATTTTCACGGCTTAGAAAATGATTCTGCATATACTAAAATGGCTGAAAAGATTGGTGAAATCAGAGATGCTTACGATGCTGCTGGAGAATCATAGAAATTTTTTGGAGATGGCCAATATAAGCTATAGGCTGTAATGAACTCCTTAGAAGCAGTAGCTGGTGCAACGTCTATTGCTACTGGTGCTATGAGTTTATTCGGAATGGAGAATGAGAATGTAGCTAGAGCAATTCAGAAAGTATAGGCTGTAATGGCTATCCTCAATGGTGTTTAGGCAGTTGCTAAGGTGTTGGATAAGGATTCTGCTATGATGCTTAGAATAAGGCAGATTAGAACACTGGCATTAGCCGCTGCAAAGGAAGTAGATACAGCATAGACTACTGGCAACACATTAGCTACTGGGGCAAATACTGCTGCAACTGCAGCAAATACTGCTGCACAAAAAGCGTGGAACGTAGCTAAGGCAATAGCTAAAGCCTTATTAGGCGATTGGACTGGTTTGTTATTACTCGGTGCAGTTGCATTAGGTGGTTATGCTATTGCTACTGCTAGTAGTACTAGAGAAACAGAGAAAGAAACAGCAGCAACTAAGAAGGCCAAAACGGCTAAATAGGAGTATTCAGAAGAAGTAGCTAGTTCTACTGGTAAGTTGATAGGATAGTATAAGGTGCTACAAATACAGTGGAATAATCTTAGAACTGAAGGAGAAAAGACCCAATGGATTAAAGACAATGCTTCTAAGTTTAAGGAGCTAGGTGTATCTATCAATGGGATTAAAGATGCTGAAGATGTCTTTATAAATAATACCCAAAAGTATCAATAGGCTATTAAGGCTAGGGCTAAGATGGCCGCAGCTTATAACTAGATAGTAAAGGTATGGGAAAAGTATTATGAACGAATTTCTGCTACTGATAATAGTGTAGCTGGTGGCGGCTATTATACTAGAGCCTAGGTGGGGCATTAGACTACTGGACGAGAGCTTACAACAGCATACAGTAAATATAGCTATATTAAACCGTTAAAAGAATGGGAAAATAATCCCGATAAATTATTTACTATAAGAACTGAAAATATTGCCCCACTAAATGCACACAGAGCTAATGAAGCTGCTATTAGAAACCAAAATATTCATAACAAATATTTAGCTGAAGCAATTAAAGAAATTGAGTACTTTACTAGTAATATATAGAAGAGTGCAGAAGAATTGAGAGCATTAGGGACTAGTACTAGTACCATTACTGACACTATTTCTAACAGAGCGCCTAGAACTACTAATAATGATGTACCTAGGTTAGATACTAACTGGATATAGAAGTATATATTAAAATCTATTGATAAAAGGGATTTTTCAAATGATTTATCAGATAAGAGTCTTTCAAACTTTCTACTAGTAAATGCTAAATTAGATCCTACAACTATTACAAATACGACAGATAAACAACTAGTAGGGCTAGAACAAATACAAAGAACATATAGAGATTACGTTGAAAAGTTTCGAAGAGGTGCTATAGATATTGATGAAAGAATTGCCGCGTTTAATAATGCTGGGGAATCAATTAGAAAATTAGGGCTGAAAAAAATTTCATTGGATTTTGATACTGGGGACATAGTTAACAACGAATTAATCTATACAGATAAAATAAATAAGGCCAGAGAAGCAGTATAGGGATTATCTAGCGACTTTAGTTCTTTATATACATAGATAGATAATATTAATGTATTATTAAATAGTGCGACAATAAATAGGGATGGCAGTGTTGTTCCAAATGTAAATGATAGAAATGTTGGAACTATAGCAGCTACTGCTTTAGCTACTCAATAGCTGGGAAGTGCATTATAGGCATTAGGTGCTAAGGGTGCTGCTGCTAAGACTGGTTTAATACTTTCTGCTATCGGTTAGTTAGCAGCTTCATTCGCTGTGGCTATGTTATCTGCATCTAAGAACTGGATTACGTGGTTAGCTTTTGGCGCTACTGGTATGGCTATATTGGTGTCTTTGGTATCATAGTTGAAAAGTTTTGCCGATGGTGGTATAATTGAAGGTAATTCATTTCACGGAGATAAGATATTAGCTAGGGTAAATGCTGGTGAAATGATACTTAACCAAAAGCAGCAAAGTAATCTATATCATCAACTAAATAATAGGGGTGGTTTAGGTGCTGGAACTGTTAAGTTTGAAATTTCTGGCTCAACTCTTAAAGGCGTACTTAGGAATTACGATAGTAAAATGAGTAAGATACAATGAAATACACTGCACAATTCAAAGATATAACTGGAGTGCTTTACACAGTAGAGATTACTACCAGTACTGGTAATTAGGTATATAATCTAACGTTAGGAGGAAGTCCGTTTACTACTACAATGGATTCAGATAATAAAAACCTATATAAACCAGTTAAATACTAGTCTGCAACAGTATAGATTATTACAGAAGATTATAATTTCGATATATACAGTCCAAAAGCATAGGGAACTAAGGTAGAACTTAAATAGGGAAGTAATATTATATGGACTGGTTATGCAACTCCTAATCTTTATGATTAGGGGTTTGAGGAGTATAGAGAGATAGTAGAAGTAGAGTGCATTGACGCTTTAAGTACCTTACAATATCTAAAGTATCAAACAGATTCTAAGAGTGTAAAGAGCTTCCTAGATATTATAAAGGACATACTGAATAAGTGTAATGCTTACACTACTTTGTATGTTTCTAAGAATATCCAGCTTACAAAAGATAAGGCCGAAACTCTTTTAGATAAGTTATATATCAGTGAAGAAAACTTCTTTGGTGAGAAGGAAAAAGATTAGAAGGATGAAGATGTAGCGTGGACATATAAGGATGTATTAGAAGAAATGTGTAGGTTTTTAGGCGTTACTGCTGTGGCTAATGGTGATGCGGTATTTCTGTTGGATTATGATGCTATAAAGGCTGGGTATAATATTTACTATAAGTATGATTTATCTAGTAATGCAGAACCTACTACTGCAACTTTCAATTTTAGTAAGACTATTAAGGCTGAAGATTATAGTAGTAACGGCGCTAAACTATCTCTAGACAAAGTATATAATAAGGTATCTGTAAAGGCCGGGTTTTATACATACCAGTCTATAATAACTGACTTTTTTTCAAATGCAGTGAACATTACTAAGGATGAAGACACAGCGTTATAGACATCCGAAAATGTAATTAATGGTATGTGGGGGGAAGTCGTAAAAAGCAGCGTTGGGGAAACAGAGAATAAGAATATGGTAGTAATGATAGATAGAACATACGACCCTTAGAGTAATAAATATGTTAAATTCAATGCTGTATTTGCTAAGTACTTCAACAATCCTTATTATAAGTTCTATAAATATAGTGCTGATAGTGCACATACCGATATTACCGATACTATCACAGAATTAAACTATACCGATACTAAGACTATGTTTGGAGCTTCATTAGCTAAATTTGATGTAAGATAGTTGAATAATACAGACAATTACTTTTTGGATTGGGCGGGTAAATTATATGTTTTACCTACAGACAAAGAAAAATCTGAAATGTTGGATGGTATTCTAAAGGATAATGATGTTACTTCTGTTGCATTAGGTAACTATATAATGCTATTGAATCCTTTAACTAATCATATTCCTAATACTAAAACAACACAGTTTCCTTATCTAAAGACTGTAATAACTGATACTACTAGCTTATTTGGCGGATAGAATAGTTATCTGCTTATAAGTGGTAAAGTTAAGTTTCATTATTTCAGTGATGACCCTTATCCTATTCCCGATGATTAGGTAGACATCGATAAAGGCAGAAGGTCTATTAATATCTACTAGGCTTACATAGATTGTTAGCTACAATGGGGGGATAAGTATTGGAAATGTGATTGGGCGGAAGGAAAGACTGATGGGGAATGGACTACTACTCCTTCAACCTTCAAACTTCCTTATATGAAAGAGTTTATTAGCGCTAAAGACCGTAGGGCTGATAATATGATGTTTAAGGATAATGATATTAACAATACCGTAAACTGGAGAATAGGCACTACTGAAACTGGCTACTGTATTCCAACACCTACAGATGAAGTAGTTGCTGGTGTTCCAGTCCTTACTATCTATAAACCACACGACCCTACATATACAGATGGAGAAGGGGAACTTTATAAAAATAGTGTGGTATTCCTTAAAGACTTTAACATTAAGGCAATAGTTGGAGACCCCACTTTTAGTAATGAGTAGAATACTGATACAGTATATACTAATGAGATTAATAAGGACTTTGTGGAGGAATTAAAAGAAATTACCTTTAAGATATGCACATCTGATAATAAGAAACCTAATTATAGTTCTGTGGCTTATAAAGAAGGCAACACAATGAAGTACTTAGATAAGACATTTAATAGGAGTTGCTATGGTGGTGAAATTAAATGGGATTCTGATAATGCCAACGGATTAAAGTAGGAAGAACATCTTATTTATAAGCTGGTTAATCAGTATAGTACTCCTTCTGTTGTACTGGAATTAACCCTAAAGAACAATAATAAAGTATATGGGATATATAAAGACACAACCATAAACGATAGAAGTTTTATTATTGATACAATGGATATAGATTATAAGATGAATGAATAGAAACTAAGGTTAATTGAAAAGAAATGAAAATATACAAATACAGCGTTAATAAAGGAAGCAATGAAGGTGGAACTACCTATATTAGTTCTAGTTCTGTAAGTAGTTCCACAACATCCTTAGCTGAAACACATTATTTATGGGGATAGCCATTCAATGGAACTTAGGATGTAAGTGGAGATATTGATAATGTAGATGATATTAATTCCAGTGGAAACATAACCGTTACAGTTCAAAAAGATAGTGAAGGGTTTAGAGGTGGAAATATAAAATCTGTTGGTGGTGATATTATTGCTGAACAGCGTACAGAAGATGGAAGTACAGTAGGAGGAACTATAAAAGGTGTAAATGGTGAATTTGAGGATGTAAGTGCTAATGATGCTAATATTACTGGAACTCTTACAGCAGATAATGCAAACATTGCTAAGGCTATTATTTATAGTCTTAGTAGTTCAAACGCCACTATTAAGAATCTTACCGTTACTGGATTGGCTAAATTCTATGAACTTATCATAGATAAAATAAAAGCGGCTGGAGGTGCTATATTACTTACTCCAGCAGACGGATTTAAGGTATATGGTACATAGTCTGTTGATGATGGTTATATACTTTATTGGAAGGCAACAGACGGAGATAAGAAAATATCTAATATGTGGAAAGTCGGTGATTAGGCTATATGCTAGACTTTTAATGCAGCAGAAGGAACTTCTTATAATGTATCTAATAAATATTATTGGGCATTGGTTACGTAGGTAGGAACAGAAAGCACCACAGACGGAGATTTACACTATATCAAAATATCTAATACTGAATATGACGGCACACTAAATCCAGCAGTCGGAGATGAAATAGCTATGTTAGGCTATAGAGGAACTGACGATGAAAGCCGTTAGAGTGCTATATATATTTCTGCTTATAGTTCTATAGATGATACCTTAGAAGCACCTTTATTTTGCCACTATAAAGGAGTGAATGATTTTGAGTTATCTTCACACAAATATAGTTGGTTCGCGGCTAATGGAAATGAGATATAGGGAAATCTCCTTATAGAGAGTGGTGAAGATGTTGAAGGCTTATTGAATGATATTAAAAGTGATGTAGCTACTAATACATCTAACATAAGTAGCTTAAATGTAACGGCTAATTAGATTAGTGCAACAGTGGCAGAACACACTACTTCTATAAATACCCTTAATGGATAGGTTGAATAGAACACTACTAACATATCCAGTTTAACAATTAAGGCAGATTCTATTGAAAGTTCTGTAAAGCAATTAGATTGTACAGAATACATTACTTCAAATTGGTTTACAGTTAGAAACGCATCCAATGGAGTTACATACTTATACGATAAGAATGTGTATACATTTAATTCTGGAATTAATTCTAATTTCCATATATGGGCTTAGCATAGTAAGAATGTATATCTTCCAGTAGGTGATTATATAGCTTCATTTGATGTTCAACTAATATAGGGAAGTGCTTCTAACGTTATATGTGCAGTAGAACATTATAAAGATGAACTTAAATAGCAATTTGTTAATTAGTCGTAGGTATTTAATGTTCTTCAATATAAAAAGGTAACTATTAAATTTAAGTGTGTTGAAGGTGTAGAATGGCATAATTTCACTGTACTTTTGAATCCCGCTGATAATTAGACCTTACCAGTAGTGTTTGCTATATCGAACTTATCTATAACTAGAGATAACACAATAGCATCTCTTATAAGATAGACAGCCGATGAAATAAACTTATAGGTATAGGATGTATCATTAAAGATAGATAATAAGTAGATAGTGTTAGACGGTAATACTGTAGTCAATGGTAGCCTTACATTAGATAATTCAGATTAGGGATTTATTCTTAAAGGAGATGATGGCGTAACTTACATATAGCCTAAAAGTATCGGTGAGTACACAGACTTTTCTTCATAGTCAAATTCTGTAGTTCCGTTTGATTATCCAGTTAATGACATTATATATTATGATGCGGTTACTTAGCTGGAGAATGGAGATTATTATTATACATACAAACAAACCTATGTTATAAATAAATCGTTAGGATAGTTATCTACTGGTAGCTTTATAAAGATTAGTGATTAGACTTAGGGAATAATAGCAATGGACTAGGGGACATTCAACGCAACTTCTATAAAGTATGAATTACTGGATAGCGCCGAAAGTGTGCTTAAGACGTTTACAACCACAACAAATAATATAGCTGGAGAAGTCTTTAACTATACTACATTAAGCAGTGGAATTGTCAATATAAGAGTTACAGTGGTGTTTAATGAGAATAGGACTATTAACCCTTCAATAGATACGCTGTATTCGTTATCTCTAAATGTAAAGGGTTCATTTAGATTTAAGGTAACTATTCCGACTAAGGCATTTATGTTGATTGGTTATGATGGTTTAGGTATAAACTTTGGTAACAATAAGACTGCATTTATAGGTAAGGAAGAAACTGTAATCAGATATGGAAATAACGCTATTAGAGTTACGGATAATGGTTTGTATAAATTAGATGGGTCTAACTGGACATACCTATTTAATAAGAAGGTTAAGGCTATAACGGATGATTATACCTTAGAAGATGGAATAGATATGATAGTAATAAACTCTAATACAGTTGCCGGAACTATTAACGTTACACTTCCTTCTGTTGCTGTAACTGGTAGAGAAGTCTATATAAGGTGTTATGGGACTAACGCAAACATTCACATTAAAAATGAGGATGGTAAATTAGTAAATAAGTCGGGAAGAAATAAAACTACTTCAATGGACACAAATAACTTTTCTACTATAATGATATTCGATGGTATTAACTGGGTTCAAATTTATGGTAATAACTAATGGAAAAGTATTGGAATCAACTGGGTATTAAAGATAAGATATAGTATATAATTGCTATAGTCCTTATTGCATCGGGAATAACTATTGCCTTCCTTTCATTCTTTCTACATCAATACGATATATCCACTGGAACACTAATATATATTGCTTAGTGCTTTATAACTGCTGGGGCTATCTTTGGTGTAAGTATCTACTTTAAGAGTAAGCTAGGAGAATTTAAGACTGATACAATAAAGAAGATAATGGAAGAACTAAAGGAGAATAAAGAGTAATTTATAATAGGCATATCAAAAATAATTGGTATGCCTATTTTGTATTTCAAATAGTTGTTGTAACTTTGCTGCACCGAATTAGCCTAGCTATGTTTGAATACCCAAAATAGTTTGGGCAATTAAAATTCATTTAATATGAACGAAAATACAAATTCGGTAGAAGAAACTACCCGTGCTATTATGGCACAAAAGTATGGTGTTTGGTATAAGAAGAACGCTAGTGCTTCTGAATTAGTTAGCTGGTGCAATGACCGCATTGCTAAATGCAATGAGTGGATTGAAAACCTCCAAAACCTTAGAGAGGAAAGCCAAAAGCAACTTTTCAAAGGGATGACAAAGGAAGAAGTATTGCGTATCGCCGCAACACTGGACTAACATACAGTAGTTCCTTCGGGAGTACTACCCTAGTGGTGGTACTCCTTTTTTATGGGGGTATGGGGTTAAATTTTATTAATCTAAGTACTGAAACCACACGCCCCCCAAATTTCCACAAAAGTAAGTTTTGGGTAAAGTGTTCCCTAATAATATTGTGTTTATCAATATACTAAGTATGTATTTTCTAACTGCCTAATGCGTTCATATTATTGTAACATCGTGAACGCATTAGGTAATTTGTGTTAA
>ERZ808252.935-NODE-935-length-24364-cov-3.616809_pt1 | contig 24364 bp, 9 predicted proteins | sample MGYA00521242_ERZ808252 | MGnify/ENA primary metagenome ERZ808252 (study PRJEB31516, sample SAMN03275581) | gut metagenome | biome: mammalia-associated habitat; material: feces | host: Papio cynocephalus | place: Kenya | collected 2012-08-07 ...
AGTATCAAACAAAAGAAAACTGTTCGCACTGGTGTGCGTGTTGGCACTGCTTGCACTCTGCACAGCGTCGCTTCTTGCGTGCAACGAAACGGGCGGACAAGAGCAACTCGGCACTGTGTCCGTCAACTTTGACGCACAAGACGGAAGCGGCATCGAGAGCAAACTGGTCTCTCCGAGCAATATAACCTATCTTCCGCCCGCGCGCGAAGGATACGACTTCATCGGCTGGACGATGGACAAAGACGGAAACGAACCGCTTGACCCGAGCAGAATCAAACTCGGCACGACTCTTTACGGACAGTGGAAAATCAAGACGTTCACCGTGTATTTCTACGTAAACGACGAACTCGTAAAAACCCAGGTCGTTGAATACGGCGCTGCGGCAACCGCCCCCACGCAAGAAGAAATAAACGCGTATCTCGAAGACGGCGAAGTGTTTGAAAACTGGGCGCAATCTTTCGACAACGTGAAAGGCGACGTGTTCGTATACGCAAACGTCGGCACGGCTTCGGCAACCGTGAAATTCGTCGTCGACGGCGAAGAATGGGCAAGTCGTACGGGTTCGTACGGCAACGAAATTCCGTCGGTGGACAAACCAAGCAAAAACGGTTTCGTCTTTGACAAATGGGTTGACAAAAACGGCGACGCACTCACGGAAGGCGCGACTTTCAAAACGAGCACGACCTACACCGCGGTGTGGCAACTCGCAGTCCCCAACGCCCCGACTATTGCATTGCAAAACAGCGCGATATACGGTGAAAATCCGCAACTCTCACTCACTCACACGGGCGTGAACGGCATAAATTATACTTACGAATGGTATCTATTAGATAAAAAAGTCGGCGAAGGCAAAACGATAACCGTATCCGCCCCCGCCGCCGGCAGTTACGTCTACGACGTATATACGATTGCGTCTTGCGACGGATACGAAGCCAAAACTTCCGTTGCAAGCCACACGACGCTCAACGTCGCAAAAGCAACGCTCGTTGCGTCGATTGACGATTTCTCGGTCGTGTACGGCAATCCGTTCGTAAACCCGAAAGTCAAATACGAAGGTTTTATCTCGGGCGATGACGAAACTTCGGTTGACGAAAGCAATCTCACGTTCGATACGGAATATACCACGGCTTCTCCCGTCGGCAATTATATGGTGACGGCAAGGGGACTTGTTTCAAACAACTATGAAATCGTCGGCGCGTCGAGAACTTTGGGCGAAATCAGCGCAACTCTCACCGTGACAAAAAGAGACTTCTCCGCCAATGCGGCAGCAGAAACGAAAACGTACGACGGCAAGTCGATTGCAAGAACTTACGACGAACTGGTTGCAACCGGACTCGTTGACGGACACAAACTCACGCTTTCTCTGACCACGACGGGAAGCAACGTCGGCGTTTACGACAAAAACGGAGTATCCGTCGAATACACTTTGACGGACGCAGACGGCAACGACGTGAATGGCAACTACAACGAAATTGCTCTCACCTGTTCTTTCACCATAACCAAAGCGCAAATCAAATACGAATTGCCCGAAAATCCGTCCTGCGACTACGACGGCACGCCGCACGGCGTAACGATTGACGTCGCAACCGGCTTTGAAGCGGAATATTCAATTGACGGCGAAAACTGGAACGCAACCGCACCGACGTTTGTCAACGCAGGCAAATACACCGTTCTCTTCCGCATCGAAAAAGAAAACTACGAAAGCGTGAACGCGTCGTTTATGATGACGGTGAACAAGGCTTCCGTAACGTTTACGGCAAGCAATCAGACTTCAGTTTACGGCAAAGCGTTTTCTCTTGACCAAACCGCATACACGGTGTCCGGCAAGACGTTCGGCAACGCTTTCGACGTCACGCTTACGACGAAATACACGCTCGGCAACGGAGCTAAGGAATATTCGATTGAAATTGCGGTCAAGGACGACGCAAACTTTGAAATTTCCGTCAATAACGGCACTTTGAGCGTAACGCCCGCTCCCGTCAGAGTGAGCGTAATCGACCAACACATAACTTTCGGCGACGAATTCGTTCCTACCGTCGATATGTTCACGGCAAGCGGCATATTTGCAGGCGACGACGTGAAAGACGTGGTGAAAATTTCAACCGAATACAAGCAGGGCAACGACAACGGCGAATACGCTTTGAATTGCACGGTTGACAACGCCAACTATATTCTCGAAGGAAACGCGCACGCGCTCGTGTACGTGGCAAAACGCAATATCACCGTCAAGGTGAACGACGTTTCGGTGATATACGGCGACGCTCTTAATCTTGCAAACTGCACGTTCGCTGTCGAAGACGGCGCCCTTGTCGGAAACGACACTATCTCTCTCGACTACACCTGCACTTATACACAAGGCGACGACGCAGGCTCGACGAAAGATATTATCGCAACAGCGACTGCATCCGACAACTACGTCGTGACCGTGAAGAAAGGCACTCTTTCCGTCACAAAACGCCCCGTATCAGTCAAAGCGACCAATGCGAGCGTGATTTACGGTGAAAACGCACCGACGTTTGCATACGAAGTGACGAGCGGCAATTTCTACGGCACTGCCCCGACTCCGCAATACGATTGCGCATATTCAGTCGGCGACACGAAAGCGGAATATACAATCGCCGTATCGTTTGAAGACGGCAATCACGAAATAACCATCCAAAACGGCACGCTTACTCTTGAAAAGAGAAACGTCGTCGTTTCGATAGCAAAGACGGCGGCGTATCAGAACGGACAAAAAGTGTCCGTCAATCTTGCGCTTGCAACCGTTGACGGCGAGTACGTCGGCGATACGCTCGGCGGAATTCTCACCACGAAAGACTTCATTGAAGGCGAATACGTTCTCGACGGCGAAAGAAACGATTTCGACGTCACGGAAGAAGTGAAGATTGTCAACGCTCAAGGCGAAGACGTGACAGCACTCTACAACGTCGAATACAGCGTGAAAGTGATTGTCAACGAACAACTCATCGACCACACGGCAAACCCCGTCAAAGAGACTTACGACGGAACGGCAAAATCCATAACGGTCGAAGCGGCAAACGACGTGACCGTCACATACTCTACGGACGGCGTGACGTACACGAGCGAAAATCCGGTTTTCGTGAACGCAGGCACTTACACCGTGTTCTACCGTCTCGAACAGGCGGGTAAGACCACGACCGACGACAAAGCCACCGTCACCATAGCAAAGCGCAACGCAACAGTCACCGCACTCGCTCAAACGACGACGTACGGCGAAGATTTCACGCTTGCAAACCTGTTCACGGCAGAAAACGTCATTGACGAAGCGGACGTTGTCGCGACTCTCTCTTGCAACTACGTCAAAGGCAACGACGCAGGCGCATACGTCATAACTATTACAATCGAAGACAACGACAACTATATCTTCACTGCCCAAAACGGCACTCTCACGGTTGGCAAAAAGAACGTCACCGTCACTGCAAACGACTTCGATACGATATACGGCGAAAATGCGGATTTGACGAACTTCACGGTTGACGTTGCGGACGCAAAACAATATATCACTCTCAAATCTGACTACGTCAAAGGCGCGGACGCAGGCACGTACGCAGTGCGTGCAATCTCGTCAAGCGACAACTATTCCGTGACTATAAACGGCGTTAATCTCGTCGTGGCGAAACGAGTCGCAACGGTAAAGGCGAACGATACGACCGTCACTTACGGCACGACGCCCAACTTCTCGTTTACGGCAAGCAATATGTTCGGCAACGACTCCGTCACGGGCGTGACGTTCGAGTGCTCGGGCAAAGACGCAAGCGAATCGGGATATGATATTATACCGAGCGTAGCCGACACGCAAAACTATACGTTTGAGACAGAAAATGGTTTTCTTATTATCAAAAAAACAACTTTAACTGTTGATTTTGACAGTATTCCGTCTATAACTTACGGCGACGAACTGCCCGAAATCACGATTGCGCAATATCACGGTTTCGTTTATGACGAAGACCAAACGGTGCTTCACGGCACTCTCAAAGTGATTTGCGCATACACGAGCTCACCTATGGCAGGCACGTTTGATATAACGTTCTCGGGACTTGTTTCAGACAACTACGAGATAGAATACGAAAAAGCGCAAATCGTCGTAAACAAAGCGACGCTCACGCTCACCGCAGACGACATAGCGGCGATAACTTACGGCGACGACGTGCCGAGCGTGACGTACACGGCAAGCGGTTTCAAATTTGACGACGAAGCGCGCAAGGCTCAGATTCTTGCAGACGTGATCGTAACAATCGACACCGCATACGTCAAAGGCTCTGACGCAAACGCGAACGGATATTCGTACAATCTCGCAATCGAGCCGCAAGAAACCGACAACTATATTCTTGCACACGGCGTAAGCAAAAAGTTTGTCGTGAACAAGGCAAAATACGTCGGCATTTCTCACAAGAACGTGGAAGGCGGCACGTATTCCCATGCGCAACTCTCGGAATACGCGTTGCAGGAAGGCTTCTACTGGGACGATGAAAACGCATACCCCACTTGCGACGTAACGCAATATTTCGCACACTACAACGCCGACCCGACCAACTTCGAGACGTTTGATTTGTATATCACTCTCATTCTCGCAAAAGCAACGCCGACCATCACCGCAACCGTGAACGACGACGCAAACAACTGGACGGGCAACGAAATCGACCTTGCCGCTCTCATAAGCGCAACGAGCAACAATCTTGACAACGGCACTGTCACTATCCCCGCACTCAAAGGCACGGACGGCGGCTTCTATTACGTCACTCTCACGACAAGCGAAACCACCAACTATCTCGCAACAAGCAAACAAGTGAGCGTGCGCATCAAGGCGGCAAAAATCGGAACTATCTGGTATACCGTAGAAGAAGCAATCGTTGCAGGCGGAGCAATCACACTTGCAGGCAACGCGTTTATCTCCAAAGACGTCACGATAAAGAGCGGCACGACGCTCACTCTTCCCAGTGGCGACAGCACAGGCGATAGCGCAACTACAATCGGGAATGCGGAAAAGGCATACGGCGCAGGTCAAGGCACTTACGTTGACAACAACTCGACGTATATCAAATATAAACTCACCGTCAACGACGACGTGACGGTCACCGTGAACGGAAACGTTCTGATTCTCGGTTTGCTCGGAAGAGCAGGCGCAGGTCAATCCGGTCACACGTCGGGCGCGCACAGTCAAATTATCAACAACGGCACAATCAATCTCAACAGTGGCTCTAATCTTGATGTACGCGGATATATCAAGGGCAACGGCACAATCAACGCAGAGAGCGGTTCGAACGTATACACACCTTACGTGGTAATCGACTTCCGCGGCGGCACAAACACCGTGACCGTATTCAGAAAAGGAAAAATCGCACCGTTCTTGCAGTACGAGATGCCGAACATACAATGCGAACAATTTATCCGTGCGGGCGCAACGCTCAAAGGATACTTCGATTTGTACGCCAACGACAAACACAACTACTGCTCCAACGTCGTCATCGGCTCGAAAGGAATAATTCAACTTTCAAGCGGATACGTTCGTAAGACTTACAGCGATCAAAGAACCACGTTAACTCTTGTCGGAAACGTATCTATGGGCTCGTTGTCTCTTACGGTTAAACTCGGAGTATCGGGAGTTACGGTCAATATGTCGGACGTTCAATTCCCGATACCGTGGCTTTATGACATTCACATCGGAGACGGCGTAACCGAGACAACACTCGATGCTCCGCACGATTATAAACTTATAACGGGCGCAAGCGTGACGGTGGAAAAGAACGCGACGCTCAACGCTTCTAATTCGATAATCGTGTATAGTCAATTCACCGATACGTCATTCGGCGGAAGCGTGTATCCAAACAAAGCCGCCGCTTCGCTTATCGTAAACGGAACGCTCAATATCGGCGGTTCGTTCGGCGGCGCGATTCAATCTACTGAAAGCGGTGCGAAAGTCATCGTGTCGTCGTCGGCAACGTTGTCGGTGTCTTCAAAAGAAGGTAATAGCGGAACAACGAAATCGTGGCAAGCGATGATCAACGCTGGTGAATTTGTAACCGTTGCAACCATAAGCGAGACTGCAAAATTTGCAGACGGCACGGCTCTTGAAAAGGGCAAAACCTACACCTACAACGGCACGGCGTGGGCGTAAAAAATGATTTGCAGACGGCTCTCAAATGAGAGCCGTTTGACTTCGCAATATCTAGAAAAACAAAAATCGGAAGTGATTTTTATGCTTGAAAGGGACAGAAAGGGATTCAATGCGTTGAGAATGTTTGCGATATTTGCACTGTGTTGCACCGTCGTGCTGTGGGCAGGACTGTGGATTGCTTCCGCAACGCCTGCCGACAAAAGCGGACAAGACACGCAAGCGGTCACGGACAAACTCGACTCGAAATACAATCTCAACGATAAATTCAATCAAAAAGTCGTGACTCAACACATTGCTTTTGACGAGAAGACAAACTATTCCGGCTATTATGCAGGCGAAACGCTGAAAACCGAGCTCGTGTTCATGCCCAAAAACACGTTGGATAAAGCCGTGCGCTACGAATCGAGCGATACGAGCGTAGCAACCGTTTCGGAAGACGGAGTGATTACGTTTTTGAGTCGCGGAGAAAGCAGAATAAGCGTGTATCTCGTTTCAAATCCAGAAGTGTACAACTACGTGGGTGTTGCTTGTTTCGGAGAGAATCCGAAAACGAGCGGATTGACGCTTGCGCTCGACGCGCCGCTTAAAGTCGGCACGACGACTATGGTTTCGCTCAACGAAGACAGAATCGCGCCGCGCGGTGCAAAATACAAATCATCCGACGAAAACGTGCTGAAAGTGGACAAACAAGGCTACGTGAGCGGAATAAGCGAAGGCAACGCAACTCTCACCGCAACCGTAAAAGGCGCGTCCGCAAGCATAAACGTGACGGTCTCTCAAAACCCCGATTACATAAAACCCGAACGGATAAATCTGAAACAAAACGTAACTCTGACGCACGGATACCAAGCAAACGCATACGATCTCATAGACAGCGTTTATCCGCAAGGCGCGCCGAAAGATTGCGTTATAACAACGTCAAATTCTTCTCTCGGTATCGTGTATAAGAATCTTTCTCCCCGTTCTCCCGGCACGTATACCGTGACTTTTACGTCAAAATACGACGAGAGCGTGACGGCAAGCGTTGAAGTGACCGTCGTGAAAGTCGCCCCCACCGAACTTCGAGTGTCGGGTCCTGCCGTGACCACCCCCAATTCGAGCACGAAATTCACCGCAAAACACATGCCGCAGTACTACGAAGACGACGTGACGTGGGAAATAGTCAGCGGAAAAGGCTCTATAACAAGCAACGGCGTTTTTGTCAACAAAGGCTTCGGTACGACGGTGATTCGTTGCCGTTCCACACTCGACCCCACGCTGTACGTGGACAAAACCGTCGAGTCTAAACTGTTTTCGGACGCATACAGTATGGTGAGAAAATTTATGGGACACGGCGGACTGTCCGCACTTCTCGGATTCGGCATATTCGGCACGCTGTTGCTTCTTTCAAAGCACAAATACAACGCGTTGATTTTCACTGCTCCGCTCGGATTTATATACGCAGGTTTTTCCGAACTCATTCAGAAATTCACACCCGGCAGATTCTGCACGATAGCGGACGTTCTCATCGACTTCATCGGCACGCTCATAGGCATGGCGATTGCAATCATACTCGTCGTTCTCGTGTGCGCGATATGGCGGCTTGCAAACAAGAAAAGTTTCAAAAACATGCTGTACGAGTGGCGTTTGCTCACATTCTCGTCCGCTTTCAAAAAGACATACGTTCAGGAAGAATACGCTCTTCCCGTCGCACTCTGTGACGACGTCGACGAAAAAATCTACGTTGACGACGCACTAACCGTTGCGGCAAGCGACGTTGACGAAACGAACGAAAAGTAAACGGAGACAACAAAAATATCGAAACGCAAAAATGCGACGACGCAACGTCGCGTTTTTTATATCCGAGAATTCGTATCGGGTATAATCGCACGCTTTTTCGGCAATAATTCCGCACATGGAAAAAGCAAATTATTCTTGCGAGCAAGCGCTTGCTCCTTTCGTTTCAACGCTTTTCAACGCCGTCACCGAGCGTGACGACCGCCCCGTGGTAATCGTATGTTTCGGCACTACGGCAATATCGGGCGACGCACTCGGCCCTATGGTCGGCTCTCTTCTCGTGGACAAATACGACGTCCCCGCATTTGTGTACGGCACGCAGGAAAACACCGTCAACGGCAAGAATATGAAAGACTGGCTGTCTTTTATAAAGACCGTTCACGAAGGTGCGCTTTTCGTTGCGGTTGACGCGTCTTTGGGCAAGAAAGACAAGGTGGGAGAAGTCGTGATACGCGAAGACGGCGTGTGTCCGTCCGGCGTAACAGGTAAAACAAAACGCTTCGGAGACATAGGAATTTTGGGCATAGTCGCGCAAAATCACGGAGACGCGCTTATGCAACTTATGACCGTATCGCCACTTAACGTATCCGCTTTGGCAGATAAAATCGCGATTTTGATAAAAAACGCCGTTTAAGCGCAAAAATAGCCCGTCAAAACGACGGGCGTTTACATCTTTTAACTATAAAAATTTTTGCGATTTATATTGCATATACTCTTTTGATAGATTATAATATTGAGTACCACAAAAGCGCATACGCGCACACGCACGGATAAAGGAGCATAAATGGCTAACATTCTTTCGGCAAGCGTTCCGTACGCCGATATAGCGTTCTTCGCAATACTGGCACTCGGGTTGATACTCGGCATAATCAGGGGCTTTTCAAAATCGTTCAAAGGCTTCTTTCTTGCCATTGCGATTATGTTGGCGTCTTTGCTCATCATCTCCCCGACTTTCGAGCCCGTGCGCAACATCGACGTGTTCAACAAAATGGACGACTCCATATCTGCGTCGATAGAAAGCAAGAACGAGATGTTCTCCACTCCCATTTACGTGGAAAAATCCGAAGACGGTGCTTTGTCGTACTGGGTGGATGTGACCCAAGACGGAGAAACGAAACGCGTGTTGCTTGAAAATTCGATGGGCAGCGACGTGGCTTCGACTCTGAAAGGCAAAGTCGCAATCTGGCTTGCGAAATCTTTCATAACCGAAGACGGACAGACGATAGGCTCTGTTGCGGGAACGTTTATATCCGACCTTATCGTTGCGATTATCATGTTCATCGTGTATTGTCTCGTGTTGTGGCTGATATGCTTTTTGCTTCGCAAGATATTTGCCGGCATGCGCAACTCCGAAAGCGGCGCGCTCAAAGCAATCGACCGTATATTCGGCGCAATTATATCACTTGCGTTCGCACTCGTTTTCGCACTTCTCGTTCTCGCGATTCTGAGTGCGCTCAAAGACAAGATTCCGCAAGTGGACGAATATCTGACAAACTCAACCGTTTGCGGATATTTCTATCTCAACAATCCCGTCGCAACCCTGTTCCACAAGATATTCGGCTGACGACGCACTCGCGCGCTCTTAAAGGGGCGCGTTTTGTTTTTTATAGGAGCAATATATGAGAGTTCTCAAAGGTACGCTTACATTTATTCTCGGCATGGTGATAGGCATCATCCTTTTCGTGCTTGCAATCGGCGGCGCGGTTTTTGCCGTCGGCTCGTCTATGACGGTCGGACAGTTGCAGGAATCGCTGACGCAGGAAGAAGTCATAGCAAAAGACAGCGCGTTATACTCGCAAAAACTTCTTGACGCCATAAAGAGCATCATCGGCGACGTGAAAGATATAAAATCGCTCAGTCTCAAAACGCTTTACGAACACTACGGAATATCCATTCTCAACGGCATAAGCGGCATCGACTTCACCGAAAAGGAATTTTATTCTCTCCCCATAAGCGAACTTATCGACGACACGTCGAAAATCGTCAACTCGTTTACGCTCAGCGATATAAGCAAAATCGCGGACATAGATTTTTCGTCTTACGGCTTGCCCGTGCTTGACGACAATTTGAACAACAACGTCAAGACCGCAATCGACAACATTATGTCTTCTCTCAACGGAGATTTGACGATACGTTCGATAAACGACAAATTCGGCATTGATATAGGCGTGGGCGAAAACGCGCTCCTTGCCGCAGTGCAGGACGTCGCTTTGTCAAACTTCGGCTCTGTCGTAAACGCAATGATGCTCGACAAGATTCTGAACGTCGATTCAGACACGTTCGTGAAAGTCGGTGAAAACGACGTTTACGTCAAGGCGGACAGATACGACGTCGTGTCAAACGCAGACCTTCAAAACTCCGCTTACACCGCTCCCGCAGGCGTTGAAACCTACATCGCGGGCGCAACGGACACCGACAACGACGACACTGCCGACACTCTCATTGAAAAAGAACTCCGCTTCGTGAAGAAAATCACGCAGGATACCGACGGCAACGAAGTTGTGAAATACGTCGTTGACAACTCTTGCTATGCAAGCGATTTTAACGCCGAAACCAACGAAAAAGAATTCTATCGCCACGTTCAATACGAAAAATATACCGGCGCAAGCGACGAATACTTCGTCTTGTCCTACGCAAATAAAATCGTAGAAGTCGGAAGCACGAGTTTCACGCTTTACACAAAAGGTTTCTTGTCCCTTAACGACGTTTACGTATCCGTCGGCGGAGCGGTCGTTCCGTTCGGCGCAGGCGTGAGCGGCGCAAAGATAACTCTCGGCTCGACTCTCAGAAAGACCGAAGAAGGCACTTTTGAAAATTCCGAACGCTACTTCGTATTCGACGTCCCCGTCGACAAAAACACGAAACTTCGCGCTTTTGAAGACGGCGATATTCCCGTCTACACCGATTGCTACGAACGCGTGCACGTCGGCACTTCGGAACAAATTCTGCAAATCGTGGCGTATATGACGGTCACCGAACTTCAAAACGCGGACGATATTCTCAATTCTCTCACCGTCGGCGACGTCGTGAGCAGCGATTCGTCCAAAATCGTCAATGCACTCAAAGATTGCAAACTCAAAGACATCGGAGACAAAATCAACACCTTGAAAATCGACGAAGTCATCGACATCGACGACGAATCTTCGATTGCAATGAAATCTCTTGCGGCACACGGCGCAACGCTTGAAAACATCGACACTATCGTGAACGAACTTTCTATCGGCGAACTCATGGAAGTGACCTACGACATTTATCAGGCGCAAGCAGACGGCGATTACGTCAAAGTGGATTTGTTCGTTCCCTACAACGAATATCTTGAAATTCACAAGGCCGCAAAATCGGAAAACGGACTCTTCGTCAAAGACGCAAGCGGCAATTACGTCTCGACGACGGACGAAACGGGCGACGTGTACGTCAATATCGGAAGATACACCCTTTACGACTCCGAAAAACACGCAGGGCTTGACCGCTACGCCCTTACGAGCGAATCTGCAACGAGCATAACCATTCAATCGATGGCAAGACGCGGATTCGTTGTGCATCGACGAACTTATCCGCATAAAAGCGGACTCCGCCGTCATCATGCGCTCGCTTGCAAAACGCGGAACTACGTTAAACAAATTTGCCGACGTTGCAGACGAACTCAAACTCTCCGAAGTCATCGAAGTGACCGACGATTCCGCTCGCATAATGAAATCTCTCGTTGCGCGCGACTGCCTTATCAAAGACCTTGACAAGATTGCAAACGATTTGACGCTCAGCGAAACCGTTGACGTGACGTTTGACGAATACGTGCAAAACGCAAGCGGAAAATACGTCAAGGTAGTCGGTGACGGATACGTCTTCTACGACTCCGAAAACGTGCTTATGCAAGGCATGCAACGCTTCAGAAAAGACTCGTCCGCTACGCCTGCGGTGTATACGGCAGACGACAACGGCGACTTCGTGCACGAATTCTATTTCACGCTCTTCAACGTCGCCGTTCACTCTGACGAAACGCAATTCGTCCGCTACGACAGAACGGCCGTAGAAAACTCTTCGTCAAGAGTTCTTCAACGCCTTGCGTTCTCAAATATCGGCGACTTCTCCGCAGCTTTCGACTCTCTCGCACTCGGCGACGTCATAGACGTTGACCCCGACGTGCTTGCGGTTGCCACGGCAGAATATAAAGCGGCAAATCCGTCCGTCACCTATTATTCGTACGACGAAACGAACCACGTCTTCAAACGCGATACGGAAGGAACGTACTACGTCGTGCGCGCAGGCGAAAGCACCGCAGTGTTGAAACGCCTTGCGTTTGTGCCCGTGAACTCGCTCTCCACGGCTCTTGACGCCGTCATAAAAGATATGCTCTTGTCCGAACTCATCGACGTGTACGAAAACTACGCCGTCGAACTTGACGAGACCTACTCTTCTTCCACAAACCCCGCGACGATTGACGAAAACGACAGATTTATCATCAAACCGCTCGGCGTCGACGAAACGGGAAGAGCGTATACATTCGTGTTCAACGCATACGGCAAATATATCGCAAGAGACTATGCGTTCGTTCAAACGCCCGTGAGCCAACTCACCGTAAGCGGAAGCGCTCGCTTCGAGTACGTCAAACTCAACAGCGCGGCGGAAGCGACGATAGCAATGTCAAACGGCGGCGTATATTACAAACACGGCGACGAATACGTCTCCAACACCGCTCTTTGCGTGTATCTCGCGTCTCTAGGCAAATTTGACAATCTCTACACAAGAAACGCGGTCACGAGCGGCGGCATTGAATCGGCAACCTATTCCGACGCAAATCTCTACGTCGAAGTGGGCGGCATGTACACTCCTTACGATTCTACGAAACTCACGCATCTCGGCTTCGACTCCTACTTCGTGAAGACTACGAGCGAAGACGGAAGCAAGTTCTTCGTGTCCACCACCACTCCCGGTGAGTTAAATTCAGAAGGTGACATCGTCTCCTATCAATACTACGGCAAAGACGACGACGGCAACTCGCTTGAACCACTCTATGCAAAAGAATATTGCGAAGACATCTACGTCAAATCCGCAACGGGCGCATACGTCTTCAACGGCAACGAATACGTGGCGTACGACGAAACTCAACACGAAGGACTCGACCGCTTCGACGCATATCTCGGCTATCTTGCCACCGCAAACGAAACCTATGTCAAATCCGCAGGATTCTATTCGACGGGACTTCAACACGTATACGCAAGAGTTGCAAGAGACGGCGGTATGATTCGCGAAAAGAGCCAGGCCGTAATCCGTATGCTTGCAACTAAAGAAGTGACCATTGCAAACATCGACAGCGTCATCAAGATGGCAACGATAGGCGAAATTCTCGACGTCACGCCCGACAGTATATTTGAAAAATTTGCAGATTCGACAATCGACAATCTCAACTCGAGTTTGCAAAGCACGATAACGGATATGTCCGTCGGCGAACTTATGGAATTTGCAGGCGTCTCGACAAGCAACGCCGTCGTGCGCTCCGCACTCAAAGACGTGAAACTCAAAAACTTCTTTGACAGTCTCACCTTCAATCCCACGGTCGGCATCGTTGTGGATATGGAAAAGGCTTGCGGATACGCCGCATAATCGAAATCGCAATAAAAACAAATGAAAAAGCACCGAATTTATCGGTGCTTTTTTGTTGAATTTCGTTTTGTACTCTCTTGTGTATTTCGCAAAACAACGGCTTTATTTGTCGCTTTTGACAACTTAAACTGCGTTTTATTCTTTTTCCGACAATTCGAGCCATTCCGCTTCCAGCGGTTCGAGCGCGGCTTTCAACTCATCGATTTCCCCCTGCAACTCGGTGATTTTTTTATAATCGGAATACACCGTTTCATCGTTGTGAACGGTATCTTCGAGTTTTGCGATTTTATCTTCAAGCACGCTCATCTTCTCTTCGAGAAAACTCATTCTGTGCTTGCGGCGAGCAATCTCCTTGCTCTCGGACACGGGCTTTTCTTTCTTTTTCGGCACGCTCGTTTGAGCACTCGCGCCCGTTTGTTCCGCCGCCTGTCTCGATTGTTCGAACTCCGAATACGTGCCGTTAAAAACGCTTGCTTTGCCACCTTCGAACACTATAAGCCGATTGCACACTCTGTTGATGAAATATCTGTCGTGCGAGACTGTCAGCACCGTACCCGTATAATTCGAAAGAAGATTTTCGAGCGTTTCTTTGCCTATTATATCCATATGGTTGGTCGGCTCGTCGAGAATGAGAATGTTGGGGCGTTTGCGTATGATTTTGCATAGCGCAAGACGAACCTTTTCACCGCCCGACAAATCGCATATACGTTTGAAAACGTCGTCCCCCGAAAACAGGAACGCACCAAGCGCACTTCGCGCCTGCGTGTTGTCAAGAAGGGGAAATTCGTTCTGGAAATCTTCAAGAACGGTTGCCGTGGAAAAACTCTGCGTGAGCGTCTGGTCGAAATAGCCGACGTTTGCGTGCAATCCGAAAACGGCCGTTCCGCCGAGTGCTTTCACAAGGTGCATTATCGTCTTAACGAGCGTGGATTTGCCAGTGCCGTTGTTGCCGATTATGCCGACTTTTTCTCCGCGCTTTATCACCGCACTTATTTCTCCGAGCGGTTTGTCATACCCGAAAACGAGTTTTTCAAGCACGATAGCCTTTTCCACGGTTTCGCGTTCAGGCTCGAACGCGCCCCTGAACGTCGATACGTTGAAAGGATTCGGCGCGTTTACGTCGCCTATTCTCTCTATCTGTTTGAGTTTGGCTTGCGCCATTGCGGCTTTGGACGCTTTATAGCGGAATCTTTCGACAAGCGCGTTCAGTCTGTCAATCTCTTTCTTGCGCGCCATGGAATCTTTCAGTGCTTTGTCGTACGCCTGTTGCTTTTGCGCCATAAACGCCGAGTAGTTGCCCGCATATCTCGTTGCCGTGCCGTACTCTATCTCGTAAACGACGTTGACGATTTTGTCAAGAAACATTCTGTCGTGCGACACGATGACGCAAGACTTTTTGTATGCGCAAAGATAATTTTCAAGCCACTCTATCGCTTCGAGATCGAGATGGTTGGTCGGCTCGTCGAGAAGAAGCACGTCGGGCTTTGACAACAACAATTTTATCAGCGCAATCTTCGTGCGCTGGCCGCCCGAAAACGTGTTGAGAGTCTTTTTCAAATCGTCGTCGGAAAAGCCGAATTTGCGCACTGCGGTCATGTATTCTTTTTTATACAAATATCCGCCGTCTCTTTCGAATTTTTCGCAAAGCCCCGAATATATCCGCACATTCTGCTCGCTGGCGTCGCTTTCAAGATTGGCACGCGCGGACTCCATTTTCCTTTCCGTCTCGATAAGTGAATCGTATGCGGACAAAATCTCGTCCAGCATGGTTCTTCCGCTCTCGTCGTTGGTTGTCTGTTTCAAAAATCCTACGACCGGTTCTCCGTTTTCAAACACGCCGTACGGCTCGCCTTCGTTGCCGCAAGAGTATTCAACTTCTCCGGTCAGAACTTTAAGCAGCGTGGTTTTTCCGCAGCCGTTGCGGCCTACCAGCGCGATTTTCTCGTTTTCGCGCACGGAAAAATCAACCTGTGTAAGCACAGGCACGCCGTCATATTCCACCGCTATGTTTGAAACAACAATCTGCATACGACAGATTTTAACCTATTTTGCCCGATAAGTCCACGATTTGCGACGTCATAAGTTTCATTTTTCACTTTTGCCAAAATCATTATTCAATAATTTTGCACCCAATATCACGAAAAATTCTTGACAAATACTCTTATAAAGATTATTATAAACAAGCATTCAAAATATTTTGCCTGTTTAGCTCAGTCGGTAGAGCATTCGGCTGTTAACCGAAGTGTCGGGGGTCCGAGTCCCTCAACAGGCGCCAAAAAGAACGTGAAAACGTTCTTTTTTTTGTGCCTGTTTTGGGATTGTACCCCTGCCGCACGATTGTGCGGCGGCACTACGTGCCACGACACTTCTTCCGAACTGGACGCTTGACGTTGACAAATATATTTGTCGTCTGCGCTACTTTTAGGGGGGGCCGTTCTTTCATCATACGACCCCAAGGCGTGAAAACGTTCTTTTTTTTGTGCCTGCTTGGCTTGTACCCCTGCCGCACGATTGTGCGGCGGCACTACGTGCCAAGACACTTCTTCTAGATCAACGTAAAAGAATCGTTTTTTGTGGGGGTGATTTCTGAACGGCTGTGTCATTGCAAACAAGATTGCTCACAACGCCATTTCCCGTGAATTCAAATCCAGAATCGTATTTGAATAATACAATAAGAAAAAATCATTGCGTTATGCAATATATCTAAAAAATTTGATGTGGAGAGCCACGCCGACACACTTTTTATGCATGCAAAAATAGGCGCATGGTTGCGCTGAAACGAGAAGCCTGTTTGTGGATTCGGATTACTTCAACGAGCCGATGATTGCCGCGATACCGGAAATTCCGCCCAAAGCCACAAGCGCGATCACCAAAACGATTGCGAAAAGAATGTAAACGCAAAAGAAAGAACGCGCAAAACTTCTGCGGCAGATATTGCTTGAATCGCACGCAAAAATTATCATACAAATAAAGCCGATGAGCGGAATGCTGAAAAGGATGTTATATCCGAAATACGCCCACGCGGTGAGCGGTCTGTACTTTTGCGGCAGTGACATAATTTCTTGATTTTCAACGTCTGTCATAAAAAAACTCCCTGTAAAATGCGTGAAATATCGTAAAACGCACCCTATTGATTCGATTATAACACACACGTTGCGTATGTCAATTCCGATTTCCTATTTTTGCTTGTCATCAAAATTTCATTTCTTAGCGATATATTTGGCAAAAAGTATTGAAACAGGCTATCAAACACATTGAATATTGACAACGCGGAAAATGCGTTTTATACTGATGTTATAATAATTTAATTTTAATTTTATTATGGTTTATTCGTGCGCGTACGGAATACGAACGCAAATGTGGCATACACCGCCCCGAAAAACTCATAATAAAAGGAGAAACGAGATGAGATTGTTGGTTGTTGAAGACGACGAAAAGTTGTCGAAGATTTTGTCGGTGTCACTCAGTTCGCTCGGCGACGTGGACGTGGCTCTGTCCGGCGAGCGTGCGTTGCAACTTGTGGAAAAGACGTATTACGACGTGGTGATTCTCGACCTTATGCTCGGAAAACTTTCGGGCATAGACACGCTCAAAGAAATCCGCAGAATGCACATTATGCCTGTCATAATACTCTCCGCGCTCAGCGACGTAGACAAAAAAATCGAGTGTTTCAAACTCGGCGCAGACGATTATCTGACGAAGCCGTTTTCACGCGAAGAACTCATTGCGCGCATAGAAGTCGTGTTGAGAAGAACGGGCGGAACGTTCAGCAGCACGGATTATCACTACAAAAACATGGAAGTGAACTACGCGAGCAAAATGCTGAAAATCGACGACAATTACGTCGAAATGAACCGCAAAACTTATGAAATTCTCGAACTTCTCGTTCGCAACAAAGAAATTATCATGGCAAAGCAACAGATTTTTGACAGAATCTGGGGCTATTATTCCACGACGGGTATACAGGTCATCGACATCAACATTTTCCGCCTGAGAAAAATATTGCAGGAATACGGATTTGACCAGAATCTAAAAACAATAAAAGCGACGGGATACATGTGGACTGAAAAGGTGTAACCATGGCAAAACTTGACAAAAACCTAAAAAAACAATGGCTGATTTTCACGCTTATAAACACTCTTTTGCTGATTGCGGTGCTTGGCGCGTTTATGGCAGGTTTCGTCGTGTTTTCCGCACGTTCGACCGAAAACGCAATGAAGAAAGGCATTGCGGAATATGCCGCGACACTGAAAAAGAACGACCTTCAATCATTGCTTGACGCATGCCAGAGCGAAAGCGGAAATCTCGACGCCAACAATCCTGCATACGATTTCGGCATATACGTTGTGAGAAGCGACGGAAGTTACGGTTTTTACAGCAAAAACGACTATCTCGTGAAAAACTCCCCCATTATCGGCGGAAGGTCCGACACATGCGAGCGCATGACGATAGGTTCGCACGAATATATGACCTACACCACCGCCGTAATCGACAACGCGGGGGCGTATATAAAAGTTTTCGTGTGCGCGGACTTTCTCACCGAAGCGTCAGCCAACGTGAAAAAATACAGCATACCGTTTGCGATTGCGTTTGCGGTGCTTTGCGTTGCGATGGCACTTGCTCTCGGTCAGATAGAAATCAAGCCGATAACCGACAACTACTACAAGCAAAAGGCTTTCATCAACGATATGTCCCACGAAATACGCACTCCGCTTGCGATAATCAAAGGCAATCTCGAAAACGTGCTTGCAACTCCCGACGCGAGCGTAAGCAGAGTGTCGGACGAACTCAACGCGTGTCTTGACGAAGTGGACTATATGACGACGATGTCGACGGGGCTTCTGAACATCGTGCGCGGCGAGAGCAAATCCATAAAGAAAGAAGGCATAATGAGCGAAGCGGTGACCGAAGTCGTTGACCTGTTTGCAGACGTTGCGGCACTCGGAAACAAATCGCTGATTGCTTGCGTGGAATACTGCGACATACAGGTTGACAAAGAAAAAATCAAACAACTGCTCACCGCTCTTCTGGACAACGCCATAAAATACACGCGCGACGGAGACAGAATAACCGTGAAACTCAAAAATGCGAAAGAAGGCTGTCTTCTGAGTGTTGCAGACACCGGCATAGGCGTTGAAAAAGGCGAACTCGATAAGATATTCGACAGGTTTTACCGCGCGGAAAACGCAAAAGAGATAAACGGAACGGGGCTTGGGCTTGCGGTTGCGAAATCTATCGTCGAAAGCATGAACGGCACTATAAAAGCGGTGCAAAATATCCCCGAAGGTCTTGAAATAGACGTGGCGATAAAAAGGGGCTGATATGAAAAAATTCGTATTGACCGCGCTTGCGTGCATACTGATTGCGACTACGCTCGTAGCGTGCAGCGCAAAAAACGATATTCCGTACGGAAAACCGAGCGGCTGGGACGTTTACGCAGAAACGCTTGCGAGCGACGTTGCCGATATGATATGCGGAAAAGACGACGTGACAATCCGTATGGACGGTTCGCTCACGATTGCGGGAACAAGATACCCGTTTTCATTCGGAACGGACTATTCCCTCTCGTCTCCCGACGATTCGGCAATGTCGGCAACCATAAGTGTCGCAAATTCCGCTATTTTTTCTTTGAAATCGAATAACGAGTGCACATATATAGACATATCGCAAAACTCGGTGCTTTCAAGCGCAAAAATCAAACTCGAACAAACCAACTTCTTCGACTGGCTGAACGTCGAATACAACGCCGCCAATAAAGACGAAGCGAAAGAGACCGTAAAAGCGTTTGTGACGGGACTTTGCACGGAGTATTTCAAAAACGCGGACACGACGCCCGACAAAAAGGCGTTGACCTTCGTTCTTGCGGACGGCGTGAAAGGCGAAAAACTCACCGTTCTTTCGCAAATGATTTCGTTTATCGACGAAGAAGTGGCAACGATGTTTGCAGGCGCACTCGGAATATCCGACGTAAACGCGCTCGTCTCGACGATATCCGAAATCGCAGGTTCTCTCACTTTCGCGTTTGACAACGGCGTATTGTCGATTTCTTCGACGAATTTGACGATAGGCTCGAAAGAGTGTGTACTTGCGGTGAAAGTCACAACGAGCGACACGGACAAAATAAAAGACTCTTTCCCGACAAGCGACGACGGCTACAAAGTGACGAAGATTGCGTGTTCGAGCATAGACGGCACGCTCGCGAGCATGGACTCGGCAACGAAACGCATTGCCGTGAAATACGACATGCAACTCAACGCCAACGTCGACGTGATGAAACTTCTCTTCAACGACTACGACCTTAACTGCCTTGACGACGACAACTTTCTGCACTTGCGGCTCAGTCACAAATGCACGGCGGATTGCTCTGAGTATTGCAAATCCCGCATATCGCCTTCAAAAGGCGCGGTGATTGACATCGCGTTTTCGCCGGCGGCATTCGGCAGCCACAATCTGTATATAAACGTCAACGTCAAGTGCCTTATGAGCGACGACTATCTTGAAAAAATAAGCAAGTACGACAACACGGTCAATACGCTCAATATCCCCGATTACTGCATGTTCACGCTCGTGCCCGAAGAACTGGGCAAAGACGTGAGCAAACTGCTCTTGAAATGGTACTCTTCGATAATGGCAGACGAAAGCGGAAAAGTTGACTTCGATTTTGCACAGGTCAAAGAAATTTTCTCGAAAAACGCAATCGCAAACCGCATATTGTCGGATATAGACAGCGACGAGTTCGATATTGACACTCTTCGTGTGAAAATCGACGACAATATCTACGGACAAGTGAACGAATACGACATATATAAAGACGTCGTGTATATCATCGACAAGGAAGAATCTTCGCTCAAATCGTACGCTGCAGCGTATATAGCGGGGTGCAAGGAATACAACTCTCTGAGTTGGAGTTACGAAACCGACGCCGAAGCGGAAGACACCGACGGAAACGTATATACGCTGACAAACGTATACGACGAACAAGGCAATCTGATTCACGGCGCAAACGGCGGAAAATACGTGCCGATGAGCGCGACGGAAGCGCAAAATCTCGTCGGGAAATCGTTGAAATACAGTTACGTCAATCTTGAAAAAACGACGGTTGAAAACGTCTATGCAACAATAGTTTCCATAAGCGACATAGACTTTTCAAGCACCGATTTGCAAGAAGTCAAAGCACGAGTAACGCGCCCGAGCGCACTCGATTACGACTGGGGCTTGGGCGAAGTGCGAGCACACGTTCTGCGCAGATTTTTCAAATGTCAAGGCGACGAATGCACACAGGAAGTGACGCTGAAAATCAAACTCGAAGAAGAAATTCCGTCTTCGTTTTTGCTTGAAACTTCACCGTCCGACGCAGAATATAAAATCACGTCTAGCACGCAAATTCCGCAGTTTATCGTCGGAAATGCGACGATAAAATATCGAAACGGCGTTGAAAAATCGATTTCGGCTATCGGGCAATCCGACGCCGTGACGACAAGCACGGGCTTGTTCAGCACGTCATATCACGTTGTCAACTGGGGAAGAGTTTCGGTGCGATACAACGTTGGCGGAAGACAAATAACGAGATACGTCAACATAAGAAAACCCGACGAATTCGAGTTTGTGACAAGAGCGTATTCCGCCGCCATAGACGAGCCTTGCTACATCACCAACTACGCAACGTTGAGAGCCGTAGTCGAAAAGAAAACGAGCGTGACGATACGTCTTTCGCTTGCCGACTTTTATATAGACGGCACTTCTCTTGCGAACGACTCGACGGCGTGGGGACATTACGCAGGATACGACGGAAGCATTCTGGTGTTCTACAAATCAAACGACTACACCGTCACGGTGAAGAAAAACGGTTTTGTCAGCGACCCGTTCAAGATTACGATAACGCCCAAAGAATACACCGAGTCGCAATATAAATTCACCGCAAGCGGCGATGTGCAAAGCATATATTATCAAAACGCGGAGTTTGCGCTGAACGGCTCGATAACAAATGCGGTGCACGGAGACGGAGAAGACAAGAATCACACTGTAAAAATCTCCGTGTACGAAGGCAAAATGCAAAACGGAACGATGAACTTCTCGCAAAAAGCGGATGAAAACGATTTCGATTTGGCATGGAACATCGGCAATACGACCGCAAGCGGCGACACGTTGGACTACCCGTTGCCGACCATGATAAAAAATGCAATATCGTTGAAAACAAGGTTTACGTTCAAAAAACAAGGATATTTCCGAATAACCATATCGATTGACGGCACAAACGTCTATCAAACGACTGTGACTATCGTATAAATTCACTTTCGAGATATTGCCGCTTGCAATAAAAGAAAAACGACGCGCGGTATCGGAATATTTATGGAATAATATTTATACAGATAAAACTATATATATTATATTGCTCGCCGCATACAAAAACGTATGCGGCTTTTTTATTGCAAAAAAACGAATTGCGATGATTCCTTTTATACTTTTGGCTACGATTACGAATATACAAAATTAAATTAAATTTAATGTTAATTTCATAAACGTTAACGTTTTTCTATACAAAATATACGATATGCGCTTATTTTCTTTATATTTTGTTCAAAAAAGTTGTAAATTTAATTTTAATTTAATTTGTTTGAAATGATTGTTTAATACAATGTATATGACAGTATTCGAAAGTATACCCTGTATGTTTTCGAGAGACTGCAAAATAATAAACCTATAGGAGAAAAATTATGAAACGCAGACTGTTTTCGTTCCTTATGGTCGTGATGATCGTCTGTCTTGCTGCGAGCATGGTTGTGCTCAGCGCATGCGACAAGACCGATCCGCCCGCCCCGGAACCCGATTACTCAAGCGATACCACGACTATGTTTAAGGAAGTTGTTCAAAAGTTGCAGGCTTCTTACGTGGTCGGAAACAAATTCGGAGTTGACGTTGACGCTCACTTTGCAATCGACGACAAGACCGAAAAGAACGATGACGTGAAATTTGCACTCACCGCAAAAGGAAACGCCGACCTTGCAAACACGCAAGACGCAAGCGCAACCGACTTTTTCATCGAACTTGCAATGCACAAAGGCGAAGAGAAAACAACTCTTCTCGGCATCGCATACGAAGTGATTGAAAACGAGCCGTTCTTCTTCGTCAGCGTCGCGGGCAGCGAGTATATCAAACTCAACGGTTATTCTCTCACCGCACTCTACGCCGCGGCAACGGGAACGGCACAATCTTCCGCAGAAATTCTCGGCTTTGACGTGCAGGAAATCATCAGTTGGGTTATGCCCATTCTCTTCGGTGAAAAAGGCACGGTGAAAGACGGCGTTTACACCTTCAATTTTGACCTTGCAAACGTGATGACGAGTCTCAACGAAGCATCGGGTATGATTTTTTCATTGCTCGAATCTCAAGCAGGCATCACCAAAGAACAAGTCAACGGCGTTATCGCACAAGTTTTCGGCAATCTCGAATACACCGTCGGAACGAAGACCTACAAAGTCAAAGACCTTAATTCTCTCACCGAATACGTCAAGAGAGAAATGTCCTTTGAAGGCACTCTCGCATTCGCATTTGACGCAAACGACAAATTTGACAGCGCAAACATCTCTTTCGACTACGCTCAAAAGAGCACTTCGGTTGCAAACTACACTTTTGCAGTGAACAAAGCGAAAGTCGGCATCGACACCGTCGGCGTTGACACTTTTGCAAACTTCACACTCACCGCGGACCAAAGAAAGAACAACGAAGCAATCAACGCTCTCAACTTCTCTCTTCTCGGCACTGCAACAGGCTTTAACGCAAACGGCGAAGTCGCACACAACTACACCATCGAAGTTCAATCGGACATCAATCCGTTTGCTCTTCTTTCACTTGTCGGCAACACTTCAAAAGAAAACATCGTCGCAACACTCAAGAAACTCGGATATTTCCATCTCGAAATAAACGAAGTTTATGAAGACGAAACAAAAGCACCGCTCAACATAATCACTCTTCACAGCAACTTTGAAGAAGGTTTTGCGGTTGCAAACGTTCACACCTACGGCGCAATCATCTACAAAGCCGGCGTTGGCGGCGTATACGATTTCGATGCACTCGTTGACGTGATCGATATGCTCGTCAACAAACCGTCCGATCCGGGCGAAGATCCCGGCACGGGCGAACAACCGAGCCAGAGCATAGTCGACAAAATCAAAGACGTTGTCGACACCGTTAAAGAATACCTTGCATACTTCAATTTCGATAATATGACCGAAAACGGGGTTACAGTCGAACTCAAAAACCTTGTGTTCCATCTTCTTGACTCCCTTGGTGTCGATACCGACGGCATTATAGGTACAGGCGTTGCAGGATTGCTCGGTTGCAACACTATGAACGTAAAACTTCAAACCCCAACCTACAACACTTGCGATGAAAGAGTGGCAACTGACAACATAGTCTGCACTATAAGAGAAGCGAGCGGGTTTAAGACAGGCAAAAATGACTTCATCAAACAAATCGTTTCTCTCGACGGATTTGATGCAAGAATTCTGCAAGGCGACACAAATCTCAACAACAATAACAACGGTTCTCTTGAACTTGACAAAGCATTCAAAATAACAGGTATCAACCTTAAAGGCGAAGAAGTCGTAACAAGCGGTTTCATAATGGGCGCAAAAGGCTTTGACGCAAACACTGTTGGTAAACAAACCGTAACATTGTATATTGCTGTTGCAAATGACCTGTTGCATCTTGCCGGTGCAGGACTTGAACTCGGCGACGATATTCCGCTCTCCGGTGCACTCAAATTCGAAACCGAAATCGAAGTCGTGGCATTTGATGAAGACGCAGCTGTTTCAACCGAAAACGTAAAAACAGGAACATTGACTCTTGCAA
>ERZ808252.936-NODE-936-length-24339-cov-3.617526_pt1 | contig 24339 bp, 8 predicted proteins | sample MGYA00521242_ERZ808252 | MGnify/ENA primary metagenome ERZ808252 (study PRJEB31516, sample SAMN03275581) | gut metagenome | biome: mammalia-associated habitat; material: feces | host: Papio cynocephalus | place: Kenya | collected 2012-08-07 ...
ACTTGGAGCATACCCACCCTCGTGTCGCCTGCGATCATCTTGAAGAGATTTTCCGTTCTGAGATACGCTTTAAGGTCAACGCCGAGACCGATCGTGCTCTGGAATTCCTTGTTGTCTCTCAAAGACGTTGCAATGAAGTGCAAGTAGTCGCAAATGGTCGGATCGTTGATGAACTTGGTCATCTGATACGTCCAGTTGATGACGTCGTCGAGAGTCATGAGAATGTCGAGCGTTGCGCCGATTTCCACACTCTTAAGGTCGCCGAGCATGCTCGTCACGTCAAACGCACCGCCGCCGAGAATGTCGCCGAGATTGAGCGAGAGCGCTTTGGTGTAATTCGTGAAGTCGTCTGTGACTTTGTACGCCTTGACTGGCGAGTTGGGATAATAATATTCGCCGCTCGTGTAGGTTGCCGTCGTCACGTCGGTCGCCGTGTAAGCATAGTACTTCACGCCGTTCTTGCTTCTTTCGGAGCGAGTGTAAAGCGTGCCGACGTATGCCGAAGACGTATGATTGTCGATTGCGCCGACCGTGTACGGAGTGTAACCGTCCGCTTCGAACAAATCGGTGTATCCGTCGTTGTTCGGGTCGATAGGCACGTATTCTTTGCCGCTTACGGTGATGACTCTTGCAAGTTCGCTTGCGTTTGCTTGCGGATACTCGTCTTTGAGTGCGTATTGCAAATTGCCGCTGCCCGTGAAGCCCTTAAGGTCGCCCTTGGACACGATAACGTAATTGAAATTGTTGTCAAGCACGTACAAAGTGCCGTTGAACGCTTCGAATTGCTTGGTTGCGTCAAGGTCTCTGTAATCGCTTGAACGGATGTTGTTGAGTTTTTGCGCAACCGGTACGTACAGACCGTTGATGTCCGTGTACACGGTGCTTTGATACGTGCTGTCGTACGGAGTGCCGAGTGCGTAACGTCTGGATTCGAGCACTTCTTCCATGACGGTTTCGCCGCGGCTGAATCTGTCTTCCGGTCCGTTGTACGGAGCGTATCTCTGTCCGTCGTAGCCTTCTTCCGCGCTTACGATGACGCCGTTTTCGAGTTTGTATGCGCCGTTGTCTGCCGCGTAGTAGTCGTTTCCTGCAGCGTCTCTGAAGAGTGCGACGTAGTCTTTCTCGTCAAAGTTCTTGCCGTAATAGTTGCCGTATTCGTAAGAACCGTTGTTGCGATAGAAGTTTGCGTAATAGAAGATGTCGTTGACGCCTTGCTGACGTGCCACGATGTCTTCTTGTCTGCCGAATTGAATTTCGGAAGACACGCCTTGTTCGCCGTTGAGTCCCTGAATGTTGAATCCGAGATCGAGCACGGGAACGTCACCCTTCTGATTGAAGAGCAACACGCCGAGCGTGATGTCGTACGGATTGAGATTTTGTTTCAGGTACACCTTGAGATTCGGCAGATAATCCGCAATGCTTGCGTTGTCGGGCAAAAGTTCGGTGATGATGACTTTAAGGAAGCCCGACGTGACGTTGAGCGCGATTGAGTTGGTGAAGATGTTAAGGAACAGGCTCACCGCGTCTGCGTCTTGTGCGTCTTTGTTCATGCCGTCGGTGTCAACCGCCGTCATCGCTTCCGTCGTCGCGGAGTCGGACATAAGTCCGCCGACGAGACCGCCGAGAACTTCTTCGATTGAGTATGCGCTCATATCGACGAAGAGTTTTGCGTCTTTACCGAGCAAGGATTCAAGGTCGAGATACAAGCCTGCTTTGCCGGTTTCTCTGTCGTTATCGTAGTAGATGCCGAGAAGGTGCGGCTTGCTGCCGTCGAGAAGTTTGCCGCTGTAATTGTTGTTGTCGCGGTCTTCTCTCGTGACGTATCCGCCGTCTTCGAGTTTGTCGTTCTGTTCGCCCCAGACGTCGATTGCGATGTCAAGATCGCGCACGTCCAACGCAAATTTCGGCAAAATGTAGAGTTTGAAGCCGAGATTGAGACGGAGCGTGAAGTACACGTTGAAGGTTTCGTCTTCGGTGACCTGGAACTTGCCGTTCATGTTGCCGAGAATTCCGCCAAGCACTTCACCGAGCACTTCGTTGACGCCTTCGTATTTCTCGCCGAGCGTGCTGTTGACCCAGACGTACAATCCGCCGTTTGCTTTGAGCGTTGCGATTTCTGTCGTGTCGGTCACTTGCACGTAGTCGCCGTGATACTTCTTGTACGCAATCTTCTTGAGCACGTCGTCGGTAAGCGGCGAAGTGGGATGCAAGGAATTGTAAACCTGCTCGTAATCGCTGTACGAGAAGTAAATCTTGCCCGCATTGATGAACATGTTGCCGCGAAGCGCAAGCGCAACGTAGTACATGTCGTCGGTGTCAACGTATTCCTTATACGCGTAATTGCTGTATTCGGGTGCGTTGAAGTCGGGTTGCAGGATAGAACTTTGTTGTTGAACTTTGATCCAGTAATTTGCGGGATCGTCGTATTTTGCAAGTTCTGCGTCGGCTTGTTCTTCACTCATGCCGTTTGCGATGAGTTCTGCGCGCTGAGCCGCAAGCCATTCGTCCGTGATGAGCACTTTCTTTTCGGTGTTGTACACTTCTTTCTTGTATACGTACACTCTTTGAATGCTTTCGTAGGACGTGCCGGTGTAAACGAAATATTCGTTGCCGTCGTTCATTCCGCGGATGTAGTCGGGGAATGCTTTGCCGTCTTTGGTTGCGAGTTCGAACTTGCCGTCCGCATTCTTCACGAACAAGGATTGATCGTCGATCGAATAATACTTGTTCTTGTATTCGTAATATCTCGGATTTGCAAGATATTTTGCGGAGTCGAACGTCGTGCCGTAGTCAAACGCCCAGTTGTCGATACCGTCGCTTTCTTTATCCACACTGGTGAATATTGTCTCGTCGGTGTTGACATAGCGTGCGCCCTTCGCAATGCTGATAACGTCGTAATCGTCGGCGTCGGAGCCTTTTGCATACTGGAACTTGGTCACGCCCACTTGCGGAGCAAGAATGTTGAGCGAGATTTCGTAATTCCACAGATAGAGATTGAGAGATACGAACGCATTGCGGAGTGCGAGCGGCTCAACCACGAACAAGTCGTCGGAGATGACTTCGTAGGTATTTGTCGTCGCGTCGGTGCACATATAAAGTTTGGGCACGTTCACGCCGTATGCTTTGAGATTGTCGTATTTCTCGCTGTTGTTGATTTGAGTCTGGCTTGCTTCGGAATACAACACGTAAACGTTCGTCGGTGCGTTGGTCACAACGTCGAGCAAGCGGATATAGACGTCGACTTTGTTTACGTCGTAATAAGCCGCAGTGCCTGCCTTGACCTTTGCGTCGAACGCGGCGCGTTGAGATGCGGACATATCCGATTTCTGCACGAATGCGCCGTCGGTGTCCTTGAAGTAGATGCCTTTGTTGACCGCGTCCGCACTGCCGGTGTATTCAACGAGTTGATACAACGTCTTGGAGCGGCTCATGGTGTTGGTGAGCCCCTTGCGGAGTTCAAGGAATTCCGCAGTGGAAAGGAAGTCCGGATTTACCTTTTCCATTTCCGCAACCTTGTTCTCGAAGTCGGCAACGATATCGCCTATCTTTGCGTAGGAATATCTGGTGTTGTCCGTATAGAGCGTAAGGTCGGGCATGTTTTCAAATTCCGCACTGTCGAATTGAATTGCGTTTTCGCCCATCACGAGAGTGAGAATTTGGTTGATATAGTCGGGGTTGACGAGAGCCTTGACGTATCTGGACGTGATTTGCACGCCGTACAGGAAGGTTCTGATATATCCGAGAATACTGTCGTCTTTGACGAGCGGGAATATATCCTTCTTTTCATCGGAAGAATCGCCGTCTGCGACCGTCATCGCTTCGGTGCTTGCGTCGCCGCTGTTCTTGCCGACTATGCTCATCACGAGTTTGCGCACTTCGTTTGCGTCCACTCTGATGCTCGGAATATTGAAGTAACTAAGGTCGAAGAACAAACCGCCGTTTGCGCGCTTGTAGTTGCCCTTTTCGTTCTTGTAGCAGTAACTCGAATCGTAAGAATATCTCGTGCCGGAGTATTCGCCCGTGCCGATAAACGTGTATTCGTTCTTTGTTTCGTCAAAGTAATAACTGCCGTGCGGAGTCTCGAAATAGTGGTCGTATCTCTGACTCGGGTCGACGTAATCTTCGCCGTACACGTCGTTTCTCTCGCTGTCGGTGAGAAGTTCAAACGTGCCGCCGACCATATACACGCCTATTATGTCGTGGAAATCGCTGTCGTTGCCACCCTTCGTCTGAATTGCGACTTTAAGGTTGACGAAACTTGCAATATCCGCAATGAGCGCGGTGAGTTCGGTGTCACTTATCTTCGCAAGGGCGTCTTTCAAGAGATTGATGACCGCAAACAAGTCCATATCGCCTTCGAACACGTCGCTGTCACTGTCTTCTGCATATTTGAGAAGAGTCGTGCGCATGTAGTTGAGAAGCGCCGCAACCTGAATATCGCCCGAAAGCACGAGTTGAAGTTGTCTGTTGACGTCTCCGCCGTCGTCCGCTGCGGACTTGATGACGAGAAGTTGGTCTTGCGTGAGTCCCGGAATGAACGCTTGAAGCACGTTGCTAAGGTCGATATCGTTGTCTTCACCGGACTTGAAACTCGTTGTGATGTCGATGGTTTCGCTGATTGTGAAACGGTCAACGTCGTCGAAGTTGGTGTACTCTGCAAGGTCGTCGCCGCTGAGAACGTAAGTTCTGGAGTTGGTGAACGCCACGTTGAGATGCTTGATTTCAAGAGCAAGCGTCATCGTCATGTCGTACTTAGTGCCGTCTGCAACGTAGGACTTGTTGGCAACCGCACCTGCCGCGTACTTGTAGATGACGTCGCCGGTGGAAACCGCATAGAGTTTGTCGCCGAGAATTTCCGCACCGTCGCCCGTGCCGTTGTCAAGCACTTCTCTCATCACGAATCTGCCGCCTTCGCGTGCGACTCTGTATCTGACGTAGAGTTTGTCTTGTTCGACGTTTTCACCCGGCGTAACCGCGCGGAAGTATTGCTTGTTGTCCGCTTGCACGAAGTATCCCTTTTGCGTGGAAGTCGTGCCGTCGGTCGCAACAGCCGTGCCTTGCTGTTTGAACACGTAGAACTTGTCGCTACCGCCGAGAATGCCTTCGACAACGAGTTTTTCTTCGTCGCTGTCGCCTGCGCTCGTAACCGTTGCGTAGGAATTGAAGCGTTCGCCCGCAAGTGCGAGAGACGCGCTGAGCGCAAGGTCGATTGCGTCGGACGTGTCGAGTTCTATCTTGAGATTGCCCGTGATTTCTTCGTAGAACAAATCTTTGATTGCAAAGCCGAGCAAATCTTCGGGGATATACTCGAGAATGGTTCTGAACAAAATATTGCCGAGTGCAATCGTGAGTTTGTCCTTGTTGATGAGAAGCGCAAGAGCAAGGTCTTTGTTGGTGAAATCGACGTCGCCGACCGTCACACTGTCGTCAGCCACGAACGCTTCGCTCGTAGATTCCGATTGAGTGTGTCCCTTGTAGGAGAACAATTCGTCGGTGTCGAAGTCGATTATATAGTCTTTGAGAATTTCCGCAATGTTCAATCCGCCGATTGCCACTTTCTGGATGTTGAAGGTGTCTTCGAGATTGAGATAAACGGTGTTGTTGATGTAGTAGATACCTGCCCACAAACTCTCGTAACCCGTTTCGGTGATATTGACGAGTTCGAGTTCGAGTTCGGATTTGGTAAGGTCGTAGATGTCCACCATAAGCGACACGTCAAGTCTGAAGTGCGCGGAAGAATAACCTTTCGTGGTGGAAGGCATTTCAACGACGACGCCCGTAAGGTTGCCGACTATCGCACTGATGATTTTCCCGAAATCGAGAGTGCCTTCGGTGATGCCGAATTCAAACTCGACGGAGAATCCGAGCGTGATTATCGTGTCGTAGAACGGGTTGGTCGGAATATCGTCGAACAACGCTTTTTCGTCGTCGGAAAGCGTGGATTCGTAAACGTGTTCTTCTTTGAGACCGTCAGTGCCGACGACAACGCGGGAGTGTGCTTTTTCGTCTCTGATGTAGTCGGGAAGCAGTTCGTTGCCTGCGCCGAAGTCAAGGTTGAGCCCGCCCACTTTGAGACCTGCGTTGATGCAACCTGCCGCGATGTTGAGACCGAGATAGTATTCTCCGATGCCGACGTATGCGTCCACCGTGCGGTAGTATTCGCCGTTGACGTCTTTGACGTAACCGTATTCGTGATCGTAAACGCCTTCGATGTTGTATTCGACGCCGTTGTAAATCAACACGGTGTCGCCCTTGATGAAGGTGTCCGTTTCAATCAACTTGCCGTCGTTCTTGTGATAGGTCTTGAAACTGCGCAAGTTGAAATATTGCGGAATGCCGATGTTGACGAGTCCGTAATAATCGGTGTTCGGGTGGATATATTTGCCGTCCGCTTCACCGCTTGCCTTGACGTAAAGCGCGCCTTTCTTTACGTAAGTTGCGTCGTCGACGTAGGAAGAAGTGAGAGTGTATCCGCCTTCGCCGTCTTCAACGTACATAAGAGTTTCGCTTTCGAGATAATATTCGCCTTCTGCGACTACGTATTTGACAAGCGGAAGTTCGTTGTACACTTCGGTGTTCGATTCGTATCTGTATCTGTCCGCTTGATATGCGTCGTAAGATGCGTTGTCGGGATCGGTGAACTTCGCGTATTCGTCGGGATTGCTCGTTGCAAGGTCGCTTATCTTTCTGAACACGGCTTGTCCGAGATCGACGCCCAAAGACACGTTGAATTCGTCAAACACTTCTTCGATAGATCCGAGATCGGGCATGAAGGAAGAAATCACGAACGCAAGGAGTGCTCTGGTGATCTGAATCTGGAATTGCGCGTCGCTATATGCGAGCATGACGAGAGCGTCTCTCGTTGCCGCCGTCACGTTGCCGTTTTCGGTGTCGGTATCGGCGGCAGTCTGTGCGTCGCCGCTTTGATTGTCTTTGTTACCTATGTTGCCGAATTTGTCGGCGACTTTCTTTGCAAACTCGATGAAGTTGTCGATCTTGGAGTAGTTCTCCGCCGTCGTCACGATTTCGGTAAGGTCGATGTAGAGCGTGCCGTTGTTGAGATACAAGCCGCCGAGCACCTTTTCCTGACCGTTGGTGTACTTGGTGAAGTAACCGTTTTCGTCCACTTCAAGGAATTCGATTGCGAGTTCGACTTTGTCAAGGTCGCTGTTTTTGATGAATTGATCGATAGATCCGCCCGTGAGCAAACCTTTAAGGTCAAGTGCCGCAAGGTCGATATTTGCGGAAACTCTGAGACCAACGCCCGAATGGAACGCCGAGAGAGTTTGCAAATTGATGATCATATCGCCGAACAGGTTGCTGATAAGTCCGCCTGCGTTGGTGGATTGCGCGCTGTTCGAGTTGAAATAGATGAGACCGCTTACGCTTAACGAAACGTTCTGGTCTTGATATTGCGGAACGCCGTATTTGCTGTAAAGCGCAAGATTTGCAATCGCTTCGTTTTCGTCGGTTTCAACGCCGTTTACGACTTTCTTGATTGCGCGCTCTTCTCTTCTATAATAGGTCGTGCTTGCGCCCGTGTACGCGTCTTTGCGCACGTATACGTCTCTTTCTTCGTCAAACACGTAGTCACCTGCGGTGTCTTCTATGTAAGTAAGAGCATATCCGACGCCTGCCGCAACCGTTGCGTAGGAGCGAGAGTAAAGCGTGACGCCTTCGGTCGCTTCGCCTTCGTTGAGAAGACGATACATACCAGACTTCTTCACGTACTGACCGTTCGGGTCTTCGGTGAACGTATAGTAAATCGTGCCGTCAACGGGTTCTTCCGCTCTTTGGAAACTGTCTTTGTAGAAGCCGTTTACGAGAGCGAGAATGTTGCCGAGATAATCGTCGAGAGAGATAAATTCGAGTCTTTCGTCAACGTCGAGCAAGGTTTCGTACGTATCGACGGATTCAAGGTCGATTTTCGCGTCGAAGCCAAGATCGAGAGACCACGTGTATTGCTTGATGTTGCCGTTTTCGTCTTTGAGCGGATCTTGTTTGTTTGCAAGAGCGACCGCAAGGCGCAACGCAAGCATATCGTCGTATCCGTATTGCGCGAATCTGTCGCTTGACGGATAAAGGAAGATGCCGCTTTGCGTTTCGTCGAGAACGGTGTTTGTGGATTCAATCGTCGTGTTGAGAAGCATTGAAAGCAACTCGTTGACGAAGTTGGAGCGCACGAAGATGCCGAGATTGTCGATTCTGTTGTAGGAAGGATTGACGTCCCACGGTCTTGCCGCGAGAATGAGATTCTTCACCACCATGTTGAGAATCTTGACGATGTCGATACCGCCCGTCGTGTCGCCGTCGGTGTTGCCGCCGTCCGTCGTATCGTCCGCCGTCATTGCGTCCTGACTTGCGGAGAGTTCCACGCCGAGTTTCTTGAGAAGGTCGAGCAAATCTATTTGCACACGCGGACCGCCGACGCCTTTAAGGTCGACGAAAACCACGCCGTCCACGAGATAGACGTTCACCTTGACTTTGCTGTCCGCACCGTCTTCATAGGTGAAATCGATGCCTATTCTCGCTTCGAGACCTTTGAGAATGGTCTTGACGTCGAGATTGATGTTGCCCAAATCGATGTTGGACAAATCGCTCAAACCGATTGCGTCAAGGTCGAGTTTCGCGTTTACGTCAAGTTTGAAGCCGTCGTCGATGACGTCGGACAAAACGAGACTGAGTCCGAGACGTTTGAGAAGGTCACCCACGCTGAACGCGTTCGGAGTCGTGCCGAAACTGATGTTTCCGCCGTCCGTGCTGATGCGGATTTGCGGAAGCATGGTCGCCATGATGCTTTGAAGTTGTTCCATGTTGAGAATAACTTCGAGCAAATCGTTGAATGCGAAACCGTCGCGCACGTAATGTCCTTCGTCGTCCTGGACGAATCTGTTGTCGTGTGCGTTCTTGGAATATCTGTCCTTGGGTGAATAAGAACTGAGAATTCTGTCGCTGTCGATATAGGTGTAAGTCGCACTTCCGTAGTAGTCGAAAATCATGGACAAATCGACTGCGATGATGTGTGCGTTGGTGAGAGATTCATAGTGGTCGACAGCCATATACTTGCCGTCTTCCGCTTTGACGTAAACGACTTTGCCGTCCACGATTTCTTTATTATATCTATCACCTGTATAAGAACTATCGGTAATTTCCTTATAGTCTTTCTTTTCGATTGCCGTCGTGACTTTGCTTTCAACCGACTTGAACGCGTTGCTGCTCTTGCCTGTTGCAAGGTCGATTGCGTTTATGCCGACGCCGAGAGCAAGCAAGTTGCTGTCGATGTTCACGTCGATTGCAAGAGACGGTTTGAGTTGCAAATCAACATCAACCGAGATGTCAAGGTCAAATTCTTCGAGAATCTTTGCGATGTCAACGTCGCTTCCCGAGTTGGAAGTGAGTGCCGCAACGAGACCGACTATGACGTTTTGCATCACGAGAACACCGAGTTTGCCGTCCGCGATGTCGAGAATGACCTGCATCTTTTCGTCTGCGCTCATTTGTTCGACGTCACCTGCCGTTTGCGCGTCTCCGCTTGCAAGTCCGTTGAGATTGCCGAGAAGTTTTGCAATCGCGTTGCAGACGAGTTCCGCAAGGTTGGTGTTTTCGATATAGAACGCTTTGCGACCGAGAGAGCCAAGGTCGATGTAGATGTTCTGTCCGCTGACGTAAACCGCAAGAATATTGCTGTCTTCGATGACGTTTTTGAGTTCGATGACAATCTTTGACGCATTCGGGTCGTTGAGAGCGAGATTTGCGCCGAGATTGAGACCGAGTTTGTAAGAGATGTCGTCTTCAAACGTCAATCCGAGTTTGAGACCGAGATCTTTGACGAGCAAATCGATGTATTTTTCAAGGCGGACTTCTTCGTCTTGTCCCTTGATGTCAAGGTCGAGTTGCAAATCAAGGTTGAGAGAGAGCGTATCGAGATTTTCCGCAGTGGTGTAAATGCTCTTGTCGAAATCGCTCGGCAAAACGCCTTCGTTTGCGCCGATGTCGAGTTCGATACTGCTGATTTCAAGACCGAGATACGCCGGGTCAATCTTGAGTTGAAGCGCGAGATTATACTTCCACGCAAACGCAAGATAACTTTCGTCCGAATTGAGTTTGATGAAGTCTTCCGCATTGACTTGTTTGCCTGCGAGCATACTAACGAGCGTTGCGATGAGTGCTTCCGCAAAGTTGACTTTAACGCCGCTTTCGTCAATGCCGATATAGGAGATGAGACCGCCCAGAACCGTGCCCACGGTGTCCATCAAAGAACCGTTTGCCGCCGTGGTTGCCACGTTTTGCGTCGTCGTTCCGCCGCTTATCAAGCCGCCGAGCAAATCTCCGAGAGAAATGTTGTTGAGCGCGACGTGGAAGTCGTCTTTAAGGTCAACGTAAAGGGTGCTTACGCCCTTTCCTGCCGCATTGACGCCCGCATAAACCACGCGCAAAGCAAGGATAACGCTTTCGGTCTTTTCCGCCTGCGTTGCCATTGCGTCGATTTCTCTTATGTTTTTGTTGTAAATTTCAATCGCTATATCACTGTGAGAGAGTATATAAGCGATATCAAGGAAACTTGCGGTCGTGAAGAGTTCCACACCTGCGAAGTTTGCCGCGTTCTCGTCGGAAACCGTCACTTTGACGTAGTTGTCGCCGACCTGAACGTATGCGTCGCCGCGGAAATTGTCCGCCGTGACTTTTGTGAGCGCGATGCCGCCCGCAACGTATTCTTTGACGTACACGTCGCCTTCGAACGTCGCTCTTTCTTCATCTGTGAGAAGGACGTATTTGCTGCCTTCGATTTTGTACACTTCGGTGTAGTTTGCAAGAGACGCAAGGTCGCTTGAAGAGTACTTTCTGAACACAACGTTTTGCATGAAGTCGATAGGCACTTCGGGGTTGAGTCTCGCGTTGAGTGCGATACGGAAACCGATATTTGCGCCTGCTTCGACCGGCGTGCTGAATTGAAGGAGAAGTTGTCTGATGAACGAGTTGAGTTCGGGATTAGAATCGTCAAGGAAACTTGCAATCCATTCGCCCACCGTCCAGTTGTGGTTGCCCGCTTCCGCACCGACGTAGAACGTACCCTTGATTTCGGCAAATATGCTGGGAATGGTGATGTCGCCGTAGTCGTTGAAGAGCGTTGCTTCTTCGTACACGTTGTCAGTGCCGCCGTTGAGATATTCGCCGAGCGTCTTGCCGTTGTCAAGATTGCCTTCGTCTCTTCTGAGCGTTATCGTGCCGATTTGACCGCCGATAGAAAGATCGATGTCTTTTGCGTAAATTTCCGCAGAACCGACCGTCACGCCTGCGCTGTTGTTGACGTCGCCGTGAATACGAATGGGCTTGCCGTCGTGATTTGCGGCAAGATTTGCCCATGCGATTTCAACCCATGCGGTGATGTCGGCAACGTCCACGCCGAGAAGTTGATACACGATTTCCGCAATGCCGTTTGCGATTTCAATCTTGAAAGCGTCCGAAGAGAGCGCCGCAATGACGGTGAGTGCAAGCGCTTTCTTGCCGTCCGTCGCCGCGTCGTCTGCGGTGAGAGCGTCGCCAGAACCGTTGATGTCTATCGTCGAATCTTTTGCAAGCAACGAAAGGATGATTTCGTAAAGGTCTATGTCCGCTTTGACTTTGCCGAGACCGAAGTTGCTCGCGTCGATATAGAGCGCGCCGCCCGTGTAGTAAACGCCGATAAGAATCGTGCGTTCGTTGTCGAATTTCTTGCCCGAGAGTTCGATCATCAACTCACTGACGTTGTCTTTGGTGTTGACGCTCGCTCCGCCGAGCAAATAGTCCACGATAGGTGCAAGGTCAAGTTGTCCCGCAAGTCGCAACTCGTAGTTTACGTTCATCTTCGTGTCGAAAGACATCGTGGTCTTCTTCACGTTTTCTTCTTTGTACGTACCCGTTGCGGAGTCGAAATAGAACAGTTTGCCCGCATAGCCCATCGGCACTGCGCGGTCTTTGATTGCGACGTAAGTTGCCGTCGTTTCGTCGTACCAGTGCGTGCCTTTGCCGAACACGAGTTCGGTTGCGCCTTCGTCTGCCGTGAAGTCGATGCCGAGCGTCAGGTCGAGACCAAGGAAGGGATATTCGAGAATTTCGACGAATTGATCGGAAGATTCTCCCGCTTCGTCGAGATATTTGATACATTCGTCTTTAAGTCCCGCGCTGAGACCGTTGAGCGCAACGTCGAGATTGACGTTGTTGCCGAGTGCGACGAAAATGCCGAGTTGAAGTTGCGTGAGATCGAGACCGTTGTTGAGAGCGATACGGATACCGCCGTCGAAATCGGTGTTTTCAAATTCAATCGTAACGCCTTCGATGTTGAGAAGTTTGAGAACCTGATCGAAAAGTCCCGAAACGAGCGTCACTTCGATTGCGTGGTTGCCCACTTTGACGCCGTCGATGAGCCCTGCCACGAAAGCGAGAATCTGATTCATATCCGTTCCGCCCGTGGTCGTATCGTCCGCCGTCATTGCCGCAGAGCCTGCGTTTCCGCCGGAAAGGTCAACGCCGAGCATGGTGAGAAGTTCGCTCACGTTCACTTTGATTTTGTCAACGCTAAGGCAAAGCACGTCAAGGTCTGCATAGAGCCAGCCGTCCTGCAAATATAGCGCAACGACCTTTTCGCCGTTTGACTTCTTGGTGACGGTGATCATTGCCGTGGAATTGAGCAAAGACGCCACGTTGAGACCGCCCGAAACGTCAAGGTCTGCGTTTACGTTGAGATTGAGACCGCCGTCGATGTTTCCGAGTTCGAGCAACACTTCGATAAGCACGCCTTTGAACGCGTCGCCGAGTTGTTGGTCGGGAAGGTCGACTTTGATTTGAGCAAGCGCGCCTTTCAACGTCTCTATATCGATTGAAAGTCCCGTCGAAAGATTGACGTGGAGCAAATCGGTGTTGAGCGCGCCGTTTTTGAGAATGGGCAGATATGCGCTCGGATTTTGTGCAAGTTCTGCGTCAAGGTCCGCAAACGCCTTGTTGAAGCTCGCTTCGTCCGCGATATTGCCGAAAAGCACGCTGATGCCCAAGCCCGCCTTGAGAAGCGGATATGCGCCGTCCACTCCGAGATCCGCGGAGATGTCGATGGTCTTGGTCTGTTGCGTGCCGTTGTTTTTGTAGATAAGTCCCGCAGCCGTAACGGGAATATTTGCACCTGCGTTGTCTCCCGTAAATACGAGTGCGAAAATATTGTTGAGAATGGTTTGCGTGATATCTATCTTGATTTGTTGGATGTTGAAGATATCGCCGTCCATCTTGACGTCAATCTGGTCGAGAATTGCAGAAATAAGTCCCATCACGTCGGTGGTGTCGCCGTCCGCTGACGCTTCCGCACGGTGTTGAATGACTATATCCGCGTCTTCCACGAGTCTGTTGTATTGCGCAGTCGTCGTGGCGTCGCCTTTGATTGCGCCCTTTATGGTGTCGAAAAGTTGATCGACGAGATTGTCGATGATTTGGTTGACGTTGATGTCGTCAATCTTGAATTTCGTTCCGCGAGAACCGAGAACTCCGCTTGCGTCGAGATAAACGCCTTCTTTCGCGCCGTCGTAATACGCAGTGATGCGTTTCGCTTCGTTTCTGCCACGAACTTCAACTGCGAGTCTGGTCTTTGCGGGGTCTTTCGTATTTATAACGCCTTGCAAAACGATTGAAAGTTCAACCGTGCCTTTTGCAAAATCGATGTCCTTTTCAAACAAAGGCGCAAGGGCGTTCAACATATCTTCGCTGACGTTCTGTTTGATGAGATTTGAAATGAGTGTGCCGAAAGAACCGATGACGTCGTTCACCGTCACGGTCTTTTGTGCGAAATCGAGAGAAAGTTTGATCTTTCCGTCAAGGGTAAGGAAAGAATATTTGTTTTCGCTGTTTGCGATTTTGTCGTAGAGATTTTCGGTGGTGTCGTCACCGTCTTGAATGGGTTGATTGTACTGATCGCGGCTCTTGAGCGTTCCAACGACGTCAACATCGGGAGACGCGGCAAAGTCCGCTTTCGCATAGCCGAGCGTAAATCCGACTTCGGACTGGAACACGCCGTATTTCTCTTGCAAGCCTTCAACGCCGTAAGAGTTAAGGTTCGTATCGACGTCAAACGTGATGCCGTTGAGTTTTCCGTCCTGCATGTCCGCTTCGAGATACAAAGCCATACCCGCAAGCGCGCCGAGTTTGCCAAGGTCGAGACCGAGCACGTCCTTGACGAGTCCGATGATGTTTTCGGGGATAAGACCTTGAACGAGCGGAATTATGCTGACGATAAGTCCGAGATCGCACGGGATTTGAAGAACGGTGTGACCGTTGCCGTAATCAACGAGCGTGCTTCTCGACGCACCGAACAAAATGTTGACGATGAGTTGTTCGACGGTGAGAGAGACGATGTCCATGTTGACAAGGCTCTTGATGAGACCGCCGATGTCATAACCCATAATGGTGTCGAAAAGAACGGAAGAAAGGTTGAGTTCTTCAAGGCATGCGGCAAATTTCGCAACGAGAGACGTCATATCGATGTTGTCCGTCCAGACAACGTGCACGCCTTCGTCCTTCTTGATGCCGCGCATATCCGCAACGAGTTTGCCTTCGTAGTAGTAAGCGCCCATGAGAAGTTTGCCTTCTCCGCTTGCCGCCATTGCGCAAATCGTCTCGTTGTCGATATTCTTTCCCGCAAGTTCAGCAGTCTTGAATTGTCTGAACTCGACGAGAATTTCACTCGTATCGTTGTTGACGTCGGCCTGAGTGTCGATTCTGCCTGCAAAACGCATCGTCACGAGAGAGTCATACGAGTCTTTGTTGAAGCCGAGTATGAACGTCGTGTCCACGTTTATGTATCTCGAATCTTTCTCGTCCGAAGCCGCGGCGAGTGCTGCTTCTTTGAGCACCTTCCACGCCTGTTGCGAACCGAGCGTTTTCGAATCGTCGATTCCGGGGTTCGGCGTCGGGGTCGGAATGACCGGATTCGTCGTGTTTCCCGAATCGTTCGTTCCGCATGCGACAAGACCGAACAGCAAGACGCTGATCATCATCGCAAGCAGTACGATTGTGAGTCCCTTGAGCTTTCTCATTCTCATCATTTTCCTCCAGAACATACACGCGTAGCGTATGTGCATAGATTATTATACGCAACTATTATACCGTTTTCACACATAAATGTCAATACTCAAAGTATTCGGACAAGACAATCAATACCTTGTGGTAGGCACGCTTGCAAGACACAATAAATTGCGATTTTAACGCGTATTTACATTAAAATTCACAAAATGTTTGCCGAAAAAAGTTGCAAATTGCTCGTTTTTCCACTATTTTCCGCTTATTGCAAGTTTATCGCGACAAATCTTTGTTTTTCGACTTCTAACGACATAAAATCGAACCGTTCTTTCCTTTTTTCGCTTCGTTTTCAAAATTTTAGATTACGGAAAAATTTTTTCGAATCACGCAAATTTCGTCGCCGGAGCCGCACATACGATTTTTCGCGGTTTTTCCGAAATTTTCGACATTCTAAACGCATTAAAAATTTATATTTTCTTCCGAGACTACCAGCGTTTGACACGCGCGCGAAATAATGCTATCATTCGGTGTATGGCAGCAAAACGAGAACTTAAAAACGTCAGTCCGCTCATTGCGAGCGACGCGCAAATCACGCTTATTCCGAAGAGAAAACGTCAACGCGTGTGGGAGATAGATTTCCTGCGCGGCGTGTGCGTTCTTTTGATGATTCTCGACCATCTTGCCATTCTGATGAGCGACGTTTTCGGTCCGCAATGGTACGGCGGATACAATCGCGGAGACGCTTTCACAAGGTTTTGTTTTCAGTGGTACAACGGCTCTGCAAGAGAGATAATCCACCCGATTGTACTCTTCGTTTTCTTCTCGATTTCGGGTATTTCCTGTACGTTTTCGCGCAACAACGCAAAGCGCGGACTTATGCTCGGCGCAGTCGCTCTTTTATACACGCTCGGTTCGTATATCGCGCAAAACGTTATGGGTATCGGCGGCGTTTTCGTGGCGTTCGGCGTGCTCGATTTCCTTGCCGTGTCCATGCTCCTTTATGCGTTCGTATCTTTCATCACGAGAGACAACCGCTGGGGTATAGCAGGCGCAAGCGTAATTCTCATCGTCGTCACGCTCGTCCTGTATTTTTGCTACACGCCGCCCGAAACCACTCCGAAATTCTTCGCCTGGATATTCCCGCCGCACGACTTTTACGGCAACCCGTCGCTTTTTTACAACGCATACGAGTTCTCTCCCGGCGATTTGTTTACGATGATACCCTACACCGCGTTTTATTTCGCAGGTGCGTTTATAGGCGAATTGTTCTATTACGAAAGATTGTCGCTCGTTCGTTTCGAACTTACGAAATATCTCTTCAAAAAGACTTGCGACGCACTGTACGCCAACGTGCAAAGCGAAAAGAAAGCGTTGCGCGAGTTCTCGATATTCACTCTTCGCGTGCTTCTCGGCACGCAGAAAGTCGTAAAAGCGGTTGCCACGGGCGTTCAGAAATCAGTCTGTTTCGTAGGCAAACACGCCCTTATCATTTACGTCGTTCACGTCGTGCTTCTTGCCGCGATACTGTCTTTGATTTCGGGCTTATTTATAACTCCCGGCGACTTCGGGTTCTAAATGCAACTTCGATATTATAGCAAACAAAAAAACAGGCAAGATGCCTGTTTTTTTATCACTACGGAATATTTTCGCTTTAACTTCAATAAACGTCTCTCTCTTTCTTGCACTTGTCATTGTATATCGATTGGTTTCGACTTTTGCAATCGTTCGTCATCGATATTCATTGCAATAAAAAAGCCGTCCGCAGACGGCTTTTTACTTTTTTACACTCTTCCGACAAGTTGCATACGCGTTCCGCGTCTCTCGCTTGCTTTTTTCATATCCGCGGTCTGTCGCATTATCCTGCGCGACAGTCTGTCCGCGCTTGCAACGCCTTTGACGAGATACGGTTGCTGTGCGTCGGACACCACGAGCAAATCGCCGATGCCGACAAGTCTTTGCAATGCGTTTTGTTTTGTCTCCACCATTTTGATTTCCGCAAGCGGAATAACGACCGTGCGCACGTTGAGAAAACCTTCTCTGTACACGACTTTGTCTTCGGTGAGCACCAACTCTTTGCTTTCAAGCACGATGAGTTGAATAAGGAAAGACAAAAGCACTATACCTGCCGCTCCGAGCAACACCCAACGCATAACGTCGTCGGTGAGATATTGCGCAGGCGTCGTCTTCGTGAACAAGGCTTCGATTTTATCTTTGAAAATCCACACAACCGCAACGAGTCCGCCAAGTATTGCGGCAATGAGAGCCGTCGTTGCAAAAGTCCACGACGAAAACTTGCCCTTTGCGACGATTCTTTCGATTTTTGAATATTTTCTTTCAAGCGTTTTCATATTTCACCTGCCGTCATTTCTGACATTTGGGGAATTTTGCCATGCGCACCAACGTGCAACCGAAAGGCACGTAGGTTCTTTCAAGGCTTTCTTCCGAAAAACTGCCGTTCTTTGGAATTTGCGTAAATCCGTTTACGTCGAAATCCCAGTTGGTTACGTTCTTTGACCTTATTTTGAGTTCAAACGGCGGAGTGTCGAACGAGAACGGCTTTGCGGTTATATCGCTCACTTCCGTCCTTTCTTCTTCATACAGCGTCTTTGCGCCGCCCTTTCTTGCAAGTATGGGCGCAACGTTCCACTTCTTCGCGCTCTTGACGTAGAGCATGCGGCGGTCTTGCGCGTCCTGCGTTATCTCGTAGGGAAGTTTGAGCGACATGAGCAAATTGCCCTTGTACATGCTCTCCGACCCGTCGGGATTTTCTTCGACGGTGAGCGGAATGTTCATTTTCAGCATAAACGTGCTGCCCGTTTTGAGTATGCACTTGACGGAGATTTCTCTCGTGCCGCTTGCGACGACCTGTCCGCCGGATATGAGTTGCATCATCGTATTGTTCGGCACGCGGAAGTTTATCTTCACTTCCGTTTCCGCACTTGCTTGCTCCACCTTGAAAACGACGGTGTTTCTGAACGGATACCCCGTGCGCTCGGCAATGGTGAGCATTGCGCCGTTCACCGCAATATCCATGGTGCAAGGCGTATAAGTCAAAAAATTCAATTCGTTTTCGTGAGTCATGCACGCCGTCTGCATGTATATCGGATATGCCGAAAGAGCCGCAATCGCGCCCCTTGACGCCTTTTTCGTGTAATACGAATTCACTGCGTCGGTGTACGGCAATTTTCTTTGGCAGGACGCTTCCACCTGATTGACGAGAACGGTGTCCTGCACCGCCGTGCAATCTTCGAAACATGCCCCGGGTATGAGATTGAACGCAATCTTTTCAAGCAAATCGACCGCGTGATAATCACGCGTTTCCCGTATCACTTCAACGAGCGATTCCATAGTTTCGACGGCGGCTTCGACGTCCACCGCGCATACGCCCTTGTTTGTCGCAAGACGCGGGTCGCAAGCAAACGCTCCGAGCGGCGTTCCGAAATGCTTTTCGAGAGAATTTATCATTTTGAGAGAAAGCGAAGCCAACTCGCTGTCCCCCATAAACTTGCCGTATGTCACGGGATATTTGATTGCCTTTGCAACGTTCACGCCGCTTGTCGTAACGGAGGTCTGATGTGCGCCTTTTCGCCATTCCTTATCGGCGTATTCGTGCGTGAACGGTTTTGCGTGTTTTGTGGTTTTTTCAACCGATTCGCCGTTTAATACCGTCTTTTGCACACGTTTAAGTGCCGTTTGTGAAATATAACGGTTGTACGGCTTTTTGTACGGAAAGCGCGCAGAAAGTTTGAACCAATCCACGCATTCGTCTCTTAAAATTTCGCCCAGATCGTGCAACCATTCAAGGTCGGTTTCCTTATACACGGCGTCGATTGCTTCTATCTCGTCAAGCAGTCTTGCGCGAGAATCGTACCAGGTTGCGTTCACCGTGTGTGTGTTGAACTGATTCTTGAAAAACTTCTTCAAAAACGGAAGCACGCGTTCGTTGCCCGTCGCTTCGTAATAGGTCAGAAGGGTTTTCACCGCTTCGATTTTCGGAGTTTGAGAAAGCGTGTTTTTCGGGCCGAAATCGCCGCCTTCGTTTGCACTTGCAAATATCGGCGCAACGAAACTCACGACTTTGTCTTTGAGCATTTTGTCATCGAGCGCGCTTGAAAGCAGAATGAGACCGCGGACGTACCTTGGCAGGCTTTCGCCGCCGTTCCATTCGCCGTTTTTCACAAGCCCCGGAAGCGCGCCGATACGTTTTTGCAAGTTGGACATAAGTTGCATCTCGTCAAGAAGCCAACCTTGCGGACGAATCGCGCCGAGCGGGAGTTTATTCATGCTTTTGTCTACGTTTTTTGTCAAAATGCGCCTTCTTTTCGTATGGCATAGCCATACGCGCTTATTAATATAAGTTACCACATAAATTTGACAAATGCAAGTGAAAGAATTATCATAAAATCGTATTAAGGAGCGAAATATGAAATACATACTAGTTTTGTGCGACGGAATGGGCGATTATCCCGTGCCCGAACTGGGCGGAAAAACACCGCTCGAATACGCACGCACTCCAAATATGGACAGGCTTGCCCAAACCGCGCGTATAGGTCTCGTGAAGACCGTCCCTGACGGATTTACCCCCGGAAGCGACGTGGCAAATCTCGGCGTGCTCGGCTTTGACGTGAGAAAATGCTACACGGGAAGAAGTCCGCTCGAAGCGTTGTCCATGGGCGTTGAAATGCACGAAAACGAAATCGCAATGCGCACGAATCTCGTGACGCTTTCAAAAGACGAACCTTTTGAAAACAAAATCATGAAAGACTACTCCGCAGGTGAAATAAGCGACGAAGAAGCGAGCGTTCTTATGGACGCGATAAAAGCCGAATTGTCAACCGACAAATTCGTGTTCTACAAAGGCGTGAGTTACCGCCACTGCCTTATCGTCAAAGACGCTTTGCCAAACGAAGACTTGACGCCGCCCCACGACATAAGCGGACGAAGAATAGGAGAGTATCTGCCAAAAGGCGCACTCGGCAAGCAACTCGAAGCCCTTATACGCAAATCTTACGAAATCCTGTCCGTTCACCAGATAAACGTCGAGCGCGAGAAACAAGGCAAAAATCCTGCCAACTCGATATGGTTCTGGGGAGAAGGCACGAAGCCGTCGATTCCGAGTTTTCAAAGTCAGTACGGAAAAACGGGAACGATGATAAGCGCGGTTGACCTGCTCAAAGGCATAGCCGTCGGAAGCGGTATGCAGAACGTTTCCGTGCAAGGCGCAACGGGCACTATCGACACCAATTTTCTCGGCAAAGCGCAAGCGGCAATAGACGCGCTTGAAAGCGGAAGAGATTTTTGCATGATACACCTTGAAGCCACCGACGAGTGCGGACATCAACGCAACCCGAAAGACAAGGCGAAATCCATAGAACTCATTGACGAAAAAGTGATAGGGACGCTTGCAAATCATTTTGAGAAAAGCGGCGAAGATTACGCGCTTCTCGTAATGCCCGACCACTACACTCCCGTAAGTCTCGGCAAGCATACGGCAGAGCCCGTTCCGTTTATGCTATACGCATCGAACAAAACACTCGGAAAAGGCGAAGTCTACGACGAAAATCACGCTACCGCAAGCGGCGATTTTATCGCCGACTCACGCGATTTGACAGACTGTTTTTTGAGTCTGAACTGACAACGCATATAAATTGTAAATTTGCACTTATATCACAAAAGCGACGCTTTATGCGTCGCTTTTGTGATAATAAACTTGGTTTCTTGTCAATTAGTCTTGTATGACTTTTCGGTTATTTTGTCCGTGACGGCCTTCTTTTGTTTCTTGCCGTCAACGTATTTATGCACTTCCACTTTGAACTTTTTGGCAACCGCTTTGCGCATTGCTTTCATCACGATTTTCGTGATTTTGAGTGCGAGTTGAACAACCGCAACGAAGAACGTCGCGCCGAACACAATCCATTTGACGAGATTCATTTCTCCGTTTGCAAGACCGACCATAGACACTGCGGTGAGCGCAAGGAACATTATGTTTACGCACGCCTTGAATATGCCGAGTGCTTTCTTGTAATTCTTTATGTTTGCCTGCGCTTTTTTCGGGTCTTTGAACGTGAAAACCACAAGGCATATAAACACGATTATGAACACCGCAAGCATGGGAATAAGCGCGTACGCATACGCCGATTCAACCCATTTTTTGGAGATGAACATGCACACCGACACGATTGCGTACAACGTGGAAATCACCGTCCAGGCAACGTTCAGTTTCTGCACGATCGACAATCCCTTGTCGTTCTCTTCCTGCACAACCGCCGCCGTCGCATCATCGATCTGCTGCTGCGAAAATTCGCCTTCGGATACAGGCTTCACTTCTTGGGCGTCTTTTGGAACAAATTTAGTTTTCTTGTCTTTCTTCATCGATTTTTCCTGTGTTTTGATTTTATATCGGCATTATACCACAAACCGCCGACATACGCAAAAAAATCGAGTGCCTTTTCGACACTCGATTTTAACTATATTTTACGTTGCTTTGCAATGCACTGCCATAAGACTCTGTGACAATCAAAAAACCATATTTCTTGCCTATGTAAAGTGTCTTATTCTCATATGTAAACAATTCTCTCGGTATCAATTTGACGATATTGTCATCGCCAAAAACATCTATTTTAACAGTTGAAGAATTTGTGTAATATTGTGCATTGTTACAGAAATAATCCCCCTTATAATGCTTTATATCAAATTGTGTTGCATTAACGAACGTATACATATGATCTTGTGTCAATCGTCTATAATCTTCCAAATACTCATAAAAATCCACTCCGTTTGGGTTGCTTGATTCGGTATAAGTTCTACACAAATAATTTAAATCGTTTTCACCATTTTCTGCACTTGCAATCCCCGATATATCAAAAACAAAACCTATCCCTATAGATACACAAATAAGCATACACAAAAGAATTAGCATGCCCTTATTATAATTATTTTTAATCATTATATTTTCCCCCCTATCAAATAAAGTGTTTAGCAACACTAATATACCATTCGTTTCCTTGAATATTTATTGTGTTTTTTGCAATAACCGTAATAATTCTTCTTTCATTATCGGTATTTTCATTTTCATAATGTCCGTCGAACATGTTGTCACCTTCAGAATCGTACATTGCGGAATAATAATAGTGTCCGTTAAATTTTGTAACGGTTTTTTCCGCTTTCAAAACGGTGTTTGAATCCACAAAAGTGATTTTCTTCTTTTCGATTGTGACTTTGTGCCCGATTCGTTGTTGCAACTCTCGGATTTTTGCTATCAAAACAGCATCGCATTCTTTCTCTTTCTTTTCGCCTGTCGTGTCGATGTAAACAAAAGAATTCTCCTTGAGTTCACATATGTCCCACCACCCCGTTGTCAAATCATTATTATAACGATTTCCATTAAAGGAAAAGATAACATTATAATAATCGTTTGCGAACTGATCGTAAGTGCCGTAAAAGTTTTTCATCTTGTACTTTTCGGGCACTTTGTCACATGCAACAAGCGCAAACGAAGACGTAAGCATAACCACAAGAAGCAGCAATGCCAAAACAATTTTTGTTCTTTTCATTTGGTGTCCTCCACAAATTTTTATCTATATAAAACAAGCCCTGCCCCCAAAATAAAAATTCGGACTTGTGGTTTCACGTGCGACGCGCATATGCGCGTCGCATGTATATTCTTTATGATAAAGATACTATGTAAACGATAAAAATGCAATAGTATGCAATTCGTTTTTCAAATCAGACTTCTTTCTTCACCACTCTGGCAAGGAAATCGTCGCAAAGGCGGATATTTTCGATTGCCGCGCCCTTGTTCCAATTGAGCGGATAGCAGTGATTGTCAAAGAATTTCGTGCTGTGATGAGATTCAACGTGCACGCCCAAATCGTTCAGTTTCGCAATGAGTTTCTGTCCTTGACCTTTGCAGAACATATCCTGTTCGGCATAAGTGATGAAACTTATCGGGAAGTTTGCATCGACAAAATCGAACGGTGCCATTGCGTCTCTGTATTCGTAGGTGTCAAGTCCTTTGACGTGCACACCGCTGAAATCGTAAAGCACCTTGTCGGTGAGATTGAACGGCATCTTTTGTCCGAGTGCTTCGCCGACGTCGTATATGCCGCAGTCGAGCATTGCGGTGCGGAAGCGGAGATTCGTTTCAACGCCGAATCTTTGTTGCAAAGCCTTGTTGGTGCTCACGCAAGCGAGCATTGCGGAATAGTATCCGCCTGCGCTGTCGCCGGACACGCACATATTGTCAAGGTCGAGATTGTATTTTTCTGCGTTTGCGCCCACCCAGTTGAGTGCGTTGACAAGATGTTGAAGTCCTTTCGGGAAAAGGTCTTTCGGGCCGAGACCGTAGTTGACGTTGACGACGAAAAAGCCTTTGTTTGCCGCCCAACGCGCAAGACCGCGTCTGTATTTCTTGTCGCCTGCGACGAAGCCGCCGCCGTGAATGTAGAAGAACACGGGATATTTCTCGTCTCCGTCCTTTTTGACGTAGTAAGTGTCGAGTTTTTCCGCATCATCCTTGCCGTATGCGATATCGGTTTCGATTTCAAACTTCACGTCTTTGAAACGGAGCATTTTCTTGTTGTTTTGCGCGCCGTCGAAGAGTTTGTCGATGGCAACGAACAAAAATTGTGCAAAAGTCATAACAATACAACCCCTTTAGATATTTTGGTGATATATACAATATATCACATATCCGACATTTGTGCAATAATCAAACCGTGCAATTTTCGACAAAAAAAATAACGAAGATGAGATAAAATGATACCTGAAATACATTTGGGAACAGTATTGTAAATTTTGGAGCGGATAAACAATGAGCATCGCTATTCGCTACGGGCACTTTGTAAAAGCGCGATATTGAGATGAAGAACACGAAAGAGCCACACTGACGGCAACCCTAATGTATAAGTAATACATGAGTTGACGGAAACGTGGCTCTGCCATTTTTACGTTTATAAAAGTGCGCTAAATAGATGAGTGACGCGAAAGTGCCCCGAGAATGACAACCCTAATGTACATGTCGTACATGAGTTGGCAGACTCGTGGCACTGTAAGGAACGAAGTGACGGAATAGCGATTGTTACGAAGTCAATCGCGTCCAAAGTCAATCGCTATTTAGCGCGCTTTTAGATTGTGTTGAAAGTGTGAAGATTCTCCATAACCAAATCGAAAAACCTGTTGGCTATATCAATGTCTTTGGAGTTGCCGCGAATGGCGGTTGAAAGCGTGACGCGATTCATGAGCGTGGTGACGGACATAAGGAAGAACGGTTTGTACTTCACTGCGCCGGAGATGAAACCGTCT
>ERZ808252.939-NODE-939-length-24296-cov-36.489914_pt1 | contig 24296 bp, 15 predicted proteins | sample MGYA00521242_ERZ808252 | MGnify/ENA primary metagenome ERZ808252 (study PRJEB31516, sample SAMN03275581) | gut metagenome | biome: mammalia-associated habitat; material: feces | host: Papio cynocephalus | place: Kenya | collected 2012-08-07 ...
ACGTAGTCGATACGGTCCTCGCCCCGGCGGACTTCCTGCGCGAGCTCATCGCCGCCTACCGCCGCCGCGGCGAAATCCGCCGCGCCTGCCGCGCGTAGGGGGCGGGGGGAGGCTGGGGATGGGACAACCGGGACACATGGGACAAGCGAGACTGTCGTGGATGTCGCGTCCGTCGCGGTCGTCTCGTGTGGTGTCGCCGGCCCCGAGCGTCAAGCACGAACCGCGCACGGGCCGCCGCGACGGCTACGAGGAAGTCCCCCTCTGCCAATACTTCTGAGGGGGGCGGGCGGCGGGGCGCAAGGGATAATTAACCGCGTAGAACCAGTAGAGGGCGCGCGTCCTACGCGTCCTAGTTGTCCCGCCCCTGCCGCCCACGCGGTACTAACCGTACAGAAAATGTAGAATATGTAGAATGGGGGGGCCTACTTGTCCCAGTTGTCCTGCCCTTTGCGTCGGAACGACCTGTCCGAGGTGTCTCGCGATAGGGTACACATTTCCAACGCCCGCGAAAATACCCCTTCCCTTTATCCACAAAATACGCTATAATCTATAAACATGTTCGCTGTCTTTCGTTTTGTTCCGTTTGGCGTCCGCGGCCGTTTTTGCCGCGGTCCGGCGCGTTTTTGCCCTGAATGTTCCGCTCATCGTCTTCCGTGAAGTCCTTCCTCTATATATATAAGACCTCGGAGGGCGTGCGCAAGACGGAAAAAATTTCCGCCGAAACACGCGACGAAGTGTTTGCCGCGCTCCGGGCGCGGGGCATCCGCCCCATAAAAGTCATCGCCGAAGACGGCTCGAAGGCCAATGGCGCCCCGCCGCAACCTTCCGGATGGCGCAAAAACCGCCTTTTTCTCGCGATTCTCGCGGGGCTTGGGGTTTTCGCGGCGCTTTGGGGGATTTTTGGACGTACCCCCGCTCCCGCCACGCCGTCCGCCGCGGGGACGGTCGCCCCTCAAGGGGCGGTCTCCGCCGCCTCGCAGGTAGCGCGTCCGCTGGCCCGGCAGGTCATTTCGGGCGACCGCGAGCGGATAACCCATCCGCCGGCGACGCTGTTTCCTTCCGCCGCGGAGCGGTATCTGGCCTATTTCGCCGAACCGGGGCGTCCGCTGCCCCCCGCCACGGTATCCCCGCCCGACACCGCGGCGTTTTTGGCCTGCCTGCAGGTTCCGTTGCGCGTCCGGACGGACGAATTCACGGAATATGTAGAACTTGTGCGCATTGTGACGCGGCTCAAGGACGAATTGCGCGCCTATCTCGCCGGTGGTGGCACGGTGACGGACTATCTCGCCGAACTCTTCAAGCGCCAACGGCTGGAAATCTCCTATCGCGACCAGGCGGAAGAGAAGCTGGGGGAACTCCTGGCCGGAAGGAAACCCGATCTGCCGCGGGCCTACGACTACTGGCTCAAGGCGAACGCCCGGCTGCGGACCATGGGGATCTACCCGCTGCCGTTGCCGGAAAGCCTGCGCACCTACGAACTGACCGCCGACCTGGAGGACTAGGCCGGACATGTCCCACTCGGACGCATCCGGTGCGCACGGTGCGCCAAAATGGCACAAACCGATTCTCTTTTCTGGAAAGTGTGACACTTTGATGTGCCAGAGCGCGGCATTTCGCGTTGGCACGGTATTTGCTAGTTATTCGGTGTCGCTCTCGAAGTGAGCGGCGAAAGGAAAGAAAATTATGGCAAAAGTACTTGGTATTGACTTGGGCACAACGAACAGCTGCATGGCTGTTATGGAAGGCGGCGACGCGGTAGTCATTCCTAACAAGGAAGGCGCGCGGACGACTCCTTCGATCGTTGCGTTCACGAAGACGGGCGAGGTGCTCGTCGGCCAGGCCGCTAAGCGTCAGGCCGTGACGAACCCCCATTCCACGATTTATTCCATCAAGCGTTTCATCGGCCGCCGTTTCGACGAGATGACGGACGAGATCAAGATGGTCCCGTACAAGGTCGTGGCCGCGCCGAACGGCGATGCCGCGGTCGAAGTGGCGGGCAAGGTCTACACCGCGCAGGAGATTTCCGCGATGGTGCTGCGCAAACTGAAAGAGGATGCGGAAGCGTACCTCGGCGAGAAGATCACCGAAGCCGTCATCACGGTTCCGGCGTACTTCAACGACCAGCAGCGCCAGGCGACAAAGGACGCGGGCCGCATCGCCGGTCTTGATGTGAAGCGCATCGTCAATGAACCGACGGCCGCCTCGCTCGCGTATGGTCTGGACAAGAAGAAAAACGAGAAGATCGCCGTGTTCGACTTCGGCGGCGGCACGTTCGATATCTCCATTCTCGATATCGGCGATGGCGTCTTCGAAGTGAAGGCGACGAACGGCGACACCCATTTGGGCGGCGACGACATCGACCAGGCCGTCATGAAATGGATGATTGCGGACTTCAAGGCGCAGCAGGGCATCGACCTGGGCAACGACGTCATGGCGTTGCAGCGCCTGAAAGAGGAAGCCGAAAAGGCGAAATGCGCCCTCTCCACGGCGACGACGTACGACATCAACCTGCCGTTCATCACGGCGGACGCGACAGGTCCGAAACACCTGCAGATGACGCTGACGCGCGCCAAACTCGAAGCGCTCGCTTCCGACCTTGTGAACCGCACGGAAGAGCCGTGCCGCAAGTGCCTGAAGGACGCGGGGCTCTCCACGGTCGACGAAGTCGTGCTCGTGGGCGGCCAGACGCGCATGCCGCTCCTGCAGGAGAAGGCGAAGGAGATCTTCGGCAAAGAGCCGCACAAGGGCGTCAACCCGGACGAAGTCGTGGCCATGGGCGCGGCGATCCAGGGCGGCATCCTGAAGGGTGAAGTGAAGGACGTGCTCCTTCTCGACGTGACCCCGCTGACGCTCGGCATCGAAACGCTGGGCGGCGTGCTGACCCCGATCATCGAGCGCAACACCACGATTCCGTGCAAGAAGTCGCAGGTGTTCTCGACGGCGGCGGACAACCAGCCGGCCGTGACGATCGCGATCTTCCAGGGCGACCGCAAGATGGCGCGCGATAACAAGTCGCTCGGCAACTTCAACTTGGACGGCATTCCGCCGGCTCCGCGCGGCGTCCCGCAGATCGAAGTCACCTTCGATATCGACGCGAACGGCATCTTGAACGTCTCCGCGAAAGATCTGGGAACCCAGAAGGAGCAGAAGATCACCATCACGGCGGCGGGCGGTCTCACAAAGGATGAGATCGAGAAGATGCGCCGCGATGCGGAAGTCCATGCCGCGGAAGACGAAAAGCGCCACGCCGAGGTAGAGGACCGCAACAAAGCCGATGCGCTCGCCTTCCAGACCGAGAAGGTCCTGAAGGACGCGGGCGACAAGATCGCCGCGGAGAAGAAGGCGCCGGTCGAGGCCGCTCTCAAGGACCTCAAGGACGCCCTCGCCAAGAACGCGCCGATCGCCGACGTCAAGGCGAAACAGGATGCGCTCACCAAGGCGATGGAGCCGGTCGCGCAGGAGATGTACGCCGCGGCGAAGGACGCGGGCGCGGCACAGGGCGGTTCGTCCGCTGGCGCGGGCACGCCGCCTCCGCACGATGATTCGTCCTCTTCCGGCGATGGGAAGAAAGACGGCGGCGATGACGTCGTGGACGCCGACTTCACGATGAAGTAAGGCGCCGGACGGCAAGAAGTATTGAAAATTCACTTAAATAAGGTTAAGGAGTAATAGAGATGAAGATTAGACCTTTGGGCGATCGCGTGCTCGTCGAGCCGATCGAAGAAAAGGAGCAGACAGTCGGCGGGATCATCATTCCCGATACGGCCAAGGAAAAACCGATGCAGGGTACGGTCGTCGCTGTCGGCAAGAAGACGGACAAGGACGGGAAAGAAGTGGCTTTCGACGTGAAGCCGGGCGACACGGTCCTCCTGCCGAAGTACGGCGGGACGGAAGTCAAGATCGACGACAAGAAGTACCAGCTCGTCCGCGACGAGGACTTGCTCGGCGTCATCGAGAAGTAAATCTAGAAAGGATATTGGAACACTATGGCTAAGCAAATCAAGTTCGACGCCGACGCGCGTCAGAAAATCCTCGCGGGCATCGAGAAACTCTCCGCCGCGGTGACATCCACGCTCGGTCCGTCCGGGCGGAACGTCATCCTCGACAAGAAGTTCGGTTCGCCGCAGATCACCAAGGACGGCGTGACGGTGGCCAAGGAAATCGAGCTGCCCGACCCGTTCGAGAACATGGGCGCGCAGATGGTCAAGGAAGTCGCGTCCAAGACGAACGACGTCGCCGGTGACGGCACGACGACGGCCACCCTCCTCGCCGAGGCGATCTACCGCGAAGGCCTCAAGAACCTGACGGCCGGCGCGAACGCGATGGCCCTCAAGAACGGCATCGACAAAGCGACCGCCGCGGTCACGGAGTCCATCGCCAAGCTCTCCAAGAAGGTCAAGAGCGCGGACGAAATTGCGCAGGTCGCGACGATTTCCGCGAACGGCGACACCGAGATCGGCAAGATGATTTCCGACGCGATGGAGAAGGTCGGCAAGGAAGGCACCATCACGGTCGAAGAGGCCAAGACGCTTGAGTCCACTTTGGACGTCGTCGAAGGCATGCAGTTCGACAAGGGCTACCTCTCGCCCTACTTCGTGACCTCGCCCGAGGACATGGAGTGCGAGCTCGAGAACCCCTTCATCCTCCTCTTCGAGAAGAAGATTTCCAACCTGCAGGACCTGCTCCCGCTCCTCCAGAGCGTGGCCAAGACGGGCCGTCCGCTCATGATCATCGCGGAAGACGTCGAGGGCGAAGCGCTCGCGACGCTGGTCGTGAACAAGCTCCGCGGCACCTTCCAGGTCTGCGCGGTCAAGGCGCCGGGCTTCGGCGACCGCCGCAAAGCGATCCTCGAGGACATCGCGGTCCTCACGGGCGGCAAGCTCATCAGCGAGGACCTCGGCATCAAGCTCGAGAACGTCCAGCTTACGGACCTCGGTCGTGCGAAGAAGGTCGTCGTCGACAAGGACAACACGACCATCGTCGAGGGTCTCGGCAAGAAGGCGGATATCGAAGCGCGCGTGGCGCTCATCAAGAAGCAGATCGAGGACACGACCTCCGACTACGACCGCGAGAAACTGCAGGAGCGCTTGGCGAAACTCGCCGGCGGCGTGGCGCTGATCAAGGTTGGCGCGGCGACGGAAGCGGCCATGAAGGAGAAGAAGGATCGCGTGGACGACGCGTTGCATGCTACGCGTGCGGCTGTCGAGGAGGGTATCGTCCCCGGCGGCGGCGTGGCCTACCTGCGCGCCCAGAAGGCGATTGACGCGCTGGAACTCGAGGGCGACGAAAAGGTCGGTGCGGCGATCATCAGCCGCGCGATCGAGGCCCCGCTGCGCAAGCTCGTCAACAACGCCGGCCAGGAAGCCGCGCTCGTCATCGCCAACGTCAAGAAGGCGACGGGCACGAACGGCTACAATGTCCGCACGGGCGAGTACTGCGACATGATCAAGGCGGGCGTCGTCGATCCGGCCAAGGTGACGCGCTCGGCTCTGCAGAACGCCGCGTCTATCGCCGGTCTGCTCCTCACGACCGACTGTATGGTCACCGACATCCCCGAGAAGAAGGATGCGTGTGGCTGCGGCGGTCACGGTGGCGCACCCGACATGGGCGGCATGATGTAATACGGCTACCCGTATATGAACTAAAAAAGCCTGCAGGAGGTTGAATCCTGCAGGCTTTTTTAATCACATGAAACGTTCCCTGTTCGGACGACTTTTCTCCATTTTCCTGCTGTTTGGAGCAGGGTGCCGCACGATTGACGCCCGGCTGGAATCCGCGGTCTCGCCCGAGGATTGCCTGCAAGCGACCGCGGGCTTCTATGTGAAGGACGCCGGGGACGATGCCTGCGCCGTAGTCCTCGTCACGCCCGAAGGCGCGTCTTTTGCCACGGCGGGGGCCTGCACCACAAACAGTCTTTTCAGGATCGCCTCCCTCTCCAAGCTTTTCCTCGTATCCGCCCTTCAAAACGCCGCGGCAGACGGGGCGGTTGATCTGGACGCGACCGTGGGGACATTCTCCAGTCTGGGGTTTCCGGCTGAATATGCGTCCATCACGCTGCGCGAGCTTATGGAGAACCGCGCGGGCCTGCCGCGCGACTTCATCGACGAATCCAATCCGATAGATGTCGGCCATGTCTTCGCCGGCGGCTTTTTCGGATGGCACATCTACGCGCAATTCGACAGCGCCGCGGATTTCCTGCGCTGTTGCCATCGACCCTGTTGGCGGCGTTTTGTTCGAAAAACGCGAGCCATAACGCCTCGCCCCGTCATCTACTCCAATGTTGGTTACGGACTTCTTGGACTTTGCCTGGAAGAACAGACGGGGTTGAGCCTTGAGCAATTCCTGAAGGAGAATCTCGTGCAGCCCCTGGGGCTGAAGGAGACGACCTACGAACCCGAACGGGCGGGACTGTCCAGCCGGACCACCCCCGCCAAAGCCGGCCACCTCCCTTGGCTTGTCCGGCGGGGCCACGCCGTTCCGGACATCCGTTTGGGGCCACCCCTGCGGGCGGCCGGTGGGCTCTTCTCCAGCATTGCGGACTGTGCTCGCGTGTTTGCGGACTACTGGCGGATTGTGGACGCCGAATGCGCCGGCGTCCCCGTGGAAAATTTGCCCGACAACGCGCTGATCGGGCTTCTGCGCGTGAAGGAACTCGCAACCGGTGCGCACGTCCTCTACCGCGCCGGCATGATTTACGGCGGGGCGTCGTTCGTCTGCTTCGACCCGGAAACTCGGAACATCGTGATCATACTGCGCAATGTCACGAGCTGGCCCGACAAGCGCGGCTTCAAACTGGTGGAGGCCCTACAGCGCCGACAACGCGGGAATCGCCCGGAAGAGCATGTAGAGCCCCGTGCCGACCGCCATTGAAAGCATCATCTGACGGCTTTTGATTTGCACCCACATCGTCACGAACGTGCAAACGAGCGCCGCGAGACGGTGCTCCCCCGCCAAGATTGCGTTCCGCAGGCAATAGACGACGAGAAGACCGAAAACGGCCGGACCGAGCCATTTGCCCAAGTAAGCCACGAATGGAGGCGTGGGGCGATCGGGCCGGAACACGAGAAACGGCAAAAAGCGCGTCAGCATGACGCCCGCGACCGCCAACGAAATCATGCAAGCCTCTTCCAATCCGGTCATGACAGTTTCCTTCGTAAAAGCGTCAAAACGATGAGGATGCCGCCCATGGCGGGGAGCATGAAATCTTCCGCGCCGAACAAAAGCAAGGTGACAAACGAAACGGCGAGCCCGATTCGCGATCCGGCATGGCTCTTTTCGGTGCGCCAATTCTCGGCGAAAATCGCCGCGAACATGGCCGTCATGATGAACTCCATGCCCGGCAGATCGACGGCGGGGCACGCATGGGCGAGGCAAGTCCCCATCGCCGTGCCCGTCAGCCAGTAGAGCCACACCAGAACGCTCACCACAAGCTGGAAGCGATGCGGGTCCAGACCCGACGGAACGGGATTCGCGAATGTCACGGCGAAAGTTTCGTCCGTCAGCATGTAGATCATGAAGAACTTGCGCCAGCCCGCACCCTTGAACCGGTCCAGCATGGAAATGCCGTAGAACAAGTGCCGCGCTCCGACCAGAAACGCCATAACGAAAACCGCGAGCGGACGGAACGCACCCAGCATCAGGCTCGCCAGGATGAATTCGACCGAACCCGAATAGACCAGCGCCGCCGTGACGAGCGGGAACCACCACGCGAGCTGCAGATGCGTCGCGAAGACGCCGTAGCCGAATCCGATGAGCCAGTAGGCGGCGAACACCGGCAGCGTCAATTTGACCGCCGCGCGCAGAAGTCCGCTCTTCAGCATTTCACAAGCCGCACGTCGCCCCACCCGCACGGGAGCGCGAAGACGACCGCGTTGCCTTCGCGCTTCTTGTCCCCCTTCATGAGCGGCTTGAGGCTCTCGAACGTCAGTCCCTCGGGCAGCGTCGTGGGCAAACGGGCCGCGGCGAAACGCGCGGCGATTTCCTCCGGCCAAGTCGCCGGCGCGAGCCCCAGGCGGACGGCCAGACGCGCTTCTTCCACGCAACCGATCGCCACCGCCTCGCCATGCGAAACGGCGTAGTTCGTCGCCTTCTCGATGGCATGCGCCACCGTGTGTCCACAATTGAGTTTCATGCGCTCGCCCGTCTTTTCGAGCGGATCGGCGCGCACGGTGCGGATCTTGACCGCGAGATTGGCTTTGATTTCCTCCGCCGTCGGCGCGCCCGAGACGTCCGCCGTGTGGGGGAGTCCGCCGATGATCTCGTGCTTGATCATCTCCGCCCGTCCGTCCGCCAGGCGCCGCGGCGGCAAGGTCCTCAGGAAATCCGTGTCGATGATCACCTGCCGCGGCGGATGGAACGCGCCGGCCATGTTCTTTCCGCACGCGAGGTCGCACGCCGTCTTGCCGCCGTAGCTCGCATCCACCATCGCGAGAAGCGTCGTCGGCACGTTCACCCAGTCGATGCCGCGCATCCACGTCGCCGCGGCGAATCCGGTCAAATCCCCCGTCACGCCCCCGCCAATCGCCGTCACGTGGTCCTTGCGTCCAAGCCCTTTCCGGGCGAAAGCGTTCCAGATGTTTTCGACCGTCTCAATCGTCTTGTGTTCCTCGCCTGTGGGGATGACATAAATCGCCTGCGCCGCGAGGTCCGGATACGCCGCGGCGACGCCCGAATCGATGACGACGTTCACCAGGTCCGCCGCCGTCAACTTGCGGAACACGACGCTGGTCTCCTCCGTCAAAAGCGCGTCCAATACCACAAACGCCGCGAGCCCTTCCACGACCGGCATCGCGCGCCGGGCGATGCACGGATCGTGCCGCCCGCGAATCTGCAGCACCGTCGGCTGCATCGTCTTCAGGTCCACGCTTTGCTGCGGCATGTAGATGGACGGCGTCGGCTTCAGCGCCACGCGGAAGACGAGCGGCATCCCGCTCGTCATGCCGCCCAGCACGCCGCCGGCGTTGTTCGTCGTCGTGACGACTTTCCCGTCCACGATCGCGAAAGGGTCGTTGTTTTCGGAGCCCTTGAGCCCCGCCGCGGCGAATCCGCGCCCGAACTCGACGCCCTTCACGCCCGGAATCCCGAACATCGCCTGGGCGAGCGCGCCGTCGATCCCCTCGAACATGGGGCCGCCGAGCCCGACGGGAAGCCCCGTGACTTCCGCCTCGACGATGCCGCCGACCGAATCGCCGGCCGCCTTCGCCGCCGCGATGTCCCCGACCTGCACGAGACGCGTCGCCACCCGGATGCCCCGCCGCGCGAGCGCCTGCAGGCACAAGCCGCCCGCGATGCACATCGCCGCCGTGAGCCGCCCCGAATTCGCCCCGCCGCCCGGCGGAATGCGCCCCGTCTTCACGTAGTTCGGGTAGTCCGCGTGCCCCGGACGCGGCACCGTCTTCTCGTAGTCCCGGCTGCGCGTGTCCGTATTCCTGATGATCGCCTCGATCGCGTCGCCGGTCGTCACGCCGTCCGGCCCGAGCCCCTGGTGGAACTCCGGCACGTCCGGCTCCTTGCGCGCCGTCGAGAAGGCGTCCCGCCCCGGTGCGCGGCGCTCCATGAACGCTTGCAACGCCGCGCGATCGACGGCCTCCCCGGCGGGGAACCCCTCCAGGCGCATGCCGATGGCCGGCGCGTGCGACTCGCCCCAGACGTCCAGTTTCAATGTCGTACCTATCTTCATTTCGAACTTCCTTCCTCCATGCGCTTCTTGGCCGCCACGCTCTCCTCCAGCGCCGCGCGGATTGCCGCGCGGTCGTCCGCCTCCAAAGCCGTCTTGAACGCGGTCATGCGCGCGATGAACCGGGACAGAACCGGGACGAGCGCCGCGCGGTTGGACAGGAACAGCTCCGTCCAGACGTCCGGATCGGGCGCCCCGACCCGCACCATGTCGCGGAAGCTCCCCGCCGAATAGCCGGCGTGCTCCTGCGCGAGTTCGTCGCGCACGTAGGCCGACGATATCAGATGGCACAGCTGGCTCGTGTAGGCGATCATCTCGTCGTGGTGCCGCGGGTCGGTATAGACGATGCGCGCAAAACCCAATTCCCGCAGCAAGACCTCCAGCCGGTCGAGAACGCCGCGCCCGTATGTCGGATACGGCGTGAGGATCATGGACGCGCCGTCGAAAAGATCCGCGGACGCGTTGACGTACCCGGTCCGTTCCTTGCCCGCCATCGGATGCCCCCCGACGAAATACCACTTCTTTTCGTAGGCGTACTTCACGAGTTCCGCATAGATCGGCTGCTTGACGCCGGCGATGTCGACGACCGTGGCGCCCGCCTTCAATTTCGGGGCGATGGCCTCGACGACGCCCGTCACCGCGTCCGGCGGCACCGCGACGAACACGTAGTCGTACGCCGTCAGATCGGGACGCTCCGCCGCGCGTCCGGGAAAAATCCGCGCCGTGTGCCCCGCGCGCCGGGCAGCCAGCTCCAACGAACCTCCGATGAGTCCTCTTCCGATAATGGCGATATTCATTTCGTTTCCGTTCCCTTTCCGTCGACGCGAGAAGTCTGGACGAGGCGCTCGGCGAGCGACGTGCGCCGCTCCTGCACCACGTTGTTCTGGATGGCGCGGTCCACCGCAAACGGCACGCCGATGAGCAGCACCAGTTTCTTTCCGCGCGTCAAAGCCGTATAGAGCAGGTTGCGCTGCAGCATGACGTAGTGCTGCGTGTGGATCAGCACGATGACGGCCGGATACTCGCTGCCCTGCGATTTGTGGATCGTCGTCGCGTACGAGAGCACGAGTTCGTCCAGGTCGGCCGCCTCGTACTTCACCGGACGCCCGTCGAACGCGACGATGAGCGAACGGTCCGCCGCCGAGACCGCCTGGACGAAGCCGACGTCCCCGTTGTACACGTCCTTGTCGTAGTTGTTCCGCAGCTGCATGACCCGGTCTCCGACCCGGAACAGCGTGCCGCCGCGGACGACCGCGTCGCCCGTCGGGTTCAGCGCCTTCTGGAGCTCGCAGTTGAGGTTTTCCGTGCCGAGCAGATTGCGCCGCATGGGCGTCAGGACCTGGACGTCGCGCAGGGGGTCGAGCCCGAACTTGTTGGGGATGCGCGTCGTCATGAACTCGATCGTGCGCTTCAGGCACTGCTCCGGGTCCTCTGCGCGCACGAAGTAGAAGTCGCTTTCGCCCGGGCGCACCTCGAGCGGTTCGCCGGCGTTCACGTGGTGCGCGTTGCGCACGATCAGTCCGCTCGTGTCCTGGCGGAAGATGTGGTCCAGCCGCGTCGCGGCGATCGCGCCCGACTTGATGAAATCCCCCAATACGCACCCCGGCCCCACGCTGGGTAGCTGGTCCGTATCGCCCACCCACACGACGACCGCCGCGGACGGCAGCGCCGCGAAAAGGTCGCGCGCCAGGCGGATGTCGATCATGGAGGTCTCGTCGAAGATGAAGACGTCCCCCTCGCACGGGTTTTCCGCGTTGTAGGTGAAGCGGTTGGTGACGGGATTCCATTTCAGGAGCCGGTGGATGGTCTGCGCCGGACGCCCGACCGACTCGGCCATGCGCTTGGCGGCGCGCCCCGTCGGCGCGGCCAGGACGATTTTCAGCCCGCGCGCGGAATAGATGTCGGCCAGCGCGCGGATGATCGTCGTCTTGCCCACGCCCGGGCCGCCCGTGATGATCGAAAACTTGTCCGTCAAGCTCCGCGTCAAGGCTTCCCGCTGCCGCGCGGCCAGATGGAACCCGGCGCGCGCTTCCCACCAGACGACCGCCTTGTCGGCGTCGATGGCGCGGAACGGGACCGGCGAGCCGAGAATCCGCCGCACCCCGCTGGCTGTGTCGCGCTCCGCAAGCCAGAGCGGATACAGGTAGATGCGGCGCCCTTCTTCGCCCGTGCCCTCCGCCACGACGCGGCGCTCCCGCAATTCCTGCTCCAGCGCCTCGCCGAGAATCTCGACCGGAATCTCCGTCAGCTCGTGGGCGTGCAGCAGAAGATTGTTCTCGTAGGACCAGCAATGCCCGGCCTCTTCCGCCTCCGTCTCGAGCGTGTACGCGATGGCGGCGCGCGCGCGCAACGGCGAGTCCTTCGGAATGCCGACCGAGAGCGCGATGCGGTCCGCCGTCGCGAAGCCGATCCCCCACAGGTCGCGGCAGAGCCGGTACGGGTTCGCCTTCACGATGGCCACCGCGTCCGGACCGTAGCGGCGGACAATCTTCGTCATCTTGTTGACGGAGATGCCGTACGTCTGCCCGAAGATCATCGCATCGCGCAGCGTCTCGTTCGCGTGCCAGCTCGCGCGGATCTGCTCGATCTTCGTCCGCCCCAGCTTCGGCACCTCCCGCAGCCGCCCCGACTGGTGCGACAGCACGTCCAGCGTCCGCTCCCCGAACGTCTGGACGATACGATGCGCCAGGACCTTGCCGACGCCCTTGATCAGCCCCGAGGCGAGATAGCGCTCGATGCCGGCGACGGACTTCGGCGCGACGCACGTGATGGCCGTCGCCTTGAACTGCCGCCCGTGCACCTTGTCCGTCACCCACTGCCCTTCCGCCGTGACGTCCTCGCCCTCCCAGACCGCCTGCGTCTTGCCGACGAGCGTGAACGTGCGCCCTTTCGCCAGCTCGAACGCGGCGGGCGCGGCGACCGTCAGTACGGTGTAGCCGTTCTCGTCGTTGTGGTAGACGACGCTCTGCACGGTGCCTTCCACCGTCTCGGTCGCCGCTTCGGACGCGGCGGATGCGGACTCGGGGAGGGACGCGGTCATTTCGTTTTCTTGAGAAGCGCGTCCGCCGCGGCGGTTTCCGCCTGGCGAAGCGAGCCGCCCTGCGCCTGCGCGGACCCGACTCCCTCGACCGTCACGCGCGCCGTGAAGACGGGCTTGTCGCACGTGCCCGCCGTCCGCACGCGCTCGTACACAGGAATGCGCGGCGGTTTAAGCGCCTGCGCATAGTGCTGCAAGGCCGTCTTGGGATTGCCGTCCAATTCACCCTGCGCGGCGTTCTCCGTGAGGCCCAGCGCGGCGAAAACGGCTTCCGCCGCCGGCTTCCCGCCGTCCAGATACGCGGCTCCGAGAATGGCTTCCACTGCGTCCGCGAGCGTCTTCGCGTGCGCGTCCAGCGGACCCGCCCCCCGGTTGCGCCGCAGGCGTCCGCCCAGCCCGTGCGCCGCGGCCGCCGTACAAAGTGCCGCACTGGACACCATATGCTGCCGCCGCGCCGTGAGCGTCCCCTCCTTGTCCTTCGGATACGCCGCGAAAAGCCACTCCGTCGCCAGAAGCTGCAGAACCGCGTCCCCCAGCAGCTCCAGGCGCTGGTTGTCTTCCGCCTGCGGATACGTCATGCGGTAGGACGGCGTCGTCAACGCCTCTTCCAGAAGCGCCGCATTGGAAAAAACATAGCCGAATATTTCGTTCTCACATTCCATTGACACTATTATACCAAATAAACCGCTCTCCGACCATACCTGACACCGGGAACGCGCCCCGTCGCCCTCGCCGTTGCCAATCGACATATCGAACGGAGCCAATCGACACGGGCGGAAAAGGGAATCTTCCCCATGTCGTGTGGAGCTCGTCACAAAGAGAACGGGCTTTCATCGGCAATACATAGGGAAAGCGTGCACACGGTTCCCCTAAATCACCGTGAGGCGCGCCTATCCCCCCCTTGGGGAACGCCCCCTTGGCCGCCGAAGAGAGGTCGCCGGACAGAGTCCGCATGCGGGGGACCGCACGTCAGCGTCTTTTCGAGCCGTCAGAGGCTCAGGACAAGCCCCACCTTCGCGAACGCCAGGTCGGGGCGTCCGCGTTCGTCGGGTCGCGCCTTGACCTGCCGGCGAATATCCGGGTCGACAATGGAGAACTGGGATACGCCCACATAGGCGCTCAGGACGTCGGTTATCTGATAGCGGAGCGTCAACGAGAGCGTCGCGGAGTTCGGCCCCGGACGCCACTTCGCCGGCTCTTCCGTCCACTGTCCGAACCGGCGGCGGTTCCAGCACCGGGGGCCGCCGTCCACGTAAAGTTCGGGAATGAGCGAAAACCGTCCGGGCAGCGCACATTCGCGGAAGATGCCGACGCGTATGCCCGGGCAATTGTAGGGAAATTCCATCCAGCGCACGAGCGTGAAGAACGAAAACCACGGCGTGACCAGCGTCTCCCGGTTTATCCATTCCCGATAGGTGCGCCGTCCGACGCGCGCGCCGATCATCTCGTTCCATTGGTAGGAAATGCGCGAATCCAGCGACCACCCTTCCGCGAATTCCCACGTGTAGCCGTACTGCAGCCAGGGATCCAGCTCGTTGAAGCAGTTCCGGCGCTCCGCCCGGTAGTGCCGCGACAGGTCCGACAGACTCCAGAAGCCGACATTGGCGTAGCCGAGCGCCCCCAACCGGCAGCCCGCCCCCGCATCCAGGATGAAGACGGGGCGCACGGACGCGATCTTGCCGCGCGTCACGTGGGCGGAGGCGACCTCTGGATTCGCCCACGCGTAGGGACGGAAGCCTCCCGTGGCCGCGGCAAAATCAAAAAACGCGCCGTCCGCCTCGTCATTGCCGATCGACCCGTCGTCCGCCCGCAAGACAAGCGCGGCGAACGCAACCGCCGCGGTCCAAACTATCGCTCGTGTTCTCATGAAAGTTAATTATAGCAAATCCACCCCTCCGGCGGCAACCCCCGGGCAAAACCGCAAAGTCAAAGCGGAATGGCGAATCTCATGGCCGGCGGAAGGAATGAACGCGCAAACCCGCCCCAGGGGGCGGCACCGGACGGCCACGGCAAAGCCGGCATGAGGACGAAGGGACGGGAAAGACGAACCCCACGGAAATCCATGCCTCTTGCCCGGTCAAGGGACGCCGTGCGTCATGTCGAGCAGCAATTCCGACGGCGTGCCGGCCGAGGTGACCAGCAAATAATCGCGTGCGCGCGTACAGGCCACGTACAGCAAGTTGCGCTCCGTATCGTAAATTTCCTCTAGCCCGGCGACCATGTCCGCTTCCGCCAAGCGTTCAGGCGAAGGGATCACGTCCGCGTCGCACGCCATCACGACAACGGCCTGGTACTCCAGCCCTTTGGCGTCGAGCATGGAACAGAGTTTCGGCGGCATCGCCGCCCAGGCATACTTGCTCTTGGCGACCGCCGCCCGGGCCCGCTCCCGCTCCCGGTCGCTGCGGTAAAAAATGGCAATCGCCTGCGATTCGACATGCTGTTCGCTTTGGAGCTTGTCAAGCCATTCGGCGACGCCGTCGATTTCGCTCTCGACGTCGGCAAACTGTCTGAAGACGGGCTTGGGACCGGACAAGAGTGAAATCGTCCCCTTGCGCTCCTGCACAATGTCGTCCGCATCCGTCATCTGGTCTGCCATGAGTCTATCCGCCACGGAACGGATTTGCCGCGTCGTGCGGTAGTTGACCTTCAGAACCTTGCTCCTGCCGCGAAGGTCGATGCCGAACGGTTTCCAAGGGAAAGAATAGCGGATAATGCGCTGTCCGATGTCGCCGGCGAAGAAGAGGCTCCCTTCACCCTGCGCATAGGCGCCGAGAAACGCCAACTCCGCCTCGCAGAGATCCTGCGATTCATCAACCACGATATGCGTATAGAGGCGGGGTCTATCGGGATGGTCCTTGAAGAACCTAGCCAATCGCCAGAACATTTCGTTCGCCGTCATCTGTCCGTTCTGTCTGAGCGTGCGGCGGACGATCTCGAACAGCTTCCACAACGCCGCGCGCCGTTCTTCGGAGAGTCGTCTCCGGACGCTGCGGCGAAGCGCATCCCGGTACGCCTCCCAGGAGGCAAGCCCGCGTGTATCGACGACGCGCTCAAACTCGCTGACGGCGAATGCGGGCGGAATTCCTTTCGGGAGCAGGCCCGCGTTCGCGTCGACGACGCGTTCTGCGATTTCCTTCAATTCGGAAGGTTCCAGAACATGCGGATGGTCCGGCTCGATTTTGCCGAAGATCTCCAAACCAAACGCGCGGAAGGTGCGGGTGTCGCAGCGTTCACGTTCGCGTGAACGCAGCAGGGGCGCCACGCGATAATTCAAATCGGCCGCCAGATTCTCGGAGAACGTCGTGACGAGAACCATGGCGTCCGGTCGGGTGCGCAGGATGTGGCGCGCGTGGTGAAGCGCCACGACGGTCTTGCCGGTGCCCGCGCTGCCGCTGACGCGATAGGCGCTCTTGTAGGTCTTCTCCGCGATTGCGCGCTGGGACGGATGCAGATAGACGCACCAGGTATCCCAGGCGAGCGAGCGAAGCGCTTCTTTGAGGTCTTGGTCGTCCGTGACCACCCACCACGCCTGCTTCTCGCGTGCCGACTCGAACGGCGGGGCGGCGACCGCCCCTGCTGCCGCCGTTTCCGCGGGCGGGGGGACCTCCGGCTTCTCGCCGACGGCAATCTTCAGGACGGCTTCCACGGCGTCCGGCGGCAGATGCTCACCGATTTCCAGCAGCTCGTCTTCGGACTTCGCCTGGAGGACGCGCGCCACCCACAACTCGGGGATGCCGTACGCCAGCAGGTCCGCGCGCGAAAGGCCGAGCTTTTCGCAGGGCGGGAGTTTCGGATGCGCCGCGCGCGGCGTTTCCGCGCGGGCCTTGGGCGCTTCGGCGACGACTTCGGGGATTTCGACGAGCTGCATGGCGCCGGTCGCCGGATGCCGGTTGAGCACGTGGTTCCGCGCCCACCTGTACGCCGCATCGTGGTGATCCGCCCAGCAGACGACCATCAGGCTCTTGCCGCCGATCTGTTTGCGGAGAATGATGCGCAGGTAGCCGTTTACGTACGCGGACCACCAGCCGGCGTTGCCGTCGACCTTGTGGAGATTGTGCCGCGCGGCCGCGGGATCGAACTGCAGCCCCAGCACGGCGTTCGACACCATCCCCTGCTCACGCTCCGTCAGGCGCTTGAGCTGCTTCATGAACGATTGGGCGACAATGAGCGGCATGGCTCAGACCTTGAAGATCTTCATGACCTCGTCGCCGAAGTGATTGATGACTTTCACGGCAATCCGCCCGTTCTTCGGACGCGGAAACGGGCGCGACGTCGTCTGGGCGACGCTCGCCCACTCTTCGGGATCGATGTCGTTGTTGAGGAACTTCTTGAACGCGTCGTAGACCTTGTCGCGTCCGGGGAAGTAGACATGCCGCGCGAAGAACGCCTCCTCGTTGTAGTCCGTGTCGAGCATCCAGCAGTCGATCGCGTCGGCGTTGTCGCTGCGGACCTCGTCGCTCTTAGGGTCGTAGACATCCACGCCCTTGATGGTCACGGTCAGTTCGTCCGTGTCTTTGACCGTGTTGACCTCGATATCGGGCTCGCCGAAGATGATGAACGGGTTGCCGCTGCCCGTATCCTTGAGGTCGGTTTCCGCCATGTGAAGGTCGCTGTTCATGCGCGCGTGCAGGACCTTCAGCTTGCCGAACGCACTATCGGACCCTTCCTCTACGTACGCCTCGAAGTTGAAGGCGCAATAGAGCAGGACGTCGAAGCCGCCTTCCATCGCCTCGCGTGTAGCCGCTTTCATGTCCAGGCGGGTGACGGAGCCGAATTCGGGACCGAAAGCGATGGCGAAATGCTTCGTCTTGCGGTTCTCGGCGGCTTCCGTCCACCCCTCAGCGGCGATGTGCTTGCCGCCCGCCCAGGCGGTCACGGAATTGAATGTGATGCGGTCGCCCTTCTTCGCCTGCTTGACGCCCGACCGGCGCAGGATCTCGATCATCCGCGCGACATAGTTCTCCCCGTTGCCGTAGTCGATATCCTTGGCGATCTTGGAGACCGGGTCCGTCGTCGAGCCGTCCGGATTCACGATCAGCGCGCGCGTCGGCGCGACCGATTCGACCGTGAACGGACCGGCCACGCGCACGCGTTTCTTGTCCTCATACGGCTTGTCGTAGAGATATTCCGTCTCGGCGACGCGCGCGATGGAGTCGTCGATCTCCTTTTGCCGCGCCCGCTTCAGCTCCAGGAACTGCGCATGCGCCGCCTTCGCCGCGTCGTCCCAGCCGGGCGGGGCCGCGAACGGGACCTGCCACTCTTCCGGCGTCGCGCCCTTGTATTCGCCCGCATGCTGCGCCAATTGCTTCCTCAAATTGAGCGAGGCGTCCTCGTATTTCTTCCAGATGATGTCGATCTCGGCATTGTTCGCGATCGACTTCAGTGTGATGTGCGGCACGCGCGCGTAGACGAAGCCCTGCGCGATCTTGCCGTACGTCTCGCGGACGATCGCCTTGCCGGTGATTTCCATCTCCTTCTTCACGCCCGCGTCGCTGTCCGCCAGCAGATAGTACGGAAACTTCGCCGTCATGAGCCGCGTCCGCGCAAGCGCGAGCGCCACCCGGCTCGTGTCGATCGTGATCCACCGCCGCCCCCACTGCTCCGCTACATACGCCGTCGTCCCCGATCCGCACGTCGGGTCAAGCACCAAGTCCCCCGGGTCGGTCGTCATCAGCATGCAGCGCTGGATGACCTTTACAGATGACTGAACAACATATATCTTAGCCTCAGAAAATCCTGTCATTTTTGTATCTGACCAATAATTGGAATATGGAACAACCGAGAAATCATTTAGCATTCTTCGATACATTAATGTATTCCCAATTGGGCGATATCGCCGCGCCATGCCAAGGCGTTGTAATCCTGTGAGATCAGTTTTAAATGTTCCTTTTCCGGGCTTATACGCTTTTCCGGCATACGAAAAATCTTTTACATCTCCATCTCCTGCGGGACGTTGGCTCGTCATGTTGTCACAAGCAAATACATCCGCAAGAGAGAATCCCGATCCCAACACTATTTCATCTGATTTCAACCGTCTATCGGTGCCCCCTCCCATATCAACCCAAGTATATTGAGTTGTCCCTTCACTGCCTAAGATTTTTGAGCGATACAGAGACCGATACTTAATCCGTCCTTTGTTTTTTGCATACCAAATTATAAAATCACAAACGGAAGGCAGATAATCAGTTGACGAGCTACTTGTTTTTTCATACATAATCAAATTTACAAAATTCTCCTCCCCAAACACTTCGTCCATTAACGCCCGGACTCTATGCACATTCTCGTCCGAAATCTGCACAAAGCAGCTGCCGCTTTCGGCGAGCAGGTCCCGCGCGACGACGAGCCGATCCCGCAGATACCCGAGGTAGGAATGGACACCGTCGTGCCACGTGTCCCGAAACGCCTTCACCATCTCCGGCTCGTGCGTGATGTCATCCCGGTTGCCGTCCTTCACGTTCGTGGACTTTGTCGTCGGCTGCCAGTTGGAGTTGAACTTGATGCCGTAGGGCGGGTCGAAATAGACCATCTGCACTTTGCCGCGCAGCGATTCGTTTTCCGCGAGGGACGCCATGACCTGCAGGGAATCGCCGAGAATCAGGCGGTTCTTCCACCCTTCCTCGTGGTTGTAGAACCCCGGCTGCACATTGGGGTCGAACCCTTCCACGCCTTCGCCGAGCTGCATCTGCGGCTCCGCGGCGTTCTTGCGGATCGCCGTCCGCCGCTTCATCTCCTCGATGAGCATGCGCGGGAAGATCTTCTCCTGCTGGTAGATGATCGGCGCCTTGACCTCCAGCTCGTTGAGGTCGCCGCGGCGCTTGCCGCGCCAGATGTACTGCGGGTCGAGGTCCGGATCGCGCGCGGCGAATTCGGCCGACAGATCCGCCCCTTCCCGGCCGAGCGGATACTTCACGGTCTTTATCTCACCCACGCCGGGCAGGTTCTCCGGCGCGATGCCGGAGTATTCGCCCGGCGGCAGCTTCGGACGCGAATACTCCTTGTCCATCGAATAGTCGGCAACCTCGGTCCGGGGGGCTTTCTTGGGGGAATTCTTGGCCATACACTCTCCTTTAAGCTTCTATTCCGAATCCGGCCAGCGCCTGCGCATAGGCCGCGCGGCAGTTTTCGCGCAACGCGTCCGGGGCGCCGAACCCGTCCATCAGGAAATCGTTCGCGTTCAGCTCGACGAACGCCCAGCGGCCGAAACGCTTCTCGGCGTTCACGCCGGGAATCCACATCTCCTCCATGGTCTGCTTTTTGATGTTCGCGTCGGCGTACCGGTAGCCCTTGACTTCGACGACGAGATGGAGCGGGTCTGCCGCGCCGTGCCCGTCGTCCACGAGGACGATGAAATCGGGCAGATAGGTCCGGCTTTCCGCGCCGAGCACGTACGGCACGTCAAAGCCGAGATTGCAGTTCTTCACGTAGCTGAGGGTTTTCGGGTGGGCTTCCAAAACGCCGCAGAGAATGTCCTCCCAGGACGAATCGCAGACCGCGTAGTTCACCGGACAGCGCGCCGGCGCGGTCGGGTGCAGTATCTTCGCGTTGCGGGAGATGCGGAAGTTGACGCGCGAGGTGGAGCCGGTCGGCATGAAGTTGTCGACGATGACGCGGACCTCGGCGTTGCCTTTCTCGGTCTCGGCGCGCATGATCGCGAGATTCAGGCGCTGGCAGGCGGCGTCGGCGAGATTCTTGTAGACGATGACACTCTCGATGGTCACCTGGCCGTCCAGCTGCAGATACCCGTCGTTTATCCATTGCGCGAACAGTTGGCGCACGCTCGGGAATAGAGAGTTTCTGTCCACCTCCGTGAACTTGCCGGTCGCGAAGTAGAGATTGAGGAAGTGCCGCGCCAGACGATAGACGACTTCCGACACGCGCAGCGCACTTTCGCCGAGTTCCAGTTTCTTGGTGCGCCCGACGAACGCCGCGTTCTGCACCGCTGTCGGGCCGATATCCTTCGGCGTGATCCGCAGCACGCTGTCTTCGGTGAATTTTGCCGTCAGCTTCGCAGTGTCGCCTCCCGTGTCGAGATAGTAGCCGGCCACGCGCGGGAACTGGATCGTGAGCGCGTCGCGTTCCGGATGGATGGCGTGCACGTGCACGATGTCCGGCGGTTCGATTGGCTTGCTTTTGTTCGAGACCGCCGAAGCGAAATCGAACGGAATGCCGAAAATGTCCGCGTACTCCGGGCGATAGAGCCCCGTTTGCGCGTCGATTTCGTAGCTCAGGCGGCGCAGGGCGCGCCCGACCACCTGTTCGCAGAGGAGCTGCGTGCCGAATGCGCGCACGCCCAGGATATGCGTGACCGTGTTCGCGTCCCAACCTTCCGTCAGCATCGAGACGGATACGACACAGCGGATGTTCCCGCCGAGCTGCCCTTCCTTGCCGACCGTGTTCATGACCTCGCGCAGAAGAGTCGCGTCGTCGAGTTTGTCGGCGGCCTGCCGGTCGCCCGTGCGCGCAATCAACTCGCGCTTGAACAGCTCGATCTCCTTGCCCGCCGCGCTGCGGAAGTCCGCCGACAGCGCCTCGCCGGACTCCAATTGCGTGGAGTCTATCAGCAGCGTGTTCGGACGCGCCAACGGCTGGCCCGAATCGTCGAAGTTCGAAAAGAGCGGACACTGCGCCTCTACCGTCCGTTCATCGCCGTTCGCGTCCTTCACGACATAGCCGGACACGAAGTCGTAGACGAGCTTGGAGATCGCCGTGTTCTGGCAGACGAAGATGAAACAAGGCGGTGTTTTGATGCCGCTCGCCGCCCAGCTTTCATAGGTCTCCTTGTAGCCGTTGTAGAGGACTTTGATGGCCGTCTGCAGGAGATTGGGTATCTTCTGCGGGTCGCAAACCTGCCCCTTGCCTTTGCCGCGGAACGCGCGGAAAGATTTCTCCTGTTTGCAGATGTTCTTCCACAACTCGCGGTATTTCGGCAATTCGGATACCGCCTCGGGCGTGAGATTGTCGTAGACCGGGATGCGCGGCAGCTTGACGATGCCGCACTCCAACGCGTCCATGAGCGAGAAGTCGCAGACCGTCCAAGGGAAGAGCGTGCCTTCCTGATACCCCGAACCGCGCAGGAAGAACGGCGTGGCCGAGAGGTCAATGACCCTCGGGCGCACCGTCCCGTTTCCGATATGCGCGCGCACGGTCTCGAGGCCGCGAATCCAGACGCGGGCGGCTTCGGCGTTCTTCTTCGCCTCGTCCTTCTCGTCGGCGTCCAGCGCGCGCTCTTCCGTGCCGATATAGCTGTCCGGACGGCGGCGATAGCAGTGGTGCGCTTCGTCGTTGATCATCAGGATGTTCTTGAGGCCGACAAGATCCTTTATGACGCGCTGGAGCATCTGGCCAGGCGTCTCGACGGTCTGGGGTCCGGCGCCGGTCGGGCCGGCGAGCATCGCCCGGGTTCCCGCGGTGAGGTTGAGGGTCGTCTTCTGCTCGTAGGCGTGGTAGTTCGTGATGACCACGCGCGCCGAATTCATCAGCGGCAGCAGATCCATCGGCACGAGCTGGCGTTTGGCGTAGTACGCTTCGGGGTCGTTGGGCAGCAGCACGCGCAGGCGGTCGCGGATTGTGATGCCGGGCGTGGTGACGAGGAAACCGTTCGTGAACTTGTCGCCGACGCCGTGCCGGCTGGCGTTGATGGTCTGCCAGGCGATGAGCATCGCCATGACCGTCGTCTTGCCGGCGCCGGTCGCCAACTTGAGTGCGATGCGGTAGAGGTCGGGGTTCGCGTCGTTGTTCGCGTCCGCGATTTGCTTGAGGATGCCGCGCCCAGCCGCCGTGCCCGGCGCGACTTCGATAAGCCAGATCAGCGTCTCGATGGCCTCCACCTGGCAGAAGAACGGCCTGTAGCTAGGGAAGTCGTAATGGCGCCAGTGCTTGAGCAGGCGCGCGGTCTCGGCCGTGACGTTCCATTTGGGCTCCGGCGCCGCGCGCCAGGCCGCCACGGCGTCGCGGATGGTGTTGATGAGCTCGTTCGCGCGATAGACGGTGTCGTCGACGATCTCCTCGAAAAATTCCTTTTGGACCACGCGGTGCCCGGGCGCGCCTTTGCTGCGCGGCGTCGCGATGGGCGTACGGTTGCTCGATGGACGCCGGCGCTCGTCGATCTTGCCGGAGGGCTTGTTGTCCGCGTCCATTTCCCAGTGCCGGCGGGGGCATTCGTAGGGGGAATTGAGAATGGGATTCTCGAAAAACGACGGTGCGCTCATGCCACCCTCTTTCCTTTTGCCGGGCCGGGCTTCCGGTACGCACCGCCGCGTCCCTCGACAATCCGCCAATGGGAGCATGCTCCGGTAGTTATCACGATTCCATCTCTCCGTCAAGGACGCGACTAGCGAGCCTGAAGGCACCCGGTCGACATCCCGGTTCTGCGCAGATTCGCCGCGGAGACCGCCTCGCATGCATGAAAAAGGGCGCATGCCTCTTCTTGCACTCTGTCGAAGCCCTACCACAGGCATACTCTGAATACATGAAGAGACGATGCGCCCAACTGGGCGCATCATCGCTCGCATACCGTTCAGAGTTTGAAATAGTGGTAGTATTTCGACAGAACGACGTGTTAGCGTTGACGCTAAATCATCTTAATGCGGCCGGCGGGGCGGAGCGCGGCGTTTCGCCGCTTGAACAGGCCCTCGACCTATCAGATTCGGGCGCATCCGTTCAATTCCTCGCCCGAACATCCAACATTATACCATAGACACCGCCGGTGCGCAAGAGGCGTGGCTCCATGCTCAAAGGAAAAATTGCCCAAGCAATTGCCTCTCCTGTCCAAAAACCCCTTCTCCACGTTCTCGCGATCTCCACGGCCAATATCGATAGGTCCCCATCCCCCATTCTGCATTCTCTACATTTTCTACACGGTTCCACCGCATACCCTCCCCCTCTACAATTCTACACCTCTACACGGCCAATTACCGTGCAGGCGGCAGGGGACTGCCGCCCCTACCGTAGGAGGCGCCCCACGGCCACACATTCTACATATTCTACATTCTCTACACGGTTAAATTTATCTCACGCAGAGAGGCCTCCCCATCCTGCAAATCCTGTCTAAAATTCCTTCTCCACGTTCTCCTGATCTCCACGGCCAATAATCGATAGGTCCCCCATCCCCCCCTTTCTCCATTCTCTACATTTTCTACACGGTTCCACCCCCTACCCTCCCCTCTACAATTCTACACCTCTACACGGCCAATTCCCGTGCGGGCGGCAGGGGACTGCCGCCCCTACCGTTGGAGGCGACCCACGGCCACACATTCTACATATTCTACATTCTCTACACGGTTAAATTTATCTCACGCAGAGAGGCCTCCCCATCCTGCAAATCCTGTCTAAAATTCCTTCTCCACGTTCTCCAAATCTCCACGGCCAATATCGATAGGTCCCCATCCCCCCCCCTTCTCCATTCTCTACATTTTCTACACGGTCCCACCCCCCCCCTCTACAATTCTACACTCTTCACGATCAATTACCGTGCGGGCGGCAGGGGACTGCCGCCCCTACCGTAGGAGGCGCCCCACGGCCACACATTTTCCCTTTTCTACATTCTCTACACGGTTAATTATCCCGTGCGGGGCGCAAGGGACT
>ERZ808252.940-NODE-940-length-24272-cov-8.478589_pt1 | contig 24272 bp, 17 predicted proteins | sample MGYA00521242_ERZ808252 | MGnify/ENA primary metagenome ERZ808252 (study PRJEB31516, sample SAMN03275581) | gut metagenome | biome: mammalia-associated habitat; material: feces | host: Papio cynocephalus | place: Kenya | collected 2012-08-07 ...
AACCCAACCTCAGCATTCTCGACCTCCTCTTCAACATGGGCAATGAGGCGGTGCTGTATCTATAACCACACGGCAGCAAAGGACTGCCCTAATGGGCAAAATGACGGACCAAACATATCGCAAAGCACCAATATCGACCTACGCCAATAAGCCACTGTCATCACAATAGATTTCATTCAGCGCAACCAAAGCAAGATGTTGTCAAGACGTATATGCTCCATACAAAGGGCAATAATAATGGCATAGGGGTATCAAGGGTGTTTTATTGTGTTCTTGTCACCGTTCAAGTAAAGATTTATTCAAATTCAAGAATTTGGCAAAATTGACCTTTTAAGGCGTCCTTTTCGCTGTGGAAATATAGCGTAGTTATCCCATCCATTTCGCGTTTTAGTAACTAAAGTGACACGTTACGCCTTTTAGTAATTTATATACGGGTTAGAATTATGTTCTGAATGAGGAAAAATGAACAAGTTTTACAACTTTACATTTGCACAGACACATTGAAATACCTACTTTTGCGGCGGTTGCAGACGAGTAAATTATTTGTATGACAGGAGAAAAAAAAGTAATAGTTGAGTACATCCCAGCCATTAGCTATGTGCTGGCCCGCAATGGAAAGAAGTGCATTCAACGCATAGAGCTGACGAACAGCAGCGATAAAGACTGGCACAAGGTTGTCATCTCGTTGGCTGGACGGCAGGTCGAGGGCTGCGAGCGCACGCTCGACGTGTTGCCTTCTGGACAATCCGTGGAGCTGACCGACATTGACTTGCACCCCGACCTGGAAGCGCTCCGCTTGCTGAAAGAGCGCATAACGACCACATTCACAGTGGCCTTGTCCGTCGATGGCGAAGATATGGAGCGGCAGGAGTACGACCTTCACATCCTTACGGCCGATGAATGGCCCGGCTTGAGCATCTTTCCAGAGTTGCTTGCGGCCTTTGTCACGCCCAATACCCAAGAGCTGCAACCACTCCTTGACGGTGCATCCCACCTGTTAGAGGAGCTCACCGGTGATGCGACTTTGGACGAATATCAGCAGCAGAATCCCCATCGCGTGCGCCAACAGTGTGCGGCCATCTTCCAATCCATACAGAATCACAATATCGTCTGTGACGCATCGCCCGTCCACTTTGATGCCCAAGGGCAGCGCATTCGCCTCGCCCCAGTGGTAATGAAGGAAAAGACGGGCAACTGCCTTGACCTCGCCGTGCTGTTTGCCTCGACGTTAGAAGCAGCGGGACTGCATCCGCTGATAGTCATCATGGAGGACAAAGCCTTAGTGGGATGCTGGCTTTCCAACTATTATTATCCTCAAGCAGTGGCTGACGACACGGCTTTTCTCACCAATTCTTCGTTGAATGACAGGGATGACGAGCTGCTTCTCATAGACAGCCAGGCCCTTGCCAGCTCGTCTAAGCAGGGCTTTGAGGATGCCGTATCGAGTGCCGGGAGGTATGTTTCGGACGAAACCAGCCATATTGCCTGCGTCATCGACATCCACTGTTGCCGCATTCAGCAAATTCAACCCATCCCCACAGGCGACAAAACGCCCCCACCTGAGGACTTCATCCTCACAGAAAGCACGGCGGATGCGCCCGAGCAACGGCTACGTACTGACACCTCCTCCGTCCCTCAAAACAAGGTATCCATGCGCACTCAGATATGGGAGCGCAAGCTGCTCGACCTCTCTTTGCGCAACAACTTGCTCAATCTGCGCATAGGACAGAAAGTGATTCCCTTCGTTTCCTTCAACATTGAGGGACTTGAGGACCTCCTTCTGGACGGCAACGACATTGAGATTGTCGGCAAACCAGAAAGCATCAGCACTCAACCTGACCGTTGGGGGATCTACGACAGCGGCACTTTTGCGAAGGAATTGAAGGAACTTACCGCAACCAGCCTGCACCATAAGCGGCTCGTCTCCTATCTTAACGATGAGGCTTTGCTGCTCGCCCAGAAGCGGCTGTACCGTGAGTCGCGCATCGCCATGGAGGAAAACGGGGCCAACACTCTCTTTCTTGTACTGGGATTGCTCAAATGGTATGAGACGGATCGGAGTGAACGCCCCCGCTATGCGCCCTTGCTGCTCCTGCCAGTCAAGTTGGTTCGCAAGAGCGGAAACAAGTTTGTGATACGCTCTCGTGAGGAAGACATCACGCTGAACACCACCTTGGCCGAGATGCTTCGCCAGCAATTTGAGGTGCGCATCCCTGGAACCGATCCGCTTCCAACGGACGATCACGGCATCGACGTGCGCCGAGTATTGGCCCTTGTGCGCAATGCCGTCAAGTCACAGAAGCGGTGGGACGTAGTCGAAGAGAGCATGCTGGGGCTCTTTTCGTTCTCTAAGTTTGTCATGTGGAACGACGTTCACAGCAACAGTGGGAAGATTGAGCGCAACGACATCATCCGCTCGCTCATCGAAAAGCGCCTTCTGATCCCCCTTCCCGACCACCCTATCGACGTGAGGGAGAACGACAAGCAAGAGCAACCCTGCACCTCGGCAGTGCCATTGCCTGCCGACTCGTCGCAACTGGAAGCCATCCTCGCCTCGGGCATGGGACGGAGCTTCATTCTATACGGCCCTCCTGGCACGGGCAAGAGCCAGACCATCACCAACATGATTGCCAATGCGCTCTACCAAGGGAAACGCGTTCTCTTCGTGGCGGAGAAGATGGCGGCACTGCAAGTGGTGGAGAACCGTCTGCGAAAGATAAAGATCAACCCGTTCTGTCTGGAGATGCACTCCAACAAAATGACCAAGAGCCACCTGCTTCACCAGCTCCAACTGGCCCTGGACGTGACCCGAATCAAGGAGCCTCAACAGTTTCAAGCCGCCAGTCAACAGCTTTTCGAGGAGCGAAAGCGCATCGGCCGCTATGTGGAAAAGCTGCATAGGCCGCAGGAAACGGGCTTGTCACTCTACGATTACATCACCCGCTACGAGACATTAGACGCTGAAGCGGTCACACCCGGGGCGGAATATCTGGACCATATCACGCAGGAGACGCTGCAAAAGGATGCAGACGACATCCGTTCTCTGGCCGCTGTGTTTGCCGTAAGCGGCCATCCCGCCACCCATCCGTTGCGAGCCTTGACCATAACCGACGCACCCCGCGACCTGAAAGAGCGGCTACACGGACCAATGGAAGTAATACAGCAGCAGATGGGCACCGTAGTCGAGGCCGTGGGAAGGTTCAACGATGCCACATCGCGCCCCGTCGAGGAATCGATGTCGGGTGTGCGCTGGCTGCTTTCAGTTGCCGAGGAGCAGGCGCAGATAGCGCAACAGTATTCGGAATCGGCGCTTCAGGCCGACCCAAGCGAAATAAGGGCCGAGTGGGAAGAGGCTTGCGGGAAGTGGATGCTGCCCCGCATGCTGGCTAAGCGAAAGGTATTGAAAAGCCTGCGAGCCTTCTGCGGCAAGTTGCGGGGCGATGAGGTCGAGCCATTCCTCGACACTCTCGACCATTTCCGTGCGCTTTTGTCCATCCACTCCGACGCAACCATCTTGCCTTTCACGCCCAAAGAGGTGGAGGCCATGCGCCAACTGACTGCCCAGCTCGACACTCTGGAGCAGATGCAGTGCCATCCCGACAATCTCACCCTGTCCTTCCTAAGTACCCACATCGACCAGTGGGTCTCCCATTTAGGCGATGCGCGCAACTGGACGATATGGTGTCTGCGCAAGCAAGCCCTTAGAGAGCGGGGGCTTGGTGTCATCGTCGAGTACATTTGGGACAACCCCACCCTGTCGACCGCACAGATAGCCGACAGCTTCCTGAAGGGAGTGTATGGCGCACTCGCTGCTCACGTCATCGAACAGGAGGACGAACTGCGCCTGTTTAACGGTCTAATCTTTGAGGATGAGATACGGAAATACCGCGAATTGGCCGCACGCTTTGAGCTGCTCACGCAGAAAGAACTCTACTACAAGCTCGCTTCCGCCATTCCCTCGGCACAGATCGAGGCTTACAAGTCTTCGGAGCTGGGCATACTCAAGCGCTACATTGCCAGCGGTGGGCGTGGAGTGAGCATCCGGAGGATTATCGATCAGATTCCTACACTGCTTCCCCGGCTCTGTCCTTGTGTGCTGATGAGCCCGATGAGCGTGGCACAATTCATCGACCTTGACCAACCTCCGTTCGACCTGGTCATCTTCGACGAGGCTTCACAGATACCCACCTCCAAGGCCATTGGGGCGATAGCGCGCGGCAAGGCACTCGTTGTCGTCGGCGACCCCAAGCAAATGCCCCCAACAAGTTTCTTCCAAATGCAGCAGGCCGAGGACGCACAGCCCGACGATGACGACATGGAGTCGATCCTTGACGACTGCATCACCCTTTCCATGCCCTCCCATTACCTCACCTGGCACTACCGAAGCCACCACGAGTCGCTCATTGCGTTCAGCAATAGTCAGTACTACAACGGCAGGCTCATCACCTTCCCGTCGGCTGACAACCGCACGTCGAAAGTCACATTCATACCCGTCAAGGGCACATACGACCACGGACGCACGCGGAGCAACCGTGCCGAGGCCGAGGCCATCAGCCGCAAGGTGATGAGCATCCTGCAGGGAAACATCGACCACCCCTCCCGTCCGCGGCGCTCCATCGGCATCGTCGCCTTCTCCAAGGTGCAGCAGGGACTCATCGAGGACACCCTCACCGAGGCCCTTTCCGAGCATCCCGAGATGGAGCGACTGGCCTATGACGCAGAGGAACCCATCTTTATCAAGAACCTGGAGAATGTGCAAGGCGACGAGCGCGACATCATACTCTTCAGCGTGGGCTATGGTCCGGACAAGGAAGGGAAGGTGTCCATGAACTTCGGACCGCTCAATAACCAAGGCGGAGAGCGCCGACTCAACGTGGCCGTGAGCCGCGCACGCTACGAGATGCTGGTATTCTCGACCTTGCAACCCGAGATGATCGACCTGCGGCGGACGCAGGCCGCGGGCGTGGTGGGACTGAAACGGTTCTTGGAGTTTGCCAAGACTGGCCGCCTGCCGCTCACCACCGAGTCGCTGAAAGCGTCGATAGAGGACACCTCCAGCGATGCCATCATCCAAACTATTGCCACCCGTTTGCGAGCGAAAGGCTACCAAGTTGACACCCATGTGGGGCGTTCCGCGTTCAGGGTGGACCTGGCTGTGGCTCATCCACAGGACGAAAAGGCCTATTTGTGCGGCATTCTCTGCGACGGACCGAAGTATTATGACACCAAGACCGTACGCGACCGGGAGATCTGCCAGCCCGAAGTGCTCCACCATCTGGGCTGGAACCTGCTCAGAGTGTGGTCCGTGGACTGGCAGGTCAATGAAGAAGAGGCCTTCGGACGGCTGCTCAAGGGCATCGAGTCACTGCGCAAGGAAGCCAATGACGACGAGAATCTCTTCTCGCCCTACGAGACCAAGGACTCAACTGATGAGGCAAAGCAACCCGATTCCTTTGACATTTCAGAAGAGGATGTGCTCAAGCCTGAGGAAGACACAGCCTTAGTGCCCTATGAGAAGGCACAGGCAATGCACGCCGTTGGGGCCGGAAGCCTCGACAACCTGCTCCTTCACGGCCGCCTCGCCACGATGGACGTACGGGAAATTGTGCGGGTAGAGCAGCCCATACGCCTCAACTACCTCGTCAAGCGGGTCGCACAGGAGTGGAAAGTGCCCCGCCTGACCATCCGACTCACCGAATGGGTGCGCCATGCCGCACAGGGTTGTTACTTCGACAAGAGTGAACCCGGTGGCATCCCTACCCTATGGGCCTCGCTCGACCAGCTGGAGGGGTGGAAGAAATACCGCAAAGCCAACGGCCGCGACATGGACGAGATACCGCCATGCGAGATTTGCAACTGCATCGGGTTCGCCATAAGGCAACAAGCCGCCACACCCAAGGATGCGCTGAAGCGGCAAGTGGCACATCACCTCGGGTTCGCTCGAATGGGACAAAAGATGGATAAGATGCTGGAAGACTGCATACAGGCCATGCTGGCTGCAAAGGAAATACACGAGGACAACGGAATGCTCATCGCCTGATACGTCCCCATGCAGAAGTCACACCCACGCTATTATATAAAGGAATAAACAGCAATCAAAATGATAAGAAGAAAGACTACCACCCTAATCCTCCTGCTGCTGACGCTCGCGATGGGCGCATCGGCGCAGATGAGTGAGCCGCGTCACGAGATCCTTTTGGAGACAGACAGCGGCAATGTGCGCATCGCGCTCTACAATGAGACCCCACTCCACCGCGACAACATTCTGAAACTGGTCAAGAGCCATGCCTACGACGGGGTGCTTTTCCACCGCGTCATCCGCGACTTCATGGTGCAGACGGGCGACCTGGGCAGCATTGGCGCACCGCAGGGCAAGCTCCTCGGCGATACGCCCGAACGATATTCCGTCCCCGCCGAAATTCACTTCCCGCAACTTTTCCACAAGCGCGGGGCTGTGGCGGCTGCCCGCGAGGGCGACAACGTCAACCCCGAGCGGCGCTCATCGGCCTCGCAATTCTACATCGTCTGGGGCCAGAAGTGGGACGACGCGTCGCTCGACAAGGTGCAGAAGCGCATCGACGAGATGACGAATGGGACGGTGAAGCTCACCCCAGAGGTGCGCGAGGCATACAAGACCATCGGCGGCACGCCCCATTTGGACGGTTCCTACACCGTCTTTGGTGAAGTCGTGGAGGGCCTTGAGGTCATCGGACGCATCGAAAAGGCGGCCACCGACGACCACGACCGTCCACTAAAGGACATCCACATCATTCGGGCGACCGTTGTGAAATAGTTGCAGAATCAACCCTCATCAACCAACGACACTTATGAAAAAGAACATTCTCTGCTTTCTTTTCCTTCTTTTGTCTTCCTTGTCTGCCGTCCATGCGCAAAGCGACGTAGTGAGTCTGGCCGATGCCGTGCGCATTTTCCGCAACCCTAAGCAACAGTATGCCAACAGCCTGCTCACCAAGCAGGGCTACCAGTACAAAGGGGTGTCGACCTCTTTCGGCAAAGAATATGTCTGGGTGAAGAACATGGACATGGGCAAGGACGGACTGCCCACGAAGTTTGCCAAAGGAAACTCCTCACAGATTCTGCTTGACACCAACGGCAAGTCGCTCTATCTGTGTCTCTTCAACGCCGCCTGCTTCAAGCAGTTTCAGCAACAAGCCGCACGGATGGGCTACAAACCCGAGAAGGACGACGGCAAGGACAACACCATTTTCTACATGAAGGACGATGCACCGGTCCTCACCTTCATGCGACTGGAGAAGCCAATGCCTTACTGCATTATCATTACGGAATAGCCTCCTGAAAGCGAAAGCCTTCTCCTCCTTGCCCAAACATTGGGGCGCAAGGGGGAGAAGGCTTTGTTATTGAGCACGACAAGCAGCGGACAAAAACTTCCTTACTATAAGCAATCAGCCGATTTCCCCCACTCCTTCGTCCGCTTCCTTTCCGCCCAATGAGCGGACATAGTCATATAGCTTCTTATAAAACGGATGGCGACAGAGCGTTGCCGGGTCGCCAAGGATGATGAGTTTCATCCTCGCACGGGTAATGGCGACGTTCATTCTGCGCAGGTCGCGAAGGAAGCCAATCTGTCCCTCGGCGTTGCTCCGCACCAACGAGATGACAATCACGTCGCGTTCCTGTCCCTGAAAGCCGTCCACCGTATTGACGGAGACGAGATGGCGGAAGGGTTTGAAGAAAGCGTCGCGCTTCATCGAGCCACGGAGATACTGCACCTGTGCCCGATAGGGCGAGATGACCCCCACGTCGATTTGCTCATCGAGCACCCGCTGCTTGCCTATCTTCACAAAGTAGCGACGCAGCACGTCGAGCGTCAGCTCTGCCTCGCGCTTGTTCACCCGGCCAAAGCTGCTGCCGACAAACTCCTCGCCCGGCTCTCCTGCCTCGCCCTCCACGGCAATCCACTCCATCGGGATGTCGTAATCGAGTATGCCGCGGTGCCGCACTTGGGGCGCACTGACCACCTTGCCATGGTAGAACCAGTCGGAAGAGAAGCGCATGATGTCCTCGTTCATGCGGTATTGTGTCCTCAACAGCGTCACCACCTCGGGCTTTCGCTCCACGATGCGCTCCATGAGGGTCTTGCCAAGGCCTCCTTTCAGGGCGGCCATGCTCTTGATAGTGGGCGGCAGCTGGCAGTGGTCGCCTGCCAATATCACTCTTGTAGCACGGCGTATGGGTATCCAGCATGCCGCTTCGAGGGCTTGTGCGGCCTCGTCGATGAAGAGTGTGTTGAACTTCGTGCCCTGCATCAGCCGGCTGTTGGACCCCACGAGCGTCGAGGCGATGACGCGCGCCTCATTGAAAAGGGTGCTGTTGATGCGTATTTCCAACTCTGTGGCACGGCTCTTGAGCCTTTCGAGCTTCTGATGGAAGTTTTCCGACCCGCCGTGCTTGCGGTGGGCGCGCAGCTCCCGGATCGCTTTGCGGATGGCCCAGAGCTGCGGATAGTCGGGATGGGCCTCGAAACGGCGCTCATAGGTGAACCCCAGCATCTTGTCGTTGACACGCGAAGGATTGCCGATACGCAGCACCGAGATGCCCCTGTCGACGAGTTTCTCCGATATCCAGTCCACCGCCATGTTGCTTTGCGCACACACCAGTACTTGGCTTTCGCGCATAAGCGTCTCGTTGATGGCTTCCACGAGCGTCGTAGTTTTCCCCGTTCCGGGCGGTCCGTGCACAACCATCACGTCCTTGGCGCGCAACACCTCGTTGACGGCTTGCTCCTGAGCGGGGTTGAGCCACGGCAAACGGATGGGGGAAAAGCCGAACTGTAGGGCTTTCTGCGTGCCATAGAACAGGTCGCGCAAGTAAGCAAGGCGGTTGTCTGACGCCGAGGCCACACGGTCAAGGGCATCGAACATCTCGCGATAGCTGGTCTCGTCAAACGAGAGCTGGCAACCCACCTGCTGACCGTCGGTCAACTGCAGGTCGAGCAGGGGTGCACCGTCGGGCACGGACACCACCATCCGCTCGTTGTCGGCGTAGGAAACGGTGCCCGTGAAGGAGAGAAAATGGAGCTTGCCGTCGCCTTTCTGAAGGAAGAAGGCCACGGGTTTGCCAAACTCGAAGTTGTGCTCGATGTCTGAATCCTGCTCCCTGAACACCTCCACGACCCGCTGATTGAGGCTGTTGTAGTAGCTCTTGCCCACACGCAGGGGAAACCATGCGTCGCCGCGCTTCACCTTTCGCTGCATCCCCACTACTTCGGTCTGCTTACGGAAAGCCTCTTTCTCGGCGTAATATTCCATCTGGAGGAGCAGCTTCTGTCGCTGAAGGGCTTGTTGTGCGTTCTCTTTGCCTGTCATCTCTTGTTCACTTGTTGGCGGTGTGGATTCCGTTTTACGGTGTGCAAATGTCGCAAAAAACCATGAGAAAGCCAAATAAAATGCGTAATTTTGCGGCATGGACATCCGCTTGGAAGACCTCTCCGTCGGCTATGGGCGCGGCCATGTCGTGGCCCGTGGCCTCAATGCGACCATCAGCGAGGGTCGCCTAACCTGCCTGATAGGCGACAATGGCATCGGCAAGTCGACACTCTTGCGCACATTGTGGGGCTTTCAGCCGAAAATGGGCGGTCGGGTGTGGCTGGGAAGCCGCCAGCTGGACAGCCTCTCTCCGCGCGAACGGGCACGTCTTGTGGCCGTAGTGCTCACCAAGCGCCCCGAAACGGGCAACCTGACGGCGCACGACCTGGTCGGGATGGGGCGTAGTCCCTATACGGGCTTCTGGGGAAACCTCGCAGCCAAAGACGAGGTGATCGTCAGACAGAGCCTCGCCGAGACGGGAGCCTTGCCACTATGCGACCGAAAGTTGTACACGCTGAGCGACGGCGAATGCCAGAAAGTGATGATAGCCCGCGCATTGGCGCAGGACACCCCGATAATACTGCTCGACGAGCCGACGGCTTTCCTCGATTTCAACGCCCGCGTCGACACGCTCAAGGTGCTCGCCCGGATGGCACACACGATGGGCAAGACTATCCTCCTTTCCACCCATGACCTTGAATTGGCCACCGAACTGGCCGACACCTTGCTGCTCTTGTCGGCCGACGGACTGCGGACGGTGGACAAGGAGACGGTGCGCAGGGACATCGGCAGGCGTCTTTTATCCCAAATCAGTCATTAGATTTCGGTCTAATGCGATTTGGGTTTACCTTGCATCTCTATTTTGGCCGTTGGACAAACGGGCAGGACGATCAGGTCAAGCGTATGGCGGTCGCTTCCTCTCATGTGTTGGACGAACTGACCCAATGCGCCCACCTGCCCCGCCACAACGCCACAACGCCGAGGCAATGGGCGAAAAAGCCGAAGGGAGACGAAATAGATTTCACAACACTCTGACTATCAACGCATTGCGACAGTTGCTAAATCGCTTTGTAATAGGGGCTGAATGACCTTGCAATATCGGCTCTATTAGGACGCAAAACAGCCCCTATCGCAACGCAATAGGGGCTGTTTTGCAAAGTGGGGTGGATTTGGTCTCGCGATGATGTCGCTTTTTTGATTGTTTTGTAAAAGAAAGATACTACGATGAGGGAAGTAATTCCCGAGTGAGAACGCTTTCGAGTTGCTCGGCCGAGAGGCGCAGCTGAAACTCGCCTTTGATGGCCACGCTGATGCGTCCCGTCTCCTCAGAGACGACAATGGCAAGGGCGTCGGAGTCCTGAGAGATGCCCATGGCGGCACGGTGGCGCAGTCCCAACTCCTTGGGAATGTCTTGGTTGTGGCTCACGGGGAGGATACAGCCCGCCGCCTTGATGCGCTTCTTGGAGATCACCATGGCCCCATCGTGGAGCGGGGAGTTCTTGAAGAAGATGTTTTCGATGAGCCGCTGGTTGATACGCGCGTCGATATTGTCGCCCGTATCGCAGATGTCACTGAGCGAGACGCCCCGCTCGATGACGATAAGTGCCCCCACCTTTCCACGGCTCATGCTCATACAGGCCATCACGATGGGCATGATGGTCTCCTTGTCGGCCTTTTCCTCGTCCTCATTGCCGAAGAACAACCGCAGCAAGCCTTGCACTTGGCGACGCGCTCCGAGGTTATAGAGGAAGTGGCGTATCTCTTCTTGGAAGAGAACGATGATGCCTATGACACCGACGGAGACGAGTTTGTCCATGATACTGCCCAAAAGGCGCATCTCCAGCACCTGACTCACGAAGAGCCAGACGAGCACAAACACCATGATGCCGATGAACACGTTGAGCGAGCGCGACTCCTTCATCAACCGATAAAGGTAGTAGAGCATCAGCGCGACAAGGAAAATGTCGATTACATCTTTGATTCCAAATTCAAAAAACATGGCTTCTTGGGTGGGGATTAGGGTGTGTGGACAAATCTGTTCCGCTTCCGGCTGGCGGCTATTGGCCTGCGCCAGTCCGATAACATCCTACGATGCGCACCGCCTCGGCGGCAGCCTTGACATCGTGTACACGAAGGATGGACGCGCCACGCAGCAGGGCGATGGTGTTGACCACGGTCGTCCCGTTGAGACTTCCGTCGGGATTGGTGTCCAAAGGCTGGAAAATCATGCGCTTACGGCTTACCCCGGCAAGGATGGGAAGGCCAAGCACGCTCAGCTTGTCCATGCCGTGGAGCACGGCATAGTTCTGTTCCACCGTCTTGCCAAAGCCGAATCCGGGATCGATGATGATGTCCTTCTGGCCCAAGTCGCGGAGTTGCTGCACCTCGCGGGACAGGGAAAGGAGCATATCATGGAGGGTAGGCTTCACCGACATGAGGATGTAGGGCACGCCAAGTTGCGCCACCATACGGAAGATGGCGGGGTAATCGCCGTCCGAAGAAGCCTCAAGGGGAGTGTCGACAATGCCCGTTATGCCGCCTTCGCTGACATCGTTGATGATGTCTGCGCCCAATTCCTCGACCACCATGCGCGCCACGTCGGGACGGAAGGTGTCGACCGAAATGATGGCATCGGGCTGTTCGCGGCGCACGATGGGCAGGGCGAAGCGCAGACGGCGCATCTCTTCCTCCTCGGTCACCTCCACTCCACCCGGCCGGGTGGAAAATCCGCCCACGTCAATCATCGTTCCGCCCTCCTCTATAATCTGGTTGGCACGGCGGGCGATGCTCTCTTCCGTCTGCACACGGGACGCGGCGAAGAAAGAATCGGGCGTGCAGTTGAGGATTCCCATGACCTGCGGCTCACGCAAACTGACGAGTCGGCCCCTGACTTGCATTGTATATTCCATGCGGTAGTTATTTTTTACAACGGTGGACAAAAGTAAATAATAAATTTGGAATTGCAAAATAATCGATGATAATTTGCGGATTCGCCCTTTTAGCATTACTTTTGCAATGGGGAAAAGTAGTGGCGGCAGCCAGCAGAAGCACCGTCACGCGTCCCAGAAAAGTCTTGTTTTGCTTTATTATCCTCACAAATTATGAACATCAAAGAACTTTACGCCCTCTACCAGCAGCACCCCTGTGTGACCACCGATAGCCGCAATTGTCCGGCAGGCAGCATCTTTCTCGCGCTGAAAGGCGCGTCGTTCAACGGCAACAAGTTTGCCGCACAAGCCTTGGAGAAGGGATGCAGCTACGCCGTCGTGGACGAACAGCAATGGGCCGTGGCGGGCGATGCGCGATATATCGTCGTGGACGATGCGCTGACCACATACAAAGAGCTGGCCAGAGCGCACCGGCGCCAGTTTGACATACCCGTTATCGGCATCACAGGCACCAACGGAAAGACGACAACCAAGGAGCTGGTGTCGGCGGTACTGGCCAAGAAGTACCGTGTGCTCCACACGGAAGCCAACTATAACAACGACGTAGGCGTGCCGAAGACGCTCCTACGGCTGACGAAGGAGCACGAAATAGCGGTCGTGGAGATGGGGGCTTCTCATCCGGGCGACATCGAAAGGCTCGTGAAATATGTAGAGCCGACCTGCGGAATGATCACCAACGTGGGACGTGCCCACCTCGAAGGCTTCGGCTCTTTTGAGGGAGTGAAGCGCACCAAGGGCGAATTGTACGATTTTCTGAGGGCAAGCGACGCGCTGCTCTTCCTCAATGAGGACGACAACAACCTGATGGAGATGGCCAAGGAACGGCAGTTTGACCGCATCGTGACCTACGGCACGGAGCCGACGGCGGACGTAAGGGGGAGCCTTCTGGCCTGCGACCCCTTCCTGAGTTTCTCCTTTCAGGCCAACGCCGCGCTTACTCCGCAGCCGTTGGAGGTGCACTCGCAGCTGATCGGGGCTTACAACATGAGCAATATGCTCGCCGCAGTGGCCATAGGTCTCCACTTCGGCGTGACGGCACGGGACGCCGCGGATGCCCTTAGGGAGTATGAACCGAGCAACAACCGCTCACAGCTCACCGTGACGGAGCACAACCGCCTCATCGTCGATGCCTACAACGCCAACCCTTCGAGCATGGCGGCGGCGATAGAGAACTTCCGTCTAATGCAGGCGGAGCACAAAATGGCCATCCTCGGAGACATGCGGGAGCTGGGTGAAGCCTCTGCCGTGGAGCATCAGCACGTTGTCGACCTCCTGGAGCGTTATGGTTTCAAGGACGTATGGCTCGTAGGCCCGGAGTTCTCGGCCACAAAGACCAACTATCGCAAGTTCCACGATGTGGAGGAGGTGCGCAAAGCTATCGCCAAAGAGCAACCCACAGACCGCACAATACTTATCAAAGGAAGCAATGGCGACCACCTCTTCGAGTTGCCTGAGTCGCTTTGAGGCTTCCTTGTCGCCTTTGGCACAACCCCTGAAAGCCCCTTGGCTGCCCAACAATGATTACAATCGTGCATGAGGGGGCTTTCTTTGGCTTTATTGCCACATTGGCTTGACGCTCCGCCTGACAGGATTCGGACGTTCAACAACCCATAGAAGATAACGATGAGAAATCTACTGCTCAATATTGTGCTCAGCCTAATGGTCTGTGCGATACCCGCTGGAGCAGCCTCACCACCGCCCTCGACCAACGTTCGACTAAAGGAAGCAGTCCGAACGCTGGACAAAGAGCATTTCTCCGAGGCACTTGAGCAGTTCATCACCATCATGCGTCAGGCCGAAAAAGAGCATGACGACCGCGCCTATATCGCTTGTACAGGCTACATAGGCAACATTTACAGTACATTTGAGGACTACAACTCTTGCGTTTCCTATTACCTGAAAGGCTACCATGCCGCCGTCAGAATAGGAGACAAGGACCTTCAATCATCATTTCTTTCCAACATCATCAATGTCTATTGCCGCCTGGGGCTGCCCAAGAAAGCGCGCTATTATTATGCCTTGGCTCAACGTACCCCGTCAGCAAAGGACCCCATGAACCGTAAATACTTTTTAATATACGCCTATGCACGGATTCTTACCGCAGAGCATAAGTATGAAAAGGCTGTAGCAACCCACCGCAGCGCTCTGGACTATGCGACCGAAAAAAGGCTGAAACCCATTTTCATGCTATATCAACTCAGCGAAATTGGCAACCTGTATGTATTGATGGGGCGAGACAAAGAAGCCATAGCCATTGGCGACAGTTGCCAGAGATTGTCAAGAAAGTTAGACAGTGGAGAGTTGCTGACGAACGCTTATAAGATGCTGGCAAATGCCTATGACCACGACGGACAGCCTGATTCCGCACGCCGATACCGTGATCTTTTCTTTGCGCTTAACGACTCTGTGTATAACACGAAGAAGTTTTTCAAGGCCCGTCACAAGCTCACTGAGTATGAAGAAGAGCAGAATCTGCGCGAGCTTATCAAACTCAACGAGCGCATCAGTTACCAGATGTACATCATTGTCTCCATCATTTTCTTCTTCCTGTTGCTCGCAATCTTCGCTTGGATTATCTATAAAAAGAACCAACGGCTGCTCATCACACAGCGGTTACTCATCGACAAGAACAAAGAGATGGAGCAGCGCGACACACAAAATCAAAAGCTTCTGGCACACTATGTCGAGCAAAACGGACAGTCGGCTGCCACCGAAAGGATAACAGAGAGGGCAGAGGGAAAAACAAAAGCATCGCAAGTGCGAATAGCGGAGGACGAGGAACGACGACTGCTCAATAGCATCAACTCAGTGTTGTCCGACCTGTCAGTGATTTCTAACCCCGATTTCAGCCTGCGAATGCTTGCCGATGCCGTCCAGTCAAACACAAAATATGTGTCCCACGTCATCAACTCCAACTACCATAAGCCCTTTAAGACGCTGCTCAACGAGCTTCGCATACGTGCCGCATGCCACAAACTTACAGACACAGAGCACTATGGACGCTACACCATGCAGGCTGTCTATGAGGAAGTGGGCTACACTAATGCCGTGAGCTTCATCCGTGCTTTCAAGAAAATCTATGGCATGCCGCCTTCCGAATACCGCAAATTGGCGGCCAAAGAAAAGCCAGAGGAATAAGTAATTAAACTGCAAAAGAATGTCGGGATGTTCTCGCTAATGGAAGACTTCCCGTCATCCTTTGCTGTTTCAAACGGAATGTGTCACTTCCGTACAATTTTCCTCAACGAACCATCACTCCCTTTGACAATGGTTACACCATGTGCAGGACGTGCGAGTTGCGCACCACTCAAACTATAATAGGTATACGCAACGGGGTTTGAAGTTCGACAGACTGCATCTACGGCATCAATAACATTAGCCAATTTCACTGCCGTGGAGTTCTCTATCACGCAGTTTCCAGGGTTGTTAGCGTCGTAGTTTCCCACAGAGACGATAATCTTCATGTCGTTTACCTTCCATCCTGCACTGAAATCAAACGAAGTGGCGTAGGTGAAATCATCCCCCTCCCAGACAATGTTCTCTCCCCAAGTCTGGTTTTGCCCACGCACAATGTGCTGATGGTAGTAGGTTCCTGTACCACTTCCTGCCTGGCCATTAGTCGAAAGGACGTTGTCTTCAGTCAGGTAAACAAATATTTTAGGGTTAGTGCTACTGAAACCTTCAAGCTTACGCCCTTTGACGTTGACCGTGACGAAGCTGTCGGCGAGGTTTACGTCAGCTGTCGTCGAAAGAATAAGCGTGGAAGGCTCTGCCAAACAGTCTTCGGCATAGCCCATAACTTGTTCTTCGCTGGTGGGAAACACAACAGGCGTCAAGCCCTCCTCTGTTTCATTGTAAGGCCTACGGTTAAACATCACGGCGGGAGCATATGTTCCTCCGCCTGCATTGTAGAACCATTGATAATCGAGAGCATCCTGTGTCGTAAACTCATCAGTGTAATAGCCCGCATGGTGACAAACCATTACACTCTGTTTGCCAAGCTCCGATCCACCATGAATGAAGTTATTCAGAAGCTCGGCCATTTTGGGACAGTTGGGACATCTCTCAGTAGTGAATTCCTCAATGAGTAGCATTCGCGGATAGTTGAACACACATTGAGTCGCATTGTCATCTGCGAAAGCATCCTTCTCACCATCGATGGCCGTCAAGGTGACCGTCACATTTGCTCCCACTCCCCATTCTTTGGGTGCAGTAAGGAGTGGTATGTTCAAGGTATCGAGTGTATTGGGTGGTATCAAAGCATCCGCATTTACGGTCAATGTAGATTTTTCGTTTGCTATACTGAACATGAGCTGGCGGGTCGTAGCTTGCCCCATGTTGAACAAGCGGGTTTGAATCATCATCCCCCCATCAGCCTCTACAATGCCTTTTGCACCTTGAAGCAGAAAGTCCTTCTGAGGCATGGATGCGCCATCAATGCCCGCCTCGATACAAAGGGCACCCTCCTGCCATTCCTTCCAATCTCCATTGATCTGAAGATAGGAATAGCCCGATGTGCCACGATAGTAGTAATTGGTGGCGCAAACCTTAGTGCGCTGGTAGTAAGTATAACCTACATAGTATTCCTTGCCTTTCTCTATAGTGACAGGGCTGGTCAAATTCACCGTGTTCCATCCCTGCTCCAATGTAGGTAGACCGTCATCTTTGAAGCGACTCGCCGTGCCAGTGGCCAAGTTTTCTCCATCGAGTGAAGTGCGCACCCACACTACAACGGAGTCAACAAGGTTCTTCAGTTTTGGCAAGTTCACACGGACGGAACGGAACTCATTGCCTCCCTTGCCCCCTGCATCGGCAGAAGCGTAACGCACCAGCATCTCCTTTGGCAGGCGAATAGCCGCCGAAGCTGCCGTCTTTCCATGTGTCTGTTCTCCCGTTGTCGTACCACCCTGCTTATTGACAAAGCCCAAATCGATGGTATGCGCCATCGATTCGAGGCTGATGCAAAGCAGCAATATGATGGCAAAAGCTGCTCTTTTCATACTTGACTCCGCTTATTTCACAATCATTTTCTTCACACTATTCCCTCTTTTCACAATATAAAGGCCAGACTGCTTCGCATCACCCATCTTCATTCCTTGTACATTGTAGAACTCGATCGGTTGTGCTTCGTCCTCCATGGCTGAAGGTGTGACAATGCCATTGGTGGCATCGGTGATGTCTACCACCATCAAGCGGAGCCCGCCAGGGCCAGGAATCGTCTCCCAATCGTCGCCAGTTTCCATGTCACAAGTATAGAAAATATAAGCGTTTCGCTCGTCGTAGGTAATAGCAAATCCAGTTGACTTAAAGTCGTTCTCAGCTATCTGCTTCTTCCACATCCTACGTCCATTATCGTCAATCTTCTCCACATAGAAGTTGGCACCGTTCCAACTTTGCCCATCTCCATAGAGCAACACCCATCCATTCTGCTGTGGAATGACTTTTTGAGGGATAACTCCCCATTGATCATTTTCCGCTACGGTGTAGCCGAGGAGGCTGTCGCCATCCCACACATAGTCTCCATCGAGTGAAAGCTCGTTGATCATCATGCCTGGTTTGGTTGTCTTGTATTGCCATGCCACCACCGCACGGTCATTTTTGATGCCCATTTTGGGATTGGTACCATCACCATCTGTAGTGCCATTACAGTTGATAGGCTCTTCATATACTGTACCGTCGCTCTGCAAACGGTTGATTACAATATAGCCAGTCCAGTCCAATAGGCGACGATAGGCGAACATAAGACCTCCCTGTCCATCGCTCTCGATTACCGGAGTTGGGAAGAACATTCCACCAGAGAGCGGCTCTTTCTCCACATTCACTGTTTTCCCCCACACATTTTCTCCTTTATCGTTAATGAGTTGGGCATCGAGGCCGTCACCAGCATTGGCATAGACAAGATAAAGATTACCCGCTGGAGCTGCATAAGGGAAAACGTTCATGGATTCAAATATGGCTGGTTGTTCCCAAAGGAACTTCCCTTCTGCATCCATACATTGCAATTGGAAGTTGTCAAATTCTACTGTTATTGAATCAGGCATAGGTTCATCGGGATAATAAGGACTGGGTTCCCAGTTTGTGCTATCCGCCTTTACCTGATAGTATTCTGTATGATAGCAGCCGAAGAAAATATTGTCACCCGATGCAACAACCATCGGATTAAGCTCACTACCGCGGTTATGTGTAATTTGGGGAGCAAAACAGATACCTTCTTTGCTCCATACAGGCTGTCCGTCCTGTGTGTATCGGTAAGCGTACATCTCGCAGTTTTGCTTTTTCTCATCGTTGCGTGAATCGAAATAAGCCAACACCACATCACCGTTGTCTGCCAACGACAGACCATAATCGGTTATATAGCTGGGCGTTGGGCGTGAGGATATCGCTATTCCGCCTTGTGGAAACTTGGTTTTTCCATCCTTGTCATATACCTGCATACGGAGATAATAGCCCGATTGTGGATCATTATAATTCATTCCATCAGGCCATTCCGTCCATGTGACGACGGTGTTACCTTGTGGTGTCCGCAGGCTTTTCAAGCTGCCTTGCTGATAAACACTGTCCGTACATACGATAGTGTATTTTGTGTCACTGGGTTTCCATTGGGCCAAAGCCCCTGTTGTGGTCAGAATAACCATTGCCAATACGGTCAAAATCTTTTTCATACGCTCTGTGTTTAATTTGTTAAACAAAATATTTTCCGATGCAAAATTAGTGAAAATATAGCTCTGCAAGGATAAAACATATCACATCCTCATTACATTTCCACGAAATGCATACTAATTAGGGGCGTTTTGTTAAAGACAAAAAGAAATTGAGTGGCAATTTGAAGCTAAAGGGAAGGACGAATACCTTCCATTTAGCTGGCCCAAGCAGACTCAATAATCCTCCAAATAGCCCTTGGTGAAGAGGTCATAGGCGACGGCCTCGAGCTCTTTGAGGGTCATTTTCTCCACGGCACGCTCTATGATTCTGATGAAATGGTCGCGGCGATAGTCATCTGTTTCTGTTAATCTTTCTTCCATAATCAGTCGGTCTGCGTTTTGATATTGTTAAGTCCATCATTGATTATTGGTCATTCCACCCCCAGTTGTCGGCCAGTTCGTTCATACGTCATGATGGTTCTGTCGTCATAGTGTTCCGCTTTGACCAGCCGGAGATTGCGGGGAAGCTGTGGCGCACGGATGCCATCGCCCAGGCAGAAGGATGCCGTCTCTACGCGAATCTCGTCCCATTGCCCGCTGTCAAGGAAGGACTGCAGCGTCGTTGCGCCCCCTTCCACCATCAAGGACTGCTTTTTCTCCGCATAGAGGTGGCGCAAGGCCGCCTCGATGTTGTCAAAAGCTACGAATCCATCGGGAATTTCTTTCTGTGACACACGCCCCAAGACGATGCGTTCCGGATCGTTTCCCGACCACTTGCGGACGGTCAGGCGGGGAGAATCGACTGTCAGCGTGGTGTGACCGATGAGAATAGCGTCGCTCTCGGCGCGCATTTTGTGCATCAGCATTTGCGTAAAAGGCGATGAAATGGTCGTTTTTTGTCCCCGAAGTCCCATCATGCCATCTGCCGACTGCGCCCATTTCAGCGTGACGTATGGCCGGCGCAACGTATTGTATGTCATGAACCGCTTGTTCAACTCGATGCACTCGCGCTCCAAGACACCCACCGTCACTTCGATTCCCGCATCTCTGAGCTTCTTAATTCCTCTGCCCTGCACCTTCGCAAAGGGGTCTATGCAACCGCAGACCACCCGGCGGACGCCTTTGCGGATGATCAAATCGGCACAAGGTGGGGTTTTCCCATAATGGCTGCACGGCTCGAGCGACACATAGATGGTGCTCTCCGGCAGCAAGGCCTCGTCTTTCTGACGCACGGAAGCAAAAGCATTGACCTCGGCATGGCCTTGCCCACAGCACAGATGATAGCCCTCGCCGATGATGCGACCCGCCTTGTCGACAATAACAGCCCCCACCATCGGATTGGGTTTGGCGTTCTGCATCCCGCCTCGTGCCAACTGAATACAGCGGCGCATATACCGCTCATCTGTTTCTCTTTCTGTCATTTCACACACTGAATAATCGGAGAAACCGCATAAAAAGCGGTCGCTCCGCCAACCATCCCTGCTTCTACAACATTCTGTTCTTTGCCCATCGCAACCATGTTTTCTATTGGTCGCTGCGCCTTATCAAAATGATCGCGAAGGACAAGGGAAGGCTACTACTTCTTCATGTCAAAGCCAATACGCACGCCCTCATAGTTTTTCGAGATGTCGCCAAGGACAGACGCCGTGCTGTTGCCACTGGCTGCCGCCAAGGTCTGGAACAGGGTGAGCACCTTCTTCGACTCAAAAAGCACGCTGATGCCCGACGCTCCGTTGCGTACCACATAGCCTTTGAGGTTCAGGAGCAGACCTTTCAGCTCCAAAGAGGAGTCGGACGCATCGTAAGTGTACGTGCCATTCCAGGTCTTTCCCTTGATTTTGGCCGAGAATTTCCCGTTCTTATCGAAAGTCAGCTGCGTGTTGGAAGCCGTGAATCCCAGTTTGTTGTACTCTGTGGCGAGCTTCTCCTCCACCTTGGAGGCGGCCACTTCACCGCCCACACGCGCCAATACGCTTTCGGAAGTGAACGCGCAGCCCGGCCCATCATACCGCCAAGTGCCGTAGAGTTTCTCTTCCGACAGCTTGGACGCGCCACCGATGACCGACGAGATGACGTTGCCAATCGTCTCACCGACGCCACTACCAAATATATTTCCACCGGCATTGCTCCCGTTGGAAGTCGCATTGCCACCCAGTCCGCCACATGATGTGAGCACCAGTGTGGCTGAAAAAACACCTAAGATCAATTCCTTTTTCATGTCTATGCTGTTTGATTGTTCTCTATTTCATATTGTTGGCCACCTCCGCACCCTTGTCAAAGAGGTTTTTCTCAGCCACTTCGGGCTTCATCGCCTCCTCTTTGGACAGCCCATCGGGGTTGATGCTTCCCACCTGAGAGTAGCCCGCAGCCAACAAACGATCCTTCTCTTGCACTCTGCCCGACCACAACTGCACGGGCACACCCGCCTTCTTGCCATGGCAGAGCACCACATAGGGCAGCTTTCCCATCAGCGTCTGCGCGTCGCTGCTGCCCTCTCCGGTCACAATAAGGTCGGTTTCATCGAGTGCTTCGTCAAAATGATTAGTCTTCAAGAGCAGTTCCGCACCCGAGCACATCGTGGCTTGGAAGTACTCCATGAACGCATAGCCCAATCCTCCTGCCGCTCCGGCACCGGGACGCTGGCTGAAGTCATAGCCAAAATGCCGTGCACTGATGGCGGCAAAGCGTTTCGCGCGACGCTCAAGCACGGGAATCATCGCCTCGGTAGCCCCTTTCTGCGGAGCAAAGACACGCGCAGCACCCTGCGGTCCACACAGCGGACTCTCCACATCGGAGGCAAGCACGACGCGCAAACTGCTGAAGTAGCGCGCCTTGACCGCCTCAAAGGAATGGCGGGCGCCCGTCCCCAGCGCATCAATCAGACCGCGAAGCATGCCCACACCACAGTCGCTGGTGGCCGTTCCGCCCAATCCGATGATACATTCGCGCGCCCCACGGCGCACGGCATCGGCCAACAGCTCACCCACCCCGTAGCTGGTCGCCACGAGCGGATTGCGGTTTTCCGGCTCAATGCGTGCCAACCCGCACGCCTCCGCCACCTCGACGATGGCCGTTTGGCCACACAAGCCATAGGAAGCTGTGATGCGTCGCATCATGGCATCGTGGCAAGAAACGTCTATCCGCTCCCCACCCATCGCCGAAAGAAACGCCGGAAGCATGCCGTCGCCGCCATCACTCATCGTCATGACGCGACATTGGCCACCCACGGAGCGCACACCACGCGCAAAGGCCTCGCCCGCCTTCTGGCTGGAAAGGCATCCTTTGAAGGAATCGAAGGCTATGAGTATTTGCATCGAGAAAACACTTTTTACAAAGACAAAAGTAAACATTTTCGGACTTTCGGGCAAGCTGCCGCCCTGATTTTTTTGCGCTTTCGACAAAGAAAGCGTACATTTGCGGCATGAATCAAGCAACGGACTACAGCAAGGGCTGCGCAATCGTCCGCACAGTGCGCCACGTTGCCAGCCTGTTCAGGGTGAAACGTGAGGAGCGGGTGGTGGCTTGTGCCGCCCTTCTCTACGCCATCGCCCTCAACGTGATGGTGATTGCCCGCTATTGGCAGTGGTTCAGCCAAGTGACAGACCACTACCGCCAGCTCGTACTGCAACATTTCCACATCTCCGGCTACGATCCCATCACCTACTGGGTGCTCAACGAGTGGACCACTGACTACAACATCTACCGCCATCCGCTGCTGGCTTTCTTCATGTGGATACCCGCGCAGGCCAACCAACTGCTCATTCATCTGACGGGAATCAACTTTGCCCAGGTCATCACCGCCGTGCTTCTCGTCCTGTCGGCATTCTACTCCGTGCTGTTTCTCTACCGCATTTTGCGCCATTTCATCGGTTTGACGCACGTCGACACTTGCCTGCTCACGCTCTTGTTTCTCAGCTTCGGCTACACGATGGTGTCCATGAGCGTGCCCGACCACTTCTCGTTGTCAACGACCGCCCTGCTCCTCACCCTCTACGTGGCGGGCAAACGGCTGAAAGACCGCCGCGCGCTGACGGGCGGACAGACGCTGCTGCTCTTCCTGCTCACGGCGGGCATATCGCTCAACAACGGCATCAAGGTGTTTTTAGCCAGCTGGGGTGTCAACGGAAAACGGTTCTTCCGGCCGGCCCATCTGCTGCTCACCGTCATCCTTCCCTCCGCGCTCTTATGGGGTTTTGCACGATGGGAGTGGCACACATTTGAGCGACCCAGATACATCGCAAGGCAGGAAGCAAAGGCCGCCCAAATGAAAAAGGAGCGCACGCACGTGGTGGAAAGCCTCATGGCATCGTGGGTGAGGGGCGACACCACGGGCATAGGACACACCGCCGACAGCCTATATCTTGTGCAGGCCAAGGCGAAAGAGGAGAAGAGACAGAAGCAACCGATGTTTGCCCACCAAGGAAAGCCCATGGCGGAAGGAGAGTTTGCGTCGTGGACCGATGCGACCACGCCCCGCTTGAAGAGCATTGTCGAGAACCTGTTGGGCGAGCCCATTCTGCTGCACGCCGACCATCTGCTCGGTGATGTGCTCGTTAATCGGCCCGTCATCGTTCCCTATCGCCATCCCATCGGCTACCTTCCCGAAGCCATCGTCACGGCCTTCTTCCTCGCCGGCTGCTGGATAGGGCGGCGAAGCCGTCTGCTATGGATTGCCTTATCGTGGATGGCGTGCGACGTGCTGATTCATGTCGTGCTCGGTTTTGGCCTGAACGAGGTGTACATCATGTCGCCCCACTGGCTGTTTGTCCTCCCCATCGCCATGGCCTATGCGCTCCGGCGGCTGCGCGGAGGATGGAAACACGTTGCCCGCACCACGCTGCTGACACTGTCGGCAACGCTATTAGCCTACAACGGAGCGAGCTACGTGCAGTTTCTTTTCTTCTAATCCGATCACCTCAACACCCACACTTGCCCCATAAGCTGAATGCGCTTGCGTCCCCATTGCGCACCTTTCGCCACCCCATAGCAGTGGGTTGGCGATGCGAAAGGTGCTGGATGACGCAGATTTTTAAATTAAAAAACACAGATTATTAAATTAAAAATTCAGCGTTTTTAATTTAATAATTCAAGCTATTCCTAACCTATTGAAACACAAATGGTTAGCAATCGGCACACCAAGTGATGGACTATGCGCTTTGATACCACAACAGCAACCAGGCAAAAACAAAGCCGCCAGCCGGCTTCGCAAAGGAAGCGGACTGGCGGCACAGGTACTGGGCATGACCCTTAAACCCTAATCGGTCATTAGACCGAAATCGACAAAAAACGAGACGTTTTCCATCTTTTCGCCCCTTGTCACTGTTTCTTTCGGCATC
>ERZ808252.941-NODE-941-length-24268-cov-7.250692_pt1 | contig 24268 bp, 19 predicted proteins | sample MGYA00521242_ERZ808252 | MGnify/ENA primary metagenome ERZ808252 (study PRJEB31516, sample SAMN03275581) | gut metagenome | biome: mammalia-associated habitat; material: feces | host: Papio cynocephalus | place: Kenya | collected 2012-08-07 ...
GCATTTCTTCCCGCTACACCTGTTCCGGAGACAATCCGCAGAAAGTCACAGTGTCCAACGGTGCTACCGCAACCGTCAGCTTTTACAACAGGCTGGCCGTGGGCGCGCTGGAAATCCGGAAGTCCACCAATACGGGCAATCATCTGGGCGGTTGGAAATTCATCGTGAAAAAGGACGGCGAAGAAATTCCCGGTTCCCCTTTTACCACGGACGAAACCGGCATCATCCGCATTTCCGATCTGGCTCCCGGAAAGTATGTCATTCTGGAATCTCCCACCGACGATCCCTATTGGACTGCGGAATTGGGCTACCACACCGCCACCGTGGAGTATGGAAAAACCGCCGTTGACCAGTGGCTGAACAAAGAGCAGGGTCTGGGCTGCTTCATCAAGTCCACCAACACGGGAGACGAGATCTCCGGCTGGCATATCACCGTCTACGCAGACGAAGCCTGCACTCAGGAACTCCATACTCTCATTACCGGTCAGGACGGCACTGTTTGTATCTATCTGGAACCCGGAACCTATTGGGTCAAGGAAGCCGGCAGTGAGGACGTGCGGGACGATTACTGGAAAATGGACGATTCCGTGAAGCAGCTGGTGATTCGCGCCCATGAGAAAACCACTCTGGAGTTCGTCAACAACTACAGCGGCAGAATTGCCATCCGGAAATCCGTGGAGCCGGAAGGCACATTGGAGGGCTGGAAGTTCAAAATTACGGATGCGGACGGTAAGGAAGTCTCCGGCTCTCCCTTTACCACGGACAAGGACGGGAAAATTCTCACCGGAAATCTCGCCCCCGGAGACTACACCGTGGAGGAAGTGCTGCCTGCCGACAGCCTCTACACTGGAGAAGCCCCGAAGACCGTCACTGTTGTTGCCGGTAAGACGGCAGAGGTATCCTTCCTCAACAAGCTGCGCGCCGGAAAAATCACCATCCGAAAGGAAGACACCAATGATGAGCCTTTGGCGGGAGCCACCTTCCTGCTGGAAGGCAGCGAGGACGGCAGCCTCTGGTATCCGATCATTCCCGGTACTGACGGCATCTGTGTTCTGGGTGAACGTTCGGAAGAAAACCTCGCAGCCGCCAGCAAAGCCTCCGGCGAGGACGGTCTGCTGTTCTGGGAGAACCTGCCCACCGCTCTGCAATACCGGGTCACCGAAACGAAAGCACCGGAGGGCTATACGCTGCTGAAAGACTATGCTTTCGTCGGGACCCTGCCCGCAGACAATACCGAAATGGAACTGCGGGTGGTCAACGGAGAAGCCTTTGCTCTGCCCAAGACTGGCTCAACAAGTCTGACGGTGCTACCGCTTGCGGCCATGTTCTGTTTCTCGATTTGTGCGGGAGCAATCTTGCATCTGCGCAAGCGGGAGATATAAGCTCAATCAGCCAGGGGGACACCCCGGATTTTTTCTGCCCCAAATTCAAAATCTTAATTCAGAAAGGACTTTGCTATGAAAACCATGAAGAAAATCATTTGCGCCCTTATGACCCTCGTTCTGCTTTTGTCCAGCGTTCCCGCCGTCTTTGCGGACGAAGCCAAAACCATCGATCAGGATGCCGCTTGCAGCCTGACCATCTGGAAGTTCGACTACACCAACGCCAAGAAAGACGGCGTGTGGGATGACGATGCCTTCCCCTCCACCGGCTGGCAGGAGAGTTATGTGGAAAACACCCTTGTAAACACCAACCGCAAGGGTGACACCGATGGTCAGAACGGCAACGCTCTGGGGAACGGCCAGACCAGCAAGGGTTATGCCATTGCTGGTGTAGAGTTCACCTATCTGAAAGTCGCGGACATTACGACTTTCCAGAATCAGGAGACAACTCAGGTTCTCTACGGCTTCCACAAAACAGATGCCGCCAACCTTCTGAAAGCCATTGGTCTGGAAAACGGTGCCGACCGCTGCGCCGAAGCCGACAGTCTGGACGCTGACCGCTACTTCTACACCTCCGATACGCTGAACAAGGCTCTATCCCAGAGTCTGGAAGCAAACTCCACAACCGTGAAGAACGCTTTGGAAACCTTCATCCGTAACAGCGGCACGGCTATGGACCCCACCAATGAAGTCGGCAAGACCTCTGCTAAAAATTTGCCCGTGGGTCTGTATCTGCTGGTAGAAACCAAGGTCCCCGAAATGGTCACTTCCACCACCAATCCCTTCTTCGTCTCCCTGCCCATGACCACCGTCACCGGCAATGACAACTCCGCTTCCCAGAATGGCGGCGCTGCACGGAATTACGATGTGGTCGTCTACCCCAAGCAGGAAACCGGCATTCCCACCCTGGAAAAGACTGTCCGGGAGGCCAAGGCAGATACCGGCAAGAACGAGGGCTCCGCTTCCATCACCGACGGCTTCGCCCACACCGCTACCGGTTCCGCAGGCGACACCATGGAATACCAGATCGTTTCCACCCTGCCCACCATCACCTCTCAGGCAACCGCTCTGTCCACCTACAATTTCTATGATACCCTCTGTGAAGGACTGACCTATGACAAGGACGCAGGCGTGACTGTGGAATTCTTCACCGATGCCGCCTGCACCGATAAGGTTGCCACATGGAGTAAGGATTCCGGCAAGTTCACCGTTACCTACAGCGAAGATGGCCGCCACATGACCGTGGACATTGCCAAGGCCGGTCTGGATGAAATCAACGGCAGCACAGCCAACAAGAACGGCAAGCTCTACACCGGCTACTCCAACTACACCCTCCGTGTGACCTACAGCGCCGTTATCAACTCCGACAAGTCCTTTGCCTATGGTGAAAAGGGCAATGAGAACACCGTGATCCTGACCTGGAAGCGTACCTCCAGCGACTACTACGACACCCTCATTGACGACTGCCATGTATTTTCCTTTGGCCTGGACCTGACCAAGCTGTTCTCGGATGTGGACGCGGAAACTGCCGCTGAAACCAAGCTCTATGACAGCGTGAAGTTCAAGATTCAGAACAAGACCGATGGCACCTGGATCATTGCCAAGCGCAATGACGAGGAAGGTATCTACTACGTCACCGGCCACACCGATAAGGAAAACGACGCTACCGTCTTTACCCCCGTCACCATGGGCAAGTCCTACGGCCACATCATGGTCAAGGGTTTGGAGGAGGATACCTACACCATCACCGAAACCCAGACCGCCAATGGCTATACCCTGCTGAAAAACGCGATTACCGTCACCATCTCTCTGAAAGAGAATGCCGCCAACACCTGCAACATCTACGCCAAGGATGTGCTGGGCGTTCTCCAGAATGACCCCCACTATTCTTTTGACGGCGGTGAGGACCTGAAGCTGGCCAACATCCCCCAGCGGGCACTGTCTCACAACTATCCCACCGCTTCCGCAACCGTGGACAAGAATGAAGTCACCATGCTGGAGGACAATGGCTCTGCCAACGCCGAAGTGCCCCTGACCGTGAAAAACACTAAGGGCTTTGATTTGCCCAAGACCGGCGATCACGGCACCTGGATGTACAGCCTTGTGGGCATTCTCCTGATGTCCACCGCAGCCGGTGTCATTGTTCTGACCACCAGAAAGAAGAATGGCCGGTAAGTATCTGGCACCCCGGACGGACGCTCCGGGGTGCTGTCCGAAAGGAGGAGATTCTATCCGAGACAAGCGAAGAAAGATCATCACCATCTCCCTGGCCGTCCTGTTTTTCCTGCTGGCGCTGGGACTGACCATCTACCCCATATTCAGCAGCCGTTATAATGAGGCACACCAATCCCAGATTCACACGGAATACCGGGAAGCTGTGAGCGCCTTGCCGGACACCGCCATCCCGGAGGCCAGAGTCAAAGCCCAGGCGTACAATGAAGAATTGTGGAGCAGCATCGTCCGGTATGGCAGCTACTCCAAGGATTCCGTGACTTCCGCTATGGAGGAGTACGCCCAGCTTCTGGACCTCACCGGAACAGGCACCATGGGCTATGTCCATATCCCCAAACTGGGGGTATCCTTGCCCATCTACCACGGCACAGAGGAGGAAACCCTGGACCGGGGGATCGGCCATCTCATTGGCAGTTCCCTTCCCATTGGCGGCAGTAACACCCACGCCATCCTCACCGGCCATTCCGGCCTTGCCAGCCAGAAGATGTTTTCCGACCTGGACAAGCTGGAAATTGGGGATACCTTCTACCTGGAAGTGCTGAACGAAGTCCTTGCTTATGAGGTTGACCAGATCAACACCGTCCTGCCCCATGACACCACCTATCTGGGGCTGGAGGAAGGCAAGGATTTATGTACCCTCGTGACCTGCACACCCTTTGGGGTCAATACCCATAGGCTCCTGGTCCGGGGCCACCGGATTCCATACACCCCGGAAGATTCCGAAAATCCCACCATGGAACTGGCTGAAACAAGAGAAACGGTAGATTCTACCTGGGAGCAGGAATATGAGAAAGGCGTGTATTTTGCCATTGGCATTGTGGCCGTTATCTGCTTGATCCTGTTCATTGCGTGGCTGACGCAGAAAGGAGAAACCAATGCGGCGTAAAGGCGTTCTCATTACTCTGCTGTTCCTGTGGATTTACCTGGTGGGCATGGCGATCCTCCTGTATCCGGCGATCAACAACTACTGCACCAGCAAGCGAATGGAAAGCTCCGTGGAGTCCTTTTATGGCACCAGCCCTACCGAATCCGGCACTGACAGCACCGAGGCTATGCAGACCACCCAGGAAACGGAGCCACCCACGCCCTACCCGGAACTTCTGGAACTGCTGGAAGCCTACAACCGGGAGCTTTACGAAAGCGACCAGGCCGCACTCAACAGTCTGGCCGCTACAGAGCAGCCGGGGGTGTTGTTCAGCGTCAGCAGTCAGTCCGGGGATGTATTTGGAGTGCTGTCCATTCCAAAGCTGGATTTGGAAATGCCCCTGTATCTGGGAGCCACCGATAAGCACATGGCAGACGGAGCCGCCCAGCTGGGGCAGACCAGCATTCCCATTGGCGGAGAGAACACCAATGCCGTCATTGCCGGACACCGGGGATACAATGGCACACCCTATTTCCGCTATGTGCCCGAATTGCAGATTGGGGATTCCGTGGACATTACCAACCTTTGGGGCACCCTGCACTACAGCGTGGTAGAAACCAAAATCATCCAGCCCAACGATATTGACGCCATCAAGATTCAGCCCGGGCGGGATTTAATAACCTTGCTGACCTGCCACCCCTATGCCAGCGGCGGCAGGCAGCGGTTTTTAGTAATCTGTGAAAGGATGGAGGAAGAAAATGGAAGATGAAAAAAGGATGGCCGGCAGCTATGAGATCATCCAAGCGTTCCACATCGGGGACCGGGAAATCGTCATTGGGGAGGACATAAACGCCAAGTCGGAGGAGCGCTATATGTGTGCCTACTGCCAGCAAAACGAGATTGCAGCCCTCTACAATGGGGTCATGGTCAGTGACGATTATTGCGAGATTGTTAAGCTCTTTGCGGACAGGCTGTCAGAACAGGCCGAGAAAACCCGCACAGAGCTATCCGAGCCGAAGCTCCGAGGCATTGACGTGACACTCCTGACCAGCAAGGACTGTACCCCCATTTCCTATGACGATGATCTGCATGGAAAAATCGTAGTGATCCGTCCGGGTGTGCTGCGGAGAGAGTATCAGCTGGCAACCCGTCAGCTGAAGCTCTGCATTGGCGGCTTTGGAGCCAGCCCCCACAGCCGGGGTTCTGCCTGTTTCTGTATAGATTTATGCTCCGGAAAAGGTTCCCGGTTTGAACGGCGGGACATTCTCGGGACGCTGGAGCCTGAACAGCTCCCCCAATGGGCAAAGCTGGGGCTGGAACAGTATCAGCAGGAACAGCGTCATAAGTCAGGGAAGGAGGAGCGTTAATGTTTCCACCCGAATATTCCCTATGGGGCGAAGTACAGCATCTGGAGGAGCTATACTCCGGCGTTTTCGCCGTGGCCACCGCCAGCCATGGCGGCATTATGGTTCACAGGAGTATTGCCAGAACGGTATTGTCCCCGGCTGCAAGAAAACATGGCTTTCCGGATGGCAGCTACTATTGCTTCGAGGAGGACTGCGACGCCCCGGTTGCCATCCGGGAGCTGCTGGACAAAGGTCTCTATACGGCTCCCGTAAATGATTATTTCAAGCCGGGAGAATACGAAAAGGCCATTGACCGCAGCTTGCAGGAATACCACCCGGACTACTGGCAGGCCAGAGAAAATGCCCAAATGAGGCATTCTGAAAAAAGGAAGGAACGTGAGCGTTAATGGAATACCCGTAGAAGGGCACTTCCCCGAAAGAGGCCGCCATGGCAGTCGGCTCCATGTTCGGCTGGGATACACCCGCCGCCGATCCTAAGAACTATGATGCCAAAGGCATACCTGTCAAAAATCACAGAGCGAGGGATGCACGATGAAGTATGAAGTTACCGTTCAGGCCGTCAGTCAGGGTCGTGTCACTGTGGGAGCGGATTTCCCCAGAGAAGCGGAAGACGCGGCAATGGACAAGCTGTTCACCGGCGCGATTCATTGGGAATCCACAAAGATGGAGTTTCCCAACATCAGCGGCAAGGAAGCACGGGCCGGATGTAATCTGCTAAAAGAGTAAGGATGTGAACACAATGGATAAGAAAACAGCGATCTGCCAGCATCTCAAGAAGTACCATACCGGTGGGGACAGAGCCGTTTACAGCCGTGAGCTGCAGCGGCTCTTTTCCATTGACGGACGGGGTCTGCGCAGGAAAATCAACAGCCTGCGGCAGGATGGCTGCCCCATTTGCAGCGACGAGCGGGGATACTACTACGCCGACAGTCAGGACGAGATCAACGGGACCGTATGTCGGTTGAATCAGATGGTGACGAAGGTATCCAACGCCAGAACAGGGCTTTTGTACGCCTCCATTCAGGATGGCGGGGTTACGGCAGAAGTTTCCGTTACTCTGCGCTAAGGAGAAGCTATGCCCAGAAAAGATGAAATTCTTTTGGAGCTGCTTGCCCGCAAAACGCGGGAAATTGTAGCCCGCTCCGGAAATTACGCCGCTTTCCTGCGAACTGCTGCCCAGAACTATAAGTACACCTTCCGGGAACAGGTGCTTATCTATGCCCAGCGTCCGGATGCCACCGCCTGTGCGGAAATCGATACCTGGAACCATCTGGGACGCCGGGTAAACCGTGGGACCACCGGCATTGCTCTGCTGCGCGACCCCAGTCTGTCTTACCGCATCCGCTATGTATTTGACATCTCGGATACCAACAACCTGGAAAATCGGCAGATTCTCCTTTGGCAGATGAAACCGGAGTACGAAAATGAGGTCACTCGTGCATTGCAGGATAAGTTTCTGCTAAACCGGGATAGCTCGTTTCTGGATACTGTGGAGATACTTTCCCGGCAGCTTGCGGAGGAATCCGCCGGAGACTGCCTTCCCGACCTGCTGAACAACAAGCAGGACAGCTTTCTGGAGGAACTGGACGATGCCAGTATTGCCAGATGGTTCAAGGATGCTGTCAGTGAAAGCGTTCGCTACATGGTTCTCCACCGCTGCGGCTATGCGCCCGAGCTGGACTCCGATGTTTCTGGCTGCATTCTGGATTTCAATACCGAGATCACCGCTTCCATATTGGGTTCGGCTGTCAGTACGCTGTCCCAATCTGTCCTTCGGGAAATCGGTGTTACCGTGAAATCTCTGGAAAGGCAGCGGCTTCGCACATTTGATTCTTTCGGAGACTCTGTGTACAATGAAGCCAGAAAAAATGAAGAAAGGAGCCAGAATAGTGGAACTGACTTACACAGTGCAGGGAGACTACCGTCTTCCCAACCTGATTCCCCCGGAGAGTCCCAAGGTGGGCAAGTATGGGATGCTGCGTCACAGCTATCTTCGCAAGCACCGGGAGGGGCTGTACACCGGGATGCTGATGAAGGGTACTCTGAACGCCCATCTGGAGGAGGTAGACAGGGAAGCCAACCGGATGCTGGAACAGCTGACAGCCCAGATGGCCCAAGAGCAGGGCGTGACGGAGGAGCTGAAAGCCCAGGATCAAATGATGTGGGTGCAACGGATGAACAATATCCGGCAGGCCGCGGAGGAGATCATCTACAGTCAGCTGATTTACGCGTAATTAAAGAATCGCCGCTGCCCAGCGTGGAGGAACAGATTTCCTTCCTGGACGGCGGCTTTTCTGTACCGGAAGAAGCGCAGCAGACCTTCTTCCCGCAATTGCAGCTTCCCCAGCAGGTCATTGACGAAGTTCTGTGCATGGGTTTCAATGACCGGGACAGCCGGAAGATCATCTGTGCCTACTTCATGAAGGACAAGCCGGACAACGCCGCTTTCCTGCAAAAAAGCTACGGCACCAATGGTGCGGGGCTGATCATTCAGGATCAGGAATACGCCGTCTGGTACGACCCGGAGGGCATTCGTGTCTCCACCGGACGCACCATTCAGAAGCTGCATACTACTCTTGTCACATGGGAACAGGCGGCAAAGCGTATCCGGGAGCTGCTGGACATGGGGCGGTATATGCCCAAGGAGGAGCTTGAACAGGTCCCGGCCTTTGAGCGGCGCAGAATTGCCCAGTCCCTTGCCTTTGCCGTGCGGGAATGCTCCTCGCAGGCGAAAGAAGCCGGGTATCTTCCCCTCACAACGGAAAGCTATTCCTCCAATAAGGGATTCCCTGAAATTGAAGCCCAGATGCAGCGGCTTTTGGAATCCCCGGATACGCTGAACCGGCTTGTGGATGAATGGTCGCTATTTGCCGCTGCCTATACCAGTGACCGAAGTCTCATGGTCAGCCGCTTGTATAATCCCGCCAAGCTGCTGCAAAGACTGGAGGATTTACAACGAATACCCCTGGTATTCACCGCCGCAGAAGGATTTGATCCCCTGCGGCGGTATTTCATTTCGGATGACGAGATCAATCAGGTGCTGCGCGGCCATGAGAGCGAGTTTACGTCCCGACTGGACGTTTTCTCCTTTTTCAGCCGGAACATGGATGCCAGAGAACGGGAGAAATTCCTGAAACAGCAGCATGGGGAATACAGCGGCTATCACGGCGGGAACGACAACCGGGTCTACGACAGCACCGGCTTCTTTTTCAGCCACGGGAGCATTGGCGCGCCCTATGCTCAGGTGAGCATGAAGTGGCCAGCCGTTACCAAATGGGTATCCAACATGATCTCCACCGGCACCTATCTGTCCCCCAGTGATACGGAAAAGATGGCAGAGTACGAGATCCGGCAGCTTGCCAAGCGGGTAATGTCCTTCTTCTCCAATACGCCGGAGGGCTTCCAGCGGCCTACCCCGAGGAGCGATTTTGACTATTGGGATGGCGTCGCGGAAATTCAGGAGCAGCTTTCCAACCCAGAGCAGGTCAATATCATCTACGCCTCCATGATGAAGCCCCTCATGGAAGCGACACAGGCCACTGACCGATCCTACGAGACCCGGAAACGTGGCATGGCGGCTATGGAAGCCTACCGGTCAGGTACATTCTCCGTGTTTGGCAGAGCGCGTACCCTCCGTCCGCTGCCAGACCCGGCGCAGCCGAATCCGATAGTCAATGAGGATTTGGAAAAAGCCAAAATGCTGGTAACAGCATTCTGCGCTGAGGAACACGACAGCGAACCGGATTTCTCTGACCTTCATAAAATCAATATTGCCTACACCACCGTCACGGATGAAGAAGTCCCCGTTCAGGTCAGCGTTGACCTGATGGATTTCAAACTGGATCGGTACATTGACGGCATTATCGTGGATTCCCGAAAATACAGCTCCCTGAAAGAGCTGACGGAGCAGGAGCTTACTGACCCGGATTTTGACGAGCTGACTGCCTTTTCGGAAGAACAGCTTGCCAAGGTTGCCCTCCACGGCATTCAAAATAAGGTCGTACAGCACTTTGCAGATAACGGTGAGGAAATTCAGATACGGCTCCATGTCAACGGTTTTTATTACAACCATTATGGCGTGGTGGACGGGACTGCCAGATATATTGACGGTCCCTTTGACACTCTGGAAGAAGCCGCGGAAGAAGTGCGGGGCTACCATCCCCATGCGGCCCAAGTCGTTGATTCCGCACCGGATATGGAAGAAAACACCTTCGATGACGTCGATCCCCAGCAGGTTCGGGAGGAACTGGCAAAATGCGGGATCGTGGACGGGAAGCTTGTTGGCCCGGAGGCTCTGGGAAATACGCCCTTCATTCGTCAGGTCATGGCCGATGCGGGCGCGGCGGAGCTGCCTCCTTCTTCGCCCATTCTCCCCCACGCTCTCCAGCCCGAAGTTGCCGCAGATGACCACAGAAATTATCATATCTCCACGAATAATCTGGGTATAGGTGTCCCTATCGAGCGTTTCTATCACAATGTTCACGCTATAGAGTTGCTGCACAAGCTGGAAGTCGAAAACCGTCTGGCCACGCCGGGTGAACAGGACATTCTCTCCCAATATGTAGGCTGGGGCGGCCTGCCCCAATTCTTCGAGGAATCCAACGCCCATTACGCCGAGCTGAAAGCTCTGCTTTCGGAGGATGAATACGCCGCCGCCCGGGAATCCACCCTGACAGCGTTCTACACCCCGCCTGTTGTAATTCGTGCCATGTATCAGGTTCTTGCCAATCTGGGCTTCCAGACCGGCAACATTCTGGAACCCAGCTGCGGCGTTGGCAACTTTATGGGTCTGCTGCCGGAGGAAATGGGCAACTCCAAAATATACGGCGTGGAGCTGGACAGCATTTCCGGGCGCATTGCCCAGCAGCTCTACCAGAAAAACAAGATTGCGGTGCAGGGCTTTGAGAAAACCGACCTGCCGGACAGCTTTTTTGACGTGGCCATTGGCAACGTACCCTTTGGGCAGTTCAAGGTTTTGGATAAGAAGTACGACAAGTACAATTTCCTTATTCACGACTATTTCTTTGCCCGCGCCTTGGATAAAGTGCGCCCCGGCGGTGTGGTGGCCTTCATCACCAGCAAAGGCACCATGGATAAGGAGAATCCGTCTGTCCGAAAGTATATCGCCCAAAGAGCGGATTTGCTGGGTGCTATCCGGCTGCCGAACAATACCTTCAAGGCCGCTGCCGGTACGGAGGTCACGTCCGATATTCTGTTCCTCCAAAAGCGCGGCGGCATGACCGATCTGGAGCCGGACTGGGTGCATCTGGACACGGACGGGAACGGGCTGAAAATGAATGCCTACTTTGTATCCCACCCGGAAATGGTTCTGGGCGAAATGCGGGAGGTATCCGGCCCCTATGGCATGGAAACCGCCTGTATCCCCCACGAGGGTCAGAGTCTGGAAACTTTGCTGGCCGCCGCTATCGGTCATATCCAAGGTGAGATACAAGCCGTAGATCTGGATGATCTCCAGGAGGAAGAAACGGGTTATCTGCCCGCCGACCCCGATGTGCGGAATTTTAGTTTCGCCGTTGTGGACGGCAAGCTGTACTTCCGGGAAAACAGCCTCATGCGTCCGGTGTCGGTATCGGCCACCGCCGAGCAGCGCATCCGTGGTCTTATCGGTATCCGGGACTGCGTGCGCAAGCTCATTGAATACCAGACCGAGGACTACCCGGAAGCTATGATCCGGGCAGAGCAGACGAACTTAAATACCCTCTACGGCAGCTTCGTGAAGAAATATGGACGGATCAACAGCCGCACCAATGTCTCCGCCTTTTCTGCCGACAACGCCTATTATCTTCTGTCCTCTCTGGAGGTACGGGACAGTGAGGGGAATTTTCTGCGAAAAGCGGACATGTTCACCAAGCGCACCATTCGGCAAAGAGTGACCGTCACCTCCGTGGATACAGCTTCGGAAGCTCTGGCACTGTCACTGGCCGAAAAAGCAAAAGTGGATATGCCCTACATGATGGAGCTGACCCGTAAGGATGAGGATGCCATTCTTTCTGACTTGAGGGGCGTCATCTTCCTGAATCCGGCTCATGACGGAAACGAGGATGTAGCCCACAAGTATCTGCCCGCGGATGAATACCTCTCCGGCAATGTCCGGGAGAAGCTGCGGACGGCAAGATTATTTGCCGAGAAGGACGAGCGGTACGCCGTCAATGTTCAGTCTCTGGAAGCGGTGCAGCCCGTTGACCTGACAGCGGGAGAAATCACTGTCAGATTGGGCGCTGCGTGGCTTCCCCCGGACGTCATTCAGGATTTCATGTTTGAATTGCTGCGCACCCCATACATCCATAAACGGAATATCAAGGTGCATTACAGTACCTATACCGGCGAATGGCATATTGAGGGAAAAAGCCAGGACAAAACCAACGTCCGCTCCGACAGTACCTTTGGCACAGAGCGTATCAACGCCTACAGGATCATTGAGGAAACGCTGAATCTGCGGGATGTGCGGATTTTCGATTATAAGTACGACAGAGACGGTCGGAAGATCGCTGTTCTGAATGCGAAGCAGACCGCCATTGCTCAGGGAAAGCAGGAACAGATTAAACAGGAATTTGCGGACTGGATATGGGCTGACCCCAATTGCCGGGAACGGCTGACGACGCTCTACAATGAAAAGTTCAACAGCATCCGACCCAGAGAGTACGACGGAAGCCACCTGAATTTTGTAGGTATCAACCCGGAAATCACGCTCAGGCCCCATCAGGTGAATGCCATTGCTCACATTCTCTATGGCGGAAATACCCTGCTGGCACACACGGTGGGGGCCGGGAAGACGTTCGAGATGGTAGCTGCCGCTCAGGAGAGCAAGCGTCTGGGATTGTGCCAAAAGAGTCTGTTTGTGGTGCCGAATCATCTGACCGAGCAGTGGGCTGCCGAATATTTGCAGCTCTACCCCGCCGCCAACATTCTGGTTGCCACCAAAAAGGACTTTGAAACCAAGAACCGGAAACGGTTCTGTTCCCGAATCGCTACCGGTGACTACGATGCCATTATCATCGGGCACAGCCAGTTTGAGAAAATCCCTATGTCTCCGGAACGGCAGAGGTTCATACTGGAGCAGCAGAAGCAGGAGATTCTGGACGGCATTCAGGAGCTGAAGCGCAATAACGGCGACAATTTCTCCGTGAAGCAGCTGGAGCGCAGCAAGAAAAGCATTCAGCAGAAGCTGGAAAGGCTCAATGACCAGAGCCGCAAGGATGATGTCATCACCTTTGAGGAGCTGGGCGTTGACCGGATTTTTGTGGATGAAGCCCATATGTTCAAGAACCTCGCCGCATTTACGAAAATGCGCAATGTGGCCGGTATCTCCCAGACGGAAGCACAGAAGTCCAGCGACCTTTATATGAAATGCCGCTATCTGGATGAACTGACCGGAGGCCGGGGCGTGGTATTCGCTACCGGCACTCCCATATCCAACAGTATGGTAGAGCTTTATACCATGCAGAAATATCTGCAATACAGCACTCTGAAAGAGAAAGGCTTGCTCCACTTTGACGCATGGGCATCTACCTTTGGCGAGACCGTCACCGCTATTGAGCTTGCTCCGGAAGGCACCGGCTACCGGTCGAAAACCCGGTTCGCCAAATTCTTCAATCTTCCGGAGCTGATGTCCATGTTCAAGGAAATTGCTGACATTCAGACGGCGGATATGCTGAAGCTGCCTGTACCGGAGGCAGAGTACCACAATGTAGTGTCACAGCCCTCCGAGCAGCAGAAGGAAATCGTCGCCAGTCTCTCCGAGCGGGCGGAAAAGGTGCGCAATAAGCAGGTGGATTCCAATGAGGACAATATGCTGGTCATTACCAACGATGGCCGGAAGCTGGCGTTGGATCAGCGGCTCATTAACCCCATGCTGCCGGACAGCGACACCGGGAAAGTCGCCGTCTGCGCCGAAAATGTGTATAACATCTGGGAGCGGACAGCGGAGAAAAAGTCCACGCAGATGGTTTTTGTTGACCTCTCCACACCCCACAACGACGGACAGTTCAATGTGTATGACGATCTGAAAAAGAAACTGTTGGACAGAGGCATCCCGGAATCTGAAATTGCCTACATCCACGACGCCAAAACGGAAGCCGCCAAAAAGGAGCTGTTTGGAAAGGTGCGCTCCGGCGAAATTCGGGTACTGATTGGCTCCACCCAGAAAATGGGAGCCGGAACCAACGCTCAGCGGAAGCTCATTGCCTTACACCATATGGATTGTCCATGGCGGCCATCCGATCTGCAGCAGCGGGAGGGACGTATTATCCGGCAAGGCAATGAAAACCCAAAGGTAGACATCTACACCTATGTGACGGAAAACACCTTTGACAGCTATCTGTATCAGCTGGTGGAGGGCAAGCAGAAGTTTATCGGCCAGATCATGACCTCCAAATCCCCGGTGCGCAGCGCGGAGGACATTGACGAAACCGCTTTGAGCTACGCTGAAATCAAGGCGCTGTGTTCCGGCAATCCTCATATCAAGGAAAAAATGGACCTGGATATTGAGGTGCAGAAGTTGAAGCTCCTGCGCTCGAGCCACATGAGCCAGCGGTACGCTCTGGAAGATAAGCTCATTCACAGCTTCCTCATGCAAATCGCGTCCACGCGGCAGATGATAGATGGTCTCCAGTCAGATATGGTACTGCTCAAAGAGAACACGCATCCAAACGAGACCGGTTTCAGCCCCATGGTGATAGGAGGTCACACCTTCACGGAGAAGAAAGCTGCCGGCACTGCCCTTCTGGATGTCTGCAATACCCTGACCGGCACCGATCCCGTTCCCCTCGGCTCCTACCGCGGTTTTCAGATGACACTCTGCTTTGACAGCTTTGAAAAGCTGTTCAAGATTTCCATGCAGGGTGCGCTGACCTACAAAGTTGGCCTGGGTGCAGATGTTTTTGGCAACATTCAGCGCATGGATAACCTGCTGGAAAGTATGCCGACACGACAGATTGAATACAAGGAGAATCTGAAAAATCTGGAAATCCAGGTTGAGAACGCCAAACAGGAGGTTGCAAAGCCTTTTCCCAGAGAGAACGAACTGAAAGAAAAATCCGCCCGTCTGGATCAGCTGAATATTCTGCTGAACATGGACAAGCGGGAAAACGAGATCGTGGACGGCGTACAGGATGAAGGCGAAATCCAGCCCCAGCGGGAATCCCGTGATTTGGAACGGTAAACACTTTGCACATTTGCCTGCTTTCTGGAAATGCGATATAATGGAAGAAAAAAGAAGGAGCTGTCTATTATGTTGTTTGCCAAAAAGAAAATGCGTTATGTAACCCTGAGTGATTCTGAGCTGCGTCTTGCCAAATACGCGCTTCTCCGATTCCGCAACGCGCTCGTTGCCAAGGGATTACCCACGGATGACGTAAATGTCCTCTTGCTGAAGCTCTACAAGTAAGCAAATCCACCACTTTTATTGACTGCTACAACAGCCCTCTTGCCGTATTTGAAAAACGTAACGTATAGCCTCCTACGAAGTCAGAAAAACGTTACATACTGTTTGACAAAACTGGAGAATAATGTTACACTGGCCGTGTTACAATATATTTAGGGGGTGGCTGAATGCTGTATCGAAAGGCATATGACAAGCTGCTGGAATGGAAAGGGCAGCCGAATAAAAAGGCTCTTTGTATCATGGGCGCACGTCAGACCGGCAAGACAACCATTATTCGCCAGTTTGGTATGGAACAGTATTCCTGTTTTGTGGAGGTCAATTTCATTACAAATACCGACGCGGCAAAAATATTCGCCGGAAATCTGGACGCCAATACAATCATCACAAATCTGACCGCCTACACCAGAAAACCAATGATCCCCGGCAATACGCTGGTGCTTCTGGATGAAATCCAGGCATGCCCCAACGCCAGGACTGCTATCAAGTTTCTGGTGGAGGACGGTCGCTTTGACTATATCGAATCCGGCTCTCTTTTGGGCGTCAGGTACAAAGAGGTGCGATCCTACCCGGTCGGCTTCGAGGAACTTTATCAGATGTATCCTATGGACCTGGAGGAATATCTGTGGGCTAATGGCGTACAGAAATCGACGATTCAGTACCTCAAGGGCTGCTACGAGACGGGAACGCCGGTTACGGATGCTATTCATCAGACCATGTGCAAGCTGCTGTATAGCTATATTGTGGTCGGCGGTATGCCGGATGTAGTCCAGACCTATGTGAATACACATGATATTGCTCAGGTGATTGCTCGCCAAACAGAGATACTGGAGCTGTATCGGCTGGATATCGCGCAGTATGCACAGGGCAGTGAAAAGGTCAAGGTTCGTGCTATTTTTGACAGCATTCCCAGCCAGCTGAACGATAAAAAGCGCAGGTTTGTGTTGGCCGCATTGGACCCCAATGGTCGTCAGCTCCGCTATGCGGATAGCTTCAACTGGTTGGCCGACGCGGGCGTCGCGCTTCCCTGCTACAATGTGGGGGAGCCGCAGCCACCGCTCATGTTGAATGAAAAGCGGAATCTCTTCAAGCTGTTTATGGGAGATACTGGCCTGCTGTGCGCCGCCTGTATGGAAAATGTACAGTTTGAGATTCTAAACGGTATGCTTCAGATCAATATGGGCAGCATCCTGGAAAATATGATTGCACAGCAGCTAAAATGCAATGGTTTTCGGCTGAATTATTACGACGGAAAGAAAACCGGCGAGATCGACTTTGTCATTCAAAACGGAATGGGAATCGAACTGATCGAAGCCAAATCCGGAAACGATTTCAAGGTACATTCCGCCATGGACAGAATCCGCAAAACAGAGGGCTGGAAATTTGAAAAAGCGACCGTGCTCTGCAAAGGAAATATCGAATCCGTTGATGGGGTGTGGTATTATCCATGGTATATGGTCATGTTCATGAAAGCCTATCAGCCGCCAAAAGAGATGAAATACGAAATTGATTTAAGTGCGTTGCAATAATCCAAACCGGAAAATAGCATCTGTCTTCACCGGCAGGTGCTTTTTCTATACCCGAAAATGAAAGGAAGGCAATATTTATCACAAATCAAGAATTAAACACACGTCTCTACCAAAAGATGTTTGACGAACAGGAACACTACCGGCAGCATCTTCTGTCGCTGCCCCCGGAGAAAATTCTGGACAGCGCCTACGAGTACACCATCCGGGAGGACATTCTGTTATCCCTGGAATACAATGACCTAACAACCAGGCAGTGTCAGGCACTTCTCAAATCCGAGCATCCCTTGCAGGATGTATTTCGGGCCTGGGAGCATCACGAAAGTCCCCATATGGAGGAAGTGCAGGCCATTATCGAAGCAAAGGCGAATGATATGTGCCATCTGTATGCCCAAAAGGCACACCGAGAGGAGCGATAGCCCGTGGCATACTTCACCCCGGAGGATATTCAGCAGGCAAAACAGCTGGATTTGCTGACATATCTTCAAATCAATGAGCCGGATCAGTTGGTAAGGGTATCCAGCGATACCTACTGCACCAAAGAACACGATTCCCTCAAAATCAGCAACGGGAAATGGCACTGGTTCTCCCGGCAAACGGGCGGCAAAACAGCCCTTGACTATCTCGTGAAGGTCAAGGGCTGTTCTTTTATGGAGGCTATGGAGATCATTCATGGCGCGCCCCTGCCTAAGACGATCCCCGCACCGGTTCCCAAGGCAGAATCAAAAAAGCTGCTGCTCCCTGAGCGGAACGGCAACGCGGACGCCGTGATCCGCTATCTGAAAGGCCGCGGCATCCATGACGTTATTATCCGCTACTGTCTGGAGAATAATCTGCTCTTTGAATCCCGGAAATACCACAGTGCCGTGTTTCTAGGTTATGACAAGGACGGCACTGCCCGCTATGGCAATGTCCGTGGAACCGTTGGGGACTACAAAGGGGAGCTGTCCGGCAGCGACAAGCGCTACTCCTTCTCTATTCCCGGAAACAGCCAGACCGTCCATGTTTTTGAGTCTGCCATTGACGCTTTGAGCTACGCCACTATGGAGCTGTTCGAGGGAAAGAACTGGCATGAGGATCATCTGCTGTCCCTTGCCGGGGTATTTGTCACCAAACGGGAAGATGTAGTACCGGTTGCTCTGTCCCGGTATCTGGCGGATTACCCGGGGATTCGGACACTTCGGCTCCATCTGGACAACGATGTCGTTGGCCGGGGCGCGGTGGCCGGAATTGTCGGTGGTCTGCGTGACAGGTACGAGATTGGGGACGAGCCGCCCAAGTGCGGCAAGGATGTTAATGATCAGCTCAAAATCAAGGTTGGATTGAAGCGAAAGGAGGATTTTTGCCGTTGAAAATCAATATTTATCAGATCAACACAGACCGGGACCCCAAGCAGCTTAAATTCCTGTGTCTGGACACCGCTCGTCGGATTCTGCATTCTGCGGAGCCGGACAGTGCCGCCTACGATAAGGTCTACTCCGGCGATGTGAAATGCCGGAATCTGGAGGATGTATTTACCCTCTTTAATTCCCGCAGGCCGGAGGGCTTCCGGGGACACAGCCTCTCCGTCTCGGATGTTGTGGAGGTGGAGGATGCCGCCGGTATTACGCCGGGATTCTATTTCTGCGACAGCGTGGGCTTTAAGGAGATCCCTTTTCAGCCGGAGCTTGCCGCCGACGCCGTCCGGGGTCCTACCATCCAAGTGGTTTTGGTGGAACCCGGAAAGACGGCACGGATCGCGGAAGTCGGCACTTCTCTGGACGCCATGCAGCAGACCGTAGGCGGCAGCATTGAAGCCTATTACCCCTTCGAGGAGCAGGTCTGCATTGTCTGTAATGACGAGGGGAAAATCAACGGTCTGCCCCTGAACCGCACCATCCGGGACGAAGATACCAATGAGATTGTGGACATCATTGCCGGTACGTTCTTCATCTGCGATTGCCGCAAAGAATCCTTCGGCAGTCTTTCCGAGGAACAGCAGAAGCGGTATCTGGAAAAATACCGTCTCCCGGAACGGTTCTTCCGCACAAGAGACGGCATTGAAGCCGTGTCATATAAGCCCAAAGACCGCGACCGGTAATTCCATTTGGGATAATCCGAGAATTTCTGCGAAGACTACTTAGAATAGAAAAATGTGAAAGATTGCAAAAATCTTTTCTTTATTAGAGCCAATACGATTGATTTCGTGGCTGCTGCCTGCTATAATAAAGTAGAAAATTGTATCAGGTTGCAAAAATCTATTGTAAAGGAGAGCCTATATGGAAATTCGCAGAGATTTCTATTTGGAGAAACTGATCAAGCGGAAAAACAACGGTCTCATTAAGGTCGTCACCGGTATCCGAAGATGCGGAAAGTCCTTCCTGCTGAATAATCTGTTTTACCATCACCTGCTGGAATCCGGCGTGGATACAGACCATATCATCCGCTTCGCCTTTGATTCGGCAGATGATCTTCACCTGATTGGCGAAAGCCTGATTCAGATGAACAAGGAAAAGCGAGGTGCTGACCCGGAGAAATTTACCGCATATATCCGCGCCAAAGTAGCGGATGACGGAATGTACTATCTGCTGCTAGATGAAATCCAGATGTTGGATTGCTTTGAGGCGGTACTGAACGGATATTTGCGCAAAGAAAATATGGACATTTTTGTGACCGGGAGCAATGCAAAACTTCTTTCAAAAGACATTGCCACAGAATTTGCCGGTCGCGGAGATGAAATCCATATGTATCCGCTGAGCTTTTCGGAGTTCATGTCTGTTTACCATGGAGATAAGTACGCAGGGCTTTCAGAGTATATGCTTTACGGTGGGATTCCTCTGGTTGTTCTTCGGGATGATGCCGGCGATAAAGCTGCTGCTCTGGAAAACCTGTTCAGTGAAATCTATATCCGGGACATCTGTCGCCGCAACCGTGTGCGAAATGTCGGAGAATTAGAGGATCTACTGAACATTCTTTCTTCTGCCATCGGTTCCCTGACAAATCCCGAGAAGCTGAAGAACACTTTCAAAACCGCAAAGAAGTCAAGAATCACTTCGGCAACCATTCAGAAATACCTTACCTTTTTCGAGGATTCTTTTCTGATCGAGTCTGCGCAGCGTTATGACATTCGCGGGAAAGCATACATCGAAACCCCTAAGAAATACTATTTTTCTGACCTTGGTCTTCGCAACGCCCGCATTAACTTTCGCCAGTTTGAGCAGACCCATTCTATGGAAAATGTGATTTACAATGAACTGCGCATGCGGGGCTACCATGTGGATGTCGGCGTTGTACCGATTGCGGAAAAAGATGCCGAAGGAAAAGTCACCCGGAAACAGCTGGAGGTAGACTTCGTGTGCAACCTCGGTTCCTCCCGCTATTACATTCAGTCGGCCTACTCTCTCCCGGATGAAGCCAAGCGGACACAGGAGATCCGGCCTTTTCGCAAGATCGACGATTCCTTCAAGAAAATCATCGTCACAAAAGATGTGGTGCCGCCGTATTATGATGAATATGGAATCCTGACACTGAACATTTATGATTTTCTGCTTGACCCCAAAAGCCTTGAGAAATAGGCTGCCCATTGAATTAGGAGCCGCTGTCCCGGTATGTTTGCATAGCCAGGGCAGCGACTTTCATATTAAAATGAAATACAAGGAATAATTTCATATGCGTAATTTCAGAAAAATGCCATTTTCTGAAATTGCTGCCACCGCACCGCCCGAAAGGGTGGTGCTTTTCTATACCCAAATTACAGGAGGTGATGCCCATTTGAACACAAAATCCACAGCGTCCTGTGGCTGCGGCAAGCCCAGAACTACGCCTATTTCCCCGGAGGAAAAACGTTGGCTGAAAGAAAAACTGTCCCAGTCCCGTTACGACGAATGTATGCAGGAGCGTCGGGAGGCATGGCTGTTTCTTCGGCCCGGTCATAAAAAGAACTATCGATAGAAGGTTTGTCTTTTATGGAGCAAGCATCGCCTTTGTACTCCCACAAAGGCAGCTTGTCAGGGGGAACCCCTGATACCCCTGTATCTGAATCGAGAAGGAGTGAAATCTATTCGCAATCGTAATATTAAAATCCAGTTGTGGCTGAATAAAGCGGAAGCCCGGAATCTCCAAGAAAAAGCAAAGCGCAGCCACCTGTCTGTTGCCGCCTATCTGCGGCAGCTTATCAGCGGTGTTGTTCCCAAGGAAGCTCCGCCCCCGGATTTCTTCTCCATGATGCGGGAGCTGCATTACATTGGGAATAACCTCAATCAAATCGCCATAAAAGCCCATGCTTTGAATGCCATCGATGCCAAGCACTATGACGACGGTGTTCGTCTGTTTGAGGATGCTGTACAGGAAATCCTGTCGGCAGTTCTTGATCCCGTGCCTATGGAACGTTGACCCATGGCCGTTACATCCATCTGGCGTGTCCATGGCAGCGTTGGGAAGGTTCTGGACTATGTGGAAAACGCGGAGAAAACCACCGCTGTTTCCACCAGCGATGGCGACCTGTCTGATGTCATTGACTACGCCATCCAGCAGCACAAGACCAGCCAGGCCCCTGTGCGGGACGGTGAGAAGGTCGTTCAGCGGTTCGTGTCCGGTATCAACTGCAATCCCCGTACCGCAAAAATGGAGATGCAGAAGATAAAGAAATTCTACGGGAAAGAGGATGGTGTCATTGCCTACCACGGCTACCAGTCCTTCGCCCCCGGAGAAGCTACGCCGGAGATTGCCCATGAGATCGGGGTCAAGCTGGCCCAGCGGCTGTGGGGAGACCGTTATCAGGTACTTGTTGCAACTCATTTGGATCGTGCTAACCATCTGCATTCCCACTTTGTCATCAACACGGTGTCCTTTGTGGACGGTATCAAGTACCACCGCACCAAGCAGGACTATAGGGAAATGCAGCAAGCGTCCGACGCGCTCTGCAAGGAGTATGGCCTGTCCACGATTCGGAACCCCAAAGGCCGGGGCATGGCCTACAACGAATGGGCCGCCGAAAAAGAGGGCAAGCCCACCCTGCGCAGCGTCATCCGCTCTGACATTGACCGTGCCATTCTGACCTCCACCACCCAGCGGAATTTTCAGGAAGCCATGCAGGCCATGGGCTACACCATCAAAACCCGCACCCCGGATGGGCAGCCCCTCAAATATCCGGCGTTAAAGCCCCCTGGTGCGAAAGGCTACTTTCGTTTCCACCGGCTGGGGCCTGGGTATTCTCTGACCGAAATCCTGGACCGGGTTTACGACAATGTAAGGCGGCAGACCCCATTCCCAGAGGCGGACCGGATGGCAAAGCAGCACAACCCCTTTATTCCTTATCCCAAAGCCAAGGGCATTCACGCCCTGTATCTGCGCTACTGCTATGAGCTGCGCATCATCCAAAAGCATCCGGCATCCGTGAAACGGGTGCCTTTTTCTATGCGGCAGGACCTGATCCTGCTGGACAGGCTGGATGCGGAAACCCGCTTCCTTGCCAAGCACGAATACGGCACCGCTGCCGAACTGGAAACCCACAAGGAAAAATCCACAGGTAGAATCTCCGAACTGGAGCAGGAGCGAAACGCCCTTAGAAATCAGCTTCGGACGGCCACCCGCAGGGAGGATGCTCCTGCCATAGATGGTCTGAAAAATCGTATCAAAGAGGTTTCCTCTGAGATAAAAGCACTGCGCCAGGAGGTGAAATTATGTGACGGAATCGAAGCCCGTTCCGCTCTGATGGAGCGGAATCTGGAGCAATTAGAGCAGGAACAGGAAATCGAAAGAAAGGAGGAAGAACAGCATGAGCTATTCCGGCGAGGCGGCAGATCAGGTCGTCCGGCTGAGTTTGAACGGCGTTGAGGTTGCGGCAAAATTGTCCGGCTCCGCCGCCAAGCAGCTGGCCATCATGATTTACGCCATTCTGAAAGACCAGAAGAAAACCAAAGGCAAGATCCGCCTGACCAACATGCTCCGCTCCGGCAAGGAGCTGAAAGTGTTCGCTGTCAAGGATGGGGACCTTCAGAAATTCTGCCAGGAGGCCAAGAAGTATGGCGTTCTCTATTGTGTCCTCAAAGATAAGAACGCCTCCGACGGCATTACGGACATTATGGTGCGGGCAGAGGACGCCGCCAAGGTCAACCGCATTTTTACCCGGTTCGGTCTTGCCACTGTGGATTTGGCATCTCTCAAAACAGAGCTTGTCAAGGAGCAGGATAAGGCCCGCACCGAGGAGGATGCGGATATGCAGCCTGGTTCAGATAAGCCCCATAACGATGATTTCGTCAGGGAGCTGTTCGGTGAGGACCCGGAGAAACACATTGTAGAGGAAAACCCTCAGATCGGACGGGCCGAGGCCGAACGTCCGTCCGAGAGTACATCGCAGAGCAGATGGGCCGCAGAAATGTCTTCTGATCGCCCCTCTGTCCGTGAGGCGATGAAAATCATTCGGCAGAAACGGGCTGCAAGCCAGCCCCAGAATACCATTGCCGAAAAGGCGGTGGAGAAAATCTCAAAAGGAAAGGAACGATGAAATGAACGAAAGCTTTGACAAGGAAGCGTGGGCCAGCCGCAAGCAGCAGGACCGGGAGGCTGCCTACGCCATGGTGGATGACGCCCTGAAAAAGATGGGTCCGGACACAAAGGCTTTTCAGACTTACCTGGATGTGCAGTCCAAATTCGAGCGGTATTCCGTCAGCAATGCCTTGTTGGTTGCCGCCCAGAAACCGGAGGCCACCGATCTGGGAGATGCCGATTTCTGGCGTGGCCGGGGCGGTTATATCCGCAAAGGAGAATCCGGCATTCTCTTTATGGAACCCGGAAATTCCTACACCCGCAGGGACGGCTCCAAGGGTGTCAACATCAATATCAAGCGTGTCTTTGATATTTCCCAGACCACCTTGACACCCACAAAGGAGCCTACTGTCAACCAGGATACCCGGCTCCTACTCAATGCCATGGTACGTTACGCCCCCTGCAAGGTGGATTTCCGGGACGAGCTGCCGGATGGCCAGAGTGCCCTCTACAGTCCCCAAGAGAAAACCGTCTTTGTCCTGCGGGGCCAGCCCATGGAGGATGTATTCCGGGGCGTTGCCCAGGAGCTTGCCCACGCCTATCTGGATACCGGGAACTACAGCCGGGACAGCAATACATTCCTCGCCCAATGTGTTGGCAATATTCTCTGCCAGCGCAATGGGATTAACGGCAAAAGCCTTGCCGTGTCCCAGCTTCCCCAGAAGTATGCTGAGATGGAGCCGAAGCAGCTTCGGGAGTATCTAAAATCCATCCGCACTGCCGCCAACCAGATTTCCGCCGATATGTTTCGCTTCCTGGATGCCAAAAACCACGACACCCGGCAGCGGGACGATGCCCGGTAAAGGAGGTGCGTATGGCAGAAGTACAGCATTTGATTCAGGTCAACGACTATGAGCAGCGGCTTATGGTCAACGGCCTTAACGCTTTCCGCAATGACCTGATTCGGGAGGGCAAACCCACGGAGGACATCAACGCCTTGCTGATCAAGGTCATTGACGCGCCGGAGAAGA
>ERZ808252.943-NODE-943-length-24189-cov-4.686210_pt1 | contig 24189 bp, 23 predicted proteins | sample MGYA00521242_ERZ808252 | MGnify/ENA primary metagenome ERZ808252 (study PRJEB31516, sample SAMN03275581) | gut metagenome | biome: mammalia-associated habitat; material: feces | host: Papio cynocephalus | place: Kenya | collected 2012-08-07 ...
CTTCGATCATTACAGTATCTACAGGAAGAAGCAGTTTTTTACCAAGTTTTTCTGCTTTTTCCATCATCTCTTTACAATAGTCAATCTTGCTGTCATCAACAAGAGATTTGCCGATCTCATATCCTTTTGCTTTCAAGAATGTGTAAGCCATTCCACCACCAATGATCAGTGTATCACATTTCTCAAGAAGGTTAGAGATAACATTCAATTTGTCTGCTACTTTTGCTCCACCAAGAATTGCTACAAATGGTCTCTCCGGACTGTTTACTGCATTTCCGAGGAAATCGATCTCTTTCTGCATCAGGTAACCAACTACAGCAGTGTCAACATATTCTGTTACACCAACGTTGGAACAGTGTGCACGGTGTGCTGTACCAAATGCATCATTTACAAATACGTCAGCAAGAGAAGCAAGTTCTTTGGAGAAAGCCTCTCCGTTCTTTGTCTCTTCTGCACGATAACGTGTGTTCTCAAGAAGAACAACATCTCCATCGTTCATAGCGGCTACTGCTGCTTTTGCATTGTCGCCTACTACATTAGCATCTGCTGCAAATTTTACTTCCTGTCCGAGAAGTTCGGAAAGACGAACGGCAACCGGTGCCAGAGAAAGTTCTGGTTTTGGCTCTCCTTTTGGCTTACCAAGGTGAGAACAAAGAATTACTTTTCCACCATCTTTGATCAATTTCTGAATGGTAGGAAGTGCTGCTACAAGACGATTTTCGTCTGTGATCTTGCCATCTTTCAATGGTACATTGAAGTCGCAGCGTACCAAAACTTTTTTGCCTTTTACATTGATATCATCTACTGATTTTTTGTTTAACATAATTAACCTCATTTCCGCGTAACACGCATATCATTTTGAGCGGAGTTCCCGCCTCATTTAAAAAATGGATCCGGTCCATACAGACCGGACCCATTTGGGTTTCAAATTTGAATTGTGTTTGTCTTAGACTTAAGCCAACTCGCTGAAGTATTTGATTGTTCTTACCATCTGGCTTGTGTAAGAGTTTTCGTTGTCATACCAAGATACAACCTGTACCTGTGTATTTCCATCATCCATAGGAGATACCATTGTCTGAGTTGCATCGAAGATAGAACCAGCGGTAGCACCGATGATATCGGAAGATACGATCTCGTCTTCGTTGTAAGCATAAGACTCTGTCTCAGCTGCTTTCATAGCTGCATTGATCTCATCAACGGTTACTTTTCCTTCAACAACTGCTACAAGGATTGTAGTAGAACCTGTAGGACATGGTACACGCTGAGCGGATCCGATCAATTTACCATTCAACTCAGGAATTACAAGACCGATAGCCTTAGCAGCACCTGTGCTGTTTGGAACGATGTTTACTGCTGCTGCACGGGATCTTCTCAGATCGCCTTTTCTCTGAGGACCATCCAATGTCATCTGATCTCCTGTATATGAGTGAATTGTACTCATGATACCGGATTTGATTGGACGAAGGTCGTTCAATGCCTTAGCCATAGGAGCCAAGCAGTTTGTTGTACAAGAAGCAGCAGAAATTACTGTATCTTCTGGTTTCAATGTGTCATGGTTTACGTTGTATACGATAGTAGGAAGGTCGTTTCCTGCTGGTGCGGAGATAACTACTTTACGAGCACCTGCTTTGATATGAGCAGAAGCTTTTTCTTTGGATGTATAGAATCCTGTACACTCAAGAACTACGTCTACTTTAAGTTCTCCCCAAGGACAGTTTGTTGCATCTGCCTCTTTGTAGATTTTGATTTCCTGTCCATCAACAATGATAGAATCCTCTGTAGCAGAAACTTTATCAGCCAAAGCGTATTTACCCTGGGATGAGTCATATTTCAATAAGTGAGCAAGCATTTTAGGGCTTGTCAAGTCATTGATTGCTACTACTTCATATCCTTCTGCTCCAAACATCTGTCTGAAAGCAAGACGTCCGATACGTCCAAATCCATTAATCGCTACTTTTACTGCCATTTGTCGATTCCTCCTAAAATTTACTTTAAAGTGTGTTTGTTAAATTTTTTACAAACTCTTAAGTCTATTCTAACCAATTTGGTTAAAAATTTCAAGTGGTAATTGCGTTTTTTCTCAATTTTTTCTTTTTAAAAATCAAAGTCTCTTACGTGCAAGCACGACGATTCATTGATTTCCATACATTTGATCCTGAATAGTTACTTTTATTTAAACTGATGTCCGCTGATACGAAGTTTCGGACTGGAAAGTCTCTGGCTGAAGAAGTGGTATTTTTTCATGCTCATTTTACGGCCTTTGTAAGTTACCATGCGCTGTCCTTCCAGCACTTCCTGAGCAGCTTTCATACACTCTCTTCTGGCTCCTGAAGAATATTTTCCGCATTCTACATTTTTCGTCTCTCTTGCAAATTTTCCCTGGCGGACCGGACTAAACTGTCCTTTCTGCTTGATCACCTTTAATACGGTATTTGGAAAACGGGAAGATTTTACACGGTTCATAACCACACAGCCTACAGCTACTTTTCCGGCATAACACTGATTGCCGGCTTCACAATAGATGATCGCTGCCATGTATTTTAAATCATTATCGGTATATGATTTTACTGCTGCCTGAGATGTCTGCGCCGGACTAACTGCCGCACATGCGATCACAAGAAGAAACGTAAGGATTGTCTTTAACACTTTTTTTGAAAACATAATAAAAATTAACCTCCATGTCAAAATGATGTCTGTATCATTTTAGCAATATTTGTAATAAATTTTGTTACGTTTTGTAACAATTATGTAATAATTATAACATGAAAAAGAAATATTTCAACCCTTTTTTTCAAAAAAAATGAACGCTGCGTCTGCAAACGTCCATTTTTCGGTATATTCAAGATTGTTTCGAAAATCACGAATAGTGCTCTAACACCTCTTCAAATTTCATTTTTCCACCAAACAGATCCAGTGCACTTCCAATCGTGAAATCCATTTTTCCCCCGGACAATGATTCCAGTTTTTCAAGATCTGAAAAGGATCCAATCCCTCCGGCATACGTTACCGGGAGTCTGTTGCACCGGGAAAGGATCTGAACAAGTTCACAGTCAATGCCCGTCCCGGTTCCTTCTACGGCTACGCCATGTACGAGATATTCATCACAATACCGGCTCAATTCTTCCATCAGCGCCTCATTGAGCGGCTGATCGGTAAATTTCTGCCAGCGGTTTGTAACGATATAATAGGTTCCGTCTTTGGGGCGGCAGCTCAAGTCGAGCACAAGATGCTCTTTTCCGATTTCTTTCCGCAGTGCCTCCAGACGGTCAAAATGAATCTTCCCCTCGGCAAATACGTACGAGGTAACGATCACATGACTGGCACCTGCTTTGATAAAATGCGCCGCATTTTCCACGGTAATACCGCCTCCGACCTGCAGGCCGCCCGGATAAGCAGCAAGGGCTTCTTCCGCCTGTCGCCTGTCTTCCTCATAATACTCGCTGCCTGCCGGATTTAAAAGGATCACATGCCCTCCACGAAGATTTTTCTTCTTATATAAATCCGCATAATCCGCAGCACTCATCTCCGAGACAAAATTCTCTTCTGCCCGGTTTCCTGCATCCTGCAGGCTGCCACCGACAATCTGCTTTACCTTTCCATTATGAATGTCGATACATGGTCGAAATTTCATCTGTCCGTCTCCTATAAACCAAGGATTGCTTTTACCGTTTTTTCCATTTCCGATTTGTCGCATACCCTGTCATGCAAGATCGGAGCCGTACGGATCTCCTCAATCGCCTGCGGTACTTTTACACCGGAAAGTTTATTTAATTCATCCACGAGTTCAAAGTCTGTCATGCTGTCATATTTTTCATCAATCGAATCCATGACACTTCTTGTAAATTTGTATGGGCTTGCTGTCGATGCGATCACAGTCTTTACGCCGGTTTTCGCTGCTTTCTGATAATACACATTGCTTGCTACTGCGGTGTGTGTATCCATAATATAGCCGGTCTTATCATAAACTTCTTTGATCGTTGCATGTGTCTCGTCCTCGGAAGCAAATCCACCGACAAAATCTGCCAGTTTTTCTTTCATTTCCGGCGTGATGCTGTACTCGCCTTTTGTCGTCAAAGCGTCCATAAAGGCTTTTGTCTGTGCTGCGTCTTCGCCCGTAATACGGTAGATCAGACGCTCCAGATTGCTGGAGATCAAGATGTCCATTGATGGAGATGTCGTAAGGATAAACTCTCTCTTACGGTCATATGTACCAGTCTGGAAGAAGTCAAACAATACTTTATTTTCATTGGAAGCGCAATACAATGTTTCGATCGGAACTCCCATATTTTTGGCATAATAGGCTGCAAGAATGTTACCAAAGTTTCCGGTTGGAACGACAACGTTCATCTTCTCTCCGGCTTTCAGTTCACCCTGACGGAGAAGCTGGCCGTAAGCATAGACATAATATACAATCTGTGGGACGAGTCGTCCGATATTGATCGAGTTTGCGGAAGAGAACTGATATCCTGCCGCATCCATCTCTTTGGCAAGTTCCTTGGAATTAAACATCTGTTTTACACCGGTCTGGGCATCATCGAAGTTTCCGACAATTCCGACTACATTGGTATTTTTTCCCTTTTGTGTCAGCATCTGTTTTTCCTGGATCGGACTTACTCCGTTTTTCGGATAAAATACGATAATGCTTGTACCTTCTACATCTGCAAATCCGGCAAGTGCGGCTTTTCCTGTATCTCCGGAAGTCGCTGTCAAAATGACAATTTCATTTTTTACTCCGTTTTTCTTTGCGGATGTTGTCATCAGATATGGCAGGATCGACAATGCCATATCCTTAAACGCAATGGTCTTTCCGTGGAACAATTCCAGATAGAATGCACCGTCTTTTTTTACCAATGGTGCGATTTCTTTCGTATCAAATTTATCGTCATAAGCACCATGAATACAATGAAGCAGTTCTTCCTTGGTAAAATCTGACAAATACAGTTTCATTACCTCATATGCTGTTTCCTGATAAGTAAGTCCTGCCAGTTTCTCCAATTCTACATCCAGTGCAGGAATCGAATCCGGCACAAACAAACCGCCGTCGTCTGCCAGACCTTTCAAGATTGCCTGGGAAGCGGTCACTTTTTCACTGTTGCTTCTTGTACTTTTGTACATGATACTCATAATATTCCTCCATTTCTGCGTACGCTACGGCACGCATTGCATTTTACACAAACTAATTGCTTTCTCATTGTAACATTTTTTTTATTCTTTTACAATAACTTTCTATTTGAAAAATTCATGGCAGCCATGCTGTGCGACTTTTGTGAGATCCCGGTCAAACCATGCCACATTTTTCGGGTCGGATGCGCTCCGGCACATAAAGTACAATGCCCCTTTCGAGAGGTCTTTTCCCGCCAGCGCCTGTTTTACTGCCTTCTTTGTCTTGTCCGAAACGGTCACGCGGTAATATCTTCCATTGGAAACCGGCGAAAACTGGTATCTTCCCGCGCGGTTGGCAAATACTACTCCCTTTACCGTATCCGGAAAATGTCGGGAGTGGACGCGGTTTAAGATGACATTTGCCACGAGAATCCGGCCTTCCAGATCCTGATCTCCTGCCTCCGCTTCGACAATCCGCTCTAAGATCTGCCGTTCTTCCCGCCGTCTTTCTTCTTCGCGGCGTTTGCGTTCCTGACGTCTGCGCTCTTTTGCTTCGCGTTCCCGCTGTCTTTCCTCCTGCTGCTCTTCTTCCGCAGCATACGCAGCTTCCTGCTCCGAATACCGGCGCGTCTGCGTATCACACCAGCACTTGGCAGCCTCTTGTCTTGCCTGGACTTCCCGGACTGCGGACTGGTTCTCCTGCGTCACCTCGTCCTGTAACACAATGGCTTCCGTCGTCTCCGGTGTTTTTTCCGGTAAATTTTTCCATGCTCCTGATATGAAGATGACAGCTGCAGCTCCCAAACTTATTCCATATAACTTTATTTTTTGAATCATTGCACATACTCCTTTCATAGTCTAGAGTATATGCATTTTTTGCAAACTTATTACAAAAGTATTACAAATTTTTCACTTTAAAATTACGCTCGGCAGCGCGGCGCTGGTCTTTCTTCGCGATATCTTCGCGTTTGTCATACAGTTTTTTACCTTTGGCAAGCGCAATCTCCACTTTGATCAGACTTCCTTTAAAATATACCTGGAGCGGAACCAGGGTATATCCTTTTTGTGACATTTTGCCGATCATCTTACGGATTTCGCTGCGGTGCAGTAAAAGTTTCCGCACACGAAGCGGATCTTTATTGAAAATATTTCCTTTTTCATAAGGACTCACATGCATTCCGTAGATAAATACTTCTCCTTTTTCCACTCGGATAAAAGATTCTTTGATGCTACAATGTCCCATCCGCATGGACTTTACTTCCGTTCCATGCAGTTCGATCCCGGCTTCGTATTTTTCTTCTATAAAATAATCATGCCACGCTTTTTTATTATTTGCGATTAATCGAATACTTTCTTTACTCATCTTCTTCCCTCATTTCCATATTTTCCGGCAAAAAATCAATGGTTCGCAGATTTTTGTCTGCACGCACGACCCGGACACGCATTTTCTGCCCCAGACGGTACTCTTTGGCGATGTAGGTGCCGACAACGCGGTAATTGACGGCATCGTATTCGTATACATCGTCGGTAAGGTCTGCGAGACGGATCATTCCTTCAATCGTATTGGGCAGTTCCACATAAATGCCCCACGATGTCACACCACTGATCACACCTTCATAACATTCTCCAATCTTAGACTGCATAAATTCTGCCTTCTTCATCTTATCCACTTCACGTTCGGCATCGTCTGCCCGTCGTTCCAGGCTGCTGCAGGATTTTGCCACTCCCGAAAGGATCTCCTGATAGTGCGCCTGTCGTTTTTCCGAAAGTCCTTTTTTGAAACTTTCTTTTAAAATACGATGAATCTGGAGATCCGGATATCTTCGGATCGGCGAAGTAAAATGACAGTAATATTTGGTTGCCAGACCAAAATGGCCTTCGTTTTCCGGTTCGTATTTGGCACGTTTCATCGCGCGCAGGGTGAGCCGGCTCAAAAACGTCTCTTCCTCCGTCCCCTCGATACTCTCCATCAGTTTCTGGATTTCCCTCGGATGCACTTCCTGCTGTCCCACTTTTAACGTATGGGAAAAACTGTGCGCCAAGACTGCCAGTTCACGCACTTTTTCCAAATCCGGATATTCGTGGGTACGGTATAAAAATGGAAGTTCTTTCCAAAAGCTGTCCTCGGCAACCACCTTATTGGCCGCAAGCATAAATTCCTCTATGATCTTCGTAGCAAAATTGCGGTCATACGGCACGATATCAACCGGATGTCCTTCTTCGTCAAGGATCAGTTTGCACTCCGGGAAATCAAAATCGATCGATCCCTGTTTTTTCCGCTCTGTCCGCAGGATCGCCGCCAGTTCTTTCATCTGTTCAAACATTGGCACAAAGGCCTCATACTCTGCCATCGTCTTTTCGTCATGATCGGTCACGATGGCATTGACATCGGTATAACTCATACGGCGGTCTACGCAGATCACCGATTCTCCGATCCGGTAGTCCTTGATATGACCTTTCGCATCGTAGTGGATGATACAGCTGAGTGTAAGCCGGTCTACCCCCTGGTTTAATGAACAGATCCCATTGGACAGCTTTCGCGGGAGCATCGGGATAACGCGGTCAGCAAGATACACACTCGTTCCGCGGCTGAGTGCCTCTTTGTCAAGCGGCGAACCTTCTTTTACATAATGACTGACATCGGCAATATGCACGCCGAGTTCATACCCGCCGTTTTCCTCTTTGTGCAGGGTGATCGCATCATCGAGATCTTTGGCATCTTCGCCATCGATCGTGACCGTCATCCGGTCGCGCAGATCCATTCGCCCCGCAATATCCGCAGAATCCACTTTCTCCGGAATATGCGGAAGTTCCCGCAGCACTTCTTCCGGAAATTCTTCCGGTATGCCATAGCCGCGCACAATGGATAAAATATCAATTCCCGGATCGTCCGCATGTCCCAGAATTTCTGTCACTACCCCTTCCGGGCTTTTTTCTTCATTTCCAAAATCTGTAATTTCTACGACAACTTTTTCGCCGGTTTCTGCTTCCTTTGTCTTTCCCTTCGGGATATAAACGTCGCTCGTAAATTTTTCACGGTCTACCACGACAAAACCATAATGTTTATTTCGCATGAACGTACCGACAACGGTTGTATTGGCACGTTTTAAGATGCGGATGATCTGTCCTTCTTTGCGCTTTCCATTCTTCGAATCCTTATAGATCTGCACCATAACCTCATCGCCATCGTAGGCATTGGAGCAGCCGGACTCCGGAATAAAAATATCGTCGGGCTGGCCTTCCACCCGCACAAATCCAAATCCCTTTGACGTTGCCATAAACGTCCCTGCATTGACATTTTCTTTGGGAAGCTGATATCGTCCGCTTCCATCGATCACTATTTTTCCTTCTTTTACCAGTTCGTCCAGCAGCGCATGAAATTTGGCGCGTTCCTTTTTCGGTACACAAAACAGCGCCGCGATCTCTTTGCCCTTCATCGGACGATACTCTTCTTCTTTGATAAATGCATAGAGCATTTCTTTTCGATCCATTTTCTTTCCTTTCCGGTAACAATTCAGGTTCCCTTCTCCCCCATTCGCATTAGACCTGAATAGTTACCTAATCAGTAAAAAACCTCTGAAGGCTTTCTCTTTACAAAGGCTCTTCAGAGGTTAAAATCCATTTTAAAGTATCTCTTGATTATTTCATGTTCATACAGAGTACAATGGATAAAATAATAAACAACGCACCAAGTACGCTGGTAATTTTTACCATCTTACCTTCTGCAGAACGTCCTTTGTTCTTACTCCAATACGTATCTGCGGCACCGGTAACTGCACCAAGACCGGAAGTCTTACCCTCCTGCATCAATACAACAACTACAATGGCGATACATATTACAATATATAAAACCTGAATGATTGTTTTTACTAAAGTAGACATCTGTTAGTCCTCCTTCTTTCTATAATTTTGTATAAATTCCGGAATTTTAATATTATCATCCTCTTTTTTCATCGTCTGACCGACTTGCTGAGGTGTCCGGTTAATTTTATGATTTACAACAGGCATGTCCTGATTTACTGTCGTTGCTGTCTGCGACGGCGTCTTAGGTGCTGCACTGCTAAATCCATTTAAAAAACTTGGCCTTGCCATCGGTGTAGGCTTTGCCACATGCGGTGTCGATGCTGTATGTCCTAAATTCAAACCAGAATTCAGATTTCCACCAAGGGAACCATTTGAAAATGTACTGCCAAAACTTCCAAAGGACGATGCCTGTGCTGCTTCATCCTTTAACCCGGTAGCAATGATCGTAATCGTAACGCCATCGGTGTCATCGTTTTCATCTAACATAATACCAAAGATGATATTCGCATCTTCTCCGGCAAGCTCCCGTACATACTCGGCCGCCTCGCTCGTCTCCTGGATACCAATGTCTCCACCGCTGAAGTTCAGGATGAAGTTTGTGGCACCATCCACGCTTGTCTCAAGCAGCGGACTTGTGATCGCGTGCTGTACAGCCTCCATACATTTATTTTCACCGGTTCCGTATCCCACTCCGATATGAGCGATTCCCTTGTCTTTCATGATGGTTGTAACATCGGCAAAGTCAAGGTTGATAAGTGCCGGCAGATTGATCAGGTCGGTAATACCATGTACACCCTGCTGCAATACCTGATCTGCCATACTGAACGCATCTTTCATGGATGTTTTCTTATCCGATATCGAAAGAAGTTTTTCATTCGGAACTACGATCAGTGTATCTACATTTTCTTTTAATTTATCAATTCCTGCAAGTGCATTGTCCATCCGGCGTTTTCCTTCAAACTGGAATGGTTTTGTCACAACACCAACCGTAAGGATATCCTGCTCTTTTGCAATCTGGGCAATCACAGGAGCGGCTCCTGTACCGGTTCCACCACCCATACCACAGGTGATAAATACCATGTCATGTCCCTGGATCAGGTTCAAAAGCTCTTCACGGCTTTCTTCTGCAGCCTGCTCACCTACTTCCGGACGCGCACCGGCGCCAAGACCTTTGGTCAGTTTTTCTCCAATCTGAATGATATGCGGGGCTTTACATCTGCGCAAATGCTGCTTGTCCGTATTGGCACAAACAAAATCTACCCCTTGAATTCCTTCATCGATCATGCGGTTTACGGCATTGTTTCCTGCGCCGCCAACTCCGACAACAAGAATCTTGCAAACGTATTCCGTCTCGTTATTCATTATCTCTAACACTGCAGTTCCTCCTTCTATCTATCCAAAAATATTTTATATTCAATTATAGTATAATATTCGCATATATATTATATAATAAAGTTTTTCCGTAAAAATATCAAGTATAAATTACATTTTTTTTGTTAATTTTTCTTTAAAATGACATCTCCTCCGGCATGATACGATGACATATCAATCTCTCCTGCCAGTTTTTGCTCCTTTGCTGTCTTCAAAATATCCGACAATGCGGCGATTGCCTCATCATAATTGTCTTTTTTTCCCAGATTCACTTTGATATCACCGGAATACAAAAAAGCGGCATTTTCGCTGTCAAATACCACGCGGTCCCAGGTAACACCGTAATGCTGGAACAAACCGGACAGATTCATGATCCGTGACAAAAGCGCTTCATCCTCCATCTGTACCTTTTCATACAATGAAAAGGTCGTCATTGTCTTTGTTTCAAAAAGCGGAATGCCTTCCATTTTTTCCTGTGTACTTTTCAATACCGTCCCATCTTTATCAAAATAGATAAACTGGTTCATATACGAAATTCCGGCGATTATCTTCTTTTCATACAATTTGATATGGATTTTGCGGATTCCCGGATACGTAATCTGATACTCCCGGACGTACGGAAGTGTCGGGCAAAATCCTAATTTCCGCTTAATCCACGATGTCACAACGTTGTGATCCAAAAAGGTATTGCAGACTTCTCCCGCTACCACTTCCTCTGAAAAGAAAGTATTTCCCTCGACGGTGATCTCTGTAACATGAAATACTGCGGCAACAATCAGCGCAATGGCAAGAACGATTCCCGGAATAATGATTTTCCATTTTTTTCCTTTCTTCTCACTCATGGTCTTCCTCCTCGTATACATAGAATTTATTCATCGTACCTCAAATCCAAAATTTTCCATATTTTGAACGGGATCCTCATAGCCGCGCAGAATATTTTCCGCCTGCTCTATCACCGTTTCTCCCTCTGCCATGACACCTGCCAGCAAGAGCGCCGCCCCGCTTCGCAGATCGGTTGCCCGTACTGTCTCACCATGCAGCCTGATAACACCGTGGACATAAGCACATTGGGATACGGTATCAATATCTGCCCCCATCTTTTTCAGATAGGGGATCATTTGAAACCGGTTTTCAAATACCGTCTCGCATAAGACACTTTCTCCATGCGCCCTCGACATCAGCGTCAGAAAAAGTGACTGGGCATCCGTTGGAAATCCCGGATATGGTGCCGTCTTTAAATACGGTATCGCTTTTATCCCCCGGTCTGCACTTACCACAACTTCATTCTCATGATTCAAAAATGTGCATCCGGCTTTTTCCAGTTCCTTCTGTTCGGTTAAAAAGTTTTCATTTTTGGTACAGATACGGATTTTCCCCTGTGTTCCCAGCGCCATTGCCGCATAGGTCATAAAAGCGATACGGTCGCCCGGCACGGTGATATCGGTTCCATGAAGACGTCTGACTCCACGGATAGTTATCGTCCCCGTCCCTTCTCCCTGAATCTCTGCTCCCATCTTGCGGAGCATCTGACACAAAGCCGTTATCTCCGGCTCTCTGGCACAATTTTCCAAAGTAACTTCGGATTTTCCAAGGGCATGAAACAAGATCATATTTTCCACCGCACCCACGCTGGGATACGGAAACCGAATCGTAATCCGGTCCGGCACCTGTCTGCGGCAGCATACCAGCCATTCTCCTTCCTCGGTTACCGCGACACCCGACTTTTCAAATGCCGCAATATGGATATCGATCGGACGGCGGCCGATGGAACATCCTCCGGGCATATGTACTTTTGCCCTTCCGGTGCGCGCCAACAGACTTCCCAGAAAAAGAATGGACGCTCGAACACGCCCGGCTTCTTTTTGTAATATTTCGCTGTTTTTTAAATGATCGGCCTGCATACAAAGCACTGTATCTTCCCGCGCCGTCTGTATTCCAATATTTTCCAGTAGTTCTGTCATTACCCGTACATCCGAAATATTCGGACAATGATGAAAACGGATCTCTTCCCTCGTAAGAATCCCCGCTGCCAGCATCGGTAAAGCCGCATTTTTGCTTCCCTGAAGCTCTGCTTCGCCTTCTGCCTGCCGGCCGCCACGAACTACAATCTGCACTTTCCGACCTCCGCACTCACTTACATTTCTATCTTATGATATGCGGAATTTATCTGTTGGTATCATGTCTTTACTCTTTTTTTCGAAATCTGCAGCACCAGTCCAATCTCTGCCAGCAGAAAGATCACACTGCTTCCTCCATAACTGATAAACGGAAGCGAAATACCGGTGGAAGGAATGGTATTGGTAACAACCGCAATGTTGGCAAGTACCTGAACACCGATCTGCGCCATAACACCGGTACAGATCATGCCGCTGAAAAGATCCGGGGAAGTCGTTGCAATATCGTAAATACGCCAGAGCAGGATCAAAAACATGAGCATTACGATCCCGGCTCCTACAATCCCCAGTTCTTCACAGATCACCGCAAAGATCATATCGTTATGCGGTTCCGGGATAAATCCGAGTTTCTGCATACTCTGTCCAAGACCCGTTCCAAACAGCCCGCCGGATGCAATGGCGTACAATCCCTGCAGGATCTGAAATCCGCCTTCATTATTTTCCACATCACGCCATATCTCAATACGCTGCATACGAAAGGAATCTCCAAAGGTAATAAACAGCCAGACCAGTCCTGCCACGATCAGCATACTGATAATGTACATTCTCTTATAACGCGCCGCCACAAAGCACATAATGAACACGATGCCCATCATCACGATCGCGGAACTTAAGTTTTCTTTTCCGACAAGAACGATCAGCACGGCAGCCGCAAGAAGGATCCGGATCGCCCCTTTGATATGGCTTACCATCGCCGGCGCATTGTTGATAAACGAAGCCGTAATGAGCAGCACGGCAATTTTACTGATCTCCGCCGGCTGGATGGAAACCGGTCCAATGACCAGCCATCTTTTTGCTCCGTTAAATTCTCTTCCGACAAAATATACAGACAGCTGCAGCAGCACGGCACAAAAATACAATACCGTCACAAGATGCATATGTAATCCGGGCAGCCGTTTTAAAAGAATGCGGTAATCAATCTTTGACACAAATACCATGACAACGATTCCCACGACAAGATTCAGCATCTGTTTTTTCAAAAAATACGCGGAATCCTGGAACTTTACCTGTGCTGTATAAGAACTGGAACTATAGATCATCAATAGTCCAAATCCAAGAAGACATAGCACGATCAGGAGAAGACTGTAATCAAATGTATATACTCCTTCTGCTGCCGCGGCTGCTTCCTGTTTTCTGTTTTTCATGAACCGATCACTCCAAACCTCTTACATAATCTTTAAACATCGTTCCCCTTTGCTCATAGGAATCAAACATATCCCAGCTTGCACATGCGGGTGAAAGCAGGACAGCATCTCCGCTCTCTGCCAGATCATATGCTGCCTGCACTGCCTCTTCCAGAGAATCCACAAACTGATAATCAAAGAAGCCGCACTCCTTTGCTTCCTGTGCAATGCGTTCTTTGGTCGCTCCCAGAAGAAGAAGGCGCTTTACTTTTCCGTCAAAACTGCGGATCCAGTCACTGAAACTTCCGCCTTTATCATAACCACCGCCGATCAGGATCGTCGGGCGGTCCATCGACTGGATTCCCTTGATGGCAGCATCCGGGTTTGTTCCCTTCGAATCATTGTAGTATTCCACACCATGTATCGTAGTAACGTACTCTACACGATGTTCTACCGGGTGAAAATGTTTTGTCACTTCCACTGCCACGTCATCCGGCACCCCCATTTTTTCTACCATAAGAAGGGCTGCCATGATGTTTTCCGCATTGTGATCCCCCGGCAGTTTCGTTTCTTTCTGATTCAAAAGCACCTTGCCATCCCGGCTGCGGATCAGATTTCCGGAAGCATCTTTGTACATTCCATTGTCAATTTTCTGCCGGCTGCTGAAAAATTCCACCTGACACGGAAGGCTGTCAGCCGCCTCACGCAGTCTTGCATCTTCATAATTCAGAATGCAGAATTGCTCCTTCGTCTGATTTTTGGTAATAGAAAGTTTTGTCTCCGTATATTTTTCCATCGTTCCATGACGGTTCAGATGATCCGGCGTAATGTTTAAGATCGCGCTCACTTTCGGACAGAATGTATCGGTGCTTTCCAACTGAAAACTGCTGATCTCTGCCACCGTAACGGAATCTTCTGAAGTTTTGTCTGCTTCACTCGTGTATGGATTTCCAATATTTCCCACAACAAATGTTTTGTCATTATATGCTTTCATGATCTCGCCGACCAAAGTCGTCGTCGTTGTCTTTCCATTGGTTCCGGTGATCGCCATCACACTTCCTTTGTCTACCAGATACCCCAGTTCAATCTCGCCAATGATCGGAATATTTTTTGAACGGAAGAAATCTCCGATTTTGTCAAAGACAGGAACGCCGGGACTAAACACAGCCACATCGGTTCCTTCCCATCCTTCTTCTTTAAATTCACCGGACACAAGTACTTCTGCCTCAATCCCCGGAGCATTCACATCCAATTTCTGATCGTATAAAACCCGCTTTGCGCCAAGTTTTCCAAGCAGTTCAAGTGCTGCTTTTCCACTCTTTCCATAGCCGATCACGGCTGCCTGTTTTCCTGAAAAATCCATTTTCTTCTCTCCATTCCTGTATTGTTTATAATGCCATCAAACCAATCAGGCACAAAATGGCTGTAATGATACTAAACGCTGCTACGACCTGTGTTTCGGAAAAACCACTCAATTCAAAATGATGATGGATCGGCGCCATTTTGAAAATTCGCTTTCCATGGGTCAATTTAAAATATCCAACCTGAATTATAACCGAAAGCACTTCTACCAGATAGATCAGTCCGACAATAACAATAAATAACGGCATATGAAGCATCAGGGCAATGGATGCCACAAATCCACCAAGTGCCAGCGAACCGGTATCTCCCATAAACACACGGGCGGGATACGTATTAAAGAGAAGAAATCCCAAGAGACTTCCCACTACCGCTCCGGTAATCGGTGTCATTGCCGGCTCGATCGCTGCCGCCGCGATCGTAAAGAAAGTTCCTACGATCACCGTAACTCCAGACGCAAGACCATCCAGTCCATCGGTAAAATTCACACCATTTACCGTTCCTAAAACTACAATAAATACAAAAATAACAAACAGCCAATCCGGCATCGTAAAAACCTGATCCATAAACGGAATACGGATGGTCGCAGTCATATGTGCCACATTATAATAGTAGTAAACAAATACTGCGGTCACAATAAACTGGCCAAACATTTTCTGTAACGGCTTTAATCCCAGAGAACGCTTCATCACCACTTTGATATAATCATCCAAAAAACCGATGATACCAAATCCAAGCGTCATAAACAAAACCGGGATGATCTCTGAATATTTTCCTATGTAGATCAGAGACGTAAGAAGAATCGACACCAGGATGATCAGCCCTCCCATGGTCGGAGTTCCCGCTTTTTTCAAATGCGACTGCGGTCCATCATCTCGGACAAACTGTCCAAATTTTAACTTACGTAAAAAAGGAATAACGATTGGACATAAAATCACACTTATTCCAAACGCAATCACTACCGGCATCATGATACTCAAATCAAATTTCACTTTTTACACCTCATTTATCGTTTTTATTTGTTTCCTCGTAACTATTCTACCCCATTATGGCTGTAACCGCAAGGTTTTCTTATCACTCTTTTAAGAGATACGGCAAAATATTGGTATACAATGTCGAAATCGCTGGCGCTGCGATCACGCCTCCATAATACAAGCCCTGTGGCTCATCAATACGCACCATGGCGATCACACTCGGATTCTCCACCGGAGAAAAGCCGATGCATGACGCAATGTATTTTCCGTTGCCGCGCGGCAGTTTCTGGCTTGTTCCTGTCTTGCCTCCAATAAAGAAGCCTTCCACACCGGCTTTCTTTCCGCCGCCTTCGCTGACAACTTTTTCCAATGCCTTGCGGATCTCTTCCGATACGGATGCATCCAGTACTGCCTTTCCGGAGGAATACGACATTTTTTTCATTTGGGTTTTGTCGCTGTTTACCGCATACATTCCAAAATGCGGTGTGATCTTCCTGCCGCCGTTAATGATCATGCAGACAGAGGTCAGCATACGGATTGGAGACAGCTGAAAGGACTGGCCAAAAGACATCGTCGCCAGTTCAACCGCTCCGACATTTTCCTGTTTGTGCATAATGGTGGCAGCCTCTCCCGGCACATCAATTCCGGTTTTTTCCAATATACCGAATTTTTTCATGCCATCAAAAAGCCCCTGCACACCGACTCTTGCGCCAACCTCCATAAATACGGGATTGCAGGAATTCATAATTCCCTGTTCAAACGTCTCTGCTCCATGCCCGGTCGTCTTATGACACCGGATGCGGCGGTCTTCCACTATTTTATACCCGGGGCAGGAAAACGTGTCTGTCATCTTTACAACCCCTTTGTCAAGTGCCGTCGCCGCCGTCACCACCTTAAACGTTGATCCCGGCTCATACGTATCACTGACCGCAAGATTTCTCCACATGGCATTCAGGGCTGTCATTTTTTCCTTCTGGCTCATCCCCTCTTTTTCCTCCGTAAGAGTATAAGGATGATTGAGATCAAATTCCGGCGCATTTACCATCGCATAGATTTCTCCGTTTTGTGGATTCATAATGATGATTTCTACCGTTTTTGCCTGTTTCTGTTCTAATAACGTATTGGCTACCTGTGTCGCATACTGCATCACATTGAGATCCAGACTTGTTGTCAGATCCCAGCCGGCAATCGGTTCCTTACGGTCCTCTGCTCCATTCCGGATCTCCACACCTCCGGCAGTTGCCATCGTAAGTATCGAACCATCCAGACCTTTTAATACGGACTCATAAGCCACTTCAATACCAACAATTCCCTGGTTATCTCCACCGGTAAACCCAATCACCTTGGAAGCAAGCGACCCGTATTCATAATATCGTTTATAATCTTCATCCACCGTCACACCTGCCAGTTTATAGGCTCGTATCCGGTCTGAAATTTCTTTCTCAACATTGGATTTTATCTTTTCACGAGAGGAAACTTTTTCCACTTTTTTCCGGATTTCCGCTTCGCTGATACCAAGTTCCTTACTCAACACGGAAATTACTTTTTCCGGTTCTTTTACCTGACTGTGGATGACGGAAATCGTCGATACCGACACATTGCCTGCCAGAACATTTCCATTCCTGTCAAGAATCTTTCCCCGCTCTGCCTTTATCGTTCGCTCTCTTTCATGAAGTTCTTTTGCTTTCACGCCATAATAATCTGCTTTTGTAAGCATAAGATACCCCAGTCTCACGAGAAGGATCGATGCAACAAGAGTACATACAAAAAATACCAAAAACAAACTCTGTCTTTGGTACGTTTTGTGACCGACAAGCATCCTGCCTCCATTCCAAAGCCCCTGCTTTTGAAATAAATATCTTTACTAATGTATTCTTATACAGTAAAAATATTCCGCTTACTGTCCGCTGCCAGCCGGATCCTGTCCGGCCGTATCTTCACCCACCGGTTCCGTACTGTCATCCTGCGGTTTGTCTGTCGCTTTCGGTTCTTCCTCCTTTTCCGGATAAATTTCCAAAAACGGAAGAATCTTTTTCATGATCTTTGAAGCAAATTCTGTCGCATACGTACTATGTGCCTGATCTTCCACATGCGGTTCGTCAATGATCACATAGACAACGGCTTCCGGATTTTCTGCCGGTACACATCCCAGAAAAGATACCAGGTATTTGCGCTCTGACACCGGACGCTTCTGCGCCGTTCCCGTCTTTCCACCGATCGAGTAGCCTTTCACTGCAGCCGGCGCTGCCGTTCCATCTTCTACCGTCGCTTTCATGTATTGGCGGATCAGACTGCTTGTCTTATCCGAAACGGTCTTTTTCACGACAACCGGTTCCATTTTCTTCACAATAGCACCGTTTTCATTTTGAATCTCTTTGACAATGTGCGGCTCATAATAATCCCCGCCATTGACAAGGGAACTAAAACCGGCTGCCATCTGTACCATCGTAACCGTCTGTGTCTGTCCAAAACTGCTTGTCGCAAGTTCCACCGGATTCAATTCCTCTTCCTTATGAATCAGCCCCGCCGTCTCTCCCGGCAGATCGATTCCTGTCTTTTGTCCAAATCCAAAGATTTCATTGTACTTACTGAAATTTGCGCGTCCTAACTTTTGTCCAATCGCCATCAACGCACTGTTACAGGATTCCATCAGACTTTTTTCCAGCGAAATGCTTCCATGGCCGGAACGGTTCGAACACCGGATCCGAACACCGGATACCGTAAGTCCTCCATCGCAGTTAAAATAATCGGAATCTTTCACAACCCCCTCATCGAGTGCTGCTGCCACCGTAAATGGTTTGTATGTCGATCCCGGCTCATATGCAGAGGACACACAGAAATTTGACCACATGGACATGAGTGCCTCACTTGTGGTTTTTTCATCCATCCCGTCAATCTGCTCCTGCGTATACATGGAAGACAGATTTCTCGGATCGTTAAGATCGTATGTATTTTTTGATGCCATGGCAAGAATCTCACCATTATTCGGGTTCATTACAAGTACAGAAATGTTTTCCGCACCCGTTTCTTCATTATATTTTTTGATCTGTTTTTCCACCAGCCGCTGCACATTGGCATCGATGGTAAGAATGACATTATTTCCATTGGTTGCTTTCTTTACCGTGCGCTGGAATTCCATATTTGCATCGAAATATCCATATTCGCGCCCCGTTTTTCCGTTCAGATCGTCGTTATAACTTCCTTCCACGCCATACGTTCCCTGGGCATCGGAAGAAGTAAATCCGACAATGTTACAGGCAATCTGTTTGAGTGGATAATTTCTCGTATACGTTTCTTCAAACCACACGCCCTGTATCTTGTCATTATCTTTCATCGCTTTTTTAAAGCCATTCACCTGTTCTGCCGAAAGTTCTTTCAGTCCATCTACATGCTGATACATGGAATTCGGATTGTCTTCTATGATCTTTTCGATAACGCTTGTATCAAACGCAAAATAAGCGGCAATCTGAGTCAACGTTTCTTTTTTGATCTCTTCTTTTGTCGCTAAGGATCGTGGTTCTATGATCAGGTTAAATTTTCGTATACTTTGTGCAAGCACCGTATCGTTGCGGTCCTTGATCGCTCCCCTGCGGTAATTAAGCACGGCATTCGTATAAGACTGCTGTGCAAGCACTTTCTTTTTATACGTGGTTCCCTTATCCCGGTTGTACCGGCATATATTAAAAAGCAAGCAGCCAAAAACCACAAAACACCCTATCAATACAAGCAGTAAGCCCACTTTCATATTATGGGTAAACCGTTTTGTCCTTCTTCTTCGTACTCTGCGTTGTCTCATACGGGTTTCCATCTATCTTCCCTTCTTCCAGGCACTTTATTTTTTATGCAGACGTACCTGCGTACTCTTCTTGCTCTCATACGTATATATCTGGCTCTGTGATGCCGTCTTCATGCCAAGCTCTTTTGTGGCTTTTTTGTATACCGCAGACAGATCCAGATTCTCCTGCAACGCCTGTGAGGCATTGGAATTCGCCTTCTCCATCTCCATCACTTCGCTCTCCAGAGCAACCACATTTTTACTAAGCATCGTCTTCTTGGACTGCATCTGCACATAAGAAAAACAAATGCCAAATGCAACCGCAAACGTAAGCGCGATCAGCAAAACGGACACTTTGTCCACACGCTGTTTCGGCTGTGGTCTGACTGCCGGTCTGCGCTCCGGACGACGCTCTGTTTCATGCTCCGGTCTGCGTCTCGGTGCAGCATACAATTTTTCTGCTTCCGTGCCATACACATATCTTGTCTTCACTGCCATCATAATCCTCCTGTCATTTCTTATTCTCCCCGCTCAAATATACGTAATTTTGCGCTTTTTGAACGTGAATTTATTGCTAATTCTTCCTCACCCGGAAGAATCGGTTTTCTGGTAATTACTTTTCCTTTTGGTTTTTTCCCACATACACAAACCGGGAAATCCGGCGGGCAGGTGCATGGATTTTCCATTTTTCGGAAAAAGTTTTTCACGATCCGGTCTTCCAGAGAATGAAATGTGATAATGCACAATCTTCCTCCCGGATTGAGCAGTTCCACCATATCCTCCAAAGCGTCCTGCAAAACATCCAGCTCGTGATTGAGTTCAATGCGGATCGCCTGAAACGTCCGCTTTGCCGGGTGGCCTTTTCCATTTTTTGCCTTTGCCGGCATGGAACTTCTTATAATATCGACGAGTTCTCCCGTCGTTTCGATCTCTTTTTCCTGTCGTTTTTTACAGATATTTCTCGCGATACTTTTTGCATACCGCTCTTCCCCATAGTGTTTTATGATCTCGTATAATTTTTCCTCCGGATAAGTGTTTATAAGATCTTTCGCCGTAAAATCCCGGCTCTGATCCATACGCATATCCAGCGGCGCATCTGCCATATACGAAAATCCGCGTTCTTTCGTATCCAATTGATACGAAGATACGCCAAGATCCAAAAGGATCCCATCTACTTTATCTATCTGCAGTTCTTTTACTACCTGCTTTACGTTGACATAATTGCTCCGCACAAGGTGTACACGGTTTCCAAACGGCTGCAAGCGCTCTGTCGAAGTCCGGATCGCCGCTTCGTCCTGGTCGATTCCGATAAACTGTCCCTTTTCCGACAATCTCTCACATACATGGAAGGCATGTCCGGCTCCTCCAAGAGTTCCGTCCACATAGATGCCATCCGGCTTTACCGCCAGTCCCTCGATGCATTCATCAAGTAATACGGAAACATGTTTAAATTCCATCGTTTTGCGCGCCCCCTTCTATGTACTGCCTGATTAGAAGGAAAGTCCCAAATCCGACATATGTTCTGCAATATCGTCTACGTTATCAAAGTCATCATTTTCTGCCCAGCGTTCTTTGCTCCAGATCTCGACTTTGCCCATCACACCGACAAAGACGATATCTTTCTCCAGTCCGGCTTTTTCACGCAAATTAGCCGGGATCAATGTTCTTCCCTGCTTGTCCAATTCACACGAAGCAGCTCCTGCCATAAAATAACGCTGTAACTTACGTGCTTCTTTGCTGCCCGGAAGTTCCTGCAGCTGTTTTACGAAGTTTTCCCAGTCTTCCTGTGGATACACGAACAGACATCCGTCCAGACCAAGTGTCACTACAAAAGAATCCCCCAGTTCTTCACGGAACTTTGCGGGAACAATCACTCTTCCTTTTGTATCGATACTATGATCGTATGTACCCATAAACATAAGACTTCACCAACTTCCCTCTGTGGTCTGCGGTACTCGTTTTTTACCGAGGCGGGTTGTGAGACTTGGGAGAATGAAAGATGAAGCAACTCCACAAGTCTCCCCCCTGCCCTCCACTTTATACCACTTTTCTCCACTTTGCTCCACTTTTACTCAAATTTTACTCCATTTCTGGGATAAAAGCAAGCATTTTTTTGACACATTTTCAAGGCAATGCCTTATTTTTCGGGTTTCGCGCCTATTCCCAATACCATATATAGCGACAAGCGCAAAAAACACCACATCTCGTACAAGATATGGTGTTTTAATTTTTTTTATAATATTTTATGGAAATTTCTTCCTTTTTCCCACTTAGGCCGCTTTTGCCATTTTCTCACACATTGCCAGAAACTTTTTATGTATCGCCCGGCTCTCATCCAGTTCCGGATGGAAAGAAATGGCAATCTGGTTTTGGTACTGCACACCTACGATATTTCCGTCTACTTTTGCAAGGATCTGTACTCCCGGCTCGACGGACTCAATGTATGGTGCGCGGATGAATGTCATCGGGATCTTACCGATCCCCTCAAATTCATGCTCCGTATAAAAACTTCCCAATTGTCTGCCATAGGCGTTTCGTTTCACGGTAACCGGCAGCGTCGCCAAATGTACGGTCGTATCGTCGGCAATTTTTTCTGCCAGCAGGATCAGTCCGGCGCATGTCGCAAGTACCGGCAGCCCCTCTTCGATCCGTTTTTTTACCGTGTCAAACATACCGAGTTCGCGCAAAAGTTTTCCCTGTACCGTGCTTTCGCCACCCGGCAGGATCAACCCGTCCAGTTTTTGATCCAGATCTTTTGCCTGCCGGATCTCAACACAGGACACTCCAAGGTTTTCCATCACTTTACAATGCTCGGCAAACGCTCCCTGAACAGCAAGTACACCTATTTTCATGAGGCTCACTTCCTTTCCATTATTTACCACGTTCTGCCATCAAAAGTTCAATTTCCTGCTCATTGATACCTACCATTGCCTCTCCAAGATCCTCGGAAAGTTTTGCGATCATATCGGCATCGGTATAATTGGTAACTGCTTTTACGATTGCCTGTGCACGTTTTTCCGGATTTCCGGATTTAAAGATACCGGATCCGACAAAGACGCCTTCCGCGCCAAGCTGCATCATAAGTGCTGCGTCTGCCGGTGTAGCCACACCGCCTGCGGCAAAGTTTACAACCGGAATACGGCCATTGTCATGTACATACTGAACCAGATCATAAGGAACCTGCAAAATCTTTGCTTCATCATACAGTTCGTCCTCACGCATCGATGTGATCTTTGCAATTTCCTGATTCATCATACGCATATGACGTACTGCCTGTACCACATCACCGGTTCCCGGCTCACCTTTTGTACGGATCATGGATGCTCCTTCATTGATACGGCGCAATGCCTCGCCAAGATCTTTTGCTCCACATACAAACGGTACTTTGAATTTTGTCTTATCAATATGATATTTATCGTCTGCCGGTGAAAGCACTTCACTTTCATCGATATAGTCAATCTCAATGGCTTCCAGAAGCTGTGCTTCTACAAAATGTCCGATACGGCACTTCGCCATAACCGGGATGGAAACGGCCTCCTGGATTCCTTTGATCATCTTTGGATCACTCATACGAGCCACACCGCCGGCTGCGCGGATATCTGCCGGAATACGCTCCAGCGCCATAACTGCACAAGCTCCTGCATTTTCTGCAATCTTCGCCTGCTCCGGTGTCGTAACGTCCATGATAACGCCGCCTTTTAACATCTGTGCCAATTCTTTATTTAATTTGTATCTTTCATTCATTTTATGTCATCCTCCTAATACTTATCGTGTTTATTAAGAACATGTTCATTTTGAATGATACACTATATCTGGCACTTTGAAAATATCCAGTTTTGTTTATTTTTGGATGCCAGTTAGAGAGGCAGAGAGATTTTCTTTTCATTTCACCCCACACCTTTATTACTTAACATATTTTTGAAACCAATTAGGAACATTATCCGTTATCATATACAACTCATTTTCTTTATAAACAGCAAACCGATTAAACACTGTTGTATTATCATATAAAACAACACTATCACATTTTGATTTAATTTCTTTCAAATTTTTAAAGCTTTCCGTATACCTACGTTCAACATCTACATCAGGAATACCATGCCCACCGTGTGCAACACGATATGCAATTCTTTGTTTCGCTATTTCATCCGTATTAACCCTCTTCATACCTTTTAAAGAATCTAATGTTTGATACAGTGTCGACTTTCCCGCTCCATTAACACCGGCAATCAAAATATATTTCTCCATTCAGAACAAATTCCTTTCAATAACTTCTTTTTGCTTTTTCTGCAGCAAAAAATTCCCAAGCATTTCAAAAAAATCTCTTTCATCTTTGTCCTTTGCCTGCATAATAAGTTGAAGCGTATCCTCTGGCTGCAAAGTTTTCATATCTTGAAACATATTTGAATATTTATTTACATCACACATATTTGTCACCTCTCATAATATAAATTGTACCAAGTCGCTAGCGCGACGGCTAGCCCGGTTACAATAAATTTTACACT
>ERZ808252.945-NODE-945-length-24159-cov-13.155493_pt1 | contig 24159 bp, 13 predicted proteins | sample MGYA00521242_ERZ808252 | MGnify/ENA primary metagenome ERZ808252 (study PRJEB31516, sample SAMN03275581) | gut metagenome | biome: mammalia-associated habitat; material: feces | host: Papio cynocephalus | place: Kenya | collected 2012-08-07 ...
CGACCCATCCCCGGCAAAAGACGGCACTGACAGCAGAAGTGCCGTCAGTGTCGCCGAAAGAATCATTATCCACTTTTTCGTCATAGACTGTGTTTAAACATTATCTCTGCGCACCGTACTGAGTGTATCCGGATTTCATCTTGAACGCGCCGGTCGTCAGGTCGAATGACTCGAAAGGATTAACAAATTCTTTCACATCCGCATTGTTGACGAGTGTCACTCCGCTGACCGTTCCTTTTGTAAATTCACGCCCGTCGCTCGCGTTCAGGAACGCAATCTGAGGATAGTCATGCCAATTGTTCTCCTGACTGGAAATTGCAAAAACACCTTCTTTTGTCATGTCCTTGGCACTCAGCAACCCGACAATCCTCTGCTCTGCCGCAGCGGCCGACTTTGAGGACGGTGCGGTCGTGAACGAAAGATTATTTTTCACGGAAATGCTTTTAGCGTCACAGAACGTGAGATACCCCTTTGTGAACCACACATTCGCATTTCCTGTATCGACATTATAGAATGTGTTGTTTTCAAACACAACATTTCCCAATGATGCGCCGTTTGCGTAAGGGGCGTTGATGAAATAGAACGCCCTTCCGTCCTCGTATGTGCCGGATGTCCCGTCGCTCCACACCACATTGTTTTTCACCGTGACATTTCCGAGCGAAAATCCTGTCACAGTGTGAGTACTGAAGAAAGAAGCACCGTCTTTCATTACAAGAATGTCCGAGTTGACGATTGTTATCCCCTCTATTGTCTGGTCCGTCGCCTTCCTCGTCACAAAATCACGATTTACGTTTATACGGCAGTCATCAAATACGACATAGCCCAGTGTTTTCTTTGAATTATTTGCATCCGAATCAGCATTTATAACATCACGGCTGCCGTCCTTATTAATAATCTCAACATTCTTAAATGCAAGTACATGATGAGAAAGTTCTTCTTCCGAGCCAAGGAAAAAACTTCCACCATGGGCAACATTCACCTTCGCTCTCACGCCCATGACATTTCCGACAACAATAATTGATGAATAATAATTATTCCATCCAATCAGAATACTGCCGCCATTGTCCACGAAATAAACGCCGCCTTTCTTGCCATCATTATTCTGCCCGTAAGTATTGTTCCCCACAAGGCCTATTTCAGAAGTGACAAGCCTGCCGTCACCATACTCCGCCTTGTTGTAGGTCTTGCCGCCGATTTCGAGGTCGTAGCCGGCCTGCCAGAGGTCGTATGGGGTCATCTGATGGTCTTCGAGCTTGCCGAAATCCAAGAGCTTGCCGGCCGTCGTCGTGAAGGACTTGTCGTACTTCGAGGCGAAGAGAACCTTGCCGGATGCGTCGTGTGCAGTCATCGTGAAGCCCTTGGACAGGGTTACGCCCGGAGCGAGCGCAATGTAGCAGTCCGTGTTCGGAGCGGCGACATTGGCCTTGGCAACAGAGGAATGTTCCGGCGCTCCCTGATATGACGCAAGGCTCACAGCACCGGTACTGTAGTTTCCGACCACCATTCCGATGACATTCTCACCATTGTTGCCCTTAAACTCCACGGAAGAAACGCCCGTCGTCGCTGTCTGAAACTTAAGAAGCGTAAGCATGTTCCTAAAAGACAGCTTCCTGTCGCTGCCGCAGTTTGCAAACGCCGCATGAGGAATCCGACCGGCAGCAATTTCAATGAAATCCCACCCGTCTTTTTTGGCATTTGTATAAACATACGATGGCCATCCAAAAGAGCTCAGCGTGTTCTTGTCGCTGAAATAAGCCAGATAAGTCTCTGCATCAGCAGAAACATTCGGTGCCTTAAAAGTTGCCGAACCGTCGGCATTTATGTTCTCAGCCTTGAGCGTAATCCTATCAACGGTCTTCCCGTCATAAACGGCAACGAAATCCCCCGCAGTGAACGACACCTTGGCGGTCCCTGCCGTCTCGTCAATGGCAATCGCAACCTTTGTCCCCGACGGTGACGCGGGGGCTTCGTCGTTCTGAATGTAAGCGGTGAAGGTCACGCCCTCTCCCGGCTGCTCCTTTTCTCCCTCCGAAACCGGAGTTTCAACAATTTCTTTGGCGCAGGCCACGGCCACAACGGCCGCAGCCGACATAATCATATATCTGAATACTCTTTTCATGACAACATAGTTTACCAGGTGAATTTTTCATAGTCATAGGCCTCGTTTTCTGCCCCCCCCGACTGGGCGAAGCCCGCTTCCGTCCTCAGTTCATCGACGAGGAATTCCGGAGCAATGTAGTTTTCTTTTTTCATAATCGTTGATTCATTTATGTGGTTAATGATTTTGATGCTTCTTTCCGCGGGACACCCGTCATTCCTTGAAGACAGGGTCGTCCGCCACGATGACCGTCACCTCCTTGACGCTCTCGGAATGTCCCTGATAGTTGTCGTTCACCCCATGGAACACGGCCTTGTAGGTGCCGGGCTCGCTGTAGGTGTACTCATAGTCATAGATGGGGTTCATCATGTTCTTGATGTGCTTTCCACTGTCCTTAATGACCGAGTTCAGAGGCATGATACGGGAGATTATCCACACGTCAATCTCGTACGGCAGGAAATGGGGATTCGTGCCTTCACAGAATATGGCATAGCGGCTGTTGTCGAAATGGCAGGTGGCCACGGCCGTCGTGTCCCCTCTCCGCAGCGGGTTCTTCCCGAGGTATGGAGGATCCTGCTCATTCATCACGATGTGGTTCAGCTCGATGTCGGACAGATCCGTCACGACTTTCTCGCCGCCGCTGTGGGTCATCTCGATGCTGCCGTTGATGTAGTAGGTGGCCTGGTTACGGGTGAAGTTCATCGTGTTCGGATGCCAGTGGATTGCCAGACAGAAATCATCCTTGTAGTCAGTGATGTCATAGCTGTATTGATACAATTTCTGATGAATCGCATGGATGTCGTCAAACTCCAGCTTCTGCCATCCCTCCATTTCTCCGTCCGCAGTCATGGTGGCCGTCATTTTCTTCACCGTTTCCCTGTCCGCCTTTCCGTTGGCCTCCAGATCCCCTTCGGTACCGAGAAGGCCCGGGAATGTTTTTGAGACATAGAGATCAAGACAACTTCTCTTTCCGGACCAGCCCCAGTTCATCGTATATTCCATGTTCAAGGTGATGTTTGTCACATCCTCCATAGGAACGGATGTCCTGTCGCGGTAGCGGAACTCATGTCCTTTCTCCCCGCTGTAGAAAACCATATAGTCCGCGTCTCCGGAGAACTTGAAGTGAACCGGCTGCCCGGGACGATAGACATTGTCCCCGTCGAGGCTGACGGAGAAATCCACCGGAGTCACAATGTTCTGCTGGGAGCAGGAAGCAAGCGCGGCGCATCCCAGCAGGACAAGAATTGTATTTTGTAGTGTATTCATTTTCATAATCATGGTTTACCAAAGAGGATTTTGCTTCAGTTCAGTGTTTACCGCCAGTTCGAGGGACGGTATCGGCAGGCAGTTGTTCTTTTCTCCGAGACGATCGACAAGCGTGACATAGTTCTTTGCCGTAGATGTTCCCCACTTGGTATCCGTCACGGCCAAGGTTGCGACCTCGTTCATCGAATCGAGATAGATTCCCCAGCGGAGAAGGTCGAACTTGCGAAGACCCTCGAAGCATAGCTCGCGTGCGCGTTCGTTACGGATGAACTGACGGAATTTCTCCAATGTCGAGTATTTCGCGAACGGCTCAGTGGAGACTCCCGCCCTGTCACGGATAGGGAGAATCACGTTATACAGGTCCTCCGAAGGGGCACCGTTATATTCGCACATGGCCTCCGCATACATCAGAAGCACATCGGAGTAGCGAAGGAGCGGGACATTGATTCCGCACCAGATGCACTTGAAGTTCTTGCGTCCCTCGTACTGTACCTCGCGGCGGAACTTGCCGCAATAGCGGCTGCCCGGGTTGTAGGTCGGATCCTCATTTGTCGAGTTCCTGTTCGCAATCTGTGCACCGGAGGTGTAGTAAGGGGTCTTGTCTATCCCTGCCACGAGCTTGCGGGTGTCGTTAGGGTCGCCGCCGTAAGGATAGAGCCAGCCCTCCTCGCCGGTGCCGTTGTAGTGGTACGGCGGAAGCGTCCACTCCTGACGCTTGTCTGTGACATAGGACAAGTTCTTCTCAAGTCTCACACGGTCTTCCTTCATGTAGATGTCCCACAGCTTTATCGTGTTGCAGAACAGCCCGTATGCGAAGTTGGCGTTCATGTCGGAATAGTTCGTACCGGAGTTGGAACTGCGCAGGCCGTTCAGCTCGCCCCAGCGGCTGTTGCCGTAGTAGTCCGGAGACGAGCGGTCGCCGAGGAAGTCAGCCTCCCACATGGACTCGTAGTATTCCTTGTCGTACTTGTCGCCGATCATGTTGATGAACACCTGACTGTAGTCCGGGTTCAGCCGGTGCTTGCCGCTTTCGATGACCATCTTCGCGTAGTCGGCGGCCTTGCCGAAGTATTCGTGCTTCTGAGCCTCGGTCGTGCCGCTGACGGCCTCGCCGGCCATGTAGAGATAAACCCTCGCGAGTATGCCCTCCACCGTGGTCTTGGTGACGTCGGACGGAGCGTATGTCAGGTCGTCGGTAATTGTCTCAAGGCATTTCTCCATCTCGGAAGCCGCGAACTGCATCACCTCAAGCTGAGGAGTGGCCGGGCACTTCACGTCGCTGTAGGAGTCAATGGCCTTCAGACGTAGAGGGACATTGATGTAGTTCTGCGCGAGGATGAAGTAGTAGTATGCGCGCAGGAACCTTGCCTGTGCCTCCATCTTTCCTTCGGGGTCGAAGTCAGTTCCCTCTATGTTCTCGAGGAAAGCGTTGGCGTTGCGCACTCCCTTGTAGAGCCATGTCCATGTCTGATAGACATCGTCCGAATTGGCGTCAATCTCGAAGCACGCGCCCTTCATGGTGGAGTTGGTCGTGGACATGTACTGCACGATGTCGCTGTTGTAGTTCAGGTCCAGAATGAGGTTGCAGCCGTAGAGCTGCCAGCTGTTCAGGACTCCATAGACTCCGTTCAGGGCAAGCTGAGCCTGCGATGACGAGGTGTAGAATGTCTCCTCCGTAATTATGTTCGGCTTTACGTCGAGAAGATTGCAGCCGCCGAGGAGCAGCGCGGCCGAAAATCCGACAAATATGTTCTTTATCCTTTTCATAAACGTTCCTCCTTAGAATGTGAGCGAAATTCCTCCCGTGATTGTCCTCGCGCGCGGGTATGCAGACCAGTCGAAGCCCGGAGTAAGCACCGAATTTCTCGTGGAGACCTCAGGGTCAGGACCGGAATAGTTCGTGAGCGTGAAGAGATTTTCGCCCGTGAGATAGACCCGCAGTGAGGAAATCTTCACTTTCCTGAGCAGCTTGTCCGGAATCGTGTATCCGAGAGTGAGGGTCTTCAGACGAAGGAAAGAGCCGTCCTCCACAACACGGGAAGAGTAATACTCCATGCCCCTCGCGCCGGCGCGCGGGATGTCGCTCTGCGGGTTGCGCTCCAGCGACCAGGCATTGCGCATGGTCCCGAACTGGTTGAGCTGCGAGCCGTCGTAGTACTCGAACATCAGGCGGTTGGCGTTGAGGATGTCGTTGCCGTAGCTCCAGTTGAAGAAGACGCTGAGGTCGAACCCGTAGAAATTGAAGGTGTTGTTCCATCCTCCGGTGTGCAGCGGTTGTCCCACTCCGATGACGGTCCTGTCGGAGTCGTTGATGACGCCGTCGCCGTTCACGTCCTCATACTTCGGGTCACCCGGCCTGACGGAACTTCTGGTCATGCTCTCAAGATAAGGGATGCCCTCCTTCAGGAGAGTTCCGTTTGTGAACTCGTCGTACTTGTAGGTCCCGAGATAGCGGTAGCCGTACATGAGGCCGGTAGGCATCCCGACCTTGGTGACATACGGGGTCTGCGAAGAGTAGCGGTCATTCCAGTAAACCGTGGAGATGAGCGTCGTCTGGTTCATCGAAAGCCCGGTCACGGTGTTGTTGTTCATTCCGAAATTGAAGGTCGATGTCCAGGTGAAGTTCTTAGCGCGTACAGGGACGACATTGATTGAGAGCTCAAGTCCCCTGTTGCGTATCGAGCCCACATTGATCATCGCGTTCTCATATCCGGAAGAAGACGGCATGGTCGCCTGAAGAAGCAGGTCACGGGTGTTCTTCTGGTAGATGTCGGCGGTGACCGAAATCCTGTTGTCAAGGAACGCGAGGTCGAGTCCGAGGTCAAGCTGCTCGGTGGTCTCCCAGCGCAGGTCCTCGTTAGGCATATTGTAGCGGAAATATCCGGAGACAGTCTGCCCGTCGCGGACATAGTCCTGATTGTTGTTGTTTCCCGGAAGGGAAAGGAAGCGCGTGTAATAGTCGTAAGGAGTTGATGTCCTGTTGTTTCCGGTCTCTCCCCATGAGAAACGAATCTTTCCGTTGTTCCACCAGCTCAGACCCTTCATCCAGTCCTCGTTCGTGAAAGTCCACGCGACGCTGGCAGAAGGGAAGAATCCCCAGCGGTTCTTTTTTGGGAACTTTGACGAGCCGTCCGCACGGAACGATGCGGTAACGTAGTACTTGTGCTTGTAGTTATAGTTCACGCGGGCAAGGCCGGAAGCGAGCATCCACTGCCATTTGTAAGGCTCGATTGCCTGATACTCGCCGGTGTTCATTCCCTCAAGCCCGAGCTGCTCCGACTGTATGTGGTGCGCACCGACGCCCTGATGGGTCGTGGTCTCGCCCTGAAACGTGGCTCCGACGAGCGCCTGGAAATGATGGTCAAGGCCGAAGGTCCTGTCAAAGCTGAGCGTGTTCTCGTTCAGCCAAGTCTGAGTCTCGTCCCAGATAATCTGGGCATTAGGGCCGTAGCCGAGCGGGAACGCAGGGTGTCCGGTCATGGTGTTGGAGCCGTTGAACTGCTCGTTGCGGCTCTTGGAGAGGGTATATCCTCCGGAGATACGGAGTTTCAGTCCCTTGATTATCTCATAGTTGAGAGCAGCGCTTCCGTTGAGGTAGTCCCTCACGACCTTGCGGTACTGGTTGCGGACGTTCGCCGCAGGATTGAAACGGAAGGCGTCAGGGTTTGATATTTCCTCATCCACAAGCTCGTTCACGAAGGCGTCGTTGATCGGGCCGAAGCGCAGCGGACGGATGGGACGGAATCCCCACACGGAGTAGAGAAGGTAGGACGACACGGTCGATGCCTGATTCGACGACGCCGGCTGGGTTCCGTTTGTCGTCGCGCGGGAGAAACTCCCTATCACGTCGAGGCTCACCTTTTCCCCGAAGTTCTGCGTGAAGTTCACCTTTCCTGAATATCTCTGGAAATCCGAAGCCACGAGAATACCGTTCTGGTCGAGGGCGCTGAAGCTGACATTGTAGAGATTGTCGGCCTTCGCGCTACCTCCGCTCACCGAGACATTGTAGTTCTGGGAGAACGAGGTCCTATAGACCTGATCCTGCCAATCGACGTACGGCTGCGTTTTGTAGTCCTCCAGCGAGTAGTAGTCGTAGTCGTATGCTCCGGTGGCGTCATAGCCTGTGAAATAGCCGGAGTGCGAACCGGTAGTGCCCTGCGCGTACTCATCGTCGAGACGCACGAACTCATAGCCGCTGAGCAAATCCACCTTGTTGGCAATCTTCCCGCCCGTCCAGGACGCGGAGAAGTTCACCTTAGGTTTGCCCTGCGAGCCGCGCTTTGTGGTTATCACGATGACGCCGTTCGCTCCCCGGGCTCCGTAAATCGCTGCTGCGGAGGCATCCTTGAGCACATCGACGCTCTCGATGTCGGCCGGGCTGATTGACGAGGCGAACGAACTCTCGGTAGGGAATCCGTCTATGACATAGAGCGGGGCGGACGACTGCGTGAGGGAGTTGTTGCCTCGGATCACGATGTTGGCCTCGGCTCCGACCTGCCCGTCGGACGTGGTCACCACCACTCCGGCGACACGGCCGGCAAGCGCCTGGTCGAAGTTCATAGGGGTGGATTTTATGATTTCATCCATGTTCACCTTTCCGACGGAACCGGTGAGGTCGCGCCTCGCCACGGAGCCGTATCCCACGCTCACGACCTCTGCGGCCGCAAGCGTTTCTGCAGAATCATTCATCTTCACGTCGATGACCGAACGGCCGCCGACCTTCTCCTCGACATCGGCGTAACCAAGGCATGAGATGACTATGGTCGCGTCCGAAGGCACGGAGATGGAATATTTTCCGTCCGCACCTGTCGCAGAGCCGTTGGACATATTGCCTTTCTCATAGACAGTCGCGCCCGGCAGGGGTCCAGCGTTGTCGCTGACGGTTCCGCGCACGGTCACCCGCCCTGACTGTCCCCAAAGGGAGACAGTCAGGCAGAGCAGTGCGCAGACCATTATGGATATTTTTGTCAAAGCTTTCATTTTCTTCAGTTTTTACGGACTAACGTGATGCTCCCTTGTCGGCAAAGACCGCCTTCTTCACGAATGTTCCGGTCTCCACGTCCGCGCTCTCGAACGGTTCGTCCATAGACTCGACCGTATTCCCGTTCATCTTGACGCCGAGGTCGCAGCCGGTGCTGAACTTGCCTCCCGTGAAGGAATTGTCCTGATTGCCATACCAGTACTTCTTGTCTTTGGTCGTGAGGAAGCAGGTCTGCGGATACCATGACCAGTTGCCGCCGGTCTGCACCTTGCCTTCAGGGTTGATGTTCTCGCCGCGCACTGCGACAAACGCCCCGAGGCGCTCGCCGTTCGTGCCCTTGTTCACCGGCTTCGACTGATAGAACAGGTTGTTCCGGACAATGATGTCACCGCTTACCGTATTGACGGAAAGAAGAGCACGGGAGAACCAGTCATCCTTGGCGCCGCCGACATTATAGAAGGTGTTGTTTTCCATAGTGACGCTCTCCCAAGGAAGGCCGTCCCCATTCTTACAGTCAATGAAGTAGAAAGGAATCTGCTCCTCGGCCTTGCTCCACACGACATTGTTCCTTGCCGTAAACGTGCCCATCTTGTAGCCTGCTCCGATAAACTGGCTTCCGTTCCAGGTCTGGATTATCGCGCGTCCGCGTCCGTCCTTGTCATTGGCCACGAGTATGTCGCAGTTCACGATTGTGAAGTTACGGAGGGTCTGCACGGTCTTCTGTCTCCACAGGATGTCCTCCTCAAGGTTGATGTAGCAGCCGTCGATGACGAAGCTTCCCAAGCCTTCTATTGCAGTGTTCACAAAATGGAGGGTAGTGTTCTTAATCCCCAGATTGACATTTCTGAATGCGACTACATGTTTTTCAGCAGACTCGTCGCCCAGCCTGAAGAGAGCGCCGCCGCTGAAGACCACAGACGCGCTCCTCTTGGTAGCAGTGTTTCCGCAGACGATGAGGGAGCCCTTGAAAGTGTCGCTTGACGGGAGGGTGGCCGTTACACCGTCAGCGATGAAATAGACGCCGTTGCCGGCAATCGGGCCGTCGCTCTCGATGAGCGTGGCTTCGCCGTAAGCGGACTTGTTGTAGGCGACGCCGTCAATCTTGACGTCCATTCCAGCCTGCCAAGCCTCGTAGAGATTGCTGAATGCAGTGGTTGAAGCCTCGCAGGACGCCAGAGGCCCGTCTCCCGAGGCGTTGCCCGGAACGACATAGAGAGTGTAGGATGTCTCGGCGTTCAGTTTGTCGAACATAATCTGAGTCTCCGCGCCGCCGTCGGTGCCGGAAGCAATCACTTCCGCACGTGAAGGAGCAGGGTCGGAAGACGGAAGCAGCATATATTTCCAGCTGCTGGCATTCTCAAGGATAATGCTGAACTTGAGTGTGGTCGGAGCCGCCTCCAGAAGCCGGATGCCGGCTGCCGGGTCGTCAACGGTGCTCTGTCCGTCAACATAGACGCGCACCTTAGCCACTGCCACATGGCCGGCCTCGGAGACTGCAATCACTGAAACGTCCTTGCGGGAGTCGGCGATGACGGCCTTTGTGTCAGCGGACGCGGCGGCCGGGGCCTGCACCGTGAGGATGGACTCCGTAAGCCATGCGTTCCAGCCTTCGGGACGCATGACCGTAGTGTAGACAACGCCTTTCTGCTCGATGCCGAAAGTCTTCTTTTCACCGCCCTTGAAGGTGACGTCACCGTCCGGGACTCCGTTTATCTTGAACAGGAAGCCTCCGACGACAGGAGCCGTATAGCTCTGTCCGTTCTTGAGCGTGAGGATGAGAGCCTCGTCGGTGTAGGTCACGTCCGCGAAATAGGAGTCTTCGCCGCCGGACTCGGCAACGGCAAGCACGCGGGAGCCGTTCTCGTCGAGGACGTCAGCCCAGGTCTTGCCGCCGTCGTAGCTCACCGTCCAGTAGCCGTCCTTGCTGACGCTGAACTTCGGAGTCACGCCGTCAGATCCGCGTCCGAGGACCTTTTCCCCTTCAGACGTGACATACTGCGGACCTTTACCGTCCTGATAGTCCACCATCCACCAGCCGTCTTTGTCGATTGAAAGAAGAGGGGCCTTGCCCATCCCGACAGATCCCTGCGTGAGCGTAAGCTCTTCGCCGTTCGAGAGAGTTATGGTATAGACTCCGTCCTTTTCAGTCACGCTGTTTATAGTCTTGCCCTCGGCGATTGCCTGAAGAACCTCGACATTGTCATTCAATGCGTCAAGCACATTTTCAATGGCCGTCACACGTCCCTCAAGTTCATTGACGCGCTCCTCAAGCCCGGAATTGTCGGTGCAGGCGAACAGCGACGCTGCCGCGACCGAAGCGATTATCAGTTTAAAAATGTTTTTCATATCGTCATTATATTATTTTTTCTTTTCTAAAGTTTGCTCACGCTTATCCAGTCAACGTCGAACTGTCCCGGAAGTTCCTCGTCGTTTATGGCGCATCCCGGGAAGTTTCCTCCGACGGCAATGTCGAGAAGAATTGCATAGGACTGTTCCATGAAAGTGAAGTTCTGCATATAATAAGGACGCTCATTTTCGTTGAGCTTCAGGTATGCCGGATCGCTCTCCGAATGCGAGATGTTCCTGTAACGATAGACCTCCTGTCCGTTCACGAAGAAAACCACGGCATCCTCCCGGCACTCGACGGAATAGGTGTTGAACTGGCCGCTCACGGAAATGGAGCTTTTCCCGGAGTTCTTCTGATCCTGAGCTATGCTAGTGCAGTTCAGGGTGTATGGGTTATGGGCAGTGTGCATTGTCGTAGTTCCGAAATTGGACTTCTCCATAATGTCAATCTCTCCGAATGTATAACCCCTTGACGGACAGATCCATATCGCATACCAGACGCCATCCGCCATCTGGGTGAACCTTGCGCTGCAGTCAACCCTGAACGGCGGCTCAAACGTCATCTTCTTCCTCGTGTCCACGGCGCCTGTCCTGTATGTGTCACCGGACTTCACGGCAAGCATCGTCAGCAGCCCGTCTTTCTGGAAAGACTGCGCCGGATCGCCCTCCTGATACATGTCCCACTCAGAGGTATATTCGCCATGCTTGTAGCGGCTCCAGTACCTCTCGTCAAGTTCCGCCCCGCTGAAATCCTCGCGGAAAATCAGCTTAGGGTCGTATGTGAAGGTGAACTTGTAAGGGGTGGTGTCGCCGGCATTCGTGAATGCAAGCATCTCAAGCGTATAGCTCCCGGCCTTGCCATCCTCCGGAGCCACGACGACGAGACTGCCGTCCTCAAGCCGTGCACGCCAGCCATCGGGCACATAAGTCCACACGGCATTATCAACTCCGGACATTTCCACTGGGAAGCTGACTTCCTTCCCGGCGAAGGCATATACGCCGTCGTAATAGTAACGCGGCGTCACAGAGGAACCCTTCTTGACGGGAATCGAGAGCTTGGCTCCTCCAACCATGACGATGTCCAGATTTCCCGTCTCCTTGTTGTAGGCTACGCTTGAAAAGAAATTGTACTCACCGCCCATGGACTTTCCGTCCTTCGCGCTGATAGGATCCCCGTTCTCATTCAGGATGCGGGTCCAGTTCTGTCCGCCGTCGGTGGAAATAATCCAGAAGCCATACTTGTCAACCTTGACCATAGGGGTCTTGCCGTCCTGATTCCCCGGAGGTTCCGTCCCCTCGATTTCCGTAAACTCATCACCGCCGTCGGTCGAGATGACCCATTTCCCGCCTTCGACACCGATAATCGGGGCATTGCCTTCTATCTTGTCGCCGAAGGTGATCTTCAGTGTCTCCCCGCTGGACAGCGTGAGCTCATAACCGCCTTCCGTCGCCTTGTAGTCCGTTATAAGGACATTCTTGCGATAGAGGGCATTCGCGGCGATGACATTGTCATTGATTTTCGAGACATAGTCCTCAATGGCAGTCACTCTCCCGTCAAGTCCGTCAAGCCTCTTGTCCAAGTCCGACGTGCTGCAGGAAGCGGCCGTCAGGACGAGCGCAAGAAGCGGAAGAAAAATTTTAAGTTTTCCTGATGTTTTCATTATGCAGTTGTTTTATCTGTTTTCGTATTTGCCGTCAAGCACGTCACGCACCGCCTGCAGGTAGCCGAAGCCGTCGCGCCGGTCAGGAAGAAGGTAGCTGCCCTCGACATACTCGTTCCATGCGTTCAGCATGATGAACTTGGGCTGCGTGGCGGCGTGGTCGTCCGCCCATTCCTTCGCGGTCTGAAGGAAAGAGGCGAATGCCTCAGGAGTGTGATTCCAGCAGGTGATTTTGTCTGCCCCCTCATCGAGGAAGCGAGGCGTGCTGTCCCAGCCGACTGAGACCGTCGGGAACACGGGAAGCCCGTACTCCTTTGCCCAGTCTTCGCGCAGCCTGATTCCGTTCATGCCGTGCCGGATGTAGTCGGTGTCGAACCCGCCCATGTTGTAGAACGCGAAAGACTTGATTTCAAAGACTTCCATCTGCTTCTTGACGTGCGCAGCCTCGGATGCGCTCCGTTTCCAGTTGCCGCCGCACTGCTGTAGATGCAGACCGGGGAATCCGGCCTTCTTCACCTCGTCACGGAAATACGCCATGGCCTTGCCGGCCTCCTCCATCGAGCCGAACCCGTCAGCGAAAAGATTCAGGTCCCAGATGGAAAACACGGGACATCCGTCAATCTTCACATAGTTGGGGCGTGTGAAATATTGGGTTATGACGCGGTTCACGATGACCTTCCACTGAGCCCAGTCGATGCGGGGGTCGAAGGTGAGCGTCTTGGTGTCGGTGTTGGTGTAGGGATTCCAGAGGTTCGTGACCTCGTGGTTCGCGTACATGATGTAGAAATTCATCTTCTCGTTGGAAGGAGCCTTCAGAAAACCGTTGTCGAGAGCTTCCTCAAGGAAAGGGTAGTTATGGAACCAGTACCAGTCATAGACAAAGGTGTTCACCCCGTATTCGAGAGCGGTGTTTATCCATTTCTCCACGACAGCCGGGTCATCGTCCCGGTCGCCCTTCCAAAGAGGCTCGCGAGGCTGGTAGTGTCCCGGGAAACGGGCGTCCGCCCTGTTGATGATTTCCCATTCGCCCTCTCCTGCCGGCCAGATGAGCTCGCGGGCAAGCGAGTCGTCGTGGCACGAAGGCCAGATGTAGGCGCAGACATAGTAGTCCGTGGTCTTTGCCGCCCTTCCGCAGGAGATTAGCGCGAGGGCAGCCGCAAGGATTGCTGTAATTCTGTGTTTCATTATGTCAATTGTATGTTTACTATTATTTCCTCTGTGCTCCATATTCGCTGTAGGCATTCGTAGTGACGAACTTCCCGGTCTCCGCATTCTCGGATTTGAAAGGGTTGGTCCATGATTCTATCACCGTGTAAGAGCTTCCGTCCTTCCACTTTATCAGGCTCGTCAGCCCGGCATTCCAGTCAGCGCCGTCTGTGCCTTTCAGATAACAGTTCTCGGCAATGTTAATCAGGCTCTTGGAAGCCGCCGTCGTTGCCGCCTGCAATTCCGCTACAGTCATTCCGCCGGCATACAGAAGCGTGAAGTGCGGCCTGTCCGCGACATTCTTGGATACAGGGGCGCTGTCATAGAAAATATTCCCGCCCGTATAGAAGCTTCCGACAGACGAGGCGCGGATGAGCGCCTTGTCCCTTTGTGGCGACGAGGAAAGTTTTCCGTTGTTCAGATTATAGAAAGTGTTGTTCCGCAGAACCACGGCGCCGAACTTCGTTGTTCCAGAGTATTGACTCGCGCATAGATGGAACTCCTTCTTGCCCGATGCGCTCCAGAAGACATTGTTCCTGACGGTCAGGTCTCCGCAGTCAGAGCCGCCGACATGGGCGGTTATGAGGAACGGTTCCGTGTTGTTGTCCGACGCCCAGTCAACGAGAACATCGCAGTCGAGGATTTCCACACCCTCCATGTCGCCGGTGTTGGAACTGTATGAATATCTGTTAAGCAGAGGATACTTCAAATCCACGCGGCAGTCCTCAAGTACCATCCTTCCCATCGCCTGATTGCCTGACACCATTTTACCGACGCCGTCAGCCATCTCCACGCTCACATTTCTGAAAGCGAGGTCTGTCCCGATAACCAAAATGTTCTGATTCATCTTCACGGCAGGACGGGTGCCGGGAACATTGCCGATGACGATTACAGGCTTTGTGTAACCGGCATTATTGAAGAACGCGCTCGACCCCTCGTCGATGAAAAAGATGCCATAGTTGCCCTTATTAACCCAGGCGTCATAAATCTGCTGCTCCTTGTTGCCGGTGATGAACATGGCCTTGCCGTTATTGGCCTTGCTATAGGTCCTCGAACCTACCTTGATTTCCCTGCCGGCCTCCCATGCCTCGTAGTAGGATGTCACGGCTGTGGTGGTGAACGAGAGCTTCGCCACCTTGCCGTTATTCTTGCCGCTTACCGGAAGAACATAGAACGTGTAGTTGGTTTCCGGCTCGGTAGAAAGCGTCACCCTGCTGTCGGAACCGGCATTCGCCTCTTTCAGGTCGGCCGCCTCAGGAGCGGTCTCGGACGATTCTTTCAGCATCCAGAACCATTCGGAGTGGTTCTGCACTTCGACGTTCACCTCCGCAGAATATGCCCCGACATTTCCGAGCGTCAGGGTAGCAAACGGGTCATCCACGCTTTGGGTCACATCGAGTTCCGTCGTCACTTTTGCCATGGTGACATAGCCTTGCTCGGAAACGGCAATCACCGACACGTCCGTGCCGGAGTCGGTAATCACAGCGGACTTTGTCGCGGCAGTATGCGGTGCGGTTATGCTTATCTGAGTCTCGGAGAGCTTGACGAACCAGCCGTCCGGAGCGACCACCGTAGTGGCGCTTACCCCCTTGCGGGTTACTGCATAGGTGCGGGTCTGACCGAGCACAAAGGTCTGAACCCCGTCAGCGTCAATCCTGAACAAGAACCCGGCAGAGTTCTGGTCGGATGCAGAAGCTGCAGACTTTGTCATAAGCCCCGAATCCGGAGCAAGACCACCGGTGCAGGAAACGGCGGCGGCAGAAATGATGGCCGCAGCCACTATCGTGTCAAATAATCTTCTCATCGTCATTTTATCTTTGAAATCTTAATCCAGTCTATATCAAATTGGGCATTGAAACACTCGGTGGCCGGCACCTCGTCCTTTTTGTTCGTCCCGCCGACGAAACTGCTGCCGACGGCGATGTCGAATATGGCAAAGTAGCGGTTTTCCATGAACGGATAGTTCTTGAGATAGTTGGCCTTCGGATAAATGGTCTCGCCGGCCGAACTCGTTGTGGATTCCGCGGCGTACTTGTATCCGTCGTCGTCGGTTGTGTGCCTGATGTTCTTATACTGATGAATCTGGACGCCGTCGGCATACCACGTGACAGCCTCGTCAGTCACCTCAACGGAATAGATGTGGTAATCGTTGGGGTTGTCAAGCACAGCGCTTCCGCTCTGGGGCTGGTCCTGCCCGGGCCGGAAGCCTTCATACTTCTTCGACGGGGTGTTGAGAGTGTAGGGATTGTGACAGGTGCAGTGAATCTTTGAAGTGAAGTCCGAGGAGGTATAGTGATTGCCGGCCTCCATAATGTCAATCTCGCCGTTCTGATAGCCGGTGGTCGGTACCGTCCACACCGCGCACCAGAAACCGGTTTCCCGGCGGCTCATCGCGGCGCGGCAGTCAATCCTGAACGGAGGCTCATAGTCAAACAGGTTCTGACCGGTGACCGCGCCTGTCTTGTAGGTCCCGTTCTCATAGACGGCCTTCAGCTGCAGTTTCCCGTCCGCAACCGGTGACTGCGCCTCGTCTCCGGTCTGGAACCAGCTCCAGAGTGTTCCATGATGGTCATTGAACCTCCGCCAATAGCGGTCGTCGATGTCCGAGCCGTCAAATCCGTCGTAAAGAATCAGCGCGGGGTCATATTTAAAGCGGAAGGTATATATGTCGGCCTTCGCCCCCTCCGCATACGCGAACAGCTGTACCGCGTAGTTTCCTCTTTCAGACTCGGTGTCAGGAATGACCACAAGCCTGTCCTTTTCCAGCCTCGCCCTCCAGCCGTCCGGAAGCGAGGTGAACGATGCATCCGTCACGTCCGAAACGACGGCAGGAAATATATTCTCACGGCCTCCATAGACATAAGACACGCCCTCCGTGTAGTATTTCGGTTCGAGGACAATGCTCGTCCCGGCCTTTTCCACAGGAGCTCCGAGGTCATATATAGTGTTCCGCCGGAATGTCGTCCCCTTTGTGGAGTACCGGAAATAGACCCTCCCGTCAGTGCCTATGTACTCCGCGCAGATGCCGGAGGAAACCGTCACGGGAGCGGTCACTATGTAATAGTCGCCCGGGGCGAGAACGGAGCCGTCTCCTGCAGCAAGAACAACCTCCGGCACCGAGCCGTCCCCGGCCGTGACGGCAGGAGACTTGGGGTCGAATGTCACGACGAAGTCCCCGGCAATGCCCTCACCCTCTCCGTTGGCGGAAAGACGAATCTGCCCGATGTCCGCGCCGAAATTCTCCGGCACGGTTATCTTGAAGAGAGCATGCGCGTTACGGAACAGAAAATCGGCGTTCCAGTCGGAGCCCGCCGCAACTGAGACTGCGGCCGAAGGATCGAGCGAGCCCGGAACGGCTGTCTGCCGGGCGGGAATGTTCAAGGTGATTGCGTTCGACGAGACCTCAGCCGAGCCTACTGCAGAGTATGGATAGACGAGAAAGTAATTCCCCCCCCCAGTGATGTCAAAGGCGGTTTCGCCTTCCTGCAAATCGAAGCGGATGCTCATTCCGTTCTCTCTCGCAATGAATTTCTTGGGAGCCGAGCCCTCGTTCTCGAAGACGGCCACCGCGTCTCCTTTGGTCCAGCTGACTGAATTGCCGTCGATGAACGACTTGACAAAAACCTCGCGGGACAAAGACAACGAGTATCCCTGCCCATGTCCGTCCGTATCAAGACCGTCGGTCGCATGTGCGCAGGAAACCGCGAGGAGAGCAAGCGCGAACGGCATAATTTTGTGTTGGAAAAACATTGGCATATTTCCGTTTTGTGTTATCAATTACATTTTTTGACATTCAAAGGTCAAAAATAACAATTTTTACCTAACTTTAGCCAAGGCTTTCAGAGTTTACCACCATTTTCGCACACGGAAATTTGAATTGAAGAAAAACCGATAACCAAACGCGTTTACGATGATTCATTTTCTCTTTGCCTTTAACAAATTTACACATAATTTCACTTAATTGGTACAGATGTCGGGGCTTATCAAATAAGATTTCTGACACAACAGAGGGTCTAAAACATAGGAATATGATTCAGAACACGAACAGACACACGAGCAGGTTTTCGCTGCTTTCATTCGAAACGGTATCGAACGAGAACGAAGACCTCATTTCAACCATAGGCTATCAGGAGGTCGCCCCTCAGCAGGACTATCCCGTGAGGGTGATTCCACAGCGGTACGGATTCAACATGGACAGGGGAAGACGGTTGGCCGAGTACCAGATAGTCTATATAACCGGAGGTACGGGAGTGTTCGAGGACAGCGATGGCAGCAAGGTGATAACGCCCGGCACCCTCATCCTGCTGCGTCCGGGATATTGGCACTCATACCATCCGAACAGAGACATCGGATGGACGGAATATTACATCGGATTCAACGGACCCACTTTCCGCTCCGACGTGGAAAGATTCTTCGGCGGAAGGAAGGGACCGGTCGAGCTCGGTCTCTCGGCGACGCTCGTGGACCTTTTCGAGCAGGCGCTCTTCTACGCGGAACGCCAGTGCAGCCAGACCATGCCCATGCTGCAGGCCATCGTGATTCATATGCTGTCGCTGATAAACTATAACCTCGCGACAAAGAACAGGAACGATGACAGGGTTGTCACGGCGATAAACGCGGTGAAGCAGCACATGGCGAACCACCTTTCGGAACAGATTGACATTCAGGCGCTCGCCGCCGGGATGGGGATGAGCTACACATGGCTGCGGCGGATGTTCAAGAAGAACACTGGAATGGCCCCGGCCCAGTACCTGCAGCAGCTGAGGATTCACTCGTCCATGTATTTTCTCCGCAACACCACGCTCCCGGTCAAGAACGTGGCCCTTGACTGCGGGTTCAGCACCCCGGAATATTTCAGCGCCGCCTTTCAGGAGTCCGTGGGCATGAGTCCGGGAGCCTACCGCGCCGCCCACACCGAAAAGGATCACGCTGCGGACTGAGAGAGGCTGCAGGGGAAAATCATAAGTTTGGGATTTTCTGGATTCGTTACCACAAAAAACCGGAATGAATTACCACAAAAAACCGGAATGAATTGCCACAAAAAACTGGAATGAATTGTTCTTTCCAGAAAAGATTTCTACATTTGCATATTGTTAATGAATATGGTATGGAATACAAAAAGCGAATGGTAGATACTCTTCTGGCGGACAGTCTCGATGCATTTGGAGCCGTCTTGATTGAAGGTCCCAAATGGTGCGGAAAAACAACCACGGCCGATCAGTTCGCCAAAAGCAAGATATGGCTGGAAGACCCGGACAACAGGGAAAAATACGAAGCGACCGCCCAATCAACGCCATCAATGCTGCTCAAAGGAGATACGCCCAGACTCATTGACGAGTGGCAGGACATTCCTGTCCTGTGGGATGCAGTGCGCACAAGCGTTGACCGAAGCGATGATGTCGGTTTATACATTCTCACCGGTTCTGCGGTTGTGGATAAGTCAAAGATAAAGCATTCGGGAACCGGAAGAATCGAAAAGTTGAAGATGTACCCGATGAGTCTTTATGAATCAGGTGAATCAAATGGGAAAATCTCAATACAGGAATTATTTGACAATAACAATCTGGACATTGACGGGATTTCGTCTGACTGCACAGTTCAGGAACTAATCTTTGCCACCTGCCGCGGCGGATGGCCGGGGACATTCAAGGCAAGAACAGACAATGCAAGGCTCAAAACAGCGGCCAGTTATTTCAAAGCAGTATGTGACGAAGACGTTTCAAGAATAGATGGAGTAAGGCGAAACCCTCTCATTGCAAGACTGATACTCAAGTCTTACGCAAGGAACATCTCTACTTTTGCCAAAAAGTCAAGTATGATTGCCGATGTTGCCGGAGTGACCGAGACTCTTGACGAAAAGACATTCAATGATTATGTTGAAGTACTTGAAAGACTGTTCGTGCTGGAAGACATTTATGGATGGTGTCCGTCCATCAGAAGCGCCACTGCCATGAGAAGCGGTCCCAAAAGAGAATTTATTGACCCTTCGGTCGCCATTGCCGCGTTGGGGCTATCTCCGGAAAGTTTTCAGATGGACCTGAAAACTTTTGGATTTTTCTTCGAAAACCTCTGCATACGCGACCTTCGTGCATACACACAGCCCCATGACGCTCATCTGTCGTACTATCACGACAGATATGGTCTGGAGGCCGATGCTGTACTTCATTTGGCAGACGGACGTTATGCACTGATAGAATGCAAGCTCGGCAGCCGTGAAATCGAAGAGGGAGCCAACCATCTCTCAGAACTGAAACGTCTGATAACTGAACATAACCGAACTGAAAAACAATGCCCTTTAAGGGAGCCTGATTTGCTCATAGTCCTCACCGGTGGACAAATGGCATATACCAGAAAGGATGGAGTGAAAGTTATTCCCCTCGCCTGCATGAAAGACTGACGACCGCCGAAGCAAGCCGGGTCTCAGAAGCCGTAGTCCCACATATAGACCCCGTCCATGTAGTCTTGGAACTGGATGCTCTTGACTATGGTGCCCTTCCGAGTGAAGACCTGCGGACGAACAGGACGGAACCACTCGGCATCGATGTAGAGCAGCTGGCCGGTGTAGCAGTCGATGGTCGGAAGGAACTTCCACATGCCGCCGAGACGCGGGCCGACAACCCAGATGCGTTCGCCTGGAGAAATGAAGTGGCAACCGCCTCCCGCGTAAGGGATGGTGCTGAGGCTTCCGGAATAGGACCTGCCCTGATTCTCGCCCCATGACCTCGCCTGATACCAGCCAAGCTGCTGGGCATGGGTACTCTTCTCAGCCACCTCTATCGCCTGTTCAATCGTGAACACGGCATCCGGAGCAAAGGACGATGCAGACTCTGGCTTCACAAGAGCGAGAGCGTCCATAAACGCCACGGCCTCTTCCGCCCACGGGGCTATGCTGCCCCGGTCGGCGTAAGAATCCAGCTTGGAGTCATACTCGGTGTAGGAATATACCTTCTGGCTCTCGATGAAGCGCAGGACCCTATAAATTATCGTCGCCACTTCCTGACGGGTTGCAGGAGCCGTGTCTGCCGGAGCGCCTTCCCCGCTGAAATGCCCGTCCAGAAGACCTATTGTAGCGGCCTTGGCTGAAAAATCATCCACGAAGCGCGCACGCACTTTCTTGTTCACCTTTACCTCGCCGCCGATCATTTCCTCAGCAAGGCGTACCGCTAGGGAGCGGAGCTGGAAGTGGTTAATCGTGCCGGTGTAGTCGTCTCCGAGGGCATTGTCGTCCAGCAGGTTGTCGTTGAGCGCGAAGTTCACGACGCTCTGGAACTCACGGCTCATCTTCGCCTCGGACTTGTACGGAAGGATGAACATTCCGGGCTGCGCGGTTGTCACGAGACGGGCCTCCTCTTCGCGGTCTTCGGTCTGGCGTGCCATCGCCTGGCAGAACTGCGCATAATTGGCCTCTGTTCCGCTGGATTTCCATTCCAGTTTGGTGATGTGCCGCTGGTCATAGCCTTCCGAGTGCCCGCACCAGATGCAGCTGTACCACCAGACATGATGCCCGGCCGCGTTCTCCCCGATGTATGCCTGGTCGTCGGCGAGCGGCTGCTCGTAGTAGTGCGCCAACAGTTCGGGCGCTCCTGTAAGCGGTCCCTTGTCTCCGAAAAGGTGCTTGTCATTATGCTCGCACTCTCCGCAAATCTTGCAGGAATAGTAGTAGCGGTTGCCTACCTTGCAGTCGGCGTATTTGCAGATTTTGTCAGCCGCAACGACCTTGTCCGTGAATACGTGCTCTGTGCAGAACGGCTTTGTCGCCGCCGCGCCCGCCTTCTCGGCCGAATAGACGTCCCCCGTATAGGTCCTTATGGTAAAGAGCAGCTTGTGCATCCAAGTCGGTCTGCTGACGCGGGCCTTAATCGCCGGCGCGGCAGCCTCCGGGATGAACAGCGTGGCGCGCTTCGAGTGGAAGAGCATACTGTAGGCGGCATAATAAATCCCTGTCTTGTCGTCTCTTCCTCCGCTCATCGCCCCGCATATTCCTAACAGGAACTCAACCGCATCCACCTTGTCGCTGAGCCAGACCTCCTTTATGTTGTACGGACCCATAATGGTGTTGTTAACCTCGCTGGCGACATAGCAGTCCTCCGTATCGACAATCATCCTTGTCACGCGCATACAGTCCTGATGGAGATAGGCGGTGCGTCCCGGCGAACCGGCATAAAACTCCGGTTTGTAGAGGTCGGTGATGACTATCAGGTCAACAGGATTGATGTCCGGGTTCGCCGCGTCGGCCTCCGCCGTCGAATAGGCCTTCAGTGAGGCGCGGTAGGAGTTCTTGTTCAGCTCGTAGTCGGACTTCTGCCGCTGCGCATTCGCCCGTTCCGAACCCGCCCCGCCGTCGCCGACCTTCACCGTGAACTCGGTGTTGATGAAATACGGAACGCTGTTGAGCACCTTGACGTCCATGCCGTTGACCGTGGCCTTTATGCGCGTGCCGTCAATATAGTAGTCTTTCCCCGTGAAGACGTAGTCCGTCGTATATTTCCCGTTCGGATTTACCATAAATTTGAGACGCACCTTGTAGCTGAAGCCGTCACGGAAAAACATATCCCCGTCATCGTTAGTGTTGAAGTCGCCTATCCAGTCGAGGTCATACACGGCAATCTCCCCGCTCGGGGCAAGGTCGCCGTATTCGGTCTTGGCCGAGGTGAACTGAAACTCACGGGCGTCAAAGAGCGACTCTCCGGGCTTAGGAATCGGGAGGGTGAAATCAACGGACTTTATCACCGGCTTGTTCTGAGCCGACGCATCCGCAGCCGCCGACAGCATCATTGCCGCCGAAAGTATCAGGAATATTGTTTTTCTGTTCATATATTATATTGTTTATCGGACTATCTGATACACATCATCATCAATACAAAGGAAGCGGTCACAATTTGAGACCAGTGCATCCTTATCTTGATGCTCTATGTTATTTGCCATATTCTGTCCTTATCTTTTGTTTAACCAGCTTGGGATGCCCCAAAAGCCACTTAAGGCACGAATACGAAACCGGCAGGATAGATATATTGATTGTTCTCGTATTTCACCTGAAGCAGCGGACAATCCATGAACTCTGTGTATGTCTCCGTAAGGAAATCATCCTTCAGCTTGGAACTGAGTATCACTTTTTTCAGAGCCTTGCATCCGGTGAAACAGAAGCCCTCGAACTCCGTGACATTGCGAAGGTCAAGTTCCGTCACCCCGCAGTTGCCGAACGCGCTCATGCCTATTTTGGTGACGGTCGCCGGAACATCAATTTTCGCAAGTTTCCGGCACCCCTCAAATGTGCCGGAAGGAATTTCCTTGATGTTCTCGGGAAGCACGACCTCCGTCAGATTGGAACAGCCGCTGAACATATCGTAGCTGATCATATCGACCCGGCGCGGGCAGACTACGCTCTTCAGGCTCGTGCAGTTCCGGAAACTGCCGCTGAACTCTTCCATATAGTCACCTTCAAACGTGACTTTCGCAAGTTTAGTGCAGTCCTGAAAAACGGAACCCTGAAGTTTCTTCACGGAAGCCGGAATGACAATTTCCGTTATGGGGGTGCCTCGGAACACGGCGTTGGAAATCTCTGTCAATGTATTCGGAAGCTTCACAGACTTTATCGTCGTGCCGTTAAAAAGTCCTCCGCGCATGCTCTGCACCGGGAATTCCCGACCATTGTAATATATGTAGTCCGGAATTACCATGTCCTTGCCCGCGACCGCCGTGGCAGCGACCTCGGAGGCAAAGGCCCAGCAGCTCCTGCCGCTCTGGTTATGCAAGACATACTGCACGCCATCTACGTCAACGGTGGCGCCGGCCTGAACCTCATCGACGATGAATCCCGTCTGCCCCGGAACAGAGGTGGTGATGCCTTTTTTGTCCGGCTGCGGATCCCAGACGGTCAGATTTTCGTTTATCGCGTTCTCGTAGCCCCCGTGCGCGGCGAAATATGCCCTCGTCTCCTCAGTGATGACATTGCCTTTCAAATTAAAGAGAGGTGCAATCGAGGAGCGGATGGTTCTCTTGTAGAGTTCCCCGCCAAGCAGAGCGGCAAGTTTGTTTTCAATGCCGGCGATGACCCACTGCGGGTCGCCGCTGTCGTACTCTTCAAGCAGTTCATTATAGTGCTCCACCATCGCGTTCAATTCTCCGGCACGGGCGAAGACCTCGCCTCTGATGTTGTCGTAGCGGTGGTCGGCCGGCGTGAGCGGCTCTATGTAGCCGTCCTCCTCGCACTGAAGAAGCAGGAGATATTCTTCGACGGCGCTCTGGTTGTCAAGGTTATATATATACGGCATCTTATCGACCCAATCGACCTGTTTCGCCGCGGCCGTCGGAGGCAGAACCGGCTTTATGGACTGTACTCCCCATGAAGCATCGATAGGGTAGCCGAGCGGGGCGAAGAGAGCGGTGTGTTCCTTAGGAAGCCTTACGCCCGGAGTCGTCGAATCTCCGTCATCCTTGCCTGCATCGGGGCCAAGCATCGCCTCATACTGCTGCTCCAGCTGCCTGTCACGGGCGGATTTCATGGCTGTGGATTTCGAAGTCTGCTTCTCCGTCCGTTTTTCGGCAGTATTCCCGGCGCTTCTTTCGGACTGCTTCTCCGTTTTCTTCACGGACTGTTTTCC
>ERZ808252.948-NODE-948-length-24117-cov-40.145748_pt1 | contig 24117 bp, 18 predicted proteins | sample MGYA00521242_ERZ808252 | MGnify/ENA primary metagenome ERZ808252 (study PRJEB31516, sample SAMN03275581) | gut metagenome | biome: mammalia-associated habitat; material: feces | host: Papio cynocephalus | place: Kenya | collected 2012-08-07 ...
TGCTGAAGCGCCTCTTCGATGCACGCGGCCCGATCCTCGAAGAGATCGAAATCGAATGGCAGAAGAAGCAGGAAGAGAAAGAAAAGAACCGCGAAAGGCGCTGGCGGCGATAAGGGATGGGCGGAACGGGCGAACAGGGGAGGCTAGAACTCCACCCCTTCCCGGGCGGGAACGCCGCGGTCGAAGGGATGGCGGACGGCTTTGATCTCCGAAAGATAGTCCGCATACTGCGCGAGTTCGCCGGGGTTGCGTCCGGTCAGGACGAGTTCGACGCCGCGTTTCCGCGCCGCGTCGAGCACTTGGCGGCAAAGCGCCGGGTCGGCCATGGGGGTCGTGTAGACGTAGGTGAACTCGTCCAGCACGAGCAGATCGGGGGGCGCGGCGCCGTCCAATTCGTCCAACACGCCCCGCAGAAGCGCATTATGCTCGGCTACGACCGCCTCCCGGGCGGCCGGGTCCAGGCTGTACCAGAATCCGCACGGACGGTCCAGCCGGCGGACGTCCACGCCGAGCCGCTCCAATTCCTCGACTTCGCCCGTGGGGCCGCCCTTCAGGAACTGCACGAAAAGGACGCGCTCGCCGTGTCCCCGGGCGCGTGTGGCGAGGCCGACCGCGGCGGTCGTCTTGCCCTTCCCGTCGCCTGTGTAGAGGTGGATCATTGCGGCAGCGCCTTTGTATCCGCCTCCGTGAGCGGGATCATTCGCCGCAGGTCGTCCAGGGTGAGGCGGTCCTTCAGGCCCGTGCCGCTCAGTTGCCGGCGGAACGATTCGCGCATGAGGACGGAAAGCTTGCGCACCGCCCACGGGATCGGCATGCCCGCCGGACGGATGTTCGAGACGCAGTTGCGGTCCGAATCGACGGAACTGTTGCGCGCCATGTAGGTGAAATAGGCGCTGAGGGAGTCCTTCGCGCCGAGGCCGGGGCGCTCGCCCAGGAGAATGATCGCCATGCGCGCGCCGAGCGCGTCGGCTATCGCGTCCGCTATCTTGACGCGGCCGAAGGGGACGACGACGACGGGATAGAAGGTAAAGGCATCGCCCAGCTCCGCGCGGAGTCCCTTGGCGACGTCGACGGCGTGCTCTTCGGCGGCGACGGCGGAGAGTCCGTCCGAAATGACGATGACGATGTCGCGCGGGCCCCATTCCGCCGCGCGCGCCTTGAGGAAGGCGGCCGATTCGTCCGTCAAAATCCGCCCGCGCTCGGGATGGAGAAGATAGTCCTGCTTGTCCGTGATGAGGGAATGGACGTCCACATAGGGGAATCCGGCTTCGTCGAGCTGTTTGTGGACGCGTTCGAGATGGAAGGGTGCGTGGACGGCGTCCCGCGCCCGGGCATGGGCGAGGCGGAAGTCGAGGAGGTTGACGGTGCGCAGGCTGCCGCCGGCGCGGCCCATGGCAATCCGGGCGGGGGTGAACTTGCGCAGGGCTTCCCACGGGTCAGCGCTCAAGTTCGTGTTCGTAACCGATAAGAGCATGATCGCCTCCTTTGTGCGTGACGAGATGTTGGCGCACGTCCACGAGGTCCATATCCTCCAGCCAGGCCTCGAACTCCGGCGCCGGGCGCTTGCCGAAGACCTGCCGGACGTATTGGATGTCGTGGTAGCTGGTGGTCTGGTAGCCGAGCATGATGTCATCGCCGCCCGGGATCGCCATCTGGTAGGTGAGCCCGGCCGCGGCGAGGCAGGTCATGAGGACGTCCATGTCGTTCTGGTCGGCTTCGGAGTGGTTCGTGTAGCAGATGTCGCAGCCCATCGGCAGGCCGAGCAGTTTGGCGCAGAAGTGGTCCTCCAGTCCGGCGCGGATGATTTCCTTGCCGTCGTAGAGGTACTCGGGGCCGATGAAGCCGACGACCGTGTTGACGAGGAGCGGCTTGAACTTGCGGGCGACGGCGTAGGCGCGCGCTTCGCAGGTTTGCATGTCGACGCCCCAATCGCCGCGGCCGGAAAGCGCGCTTCCCTGCCCCGTCTCGAAGTACATGACGTTCTGCCCCACCGTGCCGCGCTTCAGGGAAAGCGCCGCGTCGTAGGCTTCGGACAGGATGTTCAGGTTCACGCCGAAGACGTTGTTGGCGATTTCCGTGCCGGCAATGGACTGGAACACGAGGTCGACGGGGGTCCCCAGGCGCATGACCTCCAGCGCGTTCGTGACGTGCGACAGGACGCAGCTTTGGGTCGGGATGTGGTAGCGGTGGATGAGCTCGTCGATGAGCTTCAGGAGATCCTGCATCATCGGCACGGAGTCCGTCGCCGGATTGATGCCGATGACCGCGTCCCCGCAGCCGTAGAGGAGCCCTTCCAGCATGGACGCGGCGATTCCCTTCAGGTCGTCCGTGGCGTGGTTCGGCTGCAGGCGGGTCGAGAGGCACCCTTTCAGGCCGATCGTGTCGCGAAACGCCGTGACGACGCGGCACTTCGAGGCGATGAGGATGAGATCCTGGTTCGAGCAGATCTTGGAGACGGCCGCCACCATCTCGGGCGTCAAGCCCGGGGCGAGGGCGGAAAGGACCTTGTCGTCCGTCTCGTACCGGAGCAGCCAGTCCCGGAACTGCCCCACGCTCATGTTCTTCACGGGGGCGAACGCCGCCGCGTCGTGCGAATCGACGATCAGCCGCGTCACCTCGTCCTTCTCGTACGGGATGAGCGGCTCCTCGAGGAAAAGGGAAAGCGGCACGTCGGCGAGCAGCATCTGGGCGGCGACGCGTTCCTCGTCGCTCGCCGCGGCGCATCCCGCCGTCACGTCCCCCGAACGTTTCGGGGAGGCCTTGCCCATCAGCTCCTTGAGGGAGCGGAACGTCCAGTGCCTGCCGGCGATTTCGAGCGTGACGCTTTCCATGGCCTTACCTCACGGCGGGAACGTAGTCGAATGCCGCGGCGCAGAGGTCCTTGAACCAGCCGCAGTGCGCGACGAGCCAGTCCACCGGGCCGAGCGCCTTGCCGTTGACGTAGTCCGGCAGCCACAGGGCGATCTGCGGGAAGAGCATGATGAGGACGATCGCCGCGATCATGAGGAACAGGAACGGCACGATGGACGCGTAGATGTCCTTGATCGTGATGCAGTCCGGGCTCATGGCGCGCATCATGAAGAGGTTGTAGCCGAACGGCGGGGTGATGTAGGCGATCTGGCAGGTGATCGTGTAGAGGACGCCGAACCAGATCGGGCTGAACCCGAGCTCCTTCACGAGCGGAATGAACAGCGGCGCGACGATGATCAGCATGGCGGTGTCGTCCAGGAAGATGCCCATGACGATGAACGTGAGCTGCATCAGGAAGAGGATGCACCAGGGCGAGAGGCCCAGATCGCTTGTGAAGAACTGCTTCAGGACGTCCACCGCGTGCAGCGAGTCGAAGACCGCCGAGAACGACAGCGCCGCCATCATGATCCAGAGGAACATCGCCGAGTTGTCGAGCGTCTCCTTCAGGGTCTTGGTGAAGACCTTCAGCGTCAGGCGTTTCTTGCAGAGCGCGATCAGGAACGCCGCGAGTGCGCCCACCGCCGAACTTTCCTCGAGCGAGGTCAGCCCCGAGAAGAACGAGCCGATGACCGAAAGGACGAGCAGAATCGGCAGAATGCCCGCGCGCAGGACGCGGAATTTCTCCGCCCAGCTGAAGTTGCGCTGCTCCTTGGGGAGGATCGGCCCGAGTTTCGGGTTGATCCGGCAGCGGATGATGACGTAGCCGAAGAAGAGGACCGACAGCAGGATGGCCGGCCCGACGCCCGCCAGCCACAGGTCCTTCACCTGTTCGCGCGCGATCATTCCGTACAGGACCAGCACGACCGAGGGCGGGAACAGGATGCCGAGCGAAGAGCCCGCCTGGATCACGCCGGAAATCATGCGTTTGTCGTAGTTGCGCTTCAGGAGTTCCGGCAAGGCGACGGAGCAGCCGATGGCCATGCCGGCGACCGACAGGCCGTTCATGCACGAAATCATGACCATGACCAGGAGCGTGCCGACGGCGAGACCGCCGCGCAGGCCGCCGAACCAGACGTGGAACATGTAGTACATGTCATTCGCGATGCCCGATTCGGAAAGCATGAAGCCCATGAACACGAACATCGGCAACGTCAGCATCGGGTACCAGTTGAACAGCTTGATCGCCGCGTTGAAGCCGTAGCCCAAAGCGCCGCGGTCGATGAATATGAGCGCGAACACGACGCCGATGAACCCCATCACGCCGAATACACGCTGGCCCGTCAGCATCAGGACCATGAGGAACGTGAACATCAACGCGACGATGATGCCCGGATACGAGAGCAGGTACTCCGTCAGACTCAACGATTCATACATACGACACCTCTAATCAAAAAGAGCATGGAAAGCAGGAACACCAACGCGCCCAGCATGAACCATGTCGGGTTGGACAGCAGCGCGGCAAGCCCGAACCCCCCGGCGAGGAAGAGAATCCCCACCCCGGCGAAGACGAGATACGGCAGCCAGTAGGAATGCGGCTCGTCCGGCTCGGCCGGAACGGGCGCTTCCGCCAGCGGCGCCGGCGCCTTCGGAATGCGCGGATCGAACACCTGGATGAGGTCGCGCCCCTTGGGGTCGGGTCCGAAGCCCGTCGTGCCCGGCGCCCCGTCCTGGGCGAGCAGAATCGCCTCGCCGATCATGACGAGAATGCCCAAGCCCGGAATCAGCGCGAACACGCCGTAGGTGAACGCCCACCAGCCCGACATGTCCAGATCGTGGAAGCGGCGGATAGTCGGCGGAATCGACACGATCGGCGCGCCGACCGCGAGAAATGCGCCGGCGAAGACGAGCAGGAGCCCGAAGCCGCCTTCCGGCGTCACGCGCGGCACGCCCAAGATCAGCAACAGCGCACCGGCCGTGCCGGCCACCGCGCAGCACGCCATCGTCTTCCAGTACCGTGCGCGCGCAAGGCGTCCGCCGTAGAGGCGCTCGTCTTCCGTGTCGGGATTCGGCAATACGACTTCCTTCTTGAACGCGGCGAGAATCGATTTGACGAGCTCGGCCGTCATCTGCAGAAACATGAAAAAGATTCCGATCACCATCGCGATCTTGATCGGCGCCATGTAGGGCGCCCAGACGGTGTGGTTGATCTGCTTGGCGATAACCGCGTAGGCGCAGCTGTCCCAGCCGCCCAAGAGCATGACGACGAGGTAGAAGAGGACGAAGAAGGATGTCACCGCGTCCACGATCGCCTTCGTGCGCGGCTTCCAGTTCGCGTAGAGAAAGTCCATGCGCACGTGCGCGCCGCGTTGCAGGGTCCAGCCCGCCCCCAGCAGATAGTAGGCGCCCACGGCGAACTGCGCCATTTCGAGCGCCCAGATCGTGTTGATGCCCGTGCCGCGCGCGAAAACGGGGAACATCAACACGGCGAGTATCACCAAGAGGAGATACATCGCGGCGATGCCGAGCCCTCTCACGAGGGCCTCGACACCGCGCACGTATTTGACCAGCGCGTGCATAATCAGTACCTGTAGGGTTTGCCGGCTTTGGCCATGACTGCGTTGTATTTGCGGAAGATGTCCACCACCGCTTTCGCGCGCGGCGAAGCCTTGGCGATCTCCTCCCAGAACGGCACGGCCTTCTTTTCGACCTCCGCCCACTCCGCTTCAGGAATGGAGCAGAGTTTCAGCTTGCCGCCGTTCACGCGCAGGTCGGCTTCGCCGCCCCAGTACCAGTACTGGCGGTAGTAGTGCGACGAGTCCATCGAGAGCTTGAAGAGCGTCTTGAGGTCGTCCGGAACTTGGGCCCAGCTTTCGGTGTTCGCGAAGTACGAACCGATCCACGCGCCCGAAAGCGAGTTGGTCAGGAAGTATTTGCAGGCGTCCGCCCAGCCGACCGTGTAGTCTTCGGTGATGCCCGACCACGCGACGCCGTCCAGCGTGCCCGTGCGGAGCGCCATTTCGGCGTCCTCGTACGGCAGCGTCACCGGCACCACGCCGAACTGCTGCAGGAACCGCCCCGCCGTCGGGAAGGTGAAGACGCGCAAGCCTTTCAGGTCCGCCAGGTGCTCGATCGGCTTCTTCGTCGCGAAGTGGCACGGATCCCACGAGCCGGCCGACAGCCACGTCACCTTGCCGCCGGACGCCTCCTTGTACGATTCCGCCCAGATCTTGTCGAGCCCGTACTGCGCGAAGAGAACCGGCACGTCCAGCGAATAGCGCGTCGCGAACGGGAAGTAGCCGCCGAACACGCGCACGTCCGCCGCGGACGACATGGAGTCGTCGTCCGACTGCACGCCGTCGATCGTGCCGGCCTGGAGCGCACTGAAGAGTTCAGACGTCGGCACGAGCTGGTCGGCGTAGTAGAGATCGATGTGCATCCGGTTGCCGGCGACCTTGTTGAACGCGTCGATGGCCGGTTTGCAGACGTGCTGCGCCAGCGCCGTGCCCGCATAGGTCTGGAAGCGCCATTTGATCATCTTCATCGTCTGCGGAATCGTCACACCTTTGTCGAGCGGACTCCTCTTGGAGTCTTTCGGGTCGCAACCCGTGAGAGCCGAACCCGCCGCCATCCCGACGGCGCCCATGCAGGCGCCTTTCAGGAATTCGCGTGTCGTCATGTTCTTCATGTTCGTTCCTCCTTGGTTTGAACTTCAGCGGTTTGAACTTCAGACGTTTCTCAGAAAGTGACCGTCGCGTTCACGCCGCCCCAGCAAATCTCGTCTTTGCCCATGCCCATGTAGTCGAGCTTGCGCAACGTGTGGCTGGGAACCCACGTATAGTTGACTTGCGCGCCCAGCGACAGCCAGTCCGTCACCGCGTACGACGCCGAAAGACCGACCGTCTGGTCCGTAAGCTCCGTGCCGACGGCCTCGTCCGTCACGTTTTTCGTCCACGCGTTGCCGCCGAAGCCCAGCGAGGCGGACGGAGTCAGCGTGAGCGCATCCGTCAGCGCGAAGTCGTGGCTCAGCCCGAAGCTGTAGTAGAGCGTGCTCGGATCCGTCCCCGCCGAATCGGAATAGTTCCAGTAGACGGAGGCGCTCGGCGTCACGAACGGGTTCGCGTACGAAACGGTCGCGTACAGGTCTTGGTCGCTCGAGCCGTTGTTGTTCGGGTAGGTGTACCAGATGTGCCCGACCTCGAAGCCCACGCCGGCGAGTTCAACCCCGTACGAGAGCGTGTAGTCGATCTCCTGCAAACCGGCCGTCCGGCGGCTCGTGTTCGCGGTGCCGCGTTTGTGCGTCAAGTCGAAACTGGACCACACGCTCGCCGCGACCCAACCGTAATCGCCCGCGTCGTATGTCGCCGAGACGGACGGTTGCCAAACGGGATTGTCGTTGCAGATCGTGCCGCGCCAGATGTAGTCGCTCAGCACGTCGACGGATACCGAGACGGACACGGGCGAAGACGCTTCCGACTCGGCACCCTGCGCCGCCGTGGCATCCTCCGCATACGTGGCGGACGCGGCGCTTACCGCCGTAACCACCGCCGCCGTCAATCCTGCGATTCTTTTCATGGTCTCTTGCTACCTTTCTCTTTGCACTTCTTTGATTAGATGTCCACACCATGTGAACACACACTCTAAGCAAAAACCGTGCCAAGAACCGTCCCCGTGCTAACAAAACCCTAATATTTCTCCGGAAGACACGAAATAAAGAACTCTTTTTCAACTGGTTTCTGTCGATTTCCGCGCCTTTTACAAGTTGTGAAAAAGAGCGGAATCTTGATGAATTCCGCTCTTTAGCGCGTTTTACATTTTGTGAAAGGTGCGAATCGGCCAACTAGTCGCGTTTCACGCGCAATTGCACCAGCAAAGCCGCGGCGAAAACAAGCGCGCACCCGGCGAATTGCCCCGCCGTCAGCCGGTCGTGCAGGACGACATAGCCCGAAAGCGCACCAAAGACGGACTCCAGCGACAGCATGACCGCCGCCAGCGCGGGTGGCGTCCGCGCCTGGCCGAAGTTCTGCAACGTATACGCGATGCCGCTGGAAAACACGCCGCAATAAACGAGCGGCAGCCAGGCCTTGAGCAGGCCGCCCGCCGCCAAAAGCGCCCGCTCGCCCGGCAAAAGCAGAAACGGCGCCCCCAAAACCGAACACGTCAAAAGCTGCACGGCGCTCATGACCAGCAAATCGCTCTTTTTGGAGAAGTAGTCCACGACCATCATCTGCACCGCGAAGAAGAAGGCGCAAAGAAGTGTCCACACCTCGCCCTTCCCGAGCGTATCCAGGCTCCGCCCGGAAGCCCCGCCCGCAAGGCAGATGAGATACGTGCCGCCCAACGCCGCGCCGGCGCAGATCCAGACGCGCAGGGACGGCAGGCGCCGCGTCGCGATCGCCGCCAGAAGCGGCACGAAAAGCACGTAGTTCGTCGTCAGAAACGCGCTGATCCCGGGCGTCGTCCAGCTTATGCCGATCTGTTGCGTCGCCATGGCCGCGAAAAGCGGCACCCCGCAGCAGAACCCCGCCCCGATGGCGTATTTCACCCCTCCGCGTCCCTCCGTGGCCGGCCGCGCCCCCCAGATGCGCCGCGCCCCGATGCACGCGAGCAGAAACCCGCCGCCCAGAAGATTGCGGAAGACCGTCATGCTGAACGGCCCCAGCTCCGACGCGCCGTATTTCTGCGCCAGAAACGCCGTCCCCCAGATGAAGGTGGTGAGAAGAAGCAGTAGCGGACCCATCGCGCGCAATCAGCGAAGCGGACTTTGGTCCGGACTCCGGCGCGCCAGCACGAACTTCATCAGCCCGAGCGTGACCAAAAGCAGGACGAGCGCAAGACCCAGCGCGAGCCACATGTTCCCCACGAACGGCGCGACGATGTAGGCGACGAACGACACCCCGGCGACCACGAGCGCGTAGGGCAGCTGCGTGTTGACGTGGTTGATGTGCTTGCAGCGCGCCCCGGCGGACGACATGATCGTCGTATCCGAAATCGGCGAGCAGTGGTCGCCGCAGACCGCCCCCGCCATGCAGGCCGAAACGGCAATGATCGTCAGGGTGGACCCCGGAATCGCCGCCAGCACGATCGGGATCAGGATGCCGAACGTCCCCCAGCTCGTCCCCGTCGAAAAGCCCAGCACGCAGGCGATCACGAAGATGATCGCCGGCAAAAAGTCCTTCAGCGAGGACGCCGGACCGTTGATCAGGTCGGAAATGAAGATTTTCGCGCCCAACGAGTCCGTCATGCCCTTCAGCGTCCAGGCGCAGCACAGGATCATGATGGCCGGCACCATCGCCTTGAAGCCTTCCGGGAACGCCTCCATGCACGCCTTGAAGCTGATGACGCGCCGCGCGACGAAAAAGGCCACCGCGAACACGAGCGCGACGAGCGAACCCAGCGCCAGCCCGACCGACGCGTCGGAATCGGAAAACGCCTTGATGAAGTCGCCCGCGTTCGCGCCGCCGAAGTAGCCGCCCGAATAGACCATCCCCACCGTGCAGGCGACGATGAGGAAGAAGACCGGAACCAGCAAATCCCAGACCCGTCCCCGGTCGTTCTTCCCGAGAAGTTCCGCCGCCTCGTTGAACCCTTCCGTCGCGTCCGAAACGCCGTTCTCGCGCGCCTTCTCCTCATACCGCTTCATGGGGCCGAAATCGAACTTCGCCAGCGCGAAGAAGAACATCGCCGCGATCGACAGAAGCGCATAGTAGTTGTAGGGAATCGCCGCGATGAAAAGCGAGAAGCCCGATTCCGCGCCCGCCCCTTTCGCGAACCCGGCCACCGCCGCCGCCCAGCTCGAAATCGGCGCGATGATGCACACCGGCGCCGCCGTCGAGTCGATCAAGTAGGCGAGCTTTTCGCGCGACACCCGCTTGGCGTCCGTCACCGGACGCATCACGCTGCCGACCGTCAGGCAGTTGAAGTAGTCGTCCACGAAAATCAGAATGCCCAGGATGATCGTGGCCACCTGCGCCCCGACGCGCGACTTGATGTGCGTCGCCGCCCAGCGCCCGAACGCCGCCGATCCGCCCGTGCGGTTCATCATCGCCACAAGCGCCCCCAGCAGAACCAGGAAGAAGATGATGCCGATGTTGTAGGGGTCGGCGACGGACGCGATAAACCCCTGCTGCACGACGTGCACCAGCGTCTTCTCGAACGAAAAGTCCGCATACAAAAGACCGCCCGAGACAATGCCGATGAAAAGGGACGAATACACCTCCTTCGTCGCCAGCGCAAGGAAGATCGCCAGAAGCGGAGGAAACACCGCCCACCACGAACCGAAAAACGCGTTCTTCGTCCGTACCGTCTCGAGCGCCTGCTTCTCGTGCGCCCGGAACGCCTTGTCGTTCTGCACGTTCTCCGCATACGCGTCCACATACGCCTTCGCCGAATCGTAGTCCGTCAGATCGTATTTCTTGACCGCATCGTCTACGCGAACCTGTATAACCGCCGCAGGCGGGGTTTCTTGCGCCGAAACGGACGGCACACAGGCGAACAAAGCCCCGAAAAGGGACCCAAGAAGCATCACACGCATTTTCATCTGTATTTTCATTCGTAGGATTGAACCGCACGGCGACGGGAAATCCGCCGCAAACGCCTATATTATAGCATAATTCCCCCCACACGCGCCAGTGGTCTTTTGCCCTCCCTCCGAAAAGCGCACGCAGTCGTGAAACGCCCGGAAGGCCGTTCCGGCGCAACGGCATCACCGTTCCGGCGCAACGGGGTCACCGTTCCGGCGCAACGCCATCACCGTTCCGGCGCAACGGGGTCGCCGTTCCGGCGCAACGCCATCACCGTTCCGGCGCAACGCCGTCGCCGTTCCGGCGCAACGGGGGGACCGTTCCGGCGCAACGGTCCGCAGGGGACTGCGGACCCTACCGCGGAGGGCGCTCCACGACCCCTCTCCCCCCAAAAAAAGAAATCTCCCGCCGGACGGCGAGAGACCCCTTTTCGCGTCTAGACGCGCACGCCCTTAGGCGCGGACCGCCTTGCGCCGGAGCGCGAGCAGACCCGTGCCGAGGAGCAGCATCAACCCGCTCGTCGGCTCCGGAATGGCCTGCAGCGTGATGGTGCCGACCGTGGCACCATCACCATTAAGCTTGAGGTCAAAGGACTGGTCGGTAGCACCCTCCCCTTGGAGGCTTGCCCAGAAATCATCCCAGCTTGTCCAGTTAATGCCGGTGTCAGCAGCAGCCCAGCTGTCATTTACCCTAATGCCGAACTTAATGTTTTTGCCAGAGCCACCAGTATATTTGTCCGAGTCGATGGTGCCGGTCAGGGTGTTCTCCGTGCCTTTCCTGTCCGCAATCCACTGCCAAGAGTTATTATAATCCACACCGAACTTCGTCCAGTCCTTGACGGACTCGTACGAGGTGGAGGACTCGTCCACCTTCAGCGTCCAGTTGAACGTGCCGGCGGAAGCGACCGTAGCGGCGGCGACCGCGAACGCGGCGATTATCGTTTTCATGTTCATTGTTTCTTGTTTCCTTTTTGTTGTTTTTGGGGATTTACTTGAGTTTCCCGCACGAACACCCCAGGCGTTCCTGCAAGACTTCTTTGTTGAGAAGAGGATAAAAGAGAAAAGCAATCCGCCGCGGTTCCGTCCGAAACCGCGCCGAATATGGGTAGGGACCGCAGTCCCTGCGACCCGGAAACGCCGCGCAAATATAAACGCCGGTAGGGGCCGCAGTCCCTGCGGCCCGGAAACGCCGCGTAGAGGCCCGCTACAGCGTCCCCGGCGAATAGGAGGGGGGGGGTACTTGGACGCAAACGGACGCCCCCGAACGCACTCTGCGCGCGTTCCGCACATTCCACCGCGAGGCGGTGTATTCTCTCGACCGTTTGCCCATTTCACAAATTATTATAGCATAAGCCGGACGGGATTGCAATAGGGCAGGAAATAATATTTTCTTAACATGAAGGGCCCACGCAAATGCCCCTAGTATTATGGAATTTACGCGAACTCTTCACACCTGCGAAATAAAAGTCACTGACCTTTGATAGGAAAGTCACTGACTTTTGACACGAAAGTCACTGACCTTTGATGCGAAAGTCAGTGACCTTTGCGGACCCGGGAAGGCGTCCGCATGCAAAAAACCGGGGACGAAGGTTGCCCCTCGTCCCCGGACCGGATCCCCACGGATCCGCCGCGCTGCGGCTCCGCGCTTATTCCGCGTCTTTCAGCAGAACGTCGAAACGATTCTCCTGCGTCTCCGACTCGGCGATTCCGCCGCGCGTCTTGAAGACGAACGTCAGGACCGTCCCGGAGGCGACATTCGTCAGCGCCTCGGGCCAGTCGAACGACAGGCACAGCTCGTCCGACGAACGCGGCGTGAGCACAAGGCTATTTTCCTCGCCGTTTTCGCTGTAGACGACCTCCACAGTGTCGCCGAGGGCCGCGTCGAACTGGAGGTTCTTGCCGGCGACGCGGATCTCCCGCGCCTTCCGGATCGCTCCGTCGTTCACGCTGCCGACCGACATGATCGAGGATACCGTCACGACGACCCCCGTGCGCACATTGACGAAGTGGACGCTCGTGAGGTCCACGGACCTCTCCAGCCCCTTCAGGGCACAGACGGCCACCACGCCGCTGCAGGTATCGGGATTGAACACGCTGCTGGGCTTGTCGACCTTTCCGCGCGCCGTGGGATAGAACTTGAGCAGGTCGCCCAGCTTGCGCGGGACGCCGTCGCGCGCGACTTTCGAGGCTGTCGTGGTCAGGGTCGCGTCCAGGATGTAGGCGATCGTCTTCGGCGTGATCTTGATGGGGAGCGTTTCCGCCACCTCGTTGAACACGGTCTTTTCCGCGAGCGGTTGCGCCAGCTTCAGACGCAGCCAATAGCCCCCGTTGGGATCGATGGACGGATTGATTGCAACCGTCTCGAACTTGATTTTCTTTTTATCTTCTGAATCATCTATAATCATAAACAACTCCTTCCAAAATGAGTAAGTTAAACAAAAATAATAAATATAAATCCGACACGCCCACTCATGGAGCGAGCCGGCTCCGATACATCATTCTTCTATTCAAACAAGCATAGCAATCGACCTCCTTTCCGGGTTTTGCGGTCGGCCCACCATGAGCCAACATTGTCTGCCATTTTGTTTTTGGCTTGTTTATGGTAATATTATAGCAAAATTCTGCAAATAAGTTAAGGAAAATTTCACTCCCGACGCAAATTTTTTTAATCACCCCCGGTCCGAGCCACCGCGCCCGCCCCAAATCCCGTCAATCCTGCCCTACGGGGATTCCCCAAAACGCCACGGGGATTTGCCCCCCGCACCGCAGGTATTTCGTTTACGGCGTGCGGATAGGTGGGGGGGGGCGTTGCGTGGGGGGAGACAGAAAAACTTGGGATTCGCGTTTTGGTGGGCGATACTGGACTCGGACCAGTGACCCCTACCGTGTGAAGGTAATGCTCTAACCAACTGAGCTAATCGCCCAAAACGGAATGACTGGTATTATATCATATTCTGCCGCCCCAACACAAGGGGTATTTTTGCATAAGCCGAAACAAATGCGAAAATGCGGGGAACCGGGGGCGTTCCGGTGCGGGGCTATAGGGTTTTCAGGAGAACCGCGGCATTGCTGCCGCCAAAGGCAAAGGAACTGGAAAGCGCGGTGCGGATAGTCCGCCGGTCGCCACGCCGCGGCAAATCGAACGGCGCGAGCGCGGCATCCACCGGGTCCGTCACGTGCGGCGGCACGGGCGCGAATCCCCGCAGGGCGAGCCAGCAGAGCGCCGCCTCTATCGCCCCCGCCGCGCCCAGCGTATGCCCCGTGAGCGGTTTCGTCGACGAACAGCAGATCCGCGCCCCGAACACGCGCGCCACCGCGGCACATTCCATCGCGTCGTTGTACGTCGTCCCCGTGCCGTGCAGATTGAGATAGTCCACGTCCGCCGGACCCATCCCCGCCGCGGCAAGCGCCGCGCGCAGGGCGCGTTCCGCGCCGCGTCCCTCGGGATCGGGCGCCGTCAGGTGGTAGGCGTCCGAACTCTCCCCCACGCCGGCGAGCGCTACGCCCGATGTGCCGCGCCGCAGGACGAAAAGCGCCGCGCCCTCCCCGAGGTTGATGCCGTCCCGGTCCGCGGCGAGCGGACGCGTCAGTTCCGGCGAGACGGCTTCCAATGCATTGAAACCGTTCACCACGACGCGCGTAAAGGCGTCCGCCCCGCCCACGACGACCGCGTCGCACAGGCCGTCCTGCAAGAGCCGCCGGGCGGACGCGAAGACCTTGCCGCTCGACGAACAAGCCGTGGAAACCGCCCAAGCCGGACCTTTCGCGCCAATCGCCTGCGCAACGTATTCCGCCGGGAAGGCCATGTCGATCGTGTCGGGGTTCGCCGTGAACTCTTCCATGGTCGAGTTGCTGGTCCCGAGGACCACGCCTAGACGTTCCGGCGGGACCGTCTGGCGCAACGTTTTCAGCGCCGGGGCGAGTTGCGCCAGGGCCGCGTCCAGAAGCGCCGCGACACGGGGCTTCCCTGTCGTGTTGGCGGGTCCCTCCAGCCCCGGCACGCCGCGCGCGAAGCCGAAACGCGTGACGTCGCCCGCCGGGAGCGTCCCCTCGAGCCGCACGAGCCCGGACGTATCGCCCGCCGCGAGCGCCTGCGCCGTCGCGGCACATCCGTTCCCCAATGCCGAGACGAGTCCCAAGTCGGATAAGATGAATGTAGCGTCCATAATGTTCAATTCCATTGAAATACCTGGTCCGGATAGCGCCGGGAGACCTCCCAAAGCGCCGCGGCATACTGCGCGGCCAGTCCGGCGGGCGTATCCGCCGCGAGCCGCCGGACGACGGTCTCGTACGCCCCATCGCCCGTCGCCACGCACGACACGAAATACACCGGATGCTCCAATACGTGCGCAAAACGGAAGGCCCCGGCCGGCAGTTCCGTGGTGCCCGGTCCGAACGGCACGCGCATCCGGCGCCCGAACCCCCGGTCCCCCGCCATGACCAGACATTCGCCGCGGTCCAAGGCGTCCCCGGCGAAGAACACCGTCTCCGGACCGAACGCGGAAATGGGATGGATCCGCACGCGTGGACGCTTGGCGTGGCGCAAGTAGAAGGCATTGAAGACGCTCGTGCGCGTGAATTCCATCCACGCGTGGAAAATCGTCTCATTGCCGGGCAGCGCCGCCAGAACCTCGATCGTGCCCACATGGGAGGAGAGGACGAAAACGCCCCTTTTCGCGGCGACGTCCGCGACGAACCGGTCCGCGTCCGGCGAGGGACGGAGGGAAACGCGAGGCAGGTGCGCGCCTTCCGCCATGACCACGAGCTTGTCCGCGAGCGAACAGGTGAAGTGCAGGACTTTCGCCGGACGCGGCGCGCGCCGGCGTACGGTCGGCGAAAAAAGCCACACGCAAAGCCCCACCGCCCGGGCGCCCACATGCAGGGCGCGCAGTCCCAACAGGCGATAAAGAACCCAGAGGAGTTCCAGTCCCCAAGGCGAAGCGCCGCGCTCCGTTTTCTCTTTTTCCGGGGACTTCATGCCTCGCGCAACCGGGCCAGCGCCGCGTCCAGCAAGGCGAGAGACTTCTCGCCCGGCATGGTCTCGAGCTTTCCGTTGAAATCGAGGATGTCCGCCCCCGTACGCGCGGCGGCGGCGGCGTTTTCCGGGCCCAGCCCGCCCGCCAGAACGACGCGGATGCCCTGGTTTTTGAGCACGGCGACGCGCGACCAGTCCGCCAGACAACCTGTGCCACCCGTCCGGTTCCCCTTTCGCCCGTCCACGAGAAGCGCGTCCGCGCCCGCCAGATTCGGAGGCGTACCCCCGTCGTCCAGAAGCCAGACGCCGTATCCGGACGCCTTGAGCGCGGCGACATCCTCCGCCTTGTAGGACCCATGCAACTGGATGATGTCCAGCCCGACCAAACGCGCCACGGACAGAATCTCCTCGACCGGGTGGTCCGTAAAGACGCCGACCCGCTTCACGGTCCGCGGCAGTTTGGCGGCGATTTCACGCGCATCGGCGGGCGTCAGGAAGCGCGGACTTGCCGGGGCGAAGATAAACCCGAGGAAGGAAACGCCTTTGCGGACCGCTTCCCGGGCGAACGCGGCGCTTTTCACGCCGCAGACCTTAACCTTGCATTCCATCGGAGCTCTCCAGGCAAAACGAAGGGCGCGGCAGACACCGCCGCGCCCCGCGTTTCCACGCACAGGAAGGATTATTTCACCTTCTTGTAGCCGTAGACCGCCTTCGAACCCAGCTCTTCCTCGATGCGGAGGAGCTGGTTGTACTTCGCGATACGGTCCGTACGGCTCATCGAACCCGTCTTGATCTGTCCGGAGTTCGTGGCGACGGCGATGTCGGCGATCGTCGTATCCTCGGTCTCGCCCGAACGGTGGGACGTGACGGACGTATAGCCGGCACGGTGGGCCATCTCGATGGCGTCGAGCGTCTCGGAGAGGCTGCCGATCTGGTTGACCTTGATGAGGATGGAGTTCGCCGCGCCGAGCTGGATGCCCTTGGCGAGGTACTTGACGTTCGTCACGAAGAGGTCGTCGCCGACGAGCTGGCACTTGCCGCCGATTTCCTTCGTGAGCTTCACCCAGCCGTCCCAGTCGCTCTCGGCCATGCCGTCCTCGATCGAGTCGATCGGGTACTTGGCGATGAGGCTCTCAAGATACTTGACCTGCTCGTCGCTCGTGCGGATGGCGCCCTTGTCGCCTTCCTTCCACGTGTAGTCGTACTTGCCGTCCTTGTAGAACTCGCTCGAAGCGCAGTCCATCGCGATCGTGATGTCCTGGCCGGGCTTGTAGCCCGCCTTCTCGATCGCGGCGATGATGCAGTCGAGCGCGTCCTCGATGCCGTTGAGAGCCGGGGCGAAACCGCCCTCGTCGCCCACCGCGGTCGAAAGGCCGCGCGCCTTCAGAACCTTCTTGAGGTTGTGGAAGGTCTCGGCGCCCATGCGGATGGCTTCCTTGAACGTCTTCGCGCCCACGGGGCGGATCATGAATTCCTGGAACGCGATCGGCGCATCCGAGTGCGCACCGCCGTTGATGATGTTCATCATCGGGACGGGGAGCACGTAGGTGTTGCAACCGCCGATGTAGCGGTAGAGCGGCATGCCGAGCTCGTTCGCCGCCGCCTTCGCGACCGCGAGGGAGACGCCGAGGATGGCGTTCGCGCCGAGGTTGGACTTCGTCGGCGTGCCGTCCAGCGCGATCATCATCTCGTCGATGCCGCGCTGGTCGCTCGCGTCCATGCCGATGAGCTTGGGCGCGATGATGTCGTTGACGTTCTCGACCGCCTTCTGCACGCCCTTGCCGAGGTAGCGCTTGGGATCGCCGTCGCGGAGCTCGAGCGCTTCGTTCTCGCCTGTGGACGCACCGCTCGGGACGGCGGCACGACCGAGCGTGCCGCATTCGAGGATGACGTCGACTTCAACAGTCGGGTTGCCGCGGGAGTCGATGATCTCGCGCGCCTTGACTTCTTGGATAATCATGGTAATCAATTTCCTTTCAACAAAAGATTAGGCGTTGAGCGCCGCGGTGACGTCCGACAGAATCTGGCGGAGTTCTTTCGGGACGCGGTGCGCATGGGGAAGACGGACCGCGGAATCCTTCGACGGCTTGGCGTCGTACTCGTCGTAGCTCGCGCCAATCGTCTCGATTTCCTTCTTCCAGCCCTCGACGTCCACCTTGAGGATCTCCTCCAGGTCGGCCTTGACGACGTGGAACTTCGCCGTCTCGTCGTTGTTCTCGAGGTCGATGTCGTCCGCGAACGGCAGGTTGCCGATCGCCGTCTCGTTCGCCTTGACCGTACCCTCGATGCGCTGGCAGATCCACTTCAGGACGCGGCTGTTGTCGCCGAAGCCCGGCCACATGAAGCGGCCGTCGTCGCCCTTGCGGAACCAGTTCACGAAGTAGATCTTCGGGAGCTTGGACGAATCGAAGGAGGTGCGCTCCATCTCGAGCCAGTGTTCGAAGTAGTCCGCGACGTTGTAGCCGAAGAACGGCAACATCGCCATCGGGTCGCGGCGAACCTGACCGATCTGGTCGGAGATGACCGCCGCGGTGACTTCGGAACCGGCCGCGGAGCCCATGAACACGCCGTGGGTCCAGCTCTTGGCCTCGTTCACGAGCGGGATGGTGCTCGGACGGCGACCGCCGAAGAGGATCGCGTCAATCGGCACGCCGGTCGGCTTCTTCTCGTACTTGCCGTTGAAGCCTTCCTTGTCCAGGACGGGGCAGTTCTCGGCCGGCGCGGTGAAGCGGCTGTTCTTGTGCGCCGCGACGTACTTGAGCTCCTTGATCTCGGCCTTGGTCATGCCCGGCTTCGGACCCATGCGGTAGGGGTCGTCCGCGCAGACGTAGCAGGGGTTGCCCTTCCAGTCCACGCCTTCCGCCGGCGCCTTGATGCCCATGTCTTCCCACCAGATGTCACCATCGGGCGTGAGAACGACGTTCGTGAAGATCGTGCCCTTCTTGCAGCTCTTGAGCGCGTTCGGGTTGGAGTCCATCGACGTGCCCGGCGCGACGCCGAAGAAGCCGTTCTCCGGGTTGATCGCGTAGAGGCGGCCGTCTTCGCCCGGCTTGAGCCACGCGATATCGTCGCCGACGGTCTGGAGCTTCCAGCCCGGGAGCTTCGGGAGCATCATCGCGAGGTTGGTCTTGCCGCAGGCGGACGGGAACGCCGCCGTGATGTGGTACTGCTTGTTCTCGGGGCTCGTGAGCGTGAGGATGAGCATGTGCTCGGCCATCCAGCCCTCGTCCTTCGCGAGCTTCGAGGCGATGCGGAGCGCGAAGCACTTCTTGCCGAGGAGCGCGTTCCCGCCGTAGCCCGAACCGAACGACCAGATCTGGCGCTCTTCGGGGAACTGGGTGATGAACTTGTCCTCGATCTTCTTCGCGCAGGGCCACGCGACGTCCTTCTGGCCCTTCTTGAGCGGCGCGCCCACGGAGTGGATGCAGGGGATGAAATCGCCGTCCTTGCCGAGGTGCTTCATGACCGCCTCGCCCGTGCGGGTCATGATGTCCATGTTCACGACGACGTACGGCGAGTCGGTGAGCTCGATGCCGTACTGGGTGATCGGGTTGCCGATCGGGCCCATCGCGAACGGAATCACGTACATCGTGCGACCCTTCATGCAGCCCTTGTAGCTCTTGAGCATGAGCTTCTTCATGGCTTCGGGTTCCATCCAATGGTTCGTCGGACCCGCGTCGATTTCCTTCTTCGAACAGATGAACGTACGGCCTTCGACGCGCGCCACATCGCTCTCGTGCGAACGGGCGAGGTAGCAACCGGGGCGCTTCTTCTGGTTCAGCTTGATGAACTGGCCCTTCTTGACCATCATCTCGCAGATGGCCTCATGCTCGGCCTTCGTGCCCTTCACGACGACAATCTTGTCGGGCGTGCAGACCTTGTTCCATTTATCAACCCAATCGAACACTTTCGCGTTCGCGAACTTAGGCGTCTTAACCATTTTATTCTCCTTAGAAGTTGTCCGCACCGGCGGACGTTCATTGAAAAACTTCGTTAGTTGACACTAATTATACCACATTCTGTGCCACGGGGGAATAGGGAATCTTCATTTTTCCTCGTTTTAACCGAAATTTCACACGCGTTTCCCGCCGCGTCCGCCCGGATCGGGTCCCCGAAACCGCGCGGACGCCGCTTTCTCGTGCTACTTTTTCCCCGAAACCACGAACTGCAGGACATACCGGCCCGCTCCCGGAATATACTCCGCGTGAGGCTTCGCCCCCCAGCTGTCGTCGCCGCCGACACCCATCTGCACCGCGTCGATGTTGACGGTGATGGACTTCTTGTCCGCTTTGAGATCCCACTGGTGGCGCGCCTTCTCGAGCGCCGTCTGGCTGTACGGCCAGGCGTTGAACCCGAACGGTGCGTTCAGCGCCGTGACGGTGATCTCGTGCCCCGCGGCGTTCTTGAACTGCACGCGCCGGCAGTCCGTCCGGTAGCCCTGTTCGCCCGGCTCGCTGTAGTTGTCCGGATTCAGGCGGTCCGCCGGATAGTCGATCGTGCCGCTCTTCCCGACCAGTCCGTCGACGCATCCGATCGTCGCGGAATACGTGCCGAAATCCGCCGCGACGCGCCGGTCGGCGTAGTTTTCGTGCGGGCCGCGGCCTTCCCACGTCACCTGCGTATAGTCCGCCGGGATGGTGAACGTGACGCCCACGCGCGGCAGCGGCGGCATGTTTTCGGGGACGGTTACCGTCAGCGTGACGAGCGTGCGCCCGTCCGGCAGATCGGTCGCTTTCAGATCCGCCGCGACGCCCTCGGGCATGGTCTGGGACTTCGTCGCCTCTTTCCAGACGGCGGAGACATGCCCCATGTTCCAGCCGCGGTCGTTGTCCGTCGGCGCGCGCCACAGATTGATCTTGAACTCCTTCTTGGAAGGCTCGCCTCCGGCCGTATCCGGCAACTCCTGCGCCGCGAAGGCGGGCGCCGGGGTCGGCTCCAGCTTGCCGCCGTAGACCGCCTGCACCTCGTAGGCGCCCGGATGCCAGTTGCGGAGCGCGTCCACGATGCCGTTGCAGTTGAAGTTGTCGTCGTTCGGCTTGTCCCCGAAATCGCCGCCATAGGCGAGCCAGGTTCCGCGCGCGTCCGTCTTGAAGATCGCCTGGTCGGCGTAATCCCAGATGAAGCCGCCCTGGAAAGACGGATACTTCTCCGCGAGTTTCCAGTACGCGGCGAAATCGCCGGACGAGTTGCCCATCGCATGCGAGTATTCGCAGAGGATGTAGGGCTTCTTCGGGTTGTTCGCGACATAGTGTTCGGACGCCCCCGGCGACCAGTACATGGGGCACTTGATGTCGCTGTGGTCGGAATCCATCGCCCCCTCGTACTGGATCGGGCGTGTCGCGTCCAGCTTGCGCATCGCGGCGTATTCGTCCGCCATGGCCGGACCGTCCCCGCTTTCGTTGCCGAGCGACCAGAAGATGATGGACGGATGGTTGCGGAAGGTTTTCACCATATTGACGCCGCGGCTCACGATCGCGTCGTGGTACCGGGGGTTCTTCGGCAGGTACTTCCCGTTCGCCGGCGAGTAGAAGTCGTCCACGCCGTGCGCTTCGACGTTCGCTTCGCAGCAGACGTAGATGCCCGCCCGGTCGCAGAGTTCGTACCAGAGCGGATCGTCCGGATAGTGGCACGTGCGCACGGCGTTCACGCCCAGCTTCTTGAGGATTTCGATATCCTTCTTCATGTCCTCTTCCGTCACGGCATAGCCGCCTTTCGGGCTCATCTCGTGCCGGTTCACGCCCTTGACGAGGATGCGCTTGCCGTTCACGTAGACGACCGCGTCCTTGATCTCTATTGTGCGGAAGCCGAATGCCACGGCGCGCCAGTCGGTCTGCCCGTCCTGCGTGAAGGCGACCGTCTCATAATAGAGGTTGGGCTCGCCCGCGTCCCACAGTTTGGGGTCCGCGTACGTCTTCTCCAGAAGCGTCTTGCCGTTCTCGTCCTTGACGACGAGCGTGCCGGTCTTGTAGTCCGCCGAAAGGGACGCCTCCGCCACGAGGTCCTTCGCGGCGTTCGCCTGTTCCGAGACGAGCCACACGTCGCGGTAGATGCCCGAAAGACGCCAGAAGTCTTGGTCTTCCAGATAGGATCCGTCGCTGTGCTTGAAGACTTCCACTTCCAGCGTATTCTCGCCCGGCACCAGGTAGGCGGTCAAATCGAACTCCGCCGGCAGGCGGCTGTCCTCCGAATAGCCGACCTCCTTGCCGTTCACCCGCACGTACAGGGCGGACGAAACGCCGCCGAAATGGATGACCGTGCGGCGGCCGGCCCAGTCCGCCGGCAGCGTGAATGTGCGGGAGTAGAGCCCGACCGGCGTGCGGTGGTAGTAGCTCGTGAAGGACTTCGGCGGTTTCGCCGTGGGGTCGCCCTTGACGTAGCCGGCGATCGGATAGCGCGTATTCGTGTAGTTCGGCGGATCGTACGGCCCCTGCAGCTGCCAACAGCCCGGAACCGTTATCGGCGACTCCTTCTCCCAGACTGCCACGTCCGCGGCGTGCTTCCACTTGAAATTCCACGTCCCGTTGAGCGAAACCAGCCACTTGGACGCCGTGCGGGGCTTTTCGCCGCGCGCAATCTCCAGCGCCAGTTCGGCGCTGTCGCACGGAACGGCCACCGCGCGCGCCGGCAGACGGTTCCGCTCGAATACGCGCGGATTCCGCCACGGTTGCGGTTCCCCCGCCCAGGCGGAGAGTGCGCACATGCCCAGAACGCCGGCCAAACTTCCTAAATATCGTATCTTCATCTAGACGGACCTTTCATATTATCGGAATTCCCATTATACAAAATATACCGGACGAACGCAAGAAGAACCGAAACGCCGCGCCCCTCACGCCAAAATCGTCAGCGCGAGCGCCGGAACCGGCCGTGCGCCTTCCGCCACCGCCGCCTTCAGTTCCGCGATATCCAGGACGAGTGCCCCTTCCGCGACCGGAACCTCCGCCCGGACGGTTCGCCCGGACGCGAGATCCCGAACCGACACGCCGACCCGGCCCTTCCGGCCGCCGGCCGGGACAAGCACGCGGCGCGGCTCGCCGAAAACGGCCAGCGGGACCCCTGCGGCCGGCGTTTCGCGCAGCGCGATTTCCACGGGCGGCGTGGCGAACACCGCCGGCGCCTGGGCGGACTTCAACCGCGGCAGCGTGCCGACCGCCAGCATGCCGGCCGGATGCCGCCCCGCCACGACGAACGGACGCCCCTCGCCCAGCGGTTTGACTTCCGGCAACGCCAGACCGCGCGCCACGACCGCCGGCGCACGCTGGGTGGCGGTCCGGTTCCACGCATCCTGCAGCCAGACCTCCTCGTTTGCGAAATGATAACTCTCGGCCAGCGTCTCGTCCGAACAGACGGTCGCGAACCCCTTTTCGCCGCCGAACGGCGGCGCGATACGGTGCCAATTCACGGCCGCGCGGCATTCCGCGAACGCCGCGGCGTCCTGCTTGTCGTCCATCGGGCGCATGATGCCCAGCGCGTGCCCCAGCACCGCGCCGATTACGGGGACGTCCTCCACGTTCAGAAGCGTCCGCACCCCCTGCTTGTCGACCAGCCGCGAATAGGCCACGGCGCGGTCGAGCGTGGTGACGTAATCGAACGGCGGGAGGATGTCGTAGGTGCGGATCACGTCCGAAAAGCGGAAGCGCGCCACGAGCCCCGGGTCGTCGATATTGATCTCGACGCGGCCGGACCCCACGAAAACGCGTTGTCCGGCGCGTTCTTCCAGCCATTGGGAGTTGAACGGACCCATCGCGAACGGACAATGCTCGACCGTCAGCTCGGGGCAAATCTCGCGGACAATCCGCGAAACCATCTCCCGGAACGTGTTGTCGTTCCGCGCGCCCCAGTCGACTTTCCAGTAGCGCACGCCCGCCCGGGCCGAAAGTTCGACCTTGCGCCGGTAGAAATCCTCCACGCCGTCCGCCAGCGCCCCATGGCGATCCCCCTGGCGCTGCGCGGCGATCCAAAGGCCGGCTCCCTGCCAGCCCTTGTCCACCAGGCGGGCGTTGATCGTCGTCAGCCGCTCCAGCGCCGTCGCGCCGCACCCGGCGAAGCGCTCCGGCCAAGGCTCCAGAAACCCGAACCGGTCCAGATTCCGCCCCGGATGCGTATCGTAGGGGACGTCCCAGCCATCGTCCAGCATGAAGAACATGCCCTGCCGGAATCCCGGGCACATTCGGTCCGCCCAGCCGTCCTTGCCGAACAGGAAACGCTCGTTCATGTTGTTCCGGGCGAGAAACGCCCCTTGGTCGCCCGCCAGAGCGGACCTCTCGATGTGCGGATCCTTGGCCACGAGCGCGTTCTGCGTCATCCACGTGCACCAATAGTCGGGAATCGGCTTGCGCGCCGCGGCGGACGCCGTGCGCCCGAACGCCGTCCAGCAGGCCGCGGCGGATGAAAGCGCCAAAAATTCGCGGCGAGTGAGCGCCCCGATACCCAAAGATACCTCGTTTTTCTTCATTTTATCGTCCTTTTCTGTCGCTTTTTCATGGAACCGGAATGCGCAATCTCCATTTTGCGCCCCTCCGGAGCGTGCTCCCGCCCCGTGCGCACCCGCAAATCCGCCTCCGTCCAGTCTATTCTCTATTATACCATACGCCGCGAAGGAAATAAACCTCAAATTCTCCGCGTGGGGGCGGCGTGTGCGAAGCGAGTGGCGGAATGTTAGGGGAGCCTTTGTCGCCCTTCGGAGTTTATTGATCGTGTCAGAGAAGGGGAACGGCCACCCCGTTGCGCCGGAACGGCGATGGCGTTGCGCCGGAACCGCGATGCCGTTGCGCCG
>ERZ808252.949-NODE-949-length-24083-cov-6.295447_pt1 | contig 24083 bp, 17 predicted proteins | sample MGYA00521242_ERZ808252 | MGnify/ENA primary metagenome ERZ808252 (study PRJEB31516, sample SAMN03275581) | gut metagenome | biome: mammalia-associated habitat; material: feces | host: Papio cynocephalus | place: Kenya | collected 2012-08-07 ...
TATTCAGAAGAAGACGGATGCTGGTTGCTGAATGGTGTGAAGCGTTTCATAACAAATGGTGATTCAGACATTCATCTGGTGCTGGCTCGCAGCGAAGAGGGTACCAAGGACGGGCGCGGATTGTCAATGTTCATTTATGACAAACGTCAGGGTGGTGTCAATGTACGCCATATCGAGCATAAACTGGGTATTCACGGCAGTCCTACTTGCGAACTTACCTATAAGAATGCCAAGGCCGAATTGTGCGGAAGCACACGTATGGGCTTGATCAAGTATGTGATGGCATTGATGAATGGAGCCCGTCTTGGCATTGCCGCCCAAAGTGTAGGTGTTGAACAGGAAGCATATAATGTTGCCCTTGCCTATGCAAAGGAGCGTGCCCAGTTCGGACAGAAAATCGTTAATTTTCCCGCTGTTTACGAGATATTGGCTACGATGAAAGCCAAACTTGATGCCGGACGTTCGTTGCTTTATCAGACAGCACGCTATGTCGACATTTATAAAGCTCTTGAGGATATACAGCGTGAGCGTAAGCTGACACCCGAAGAGCGTCAGGAGTTGAAGAAATACATTCGTTATTCCGATGCTTTCACTCCGCTTGCGAAAGGCATGAATTCAGAATATGCCAACCAGAATGCCTATGATGCAATTTCCGTTCATGGCGGTTCGGGCTTCATTATGGAGTATAAGTGCCAGCGCTTGTATCGTGATGCGCGCATATTCTCCATTTATGAAGGCACAACGCAACTCCAGGTCGTTGCTGCCATCCGTTTTGTCACCAACGGAACTTATCTTGCCATTATCAAAGAAATGCTTCAAAACAGTGTGGCCGACGATTTGAAAGCTTATAAAACCCGCGTTGAAGCTCTTGTTTCACAGTATGAATCTGTCTTGGATGCATTGAAAGCCGATACCGAGCAAGAAAAGCACGACTTCATTGCCCGCCACTTATATGAAATGACAGCCGACATCGTCATGTCGTTGTTAATATTGGATGATGCTACGCGTTCGCCTGAACTTTTTGGCAAAAGTGCGCGTAATTATGTGCGCTATGCCGAGGCCGATTTTGCAAAACATGCTTTGTTTGTGGCAAATGCCAAGGCTGAAGATCTGTCAGACTACCGTCAGGTATAATTTTACAGCTTAGGCATAACGTCATAGTTTCCTGTCAAAGGTCCGCTAATCGTTACTGATTGGCGGACCTTTGCTTTAAAATGTTAGCATTATGTCATTTCAAGACATTGAAAAGTGCTATATTTGCACGCGATAAAAGATAAGCGTAAATGATAACATTTATTATTTCTCTGGTAGCTTTGGTCTTTGGCTACCTTTTGTACGGGCGTTTTGTCGAACGTGTTTTTGGTCCTGACGATCGCATTACACCGGCTGTAAGCAAGGCTGACGGTGTTGATTATATCGTGATGCCCGGTTGGAAAATTTTCATGATCCAATTTTTAAACATTGCCGGAACAGGTCCTATCTTCGGTGCCATCATGGGAGCCAAGTTCGGTCCTGCAGCTTACATTTGGATTGTGTTTGGCTGCATATTTGCAGGTGCTGTTCACGACTATTTGAGCGGTATGCTTTCATTGCGTAACGGAGGTGCAGGCTTGCCTGAGTTAGTAGGCCGTTATCTGGGAAATACCACTAAGCGAGTGATGCTTGTGTTCAGTGTTTTGCTTCTGGTAATGGTGGGTGCCGTGTTTGTATACAGTCCTGCCGAAATCCTTCATAGCATGTGGGGTAGCAAGACTATGTGGATTATTGTCATATTCGCTTATTATCTTGTTGCCACGCTGTTGCCGATTGATAAGATAATCGGTAAGGTTTATCCTCTTTTTGCTTTTTCCCTGTTGTTTATGGCAGCAGCGTTGTTGGTATGTCTGTTTGTTAAGATGCCCGATTTGCCCGAAATTTGGGAAGGTATCGGCAACTTGGGCGCAGCAACCCACCCGTCTGATTTTACAGAACCTTTGTTCCCCTGTCTGTTCATTACCATCGCATGTGGTGCCATTAGTGGTTTCCATGCAACGCAAAGCCCATTGATGGCCAGGTGTATGAAAAAGGAAAGAATGGGTCGTCCCATCTTTTATGGAGCGATGATTACAGAGGGTATTGTTGCTTTGATATGGGCCACTGTTTCCATGTTCTTCTTCTACGGAAGTCCTGCACCGGGCTATGAGCTGATAGCGGCAGCTAAGGATACCGGATTTTTTACATCGGCGCCGGCTGTCGTTAATATAGTCTGCAATGACTGGTTAGGTGTGTTAGGTGCCACTTTGGCACTGTTGGGCGTGGTGGCAGCTCCTATAACGAGTGGTGATACGGCTTTCCGTTCAGCGCGTCTTATCATCGCCGACTTCCTTCATTTGGAACAGCAATCCATGCGTCGCCGCCTGTATATTTGCATTCCGCTTTTTGCCGTGTCTATAGCTTTGTTGCTTTGGCAGATAGGGAACCCCGACGGATTCAATGTCATTTGGCAATATTTCGGTTGGGCCAATCAGACATTGTCAGTATTTACGCTATGGACGTTGACAGTCTATTTGGCACAACAGAAAAAGCCCTTTGTCATCACCTTGGTGCCGGCCTTGTTCATGACGGTTATCTGCTCCACATTCCTGTTCATATCCAAACAGGCATTCAACTTGGGCGAAATGTTTTCCTATGTGATGGGCATTGCCGTGCTTGTTGTGGCCTTGATATGGTTCTTTGTGTGGTATAAGAAGCATGCGTGAAGCATCGCTTCCCTTTCTTGAAAATATTTGCCCGTTGAGCGAAAGTCTTGGCGGGCTTTTCTGTAAAGTTCGTAGGGAGGCTTTATGTTTTTATGGGCGACAAGTTGAATTTCACAGGCTTTCTTTTCGGCCATTTATGCCGGGGCGAAAAATAATCAGGAAATCCATGCAAGGATTTTCGGATTCACAGTTTACCTAATAGAGAACAGAAATAAGTACAATAACAGTTTAATCAAATCATGGATTGTAAAATGAAGATTTCATTGAAAAGCAGTTTTATTGCCTTGGCCGTGTCCATGGCAGTGTTTGGTTTCGTTTCGTGCGACAATGACAATGAAACGCCCATCGTTCCGGCGCGTTCGGCCAATGATGCCCATGGAACCTATACCGGTGTTGTCTATGCCGGAAAGATCTTTCAGGATACAGTAAAAGTAACAGTTGACAGTGTGAGCAAAACGGTGCAGATGCCCCGATTCCCAGTGAAAGCCATCGTCGAGGCCCTTGTAGATTCGTCTTTGCAGGCCGAAGCTCTCAAATCGGCCACAGAATGTTCCATCAGGATGGCTTATACCGGTACGGTGAGCAGTGACATCGCGAGTTTGAAGCTTGGTGCGCAAGTTGCCGATTTTGACATGACTGTCAATAACGAGAAGAAGAGCGTAAAGGTGTTTTTCGGCGCCAAAGGCGAGTGCTTGTATAATAATACATTTAGAATCTTGAATGTAGCATTGACTGCCGATAGCATCCAAGTCAACGGTGAAACCGAAAAGTCGGTGAAGCCTATCCAATATACCTTCTTGCAAACTAAAAAGAAATAGTATAGGTCTGGCAGTCATCGTTTCCAAACGGTGACTGCCGGATATCTATTGTCTGCTTTTTCCAAAGTTGTTCACCGGGCGTGGAAAGCGAAGAATTAGACTTACGCAATCAAGTGGTAGCGGGTGACGAGAGAGCTATGAAAGTTATGTATGACAGATACATCGGCGCTCTTACGTCCGTCTGCTTCCGCTATGTGGGCAATAACGATGACGTGTGCGACATTTTGCAAGAGAGCTTTGTACAGATATTTACGTCCATTTCGAGTTTTCAATATAAAGGCAAAGGATCGCTCAGGGCTTGGATGACGCGCATAGTTGTGAACAAGTCCATTGATTTCCTAAAGCAAACAGCCCGCTTTGGGCACGTAGAAATAGCCGAAACGCTTCCCGATATTCCCGATGAGGATGCCCCGGACATTGACGAAATACCTATTTCGGTCCTTCACCAGATGATTTGCGAATTGCCTGTGGGCTATCGTACAATATTCAATCTTTATGTGTTCGAACACTTGACACATGCCGAGATTGCCCGTCGGTTGAACATCGGAGTAAGTTCGTCTGCATCGCAATTCCATCGTGCCAAGCAGGTGCTTGCACAGCGTATCAAGACATACCGTAACAATAAACAAACAGCAGGTGCATTATGAATAAAGACTGGATCGACAAATTGAGCAAGCGCATGGACAGCCATCAAATGGCACCGCCTGAAAGCCTGTGGAGCCGATTGGAACAGAATATAGCCGATCGTCAAAAAGCGATTGACAAGCGTCGTCATCGTTTCTATTACCTGAAATCAGTATGTGCGGCGGCTGCAGTTATAGCGGTTGTTTCCATAGCCGTATATCGCCTGGCATCTTCAGTACAAGACCAAGTTTCTGCTGCTATTGATACGTTGCCTTATAAACAACCGCCTGTCGCCCGCCCCCTGATGGCCGGGAATACGAAACCAGTGCCATCTGTGCCAACAGTTCCAACCTTGCGAAAACCAGCGGCCTCCGTTGAAATTGTCGATACGCTACTTCCCGGAGCGGTGTCGAAAGCCGTTCCGGCAATGCAGCCGAAGGCAAAGGCCCAAGCCGGTAAAAGGCAACCAAAACAGGTATCCCGCAAAGTCGGACAGCTGATGGAAAAGAATACAATTCATGATGAAGGAAAAAACATTGCTCCCATTGTAAAGAAGGGACACAGACTTGTGGGAAGCCTGTATGCATCTTCTTTGGGAACAAGTGCGCAAGCATGCGCGCCAACAGTAGGATACAAGTATCCTTATTATACGGGTATGGTAATGGGAAGCAGGAAAAATGTGAAAATGCACCATCAGATGCCTATTCGTGTAGGCCTGTCGCTTTCGTATGCCTTGAATCGGAATTGGGCAATAGAAACAGGAGTTTCTTATTCCTGCTTGCGCTCAGACTATAACGAAAGAGACTACTTTTATGATCAGACATTGCATTATGTGGGTGTTCCTCTCCGTATAGTGTACAATGTGTGGAGCTACCGTCGTTTTTCCTTGTATGCGGCCGGTGGCGGAATGCTCGAAAAATGTGTTGCCGGAAAGGCCAAAGAGGGATATGCCGATGGCAAAAGTCCGGAACTACGATATTCGTTGGAAGAGAAACGCTGGCAATGGTCGGTCAATGCATCGGTCGGTCTTCAGTATAAATTGGCAAGCTTTGCAGGTATCTATGTAGAACCTGGAGTTAGTCATTATTTTGATAATGCAAGTTCCTTGTCCAATATATATAAGGATTCGCCCACGCGTTTCAGTCTGCAAATCGGTTTGCGTTTCATGCCTTAACACTTGCTCTTCATGACAAGGCATTAGCCAATTATGGGGTTGTATGCAGGAAAAGAGCGTCGAATTGCTCCATAACGGAAAATAGTCCTCCGAAGGAGTGAGTTCCTAAGATTTAATTTGTACTTTTGCATGTTCTATTTTTTTAAACACTAAATTAAAGGTATAATGAAACGAACCAAAATGAATTTTTGGCTGAATAGGTCAGCCATTATTGTTACAGCATTAGGATTGCTCGTGACAATGAATGCATGTAGCGACGATGATAAAGGGTCGGGCGGAGAAGGTCCACAGCCTGGGCATACCCCACTATCGTCGGTACAGGTAGCACCACGTAATCCATATCTTGCTTCGGAGCATTACAGCATCACTCACTTCAATTCTGCACAGACTGATGCTTTTCCTTATGCCGTAAAAGACGGAGTCTTCACAGTAAACCCAGAAGAATGCCAATCTACATGGAGTGGCCCTGTCAACCTAATGACTCTATCATCCACATCTCCAGACTATATGTGGGGAATGAGCAGTGATCGTGTTTCGTATCTTCGGGTGAAGGATGGCAAGTTTGAACGCATTGCAGAGGCTTCACTTCCCGGTGTACAAATGAAGACCAAAGAACAGCTATTGCAGCTGGCTGCAGATTACTCTTCGCTGAGTGAACTGAAGAATGTTGTTACCGGCATATTAGGACAAATGCCTCAGATGTCGATGGCAAACGGCAACTATGTGTTGTGCGACAAGGATAACTATGTGTATACCAACGCTGGAAGAAAAATGGCTCGCTATCGCTTGAAGAATGCCTCAAAGCCAGAGGAAGGCATCATACTGGATAGTCAGATAGACCTTTCTTCCAACATATTAAACTCGTATACATTAGTAGGTGCAACCATGTCGTTTGACGGTCATTTGGTGGTGGCTTCTCAGCGCAACTTGCTCGTACTGGATCGTGGACTCACCACCATAGAAGACAATTATGCTTTGCCCGAGGGACAAATTCTCACCAACTCCATTACTATGGATGAAAACTCGGTCTACGTGGCAAGCAATAGTGACGTGGCTGGAGGAAAGGGCATCATACAGCGTATCATTTGTAAGAACGGAAAATTCTCTACTGACCCTGCTGATGGTGCATGGCAGGCTACGTATGATGGCGGTCCACTCGCTCCATGTATCAAACTTGGCTTTGGCACCGGTTCTACACCTACGCTGATGGGCTTTGGTGATGACGAGGACAAGTTGGTGGTTATCACCGATGGTAGCAAACGCATGAAGATAGCAGCATTCTGGCGTGATGAGATTCCTGCTGATGCAAAGGTTGTAGAAAAAGATAACCCAAGACTGGCAGGTTTGTTTAACATTACTTGTGGCCTCCCTGAATCCACTGAGTGGATACAATCTGAGCAGTCGGTAGTAGTGGCAGGCTATGAAGCTTTTGTTGTGAACAATATTCAGGAAACTTCAGAGAAAGCCGGTGATAAGATTATAGGCGTGCTGGCCATAGGTCCTCTCTTGGAAAGCTCAAAGGGGGTAGAGTGTGTGCGCTGGAATGTGAAAGAAAACAAGTGGGAAGCACTCTGGACAAGAGCAGATATCAGTTCTGTAAGCATGATTCCTGCAGTGAGCACAGCATCCGAGATGGTGTTTGTGAACGGATGGTATAATAACAGTGGCTGGGAGATAACAGGTCTCGACTGGACTACTGGTGCTACACGTCATCAGGTAAAACTTGGCAAGAGCAATCGTGGAAATGGTGCTTATGCCATTTTGCAGTATTTCCCTAACGGAGACTTATTGTTTAACTCTGTAGCAGGACCTTTCCGCGCCACCCTAAAATAAGAAGAAAAATATATATGTGTACAAAGCGACTATACCTTCCTATTCTCGTGGCATTAGGTGTGCTTACAGGATGCTCTGATAACGACTCAGTTGATGTTCCTATCTCCGTTACTGAGAATGAGTTGAAAGAGGCTGTCTATTACACCTTTCCACTGATGATTATGGATGCAACCGAATCGGTAGAAACAAATACCGAGGCATTTGTGCCGGGCACAGCACGTGCACCGATAAACCAGCTTATTCATGCTGTAAAGATGGCGGATGCATCAAGCACATCGGTGGTGACACCTAACGTAGATACTTATTACAGTAGACTATGGATAGATATGAATGAGGAACCTATTGTGTTCGAATTTCCTGATGTCAAAGACAGGTTCTGCAATGTTCAAGTGCTCGACGCATGGACCAATACAACAAAACTCATCACCGATGGTGGCACTTATGTATTTGCCAAGAAGGGACAGACGGTTTCCGTACCGTCGGGAGCCACTCTTGTGGAGATGCCAACGACGATGGGATGGTGTATTATACGTATTCTTAATAATGGTGAGGGTGACTACGCTAATGTGAAGAAGATCCAGGATGCTATGAAGGCTTATCCTCTTTCGGCTTATGGCAATGCTGGATATGTCGCTCCAAAGGGAACCTACGATGCATCGAAGGATGTGAACCCTGTGAAGAAATGTATGGCGATGTCGCTTGAAGAGTATTTCGCCAAGGCAAACTCACTCATGGAGAAGAACCCTCCTTTAAGCTTTGACACTGAGATTATAAACCGATTGAAGAAACTTGGAGTGGGGCCGGGGCTTAAACTGAAGCAAATAGAGAATGGGGCAGAGATGTTTGCCAACATAAAAGCTTCATTCAAGGCTGATGCAGTGAAGATTGCTGCAATCAACAAGAAGAGTATAGGAGGAGTTTGGTCGTATTTCAAGGATCCGATAGGCGACTTTGGACAAGCCTATGATTATCGTGCTGCTGTAGCGCTGGTGGGACTTGGAGCCAATACCAACGAGGTGGCTATTTATCCTCGTGCCGACTACGATTCCAACAAGGAAGCTCTTCATGGTTCAAATAGCTATACATTGCATTTCAGTTCACTTCCTCCAGTTAAGGAAGGTGGCTTCTGGTCGATAACAGCCTATGGAGACGATGACTATCTGATTGATAACCCTATCAACAGATATAATGTTACTGATCGTAGTGAATACAAACTCAATGCTGACGGAACACTCGATGTCACATTGTCTGCTAGCGCCCCTAAGGATGGCTCTTACTGGTTGCCTACTGGCGATAAGGGCTTTCATCTTTTCATGCGTATGTATCTGCCCGACTTAAACAAGCTTGATAGTTGGACGCCGCCGACTATTACAAAGAAATAAGAAAGGATGTAGGCCTTAATCCGTAGCATTATAATTTAATGTCCTTACACGCTCCTGAGCAACTTATTTGTTGCTCAGGAGCGTGTCGTGTCAGAAGAGTCACTTAATAAAGTGTTGCAATAATAAAAGCCGGTTTCTCAGTTAAGATATACAAAGCCTTGTCTCAGGCTGATTTCTCCATCATCCATGAGCCATTGCATGGCTTGTGAGAGGGTGTCGGAGGCAAAAGGCAATGCGTGGAGTTCTGAAAAGGTGTGGGGCTTGTTGTCGGAAAGCAGCTGTGCAATGCCTTCGGCGGCATGTTCTATTTCTTTTCGCAGTATCTCAGGATGATGGTGCAGCCTGCAAATGTCGCAGATGCCGCAGTCCTGCTTCTGCCATTCACCGAAATAATCCAGTAAAATGCGGCTTCTGCATTCGTTGTCTGACTCAATGTAGTGTAGCATGGCGGCAATGCGGGCTTCGTAATCTGCCTTCCGGTCCTGATAGATGTCCTTGCACAATATAATTTCCGAAGTTTCTACACGCCTTGTTGTATACGTGATGTGCGGAATCATTTTGCGCGGCACATAGTGCAGGATGCGTTGTTGATTGAGTGCTTTCAGCAAGGTATATACCAGTTCCGAATCAAAGCCGGTGGCGTTGGCCAATGATTTCTCTTCGATGGTGACATATTGGCTGAACAGACCGCTGTATAACCGCAGAATGGCTTTTAGCAACGTGTCGAGTTGTCCCGAAAGTCGGTCAAGCCTGTACAGCTCGTCACGACCGAGAAGAAACATGATTCTTGACCGGTTGTCGCTTTTGTCGCGAAACAATAAGTAGCCTGCGCGTGTAAGCAGCCGCAGGGCACTTTCGAGCTGTGTGGGAAAGTAGTGGAATTTTTGGCAGAAGTCACCTTCATTGAATTCGTAGGTGACATTATAACCGTCGCCTACAGCCAGTTGGTAATAGCAGGCAAGGTCCTCGTAGACTTTACGGATGTATTCGATAGGCGGAAAATTCTCGTTGGTCCGCTTGCGCAATTGTATGCTGTCGCTTTTGTTGTATAGGAGTATGGCCTTGGCGGGTTTGCCATCGCGTCCGGCACGTCCGGCCTCCTGAAAATAGGCTTCGACGGAGTCGGGCACGTCAAGGTGTACGACCAGTCTGACGTCGCTCTTGTCGATGCCCATGCCAAAGGCATTTGTGGCAACCATGACCCTTATGTCGCCTTTTTGCCAAAACGACTGACGCAAATCCTTATCGGTGTCTTCTAATCCTGCATGATAGTGTATGGATGAGATGCCGTTGTCGTTGAGCCAACGGGCAGCTTCGCGGGTGCGCTCTCGGTTTCGCGTGTAAACAATGGTGCTCCCGATGTTGCTTTTCAGAATGTTGAGCAGTTCTCTCGGTTTGTCTTCCGTGTGTTGTATGCTATATGCCAGGTTCTTCCGTTCGAAACTGGTGCGTATGATGTTGTCATGGGGAAAGCCGAGCTGCTTTTGAATGTCGTCGGCGACTTTTGGTGTGGCCGTTGCTGTCAAGGCCAGTACCGGGCAGTGGGGCAGCAGTTTCCTGATGTTGGCTATCTCGAGATAGGAGGGCCGGAAGTCGTAGCCCCATTGTGAGATGCAGTGGGCTTCGTCTACGGTGATGAAGCTCACCTGCATGTGTGCCAGTTTGGTGATGAAAAGCTCCGACTGCAGTCTTTCGGGAGATACATACAGGAATTTGTAGTCTCCGAAAATACAGTTTTCCAGGGCTGCGAGGATGTAGTCCCTTGTCATTCCGCTGTAGATGGCGGTTGCTTTTATTCCCATGGAGCGAAGTTTCTCAACCTGGTCTTTCATCAGCGCGATGAGGGGTGTGATGACCAGACAAAGCCCTTTTTGAGACAGGGCAGGAACTTGAAACGTGATGGATTTTCCGCCGCCGGTCGGCATCAGTCCCAATGTGTCTCTGCCGTCACCGATGCTTTGAATTATGTCAAGTTGAATGCTGCGGAAGCTGTCATAGCCCCAATATTTGCGGAGTATTTGGCTGTAGTCGGGGCGTTGCATCCTATTCTTCTTCCTTTTTCATGGGCTTGATGTCTTCTATCTGAAGTTGCACGTCGCCTTGCTTATAGGTGTTTTCCTCTATATAATAGCAGATGTTGAAGGCTCTTTTGGTTTTGATATACCTTACGTGCGAGCTCAGCCCGAATGCTATGCCGCTCATGATGTTGTTTGATTTGTTGTCGACGAGTTCCAGTTTGATGTGTTCCTGGCCTCTTCCTACCACTTTGCTTGTGCCATAATCATAGACGTTGCAGGTGCAGAAGAGTGGTTTTGGGTTACCCGGGCCGAAGGGAGCAAAGTGTTTCAGTTCGTGGAAGAAGCGTTTTGTGATGTCGCGGAAGTCGATTTTGGCATCGATGTCAAGTGTGGGCACGGTTTGTTCTTCCGTGATGTGTGCCTCGACATATTGTTCGAAGCGTCTGGAAAATTCCTTGATGTTTTCTTCTTTCAGCGACAGTCCTACGGCATAGGTGTGTCCGCCGAAGTTTTCCAGCAGGTCACGGCAGCTTTCGATGGCCGAGTAGATGTCGAAGCCTGCTACTGAGCGTGCCGAACCGGTGACGATGCCGGCTTCGTCGATGGCCATTACCACTGTGGGACGGTAGTAGAGTTCGGTGAGCCGCGATGCCACGATGCCGATGACTCCCTTGTGCCATGATTCGTTGTAGACCACGATGGAGCGGTGTTTGTCCAGGTCTTTCATGTTGTCTACAATGCGGTTGGCTTCTTCCGTCATTTGTTTGTCGATGTCTTTCCGTGCTTCGTTGTAGGTGTTGATGGTGTTGGCTTTTTCGATGGCTGTCTTCAGGTCGTTTTCAATGAGCAGCTCTATGGTTTCCCTTCCGTCTCTGATGCGTCCCGAAGCATTGATGCGCGGCCCCATGCGGAAGATGACATCGTTCATTGTGATTTCCTTGTCTTCCAGTCCGCAGATGCTGATGATGGCTTGCATGCCGGTGCTCGGATTGGTGTTGAGGCGTTTCAGTCCGTGATAGGCCAGGATACGGTTTTCGCCGCGTATGGGCACAATGTCGGCTGCGATGCTCACGGCGCACAGTTCCAACAGGGGAACGAGCTTGTTGAATTCTATGCCGTTGTCTTGTGCGAATGCCTGCATCAGCTTGAACCCTATGCCGCAGCCCGACAGGTCGGAATAGGGATAGGTCTCGTCTTTGCGCTTGGGATCGAGAATGGCATAGGCGGGTGGCAATACGGCATCAGGCACATGGTGGTCGCAGATGATAAAGTCTATGCCTTTGTCTTTGGCATAGGCGATTTCTTCGATGGCTTTTATGCCGCAATCCAATATGATGATTACTTTGACTCCTAATGTATAGGCGCGGTCGATGCTCTTGAGGGAAATGCCGTAACCGTCTTCTTGCCGGTCGGGGATAAAATAGTCTACGTTGGGATAGATGTCGTGCAGAAACTTGTAGACCAGCGTAACTGCCGTGCATCCGTCTACGTCGTAGTCGCCGCATACCATTATTTTCTGCTTCCGGGCCATGGCGTTGTTGAGCCGTTTTACGGCGGCATCCATGTCCTTGATAAGGAAGGGGTCGTATAAATCACTCAGTTGAGGATGGAAAAAACGACTGGCATCGCGGGCGGTTGTAATGCCGCGCCGCAGCAGCAACAAGCCCAATATGGGACTGATTCCCACCTCGGTTGCCAGTGCTTTAGCTGCTTCCTTTGTTTCCGGTGTAGGAGGCTGATACTTCCATTTGTGATTCATTATATGTCGTTGTTTTTATTTCTGAAAGGGCGGCTGTGTGTCTTCCGTACAGCTGCAGGCGGCATTTTGCAGCGGCACATAATGTCATTTGACAAACATATTTGGTTGTCAGTTGCTTAATATGCCTATGCCTCGGCGATGCGGTGGTGTGTTGCATGCGCCTGAATTGACACGTAAAGTTAGGGAAAAAAACGGAGCGGTGCCTGTTGCCTGTCGCTTTTTTCTCGGTAAAGCATTAAATTGTGTGAATATCTCTTTCTATCTCTTGGGGGGGTGAAAATCCTGCAAGCATTTTTTACGCCATTCTATCGGGGGCTCCGATGTGAGTTGCTTGAACCAACGCGAGAAGTTGTAGCTTTGGGTGAACCCTACTTTGTGGGCAATTTCGTCGATGCCCATCTCGGGATATTCCGAAAGGTAGTCTTTGGAGCGTTCTATTCGCAGGCTGTTCAGCCAGATTTGAAAGGTTACGCCCAAATTCTTGTTAAGGTAGGACGAGAGATAGTTGCGGTTGGTTCCCATGTCATAGGCAACGTCGGTCAAGGTGATGCCCGGTTTGCAATAGCCTTCCTGTTTTACCCAATCGGTGATGAGCGGCTCTATTTTTTCGTATTGTCTGCCGGTCGGTGCCGCTTGTTTTTCTTCCGGGGCAGTGCCTTTTTCGACTTCGGCAAGCAGCTTTTCGGTCTCTGACTTTGCCTTTCGTGCCTCTTCGATATAGAAATAGTAGGGGAAATAGTTGAGAAGCCGGATGGCGAGATATGAGTAGAGCAGGATGGTGATTACCTGTTCCGGGCAATTGAAATGGGGAAAGTGGAAGTTGACCATGTTCACGATGTCGATCGTGATAATCAGGATAAGGATGTTGCGTATCCACTGGAAGCCCTTTGTTCCGCTGTAGTAGTCTTGCAGGACGTTGACGCATTCACGGTATTTTTTGAGGCATATCAATGTCATCCATGCTACTTGTACAATATATAATATGGAAATGGTCAATTCCACTGTGCCGCGCCATGACGGAAAGGATGCCGGCAGGGCTCCCATCAGTATTGTTGCCGGATACAGCCATTTGGCATTGCGCAGGAACCGGCGCCGGTCGCGTTTGCGCGGATGCAGTATTAGCAGGTAGGCATATGCGTTGAGCCATGCATGGGTGAGACATACCATCAATGAGATGTATATGCGGTTGTAGTCTTTGTTTTCGGTGGTAAGGCCCGACAGATAGGGCGTGAATATGGCCGATAGGCCTAACAGCAGGTAGGCGCAGCCGAACATGCTGATGCTGGTGCGATAGTTTTCGCTGTTGAATTTACGGGGGATGTGCACGAATGACAAGGCTATGCCCAATGTAAGAAAAAAGGTGGCATAGACAATCAGGCTTGTGTTCATATCGCCGCAAAGGGATAATTTATTCATGATGCAAAGATATAAAAACTATTTTCTTTACTTTGCGCTTGCTGTGGTTTTCTTGAATAAAAGGCTATTTGTCATAGATGTTTTTCATGTTTTTGTAATATGTAAGCGATTTGGTGTGTATGCGAATGTTAAATACACGCTTTTGTTCTTGTGTCTGCAGCAATTTTACCGTCGTGCAAACAAGTGGTGCTAATATTGCAACCGTAAACATTGGCCTAAAAACGAAAGTGAATTAAATAGGCTCTTGACGATGCAGCCCTTTGGGCTGAGAGGAGCCGGAAAGTGAAAAGGTACTTATTTCCCCTGTGAGCCTTTTCATGTGTGCCGGGAACCATTTAATGTCTTAGTGTGTGTGATCGAAAGATTGCTGTCGAGTGTGGCAATCTGATTTTGGTTCCCGGCTTTATTTGAACCTACAGTGAATTGCTATAATGTGAATGAAAAGGATGTAAAGCTGATATGTTACTGTAGATGTTGATGCGATAAGAGCCGAATCCGCCTTGCGGGTTTCGGCTCTTTGACCATCTGGTGTGTAGCAAATTGGAAACGGCTGACAATCAGCCTGGAACAAGGCTTAAAGGATTCTGTGTTGCAGTCTGTACAGATCGCACGAACGATGTGTACACATCGCAGGTCACAACTTGACGCATTGCAGGTTGCGATCTGTACACATTGCAGGTTGCGATCTGTACACATCGCAGGCCACAACTTGACGCATTGCACGCAACGATCTGTACACATCGCACGTGCAACATGTACAGACCGTTTATGCAGACTTTCCGAGTCTATCGGTCAAGTCCCAGTTTCTTGGCTATTTTCTTGGGGATGGCGTTCTTGTTGATAAGAATGTTCATGGTTTTGTAGGCCACGTATGCCTTTGATATGTAGGCTTTTCCGTGATAGCGGCCATAGTTGCCCCAGCTGTTTTTCATCATGAAATATTCTTTTCCGTTCTGGTCTTTCGACAGGCCGTAGATAATCATGCCATGGTCGTCTGTGGTGGTCCAGTTGTCGTAACCTTCCTGGCGCAGTTGCGGTGTGATGGTCTTTTCACCCTTCACATCCTTTTCTGCCTGCTCTTTGTTAGTAGATATCGACCCTATCCATTTAGCTTGGTCAGAGCCTGTTGCGTCGTTGTCGGTGGTTATGGCCGGCACGAGTGCAATGCCTTCATGGTCACCTCCGGCACGTGCAAAGTCGGTTTCGCTCACGTCGGCTCCCCAGGCAAAGGTGTAGCCGTTGCGGACGGCACTTTCCATGGTTTCCATGAATTCGTCGAGAGGCAGGTTGTAGCTGTTGGCCCAGCGCCAGTTGTCCTGCACTTCGATGGCAAAACTTGTATAGTAGGGATGGTGGGTGAAGGATGTGAGGCTTACATAGTCGTCGGGGTTCAGTCCCAGGCTCTCGGCAAAGGTCTTGGGGGTATAGGTCTTGCCTTCATAGGTGAAGGTTTCAGGTTCTTTGCCGATATAGGCGTCGTAGATGCCTGACAGGCCTTGCTTCCATGCCGGAGAGAGCTTTTTGAGCTTGCTCTTTGCGATGGCTTCCACATAGGCGGTGCTCACTGCATCGAGCTCGTTGTGATTGAACAGTGTGTCGCCATAGAGGGTGCCGGGCCGCGGCATGGCGTCTTCGGGGCATATGCCGTAGTTTTTCAGGCAGTAGATGGCGTCATAGAAACTTCCGCCTTGCGAAAAGGAGATGTCGCCGTGCATGCGTACGGCTGCTTCGGCTCTGTCCATATATGTCTTGCGAACCAGGAAGGCTTCGCAAAGGTCGTAGGTCTTTTTCTTGGTGCGCAGCAGTTCGGCTTCGAGGAATCCCAATGACGAGAAAGCCCAGCAGGTGCCCGAACGGTTCTGGTTTTTGATGGATGTAATGGGGTTTTCGATGACGACGGTAAACTGGTAGTCGCTTTTGTTGTCTGTCTTGTTGTCGTCGGCATAGGCGGCATGGCCCATGAGCAACGCGGCAGCGAGAAGTGCTGTTTTCGGTAGTGTGATGGTCATGATAATATCAAAGTGGTTGTATTGAAATATAAAATGCTAATATTGGTGCTTTGCCAGAAACTCTTCAACGTCGCTTACGTGATAGGGAATCCTGTCGCTTCCCAGGAAACGTGCACCGTTTTTTGTGATGAGCAGGTCGTCTTCGATGCGTATGCCTCCGAAGTCTTTGTATTTGTTGATTGCATCGAAGTTGAGAAACTCTTCGTTGGTGTGGTTGCTTTGCCACAGGTCGATGAGTGCGGGTATGAAATAGATGCCGGGCTCATCGGTGACAACGAAGCCCTCTTGCAGGCGGCGCCCCATGCGCAGGCTGGCTGTGCCGAATTGGGCGGACGGCTGTATCTCGTCGTCGAAACCTACGTATTTTTGGCCCAATGCCTCCATGTCGTGTACGTCCATACCCATCATGTGACCCAGGCCGTGGGGCAGGAACAAGGCGTGGGCCCCTGCTTTGACGGCTGCTTCCGTGTCGCCTTTCATCAGTCCCAGCTCCTTGAGGCGGTTGGTCATGTGGCGGCAGATGTCCATGTGTACGTCATACCAGAGAACATCCGGCCTGGCCGACTTGAGTGCCAGGTCGTGGCATTCTTCAACAATTGTATATATCTCTTTCTGGCGGGTGGTGAATTTGCCGCTCACAGGTGTAGTGCGCGTATTGTCGGAACAGTAATGGTTGACGGTCTCAGCACCCGCATCGCACAAGAGAAGACGGCCGTTTTCCAGCTGGGCATCGGTGGGGCAGCCGTGCATCACTTCGCCATGTGTGGTGACGATGGAGGGGAACGAGACCATGGCTCCAAACGCTTCGGCAATGCCGCTTATCATACCTCCGATGAAGTGTTCGGTGACACCGGGCTGGCAAAGCTTCATGGCTGTAGTGTGCATCTTGAAGCCTATGGTGCACGCACGTTCTATTTCTCTTATCTCTTCACTGCTCTTTGTGGAGCGCAGTTGTACGATGGCTTTGATCAGCTCTACCGAAGCCGCGGCCTGCAACCCGGAAGCCTTTATGCCGAGTAACTCCTGCAGCAACATCTGATGGTCGAAACGGTAGGGTGGCACAAAGTGGATTTTGCGCCCTTCGCTTCTTGCCTTTTCAATGAAAGAACGGAAGTCGGCAAGGTTGCCATGCTGCTCTATGCCGGCCTTTCCGGCCATATCGGCAATGCTGTCTACCGACCCGAACCAGATAATATCGTCAATGTCAATGTCGTTTCCAAACAAATAGTCTGTATCATTGTCGACATCTATGATTCCGACAAGTCCGTCGCGCTTCGCTCCAAAGAAATAGAGAAAGCAACTGTCTTGCCTGAATGTGTAGCAATTGTATGGGCCGTTGACAGGACTGTCGTTATTGCCTAAAATCAAAACTATGCCGCCCTTTACCTGCTCTCTCAGGGCTGCTCGCCGTTTGGTATACGTTTCTTTGTTAAACATGCGTGTAGTATTTTGATAGCACAAAGGTACAATAAAAAAAACGAAATACAAAGTAATAGTGCCAAAGTCATGGAGTTGGCGGCAAAAACCCGGTGACGTCCGCTTGTGGCCGGCAGCCTTCCGTGCCCGATGCCGCGATGTCATGGCAAATGCTCCTATGCCCTTTTTCTGCGTTCCCGCGCATGCAGTACGTTAAAACCGCGTATGCCAATAGCAGCTGACGCTGCCTGTCGATGCGGTTTATTTAAGGTTTATTTTGCTCGAAAAGGATTTTTTGTTTTGCATCACATCTTTCGTAATTGTAAAATCCGTTATATTTGTATCTGGAAATAAAACAGTCGTATGGATGAGCTAAATAACAAGTGGCTTCATGTGGAATGCAGTGAAGTTGGAGCCGAAATGTGTCGCATCGTTGGTCTGCGCACCAAGAATGAATATATATGGAACGGTGATCCGCAGTATTGGGATCAGCACAGCCCGTTGCTGTTTCCCCTCGTTGGAAAACTGCGTGACGGCAAGGCCTTGATCGACGGCCGGTACTATGAAATCCCCAAACACGGTTTTGTAAGCAGGGAACATTTTGAGCGGATTTCCTGCACGGACAACAGTGTGACCTACCGTTTGGAAAGCAAACCTGCAATGCATCGTATATATCCATATCCGTTTCGTCTGGATGTCACCTATAAATTGCGTGCCAACCATGTCAGCGTACTTTGGACTGTACTTAACACAGGCATTAACCTTATGCCCTTTCACATTGGAGGTCATCCCGGCATCAACTACCCCGGGTTTGACCCGCAAAGAAAGGTCAAGGCCTATGCTTCGTTCCGCAAGCCATCGCCGATAGAAAGTGTCTCTGTGTGCGACACCGGTTGCCTGGGTCCTGACCGTTACGACCTGCCCTTGGAAAGCGGCTTCCTGCCCATCACAGATGAATGCTTCCAAAACGATGCAATTATCATCGATGAAAACCAGGTGGAAAACATCAGCATCTTTGATACCAACAAGAAACCATATGTATCCATGGATTTTGATGCACCTGTTTTGCTGCTGTGGTCACCCTATGGCGTCAATGCACCCTTTGTTTGCGTAGAGCCGTGGTATGGGCTTTGCGATGCAGAAACATATAAGGGAGAGTTTGCCAACCGTCCTTATACGAATTTGGTGGAGCCGGGTCATCAGATGACATTGGGCTATACGCTCTATTGTGATGCCGAAGTGACACCCGATGCACTGTCAACTAAAACCCGCAGGTCGGAAAAATAGCAATAAAAACAAGCCGCAGATTAAGAAAATCCCTGCAATACCTGTTCCCCTCTCGCCTTTTTGCATAACATCAGAATGCAGGCAAGGCAGGCAAGCGAACCGCAGGTCATGACCGCTCCCGACGATATGGCAATGTTGCCGGCAGCCACAAGCGGACTTGAGATGGCACCGGCTATAAAGCCTGATGCCCCGAAAATGGCACTCGCCGCTCCGGCATTAGCCCTTTCGCTGTCTAAGGCAATCGCTGTCAATGACGGTTGCATGAGGCCGAAAGCAATCATCATGTATATGTAGGCTGCCATCAAAACCGGCAAAGGAAAGTGTACTGCCAGACAAACGGTTATGGCAATGGACGACAACAAAAGGTGAAGTGCGCCTGACTTCAGACAGGAAGATTGATGCTTGAAGCGTGTCGACGCAGCCGAACCTGCACCAATCATCAGTGCGTTGATGCCGAAACAAAGGCTGAAATGGAACGGAGAAAGCCCGTATTCGTGCTGAAGGATAAATGGTGATGAGGCTATGTAGCCGAAAAAAGCAAAGAAACAGAACATGGTTGAAAGAACACACAACGCAAAACACGGGTTCCTGAAAACATGAAACAAGTTGGCATAAACGTGTGTAAGGCTTTTATGAATGCGCATGTCCGGTAATAACGTTTCGCGAAGAAACGCACTGCATATCATAAGTATAAAGCCAACAGCCAGCAATATTCCGAATACACCCTGCCATGACGCAATGCCGGCCATCAAACCGCCAATAACCGGAGCGCAAACAGGGGCAATCCCGTTGATCGCACCCAGTATAGCCATAAATGCGGCCAATTGGTTCCCGCTGTACATGTCGGTAGCAATGCTCTTGGATATCACAATGCCGCCGGCACCGGCCACGCCTTGCAGAAAGCGCATAGCGTTGAACATGACAATATCAGAAGCAAAAATGCAAAAGAATGATGACAGGCAGAACAAAAGCATCGACGACACTAAAATGTTTTTCCTTCCGTATTTATCGGTAAGAGGACCGATGAATATTTGTCCTGTGGCGAGTCCGATCATCCCCATTGTCAAGCTCAACGACGCATTGGATGCACTTGTATTGAAATAACCGGCCATTTCAGGAAGCACCGGCAAATAAAAGTCTGTTACAAATGGGCCGAATGCAGTCAGCATTCCTAATGTGGCCGGGACAAAAATCTGTATGTTTTTCTTCATTTCTTTGCGTTTCAAATGTCTGCGAAATTACCAAAAATACAACAATGGGCGTCATCCGTGTTTCGAGATTTAACACAAAGAGACGTTAAAATCAAGGCATAAGAAAGCCGGTTTGCAAACAATTGTTTGCAAACCGGCTTTCTTAGAATATAGGCTTGTATTACATCATGCCGCCCATTCCCTGTGGAGGAACCGGCATGGCAGGATGTTCCTCTTTCTTATCGCAAATGATGCATTCTGTGGTCAAGAACATTCCGGCAACAGAAGCAGCGTTTTCGAGAGCTACGCGGGTAACTTTTGCAGGATCAACTACACCGGCCTTGCGTAAGTCCTCAAAGACTTCTTTCTTGGCATTGAAGCCTTCATTGCCCTTGCATTCGCGAACTTTGTTGACGATGACGGCACCTTCCAAACCTGCATTGTGGCAAATTTGACGCAAAGGTTCTTCGATTGCACGGCGTACAATGGCAATACCTGTAGTTTCGTCTTCGTTGTCGCCTTTCAGCCCTTCCAATGCTTTCTGTGCACGGATATATGCAACGCCACCACCGGTTACGATACCTTCTTCAATGGCAGCACGAGTGGCACATAATGCATCGTCGCAGCGATCTTTCTTTTCCTTTTGTTCGGTTTCGGATGAAGCACCAACTTCAAGTACGCAAACACCTCCTGACAACTTGGCCAAACGCTCTTGCAACTTTTCTTTATCATAAGATGAAGTGGTGTTGGCAAGTTCATTGCGGATTTGCATGATACGGTCTTGTATGTTCTTCGAATCACCTGAACCGTTGACAATCGTAGTGTTATCCTTGTTGACAGTAACTTTCTCGGCACTACCTAACATGTCGATGGTGGCCTGCTCAAGTTTCAAGCCTTTGTCTTCTGAAATAACAACACCACCTGTTAGGATGGCAATGTCTTCCAGCATGGCTTTTCTGCGATCACCGAAGCCGGGAGCTTTAACGGCACAAATCTTCAATTGAGAACGCAAGCGGTTTACAACCAATGTTGTCAATGCTTCCGAATCAACGTCTTCGGCAATAACCAACAGAGGGCGTCCGCTTTGTACGGCAGGTTCCAAAATAGGAAGAAAATCTTTCAAGTTTGAAATCTTCTTGTCATAAATCAAGATGTATGGCTTTTCCATAACGCATTCCATCTTTTCAGGATCTGTGATGAAGTAGGGCGACAGATAACCGCGGTCAAATTGCATACCTTCTACAGTCTTCAGCTTTGTCTCGCTTGACTTCCCGTCTTCAATGGTGATGACACCGTTTACTGTGACAGCACGCATACCATCGGCAATGAGCTTACCGATCTCAGGGTCGTTGTTGGCAGATATGGTTGCTACTTGTTCTACTTTTTCGTAGTTGCCGTCAACCTGCTCTGCTTGTGCTTTGATTTCTTCAACGACTGTGGCAACAGCCTTGTCAATACCGCGTTTTACATCCAACGGATTTGCTCCGGCTGCAACGTTCTTCATGCCTTCTGTCAGGATGGCTTGTGCAAGAACGGTTGCTGTTGTGGTACCGTCACCTGCGTCGTCACCGGTCTTGCTGGCTACGCTTTTCAGCAATTGTGCACCTGCATTCTCAAAGGAGTCTTCCAACTCGATTTCCTTTGCAACAGTCACACCGTCTTTGGTGATTTTGGGAGCACCGAATTTCTTGTCGATAACCACATTGCGGCCTTTCGGGCCTAATGTTACTTTAACGGCATTTGCCAAAGCGTCTGCACCGTTTTTGAGCAATTCGCGTGCATTAACGTCATATTTAATCTCTTTTGCCATGATGTTTTGTGTTTAAATGTTGTTTTGTGATTTATTTGAGAATGGCCACAACGTCGCTTTGACGCATGACAAGATATTTTTCTCCTTCATACTCTATTTCCGTTCCGGCATATTTACCGTAGAGGACATTATCGCCTGCTTTCAAAATCATAGGCTCGTCTTTTTTGCCTTCACCAACTGCAACTACTTTTCCTTGCAGAGGTTTTTCTTTTGCTGTATCAGGAATGATGATGCCGCCAACTGTTTTTTCTTCAGCCGGTGCCGGAGAAATAAGAACTCTGTCTGATAATGGTTGAATATTCATGATGTTTATGTTTAAATTGTATTGTAATCTCTGTGAAGATTCTTTTTTCAAAACCACTTTTGGTGATGCAAAAAGTGTGCCAACAACTTTGTCCCGGACTTTAAAATGCGGTTTTCAGCCCATACATGCCACTTTTGTCATGGTTTGATGGGTGCCCAAAGCGAACTTTCAGGCAGTTTCCGATTAAACAGGAATGGTTCTGCTGTGAAGCGTCCGGCGTGTTGCCCTTTGTCATAAAAGGCTCCTGACAGCACGTTTGTGTGCCGATGCTTGTCAAATTCCGAATGATATGCGTCTTTTTCTCGAAGAGCCATACCTTTGGGCATGTTTATAAAAGAATAAATCAAGGGTCCTTTTTGCAAGATCACTTTTGATGGGTCATCTTTGGGAAAGATTCTTATGATGGGAGCCGGCATTTGTATTCCTATGATATCGGTGTCGCATAATAGTTCGTCGATTACCAAATATCCGTTTTCTTCCTTAGGCTTTAGCCTGTTGCCGTTTAGCATTATCGCGTAGGATGGCTGTTGTGTCTTGCACATGTAGTTGGGGAGGGTAAGTTCTGCATCTTTTTTCAACCATTCCGGCAATCTGAAATGAAATACGATGTGTTGTTGCTTCTTTTCGTTGAACTTGAATTGCAGGATGGTTTGATAGTACCAAGGCGTACTCGTCATGGTGATGAGATTGAAATCGAGTTTCTCGGTTTTGATGCGCGCCTCACTTCTGATATACATATTTATATATACGTGTTCGTCTGAAGTGGCAAGGGCATATCCTGCTATGCCCGCTAAGGTTTGGGCTGCTTTTTCTCCATCAGTGCTTTTTTCGCTCTGCCATCCGCAAACACCGTTGTAAAGGGCGCGCGACATGACATCAGCATAGCGTGCATCTCCTGTGGCCCAAGCCAGGTAAGCACTTTCTTCGGCCAAATCGATGGCAGACTGCAATTTGCTTTTATCGCTTTCTGTTTTGATATATCCGCATGCATCCAGATGCTGTATCTTTTTGACCCATGCCGCAGACAGCTTTTTTATTTTCTTTGAACTCAGTCTTTTTTCTGAAAAACGAACAGCTTCAGTGTTGGGATGAGCCTTGAATGCTTCTTGCTGTTGTCCATGCCAAAAGAAGTCTTGTACGATAATACTGTCTGCCGGAACAGGAGTGAGAGGCAGTTTAACACTGCTCTTCAGGTCTTTTTTTGCGGAGGCGATGACCGTTGCCAGCAGCAGAAAGCATAAGGGAAACAGGCGTGTCATCTTTATATATGTGATTTAAGTGAATGAAGAGCCTGTCGCTGGCTTTCAGAGAGACGGGGAGATGACAGCATATAGTCGATAATGTATGTTTGCTGTTCGCGAGAATGACCGGATGAAGCCAATGAGGCAATGGTTTTTGTTCCGAAACCGAGAAAGCATACCAAGTATCCCCATGCCAAGGCTTGCATGGATGTCTCGGATAAGGGGCTGACAGATGCATAGAGGGAAAGTACGCGGTCTATGTAGTCTGACGTTACGAAATGGTCTAACAGGATGACTATGGCAAAACGTTGTTTGTAGCTGTCGTGCTCATGCAGCAATTTCTCGACCCATTCAAGAGTTTCGTTGGGATACTCGATGGCTGTACGAAAAGCGAGACATGTCGCATCGCACAACTTATCACTGTCGATCTTGGGCAGGAACTCCGAAAAATGCTTTTGAGCTGTTTCAAAACTTTGGGTCGTATATCCTGTTATCAGCACTTGCAAAAGGGCTTCTTCAAAAGTCTTGTCGGTCAGGCTGCTTACAATTTCCTGCCAATCTTTTCTGCAGGCATATTCTCGAGCCATTTCGCATAAGGCTGCAACGGGAACACCCAATATCGGACGGGCGTTTGCCGGGTAGCTGCTGGCTTGCTGCTTTTTGTATTCTTCATCAATCAAAGAATAAAGCACCTTCTTTACGTTTACCTCCATAATGGCAACAAAGTTACGCCTTTTTGCTTATTATGAATCATTGGTTGAATGAAAAAGTCAATAGAAGTCAATATAAAGAGACATAATTGTCAGAAGATGTAACAGGCACCTCTTGCAAGGATATCGCACGGCAGTGGTTGTTTCATGTACATGAAACAACGTGTTCTATGTAGGTGAAACAACATGTGACATATACAGGAAACAATGTGTTTCATGTACATGAAACACTCTGCAATGCCGCAGATTGCAACCTGCGATATGTACATGTCGCAATCTCAAGGCATACACGTAACCCGAACCGGAGTAAAACAGTGACAAGCCACCGAAAGGTGTTATTGTAAGGGCACACGC
>ERZ808252.950-NODE-950-length-24036-cov-3.257913_pt1 | contig 24036 bp, 14 predicted proteins | sample MGYA00521242_ERZ808252 | MGnify/ENA primary metagenome ERZ808252 (study PRJEB31516, sample SAMN03275581) | gut metagenome | biome: mammalia-associated habitat; material: feces | host: Papio cynocephalus | place: Kenya | collected 2012-08-07 ...
AGTCCTGTCCTTTGCCATCGGGTGGATGGCTGCGAGGATTGTGAGTGTGGCTATGAGTGTGGCTCTCATGTCTGTACAGTCGTTTGCTCCCCTCACCTGCAACGGGCCAGCGTGCGGATTGTGCCGCAGAGGCACTTGGCTGTGTATGGCTCTCTGGCGAGATGCGGGCACGGGAGGGCTTTCCGCTGCAAAGGTACGGATTTTTGCGCTTGCTTCCTTAATCCGTAATGTGTGGCGTGGCCTTACACGAACAGGATTCCATGCAAAGTTACAAAGGACTTTGCCATGCGCCCCGCCTCTGCCCGCTTTTTGGGGTCGTCCGCCCGTGTGGCCCAGGATTGCCGCCATGGCCTGGCTTCCGGGACTTGGGGTCGTCGTGGTGGTATGGGCATACACTCCCGCAGGCACATGCCTTGGTGCTGTGTGGGCGGGGAGCGGGTCGGCAGGGCGGATTGGGGCAAAAAGGAGGAGGGCGTGCCGCTGTGGTCCAGGGCACGTCCTCCTCGCGCGGTTGAATGAGAATGAGTGTTACTTCTGCAGGTCAGTCCCTCCACCCAGAGCCTGGTACAGGTTGATGGTGTTGGAGATGATGCTGTAGTCGTTGGCCACTTGCGTGAGCTGCGCGCTCAGCAGGTTGCTCTGCGCGGTCAGAATCTGCAGATAGTTGATGCTTGTCAAGTCCCACAGTTTCTGTGTCGCGTCCACGGCGTCCTGCATGCTCTGCACCTGTTTGGCCAGGTGGGTCTTCTTTGCCTGTGCGGTGTGAATGGCCGACATGGCGTTGTTCACCTCTGATCCCGCATCGAGCAGCGTCTGCTGGAATCCCAGAGTGGCAATCTCGAGCTCGGCCTTGCTGTTCCTGTAGGCCGCGCGGAGTTTCCCGTTCTGGAAGATAGGCTGGGTGAGGCTGGCCACTGCCGACATGATGATGCCTCCCGGGTTCACCACCATGGTTCCCAGGCTGTTGGCATACTGTCCGCTCGCCGAGATGTTCAGGTTGGGGTAGAAGGCCGCCTTGGCGATGTTCTTGTTGTAGAACGCGCTCGCGAGGGCAAGTTCGGCCTGCTTCACGTCGGGACGGCGGCTCAGCAATCCCACCGGTAACCCCGTGGTGCACACGTCGGGAGTGCGGAAGGTGGCCAGTGTGCCCCGCTCGATGTGCGACGGCCTTTCGCCGCACAGCGTGCTCAGCGCATTCTCCACCTGCTTGATGTTGTTCTCCAAGTCCAGCACATTGGCGCTGATGGACCAGTAGTTGGCCTCGGTGCTTGCCACTGAGGCCTGGTTGGCCTGCCCGGCCTCGAACAGCATCTTGGTCATTTCCACGTTCTTCTTCCACGTCTCCGAGGTTTCCTTGGCGATGCGCAACTGCTCGTCCAGCATGGCCAGGGAGTAGTAGAGGTTGGCCACATTGGCGATGAGGGAGGCCTTCACGCTCTGGCGCACCCACTTCTGGTTCTCCAGTGCCACCTCGGCCTTCTTCTTGGCATTGCGCAGCGAGGCGAAGCAGTCTATCTGCCAGCTCATCGTGAGGGGGAACGAGTAGGTCTTGCTGGCGCCATTGCCCATGACATCCTTGTACTCTGAGCGGTTGTAGGGGTCTACTATGCCACTGATGGTACCGCTGGGTGCAAACGCGAAACTGGGCGCGAAGGCGAGACGCGAAGCCTTGAGGTTGTTCTGCATCTCCTGTATGCGCAGGTCGGTCTGCTTCATGTTGGTGTTCTGGGCAAGCGTCTTCTCGATGAGTGCCTGTAGTGTGGGGTCGGTGAAGACCTGGCGCCACTCGATGTCGCCCAACCCGGTGGAGTCACCGCTCTGGGCATCGCCATAGATGCCGTCGGCACTGATGGAGGCCGGCCGCTCGTAGCTCTTGTAAACCCCGCAACTGCCAAGGAGGGCAGTTGCCAGGGTGATAGCCAATATCTTGTATGCTTTCATTGCTTGATGTGTGAGTTGTTTAATCTTTCTGGGCTTCGGCTTTCTGCCTCTCGCTGCGCTCCTTCTCCATGACGAACTGCTGGTCAGCCTCCTCCACCATTACGGGACGCACCTTCTCCTGAACCCACTCGAAGAAGATGAAGAAGACAGGTACCGTGAACAGGATGGCCAGTGTGCCGACGAGCAGTCCGCCGACCACACCGATGCCGATGGTGCGGTTTCCGTTGGCTCCCGCTCCTGTGGCAAACACCAGGGGAATCATTCCGAACACCATGGTGAGCACGGTCATCAGGATGGGGCGCAGTCGTGCCTCGGCTGCCGCATAGGCGGCCTCCACGATGCCCATGCCCTTACGCCTGCGCTCCAGGGCAAACTCGGTAATCAGGATGGCGGTCTTGGCCAGCAGGCCAATCAGCATGATGATGGCCGTCTGCAGGTATATGTTGTTGTCAATCTTTCCCATGAACAGGAATGGAAGCGCGCTGTACCCCTGGTTCCACAGCCATGCGAAGGCAAACGAGCCCATGATGCCGGCGGGCACTGACAGGATGACCGAGAACGGGATAAGGAAACTCTCATACAGCATGGACAGGATGAGGAAGATGAGCACCACGCACACCCCATAGATAAGGTAGGTGTCCATGCTGTCCTTGGTCTGGTTCTCCTCTCGGCTCATGCCTCCGTACTCGAATGAGTAGCCACGGGGGAACACCTTGGCAAATTCCTCCTCCACGATGTTCATCACATCGGTGCTGCTGTAGCCGGCCGCAGGAACAAGGTTGCAGGTGATGGAGCTGAACAGGTTGAACCGGGTGTCCACCTCGGGGCCGAGTATCTTGGTCAGCTTCACGAACTGGCTCAGGGGAGCCATCTCCGTGCCGTTGCGCACAAACATGTTGTTGAGGTCCTCGGTGGTCAGGCGGGTAGCCTCGTGGGCCTGCAGCATCACGCGGTACACCTTGCCGTACTGGTTCATGTTGCTCACATACGAGCCTCCGCAGTAGCTGCCCAGCGCGGCCAGCACGTCAGAGGGGCTGATGCCGGCGCGCTTGCACTGGGCCGCGTCCACCTCCACCTTGTACTGGGGGAAGTTGCGGGCGTAGGAGGTCATGGCGCGCGATACCTCGGGGTGCTGGTTCATGGCTGTCAGGAACTTGTTGGTGTATTCCAGGAACTGCGCCTTGTCGCCGCCCTTGGTGTCCTGCAGGTTCAACTCGATGGAGCCCATGCCATAGCCGGGAATCATGCCGGGCTCGAAGACCAGGCACTGCGCGTCGGGAATCTCCTCCATCAGCCGTTTGTTGAGCAGTCCGCTCACAACGGAGCTGGTGCTCTTGAAGTTGTCAATCAATGACCAGAAGCCATATCGGCGCTCGCCCCAGGGCTTCAGCTTGAGGATGAACATGCCATAGGCGGTACCCTGCCCGGCCATGAAGCTGTAGCCGGCCACGCGCTGGTAGTCCCTGATTTCCTTGGTGTCCTTGATGATGTTCTCCACGCGGTCCATGATCTCGTTTGTCGTGGCCAGGTTGTTGCCGGGGACTCCGTTGACCACCATCATGCAGGTGCCCTGGTCCTCCTGTGGCACGAGCCCCGAGCTCAGATGGCTGGCAAAGAACACAATGCCCACGAAGCAGAGAGCCACCGAGACAAAGGAGAGGAAGCGCACCTTGCGGTTCACGCAACGCCTCAGCGCGGACGTGTACTTGCCCATCATGACTGTATAGCTGGCCTCATAAGCCTGGCGTGTGCGGTAGTTTATGGCGCCGAAGAATCCCCTGCGACGCTCCTCGCTCGCGGGACGCATGAGCATGGCGCACAGGGCGGGGCAGAGCACCAGGGCGCTCACGCATGAGATGCCCACGGATGTGGCCAGGGTGACACCGAACTGTGTGTAGAAGATGCCCGAAGTCCCGCCCGTGAAGGACACGGGGATGAACACGGCCATGAACACGAAGGTGCACGATATCACCGCCATGGTCACGTCGCTCATGGCATCCTTGGTGGCCAGGTAGGGGCTGGTGTAGCCGGCGTCGAACTTTGCCTGTACGGCCTCCACCACCACGATGGCGTCATCCACCACCGTACCGATGGCCAGCACGAGGGCAAACAGGGTGAGCAGGTTGAGCGAGAACCCTGCGGCCGACATGCAGGCGAAGGTTCCTACCAGGGACACTATGATGGTTATGGAGGGGATAAGTGTGGCCCGGAAGTCCTGCAGGAAGAAGTACACCACCAGTATCACCAGGATGATGGCAACCACCAGGGTCTCCTCCACATTGCTGATGGAGGCCAGCAGGAAGTCGTTGGAACTCTGCATCTCGATGAACTTCAATCCGGAGGGCAGGTCTTCGCTCAGTTCCTTCAGCTTGGCGCTGATGGCGTCGTTGGTCTCCTTGGCGTTGGCTCCCGCCACCTGGAATGACATGAAGCAGGTGGCAGGGTGGCCGTTGGCCTCGCCGTGGTAAGCGTAGGACTGGGCGCCCAGCTCCACGTCGGCCACGTCCTTCAGGCGCAGCACATTCCCGTCGGGCAGAGCCTGCAGCACGATGTTCTCGTACTGTTCCAGAGTCTCCAGGCGTCCTGTGTATTTGAGTGTGTACTGGTACACATTGCTGATGCCCTTGCCATGGTCACCGTTGACGGGCTTCTCGCCCAGCTGTCCGGCGGGAGCCTCCAGGTTCTGCTCGGCCAGCGCGTTGGTGATGTCATTGGGGACAAGGTTGTACTGGGCCATCACGTCAGGCTTGAGCCAGATACGGAGCGAGTATGTTCCGCCCAGCTCCATCACATCGCCCACGCCCTTGATGCGCTTGAGCTGCGGGATGACGTTGATGTCGAGGTAGTTGGCGATGAAGTCCTCGCTGTACTTGTCCTCGGTGTCTATCAGGGCGTCAATCTGCAGGAAGGAGGTCTGACGCTTGGTCGTCGTCACGCCTATCTTGGTGACCTCTGAGGGCAGGAGTCCCTGCACGCGGCTCACGCGGTTCTGCACGTTCACGGCGGCCATGTCGGGGTCGGTGCCCTGGCGGAAGTAGATGGTGATGCTGGCGGTGCCCGAGTTGGTGGCCGTGGAGGTCATGTAGAGCATGTTCTCCACACCGTTGATGCCCTCCTCCAGGGGTTGCACCACGGCCTTCATCACCGCCTCGGCACTGGCTCCCGTGTAGGTGGCGCTCACCGTCACGGTGGGAGGGGCGATGTCGGGGTAAGACTCCAGTGGAAGGGAGAAGTACGATATCGCTCCCACCAGCACTATGAGGATGGCAATTGACATTGCCATGACCGGTCTTTTTATGAATATGTTGCCTTTCATCTTGCGCGATTATATAATATAATGTGTTTCGCTGTCTGTGGGTGTCACTTTCCGAGCTTCTTCACGTCCTGTCCGTCACGCACCATGCCTGCGCCCTCCGACACAATCTCCTCGCCGCCCTTCAGCCCCGAGGTCACGATGAAGGTCTTGCCCTGGCTCTGGGGGAGGATGTCCACCATCTGCGAGTGGGCGATGCCCTTGCTGTCCACCACAAACACATTGTACTTGTCCTGCGTCTGCACGGCGGCTGTCGCGGGCACGGTGAGCACGTCCTTGTAGGTCACGGGGATGATGATGTTGCCGGTACTCCCGCTGTGCAGGATGTGCTTGGGGTTGGAGAAGGCGGCGCGCAGCTGCACGGAGCCCGTGCTGCGGTCCACCACTCCGCTGGCGCTCTCCACCCTTCCCTTGAGCTCGTACTCACTTCCGTCAACCAGCTGGAGCGTGAGGTCGGGCATGGCCTCGATGGCCTTCTCGGTGGACTCATACTGGCGGATGAGTGCCAGGAACTGGCTTTCTGTCATGCTGAAATAGACGTACATCTCGTTGTTGTCACTCACCGTGGTCAGCGGCTGGGGCATGCTGCTGCCCACCAGCGCGCCCTGGCGATAGGGCAGTGTGCCGATGACACCGTCGGCAGGGCTTTTCACGGTGGTGTAGGAAAGGCTGTTGCGGGCGTTCACCACCTGTGCCTTGGCCTGTGCCACCTGTGCCTTGGCACTGAGCAGGGTGTTCTGCGCCGTCTGCATGTCAATCTCGCTCACCACCTTCTGGTCATACAGTTTCTTGCGGCTGTCGTAGTTGATCTGAGCTGTCGCCTCCTGTGCCTCGGCCGCCTTGAGCGCTGCCTCGGCGGTGTTCAGCGCCGCGCGGTAGGGTACCTGGTCTATCACGAAGAGCACCTGCCCTTTCCTCACTTTCTGCCCCTCTGTCACGCAAAGCTTCTGCAGTGTGCCTCCGACCTGTGGGTAAACCTCAATGTCCTGGCATCCGCGTATGGTGGCACTGTATTTCTCGGTCAGTGTCACGTCACTCTTGGCCACCTTCTGGGTCTTGTAAACGGCACTGGGCATTGCTCCCTGCTGCTGCTTGTTGCCACATGAGCTGAGCATGGCCATTGCGGTCATGGCTGTTGCCAGCACGGTCATCAGTTTCTTCGTCATAATTCTTCTCATTCAAAAATTATTTGTAACTCTGTTTGTCTCTTTCTTTTACCTCGATAGTTCGGTTTCGAAATCGCCTGCAAAGTTACGACAATTCGGCTTAACGTGTTGCTCCACAAAGTTGCAGGACTTGTATTTTGTTGTTCTAATCAAGAACGCAATTTGTCTTTTAACAAAGATTAAGCGCATCGGCTCCAGGCGTGATGCTCTCTGTCCCGCCAGTACAGGTGCCATTGGCCCTTGCCAATGCCCCGTTGTCCAATTCCCGTGGAGCGGGTGTGTGTCAGGCAAGCCGGCACAGGTGGGGTTCCTTGCGCGGCATGTTGCATGGCTGGCAATCCGCCTTCTTGCCGCAGAGGGCGGCATGTGTGCTTTCCACGCAGAGCCATGCCACAGCAAGGCGGAGCGATGCGGTAAAAAACGCAAGCCGCTGCGATTGCCAACGCATGCCGCTGCAATCGCCAACGCATGCCGCTGCAATCGCCAACGCATGCCGCTGCGATTGCCAACGCAAGCCGCTGCGATTGCCAACGCATGCCGCTGCGATTGCCAACGCATGCCGCTGCGTCAGTCCGCGTGGTACACTTCCTCTTTCCGGGGAAAGGGCAGGGGAGTCTCCAAAACGAGAGGCGGCAGGAGACGCGATGGTCTCCTGCCGCCGTGGCGTGTGCTTGCGCCTGATGCCGTGTGCGTGTCCTATGAGTTCATGCTCAGGAGGAACTCCTCGTTGTTGGCGGTGTTCTCCAGTTTGGATTTCACTTCGTTCATGGCCTCGATTGGGTTCATGTCGCTCAGGAACTTGCGCAGGATCCACATGCGGTCCAGGGTCATCTTGTCCTGCAGCAGGTCGTCGCGCCGTGTGCTGCTGGCTGTGATGTTCACAGCGGGGAAGATGCGCTTGTTGCTCAGCATCCTGTCAAGCTGCAGTTCCATGTTTCCCGTTCCCTTGAATTCCTCGAAGATGACCTCGTCCATCTTGCTTCCCGTGTCAATCAGCGCGGTGGCGATGATGGTGAGGCTTCCCCCGTTCTCGATGTTGCGTGCCGCGCCGAAGAAGCGCTTCGGCTTGTGCAGGGCGTTGGCGTCCACTCCTCCGCTCAGCACTTTGCCGCTTGCGGGTGATACCGTGTTGTAGGCACGTGCCAGACGTGTGATAGAGTCGAGGAAGATGACCACGTCGTGGCCGCACTCCACCATGCGCTTGGCCTTTTCGAGCACGATGCCGGCGATTTTCACATGACGCTCGGCGGGCTCGTCGAAGGTGCTGGCGATGACCTCGGCCTTTACCGTGCGTGCCATGTCGGTCACCTCCTCGGGGCGCTCGTCGATAAGGAGCATCATCAGGTAAGCCTCGGGGTGGTTGGCCGTGATGGCGTTTGCGATGTCCTTCAGCAGCATGGTCTTGCCTGTCTTGGGCTGTGCCACGATGAGCGCGCGCTGTCCCTTGCCGATAGGAGCGAAGAGGTCAACCACGCGTGCCGCCATGGAGTCGCCCTTGCCGCTGCACAGCTTGAACTTCTCGTTGGGGAACAGCGGAGTGAGGTTCTCGAAGGGGCTGCGGTCGCGCACAATCTCGGGGTCGCATCCGTTGACGCTGCTGACCTCGATGAGAGGGAAGAACTTCTCGTTGTCGCGCGGCGGGCGGACGGGCCCTTCCACCACATCGCCTGTCTTGAGGCCGTAGTGGCGTATGGTCTGTGCGTTCACATAGATGTCGTCAGGACTGCTCAGGTAGTTGTAGTCGCTGCTGCGCAGGAATCCGTAGCCCTCGTTCATCACTTCCAGAACCCCCTCGCCCCGTATGTTCATGCCGAAGTCGTAGTTCTCGCTGGCAGTCTTGGGGGTGTCTTGTGGGTAGTTTTCTGTTGCCGGCGCGCTGGCGGTCTGTGTGCCGTATGGTGTCTCCTGCCTGTCACGGGTGTTCTCGTTGGTCTGGCGCCCGTAGGTGTTGTTGTAGGCGTAGCTGTCGTTGCCCGTGGGAGGAATGTCCTGTACGATGAAGAAGTCATCGCTCACGCGGATGAGTCCCTCCCCGTTTGTGTCGGTCTTGTCCTCCTTGTCCTGCTGTTCCGGTGAGCCGGCATTGCTTTCGGCCACAGGCTTGGGTTCCTCTGGCGCGCTCTCGTTGCTTGTGGCAGTTGTTGCCTGTTCGGGTTGTGTGGCGCTTGCCGGCTGTGTGTTGGTGCTTGTCATGGTGTTCTGCTCTTCTTCTGTTTTTACCTTGCGTGGCCTTCCCCTTTTCTTTGCGGCAGGCGCAGCGGGCGCTTGTGGCTCCGGCTCGGCAAATGGGATTGTGCCCTGTGTGGCCTCTGGGCTGTCCTGCCTGGTGTCCTTGTCCTGCTTCTTCTCGCTGCTGCCCGCCTGTGTGTCTGGCGTGGCTGCGGCTGGCGTGTCGGTCTGCGGTGTCTCGGTCTTGGGCTTGCGTCCGCGCTTCTTGGGTGTCCTCTCGCCCTTGCCCGTGTCCTGGCTTTCGGGCTCTGCCGCTTTTGCCGTGCCGCGCTTTCCTTTGGCATTGCCGCCTGCCGGCTTGTTGGAGCCGGCCATGGCCTCTGCGTCTATAATGTTGTATATGAGTGTGGTGGCATCATTCGCAGGTTCTGCGTTCACGCTTTTTGCCAGCGCAGACAACTCTTCGAGTGACATGTTCTCGAGTTCACTTTTCGTGTGCATAATAATAAAGGTATGCTGTTATGATTTTCCGTTTGTTCTGAAATGGGAATCCTCAGGAGAGCGAAGAGTGACGCTGTCCTTGTTTCATTTGGTCTGCAAAATTACTTTTTCTTGCCCAAACGGCCAAATTTGCGCGCTGTTTTCTTCTGTCCGCTACTTATTTTGTGGTACTTTTGTGACGTGAAGAGACAAAAAGAGGATAATTTCATCAGGCATGCGTTGTGCCGGTCCGGTTTTTCCGTAAGTGAATCATGAGCAGCATATCCTATTTGCAAGTGCAGGGTCTGACGCGCGGAGTGGGCGACAAGACCCTCTTCGACAACATATCTTTCAGTGTGGCACAGGGGCAGAAGGTCGGCCTTATCGCACGCAACGGGGCAGGCAAGAGCACGTTGTTGAACATATTGGGCGGAAAGGACAGCGCCGACTCGGGGCAGGTGGTGTGGCGCAACGGGCTTCGTGTCGGATACCTGGAGCAGACACCACAGTACCCCATGGAGCTGACGGTGCTGGAGGCTTGCTTCTGGCACGGCAACGAGACCACCAACCTCATACGCGAGTACGAGGCGTGCATGAGCACGCCGGGCACGCCGGGCCTGCAGGGGATACTCGACAGGATGGACCAGCAGAAGGCCTGGGACTATGAGAACCGCAGCAAGACCATACTGAGCAAACTTTCCATAACGGACTTCCAGAAGCCGCTCGCCCAGCTATCGGGGGGGCAGATGAAGCGTGTGGCACTGGCCAACGTGCTCATCATGGAGCCGGAGTTCCTTATCCTGGACGAGCCCACCAACCATCTCGACCTGCAGATGATAGAGTGGCTCGAGGGCTACTTGCGGCGGTCAAATGTCACGCTTCTGATGGTGACGCACGACCGTTACTTCCTCGACAACGTGTGCTCCGTCATCCTGGAGATGGACGACGAGACTGTGTATGCCTATCACGGCAACTACGCCTACTATCTGGAGAAGCGCCAGGAGCGCCAGGAGAACCTCAGGAGCGAGGTGGCACGAGCCAATAACCTGTACCGCACCGAGCTGGAATGGATGCGGCGCATGCCACAGGCACGCGGACACAAGGCACGCTACCGCGAGGAGGCATTCTATGAACTGGAGAGGAAAGCCAGGCGGAGCGTGGAAGAGCGGCAGGTGAGGCTCGAGACGAAGTCGGCCTACATCGGCAGCAGGATATTCGAGGCGGAATATGTGAGCAAGAAGTATGACCGCGTGATACTGAAGGACTTCTACTACAACTTCTCGCGATACGAGAAGATGGGTGTCGTGGGAGGAAACGGGACAGGCAAGAGCACGTTTGTGAAGATGCTCCTGGGGCTGGTGAAGCCCGACTCGGGGCGTTTCGTGGTGGGGGAGACTGTGCGCTTCGGCTACTACAGCCAGGAGGGGATGCACTTTGACGCGCGGATGAAGGTGATAGACGCCGTGCGCAAGGTGGCCGAGTACATTGACCTGGGAGGCGGGCGTCATTTGTCGGCCATGCAGTTCCTCCAGCACTTCATGTTCACTCCACTGCAACAGCAGAACTATATAGCCAAACTGTCGGGCGGGGAGCAACGGAGGCTGCACCTGTGCATGGTGCTCATGCAGAACCCTAATTTCCTGGTGCTCGACGAGCCAACCAATGACTTGGACATCAACACCCTGCAGATTCTGGAGCAGTACCTGCAGGACTTCCAGGGCTGTGTCATCGTGGTCAGCCATGACCGCTACTTCATGGACAAGGTGGTGGACCACCTGCTCGTGTTCCGTGGAGATGGCGTGGTGGAAGACTTCCCCGGCAACTACACGCAGTTCCGCAAGTGGGAGGACGAGCGCGAGGCACAGAGGGAGAGGCTGGCGGCAGACGCTGGAAACGGGGGAGGCGCGGTGGATGTCAAGGACAGCAAGAAGCCGCCACGCCTGGAGCAGAAACGCAAGATGACGTTCAAGGAGAAGCAGGAGTTCGCCTCGCTGGAGCAGGACATTGCCCGCTTGGAGCAGGAGAAGGCCGACATCGAGGCGCGCCTGTCCAGTGGAAGCATCGGCGTGCAGGAGATAACGGAGTTGAGCAAACGCTTGCCAGTGCTCACGGACGAACTCGATGAGAAGTCGATGCGCTGGCTGGAGTTGAGCGAAATAGAGTAGGGATGCCCATGGACTGCACGGCGCGATTACCCGGAGAACGTTCCGTGATGGTGATTTCGCAGGACGTTCAATGTCCGGGAAAGCAGGAGAGGAGTGTGCCGGGACAAGTCCATGGCGGGTGTCTTCCGCATCGGGCCGAGTGGAACGGCCTGGCGGTCCGCAGCACAACCCGCTTTCTTGCAAGAACCTCCCTGTGGAGGGCAGCGGGCAGTAGTCCGGCGGGAAGTGTGTGGCACGCCTTTCCGCATATTCTCCCTTGTCTTTGCGGAAGCGCGAAGGCTGTGCTTCCCCGCACAGCCTTCGCGCTTAAATCATAAATAGGTATGAGGCTCAGGGAACTTCACACCCCCAGCCAGGCTTCATCACGCTTCCCCCCACTGCTTGCGCAGCAGTTCGATGGCAGCGGGGAGCACCGTGGCACGGTCGCCCTCGCAGCCACACTCAAAGGAGATGTGTCCCTGGTAGCCCATTTCCTTGAGAGCCCTCATGCCCTCGCGGTAGTCGTCCTTGTCACCGTCCTCGCCCGGCATCAGTCGCCGTCCTCGGCTTGCTATGTGCACGTGCCGCAGGTACTTGGTGCCTGCAGCCATGAAGGCGGCGTAGTCCGAGGTCTCCTCCTGCATGTGCCAGAAGTCGCCCATGCATCTCACGCCCTCGCTGCTGGCATCGCGGCAGATGGCAGCCGCATCGGCCACCAGACGCAGGTAGAAGCATTCCTTGCGGTTGAGTGGTTCCAGGATGACAGTCGTTCCGCACTTCAGCGCAAACTCGCCCAAGTCATGCAGCTGCTCGCACAGGTAGTTGCGCGTGTCCATTGTGTGTGGCTTGCAGGGGCTCTGGAAATTGAAGGCCGGCACCATGATTACACCGCAGGAGCCTATCTGTCCGGCAGCCTCCACTATCTCGCGCATGGTGGTGTCAAACTGTTGCTTCTGCTCGTCCTCGGCAAGGATAAAGCCGCTGAAGCCGGCGCAGATGGCACTCATCTTGATATTCCGGCCCTGCAGAGCCTTGTTGATCTCGCCCACGCGGCTCTTCAGGTTGCTGCCACCCACCTCCAGGCCGTTTACCCCATGCGCCTCCATGAAGTCCAGTTTGTCCCCGAGCGTGTCCCCCAGGGCCACCCCTTCCTGCAGGCAGATGTTGAGTGGCGTGTCACTCTTCCTGCCCTTGCGTATTGAGCGGCAGGATGAGAAAAACGGGGTGGATGCCATGGAAGCCGCTGCCATGCCTGAGAGCGACCCTAAAATGAATTTTCTGCGTTTCATTCCGTGCAGTTTAGGTGTTGTTTGGGCTTTACTGTCCCTGTCCGGGCTTCTTCACCGTATAGGAAGCCAAGTCCAGCGGCCCCATTGCCAGGGTGGCGGGCATGAGGTCCATGGGTGACTGCGTCATCTCGTCCCATGTGGTTGTCGCACCGGTGTAGGCGGCCTCGCGTGCCATGATGGCTGCCATGCACGAGGCTGCGCAGTCGCTTGCCTCCTCATGTGCGGTGCCCTTGCGGATGTGGTTGACCCAGTCCACATGCTCCAGCACATAGGGGTCATGCTGCTTGAACTCCCGGTTGGCCGCTTCCTCGTCGTACTTCCACAGGAGATTTCCCTGCAAGTCCTTTATCTCGTTTGTCTCGCTGTCCCACGAGCCCTTCGCGCCCTGGATGTACTCGCTTATCTTGTTGCTGCATCCGTCAATCTGGCGGCACATGCTGTGCATGTGTATCCCGTTCTCCATCACGAAGTCGGTGCTGAACATGTCATACTGGTCGCCGGTCACCCTGCGTTGGCGCGCGCCGAACGAGGTGGCGTTGACGGGCTTGAGCCCGCTCATCCACAGGAACACGTCGATGTTGTGCACATGCTGCTCCACGATGTGGTCTCCGCTCAGCCACGTCCAGTTGACCCAGTCGCGTATGTTCCATTCCATGTCGCTCCATCCGGGTTGGCGCTCCTTGTACCACAGCATGCCCTGGTTCCAGTACACGTTTCCGCCGGTGATCTCGCCTATGAGTCCGGCCTGTATCTGCTTGTTGGCCTCCACATAGCGGCGCTCGTGGTGGCGCTGTGTGCCCGTGACCACGCTCAGGCCCTTTGCCTGTGCCTGCTTGGCCGCAGCCATGATGGTGCGGTATCCCTTGGGGTCAACGGCGATGGGTTTCTCCAGGAACGAGTGCACGCCCTTCCCGGTGGCATACTGGAAATGGGTAGGTCTGAAGGCGGGTGGGGTGGCGATGATGGCCATGTCCACGCCCGAGTCAATGACCTTCTGGTAGGCGTCGAAGCCTGTGAAGCAAGCCTCGTCGGGCACCTCCTGCTGGCGGTCGTTCTTCAGATGGGCGCGCAAGTCCTGCAGGCGGTCATCGAACACATCGCCCAGTGCAGTCACCTTGATGCCGTTGGCGGCGTCGAGCAGGTTCATCACCGCGCCAGAGCCACGTCCGCCGCATCCTATCACGCCCACCTTGAGTTCTTTGCCGTCAACAGCCTTGTCGGGCAACTCCGGCACATAATATTCCCCCTCTTTCTTCAGGGGAGTCAGTTTTCCGTTCCCGCTTCCGCCGCTGCAACTTGCCAATATGGCAGGCGCCGCCATTCCCGCTGCGCCGATGAGCGCGACGTTAGTAAGAAACCTTCTTCTGCCCAAGTCCTTCTCGTTCATTGTTGGAATAGTTTGATATGTATAAAAGTGTGTTGTCTGTTCCTGTCTCTATTTTGCGTCCACACCCCCGGGCACCTCGCATACCACACGGAAGCCGATGCCCTTCATGTCCGAGAACCACCAGATGCTCTTGGGGTTCTGCGGGTCTGTCTTGAGCCACTTCTCGTAGTCGGTGTGCGCGCGTGAGGCGCAGCGCACGTCGGCCGCATCGTCTGCATAGCATCCGCCACGCACCACGTATTCCTTTCCCGAAGCGGGCCCCTTGGGGTCCCTTGCCCCGTCCTGGAGACGGGCGTAAGTGTCCTCGGCATACCAGTCGGAGCAGTATTCGAGCACATTGCCCAGCATGTTCTTCAGGCCAAACGGATTGGGCTTCACGCGTGACGGTTCCTGTGTGCGGCTTTTGCTGTTGTTGGCATAGACGACATAACTGTTGATGGTGGTCGTGTCGGCACTGAAGAAACGCCGCCAGAAGCCCGTGTTGGAGAATTCGGACGGGTTCCCCTTGAAGAAATACGGGCTGTCGGTACCTCCCCGTGCCGCATATTCCCATTCGGCTTCGGTGGGCAGGCGGTATTTCTTGCCGGTCTTGAGCGAGAGCCACTGGCAGAAGGTCTCGGCCGCGTAGTGTGTCATGGTGATGGCCGGGCGGCTGCCCATGCCCCAGCCCTGGTCAGGCATCCCGAAGGGAGGCGTGGGGCCCGAGACCGCGTCCACGTCGGGGCGGCTGTTGTTGGCGTAAATCTTGGATGGCGGGGTGCGTCCCTCCGACATGGTCTGTGCGTAGAAGGCCCAGTACTGGTCCCATGTGACCTCGGTCTCGGCCATGTAGAATGCCGACACCGTCACCCTGCGCCGGGGATGCTCGTCGGCGTGGCTGAACTTCTCGCCCTCCTGGCTGCCCATGAGGAAGGAGCCCCCCGGGATGGCCTTCATGCTTATGGTGACGCTGGTGGTGGGCACCTGCTCGGTGAAGTCCGCGAACCTGGTCACGCGCGTGGCCTCGGCAAAGGTTGCCGCAGTGGTGTCCACGGGAGCCTTGTCCATCTTGGCGTGCTTGTATCCAGGCATTGCGTGCCCCACGTCCAGGTGGCAGCTGATGCACTGCAGTCCCAGTTTTTCCTCGTTCTCCTCGTAGTAGAGGTGTGCCGCCACGCCGTCGTCGGACAGTCCTTGCGGAAACAGGCTGGCGTGGCACCGCTTGCATGACTCGTTGAAGACGATGGTCTGCGCGTACTCCAGTTCCCTCTTGCTCTCGAAGTCGATGTCCTCCTTGTCTTTTGTCATGGCGGCCCACACGTCCTTCATGCCCATCCGCGCCTTGGCCGTGAAGTGCTTCCAGGTGCCCTCGGGCGGCAGGTGGCACTCGGCGCAGCCCGTTTTCACGCCGCTGCGGTTGCTGTAGTGTGCCGCCTGCTTCCAGCTGTCGGTGGCCTCGGGGTGGAAATGGCAGGCCATGCACGCCTCGTCACTCGAGCTCCACTCGTAGAAGTGGTTGCCTGTCAGCGCGATGGCCACGCCCGCCAGGAGCGCGCCCGCCAGCGGAAGCCACTTGGCGCGCGCCTTCCTGTTGTCTTGTCTGTGCGTGTGTTGTGTCATTTTGCCCGTCTCATTGTCAGTTCCGGCGATATCTTGACAAGCCTCTTCCCCTCCACGCGTTTCACCACGGTGTGCCCGATGAGCTTGAGCGACCATGTGCTGTCGCTCAGCTGCGTGAGCAGGGTCTCCTGCGTCTCGCTGCCCAGGTCGTTTGACAGGTTGAGGATGGCAGACTTGTCGTCCTTGATCCGGAACGACGTGACAGTCCATACCCCGTACACCTCACCGTTCAGGTAACCGTTCATCGGCCCGAAGTCCTCCATGGTGGGCACGGTGATGGACTCTTCGTATAAGTCAATATTCAAGTTTATCTTTTCCTGCGGGCAAGTCAGTCTCAGCTTCCACGGGCTCTGTGCCGCCACCGTGGCCGCGCAGGCAAGCAGGATGATGGAAAAGGGTATTCTCATTACAGGTCTACTGTGGTTTCACCTACAAATTTAGCCATTTTATTCGGCAAATTCCACGTTCGTTTACAATTTTTATGCTTTTACGTGCCCCTTCTGGCCTGCCGGTGTCACGGCATTGCCATATTCGGCTTGTCTGATGGCGGAGCGGGGATTCTGGGCGCGCCCACTTGCCCTTGCCATCGCAGCGGCATGCATGTGCCATCGCGGCGGCATGCATGTGCCATCGCAGCGGCATGCATGTGCCATCGCGGCGGCATGCATGTGCCATCGCGGTGGCATGCATGTATGGGACTGGCGCGGCAGGGTGGAACCGTGCTTTCTGCAGGCAGGGATGCGCCATGACAGAGGGGCGTTCCCTCCACACTCTCTGGCCGTTTTCCGTGCGCGCACGCGTATTATTAAAAATGAGAGTCCACGTGTTTCGAAAATTTGTCGTACCTTTGCCGCAAACAGGATATATCGTAACACATACATTGTCAATGAGCGGAAAAAAGACAACACCAGACTATGTGCTGGAGAGCAGCTGGGAGGTGTGTAACAAGCTGGGAGGCATATACACGGTGCTTTCCACCAGGGCCAAGACCCAGGAAGCCCTGTTGGGCGGAAATCTTCTGTTTATCGGCCCCGACCTTTGGCACGGCCGGGAGAATCCCCTGTTTTCCGAGGATCCTGACCTGTGGCCCGAATGGGTGGCCACCATGGCGGCCGAGGGTGTCGGGCTGCGTATGGGACGCTGGAACATTCCCGGGAAGCCCAAGGTGGCCCTGGTGGATTTCCAGCCCTTTTTCGTCAGGAAGAATGATCTGTATGGACAGGCGTGGAGAGACTTCGGGGTGGACAGCCTGCATGCCTATGGCGACTATGACGAGTCCAGCATGTTCGCTTACGCGGCGGGTCTCGTGGTAGAGGGCTTTTGGAAATTCTTCCTGAGGGACAAGGGCGCGCGGGCCGTATATCATGTCAACGAGTGGATGACTTGCCTGGGCGCTTTGTACGTGCGCAAGCATGTGCCCCAGGTGGCGACGGTGTTCACCACCCACGCCACTTGCGTGGGACGCAGTATCGCGGGCAACGGGAAGCCCCTGTACCAGTATCTGCATGATTACGACGGACGGCAGATGGCACGCGAGCTCAACGTGGAGTCGAAGCACAGTGTGGAGAGGCAGACGGCGATGAACGTGGACTGCTTTACCACCGTGAGCGACGTGACGGCGCGCGAGTGCGCCGAACTGCTTGACAAACCCTGTGACGTGGTGCTCGAAAACGGCTTCGAGCCCGATTTCGTGCCGGCAGCGGGCGCGGCCTTCGCGGCCCGGCGGCGACAGGCCAGGGACACGATCCTGGGTGTCGCCCGCGCACTCACCGGGGCCGACATGCCCGATGACACGCTCATCGTGAGCACAAGCGGGCGCTATGAGTACAGGAACAAGGGGCAGGACGTGTTCATGGAAGCCATGTACAGAAGCCTATATGACGACCGCCTCACCCGCCCCGTGCTGGCCATGGTGCAGGTTCCGGCCTGGACGGCGGGGCCGCGCGCCGACCTGCAGGACCGCCTGAGGCATCCCGTGGCGGACGGCTCCCCGCTGCAGGACCCCATATGCACCCATGTGCTCCGCGAGCCCTGGAACGACCCCGTGACCGGCTTCCTGCACAACCACGGCATGAAGAACCAGGCCACGGACCGTGTGAAGGTCATCTTCGTCCCTTGCTACCTTGACGGCAGGGACGGCATCTTCGAGAGCACCTATTACGACCTGCTTATCGGCAGCGACCTGGCCGTGTATCCGTCCTACTACGAGCCGTGGGGCTATACGCCCCTTGAGGCCGTGGCCTTTCATGTGCCTTGTGTCACCACTTCGCTCGCGGGCTTTGGCGCGTGGGTCAACAAGACCAAGGGCTCGGACAGCCATCTGGAGGACGGTGTGGAGGTCGTGAGGCGTGATGACTACAATTTTGACCAGGTGGCGAATGCCGTGCGCGACGCGATAGCCAAGATGTGCGGGATGAGTGCCAAGGAGGTCGACGCGGCGCGCAAGAAGGCAGCCCAGGTGGCCGCAAAGGCCCAGTGGAAGCATTTCATACCCAAGTATGAGCAGGCGTACGCCTTCGCGCTTGACAGAGCGGCACAACGCAACGCGTGAGGCACACCGCAGCCCCGTTCTGACAAAAACAAACAGGAACAAACATAAACATAGAACAATGAAGATTAGAGCAAGCTACACCAACCAGCCATGCTGGAAGCAGGTGACAGTCAAGAGCAACATCCCCGTCGAGTTGAGGAAGCTGGAGGAACTGGCCCGCAACATGTGGTGGGCGTGGAACCACAGCGCCAAGAGCCTGTTCCGCAGCCTGGACAGCAAACTCTTTGACGAGTGTGACGGCAACCCGGTCCTCCTGCTGCAGCGCCTGAGTTTCGAGAAGATGGAAAAACTCTCCCATGACCAGGCCTTGATACAGAGAATGGACGAGGTGTACAATGAGTTCCGCGCATATATGGACGAGAAGCCCGACAAGAGCCGCGCCAGCGTGGCGTACTTCTGCATGGAGTACGGACTGAACCACGTGCTGAAGATATATTCGGGAGGACTGGGCGTGCTGGCGGGCGACTATCTGAAGGAGGCCAGTGACTCAAACGTGGACATGTGCGGCGTGGGCTTCCTGTACCGTTATGGCTATTTCACCCAGTCGCTCAGCATGGACGGCCAGCAGGTGGCAAACTACGAGGCACAGAACTTCGGGACGCTCCCAATCGAGCAGCAGATGGACGCGGACGGGCATCCTATGGTGGTGGATGTACCCTATATGGATTATGAGGTGCATGCCTATGTGTGGCGTGTCAATGTGGGGCGTGTCACGCTGTACCTGCTTGACACCGACAACGACATGAACTCACAGTTTGACCGCTCCATCACCCATGCCCTCTATGGTGGTGACTGGGAGAACAGGCTCAAGCAGGAAATCCTGCTGGGTATAGGTGGTGTGCTCATGCTGCAGAAACTGGGCATCAAGAAGGACGTGTATCACTGCAACGAGGGACACGCTGCCCTGTGCAACGTGCAGCGCCTGCTGGATTATGTGCGTGAGGGAAAGTCTTTCACGCAGGCTCTCGAACTTGTGCGCGCCTCCTCGCTTTACACCGTGCACACTCCCGTGCCCGCAGGCCACGACTATTTCGACGAGGGTCTGTTCGGGAAGTACATGAGCGGATACCCGCAGATGCTGGGCATCTCGTGGGATGAGTTTATCGGCATGGGGCGCATGAACCCCGATGACAAGGGCGAGCGTTTCTGCATGAGCACCTTCGCGTGCAACACTTCGCAGGAGGTCAACGGCGTGAGCTGGTTGCACGGCGAGGTGAGCAAGAAGATGTTCGCGGGCATATGGAAGGGGTATTACCCCGAGGAGAGCCATGTGGGCTATGTGACCAATGGCGTTCACTTCCCCACCTGGTGCGCCAATGAATGGCGCAAGCTGTACGCCTCCAACTTCGATGAGAATTTCATCCACGACCAGAGCAACCAGTCGATATGGGAGGCCATATACGACGTGAGCGACGAGGAGGTGTGGGCCACACGCATGGCCTTGAAGACGAAGCTGGTGGAGTATATCCGCAAGCAGTTCCGTGACCGCTGGCTCAAGAACCAGGGCGACCCCTCGCGCGTGGTGTCGCTGATGGAGAAGATCAACCCAAATGCCCTGCTTGTGGGTTTCGGGCGCCGTTTTGCCACCTACAAGCGGGCTCACCTGCTGTTCACCGACTTGGAGCGCCTGTCAAAGATTGTCAACAATCCCGACTACCCCGTGCAGTTCCTCTACACAGGCAAGGCGCATCCTGCGGATGGCGCGGGACAGGCTCTTATCAAGAAGATATATGAGATAAGCCAGCGTCCCGAGTTCCTTGGCAAGATTATCTTCCTGGAGAACTACGACATGCAGTTGGCCCGCCGTCTTGTGAGCGGCGTGGACATATGGATGAACACGCCCACCCGCCCGCTCGAGGCATCGGGCACATCAGGCGAGAAGGCTCTTATGAACGGTCTGGTGAACCTTTCTGTGCTTGATGGCTGGTGGTACGAGGGTTATCGTCCAGGAGCAGGCTGGGCACTCACGGACAAGCGCACCTACCAGTACCAAGACCAGCTCGATGCGGCCACCATCTATGGCCTGCTTGAGAACGAGATAATGCCTCTCTACTACGCCCGCAACGCTGAGGGAATCAGCACAGGCTGGGTGAAGGTCATCAAGAACAGCATCGCGCAAATCGCTCCGCACTACACCATGAAGCGCCAGCTTGACGACTATTACAACAAGTTCTACAACCGCCTGCACGCCCGTTTCGGGACACTTGCCGCCAACGGCGGAAAGCTCGCCCGCGAGATTGCCGACTGGAAGGAGAATGTGGCCGCCCATTGGGACCAGATACACGTGGACAGCATAGAGAAGGGCGAGGATCTCCAGAACGGGGACGTGGAGGCAGGAAAGAAGTACAACATCAAGATTGTGGTTGACGAGGCAGGTCTGGACGACGCCATAGGCGTAGAGCTGGTAACTCTGACGACCGACAAGGACGGCCAAGACCATGTCTATCATGTGGATCCCTTCCGCATGGTAGAGCGCAACGGAAACAAGTACACGTTCACAGCCTCGCACAGCATAGACAACGCAGGCTTGTTCAAGGTGTGCTACCGCATCTATCCCAAGAATGAGAACCTGCCCCACCGGCAGGATTTCTGCTACGTGAAGTGGTTCGTGTGACCCCATGCGGGATGCGCGGTGTGACGTGCGGGCTGTTCCCCGCAATGTGACGGATTGCGCTTCCACGGCATGAGCAAACGAAAGAGTCCCCCCTGCCCTTGTGGTGGAGGGGACTTCTTATATTCTCCCCAAAAAACATTCAGTTCGAAAAAAGTTTGTACCTTTGCTTCTCATGATGGTTGTACACATTAATATATAATAGAGACCTTATGCGGAAGAAGTTCTTTGTCGTGCTGTGGGTGCTGTTCTTCTCTTGGCTTTTGCTTCTGGGAGTAATATTCTACAGTATCTTCAACGGCTACATAGGCTACATGCCGAATATTGAACAACTGCAGAATCCGGTGAACAAGTTTGCCTCGCAGGCACTCTCGGCCGACGGCAAGTTGCTGGGCACGTGGAGTTACAGTAAGGCCAACCGCATTTTCGTCAGTTACGAGGATCTCCCCCCCGCTATAGTGCAGGCGCTGGTGGCTACCGAGGACGTGCGCTTCTACGAGCACAGCGGAGTGGACTACCGCGCTTTGCTGCGGGCCATTGTCAAGCGCGGAATCCTGCGCAATAAGAACGCGGGCGGCGGAAGCACCATCACACAGCAACTGGCAAAGCAACTGTATTCCGCGAAGGCCGAGAATGTGCGCGAGCGGCTCTTGCAGAAGCCAATCGAATGGGTGATAGCCATCAAGCTGGAACGTTTCTACACGAAGGAGGAGATAGTGAGCATGTATCTCAACTACTTTGATTTCCTTCATAACGCCGTGGGCATCAAGACGGCGGCCAGGACATATTTCGGCAAGGAACCCAAGGACCTTACCGTCAACGAGTGTGCCACATTGGTGGGCATGTGCAAGAACCCCAGTTTCTACAATCCCGTGCGTTTCCCCGACAGGTGCAGGGATAGGCGTAACGTGGTGCTCGGACAGATGGTGAAGGCAGGTTACATGACACAGCAGGAGATGGACAAACTCTGCATGGAGCCTGTCGCGCTCAACTTCCACCGCACCGACCATAAGGAGGGCAGCGCGGCTTATCTGCGCGAGATGCTCCGCCGGGTGCTCATGGCCAAGAAGCCGGCGCGGTCCGACTATGCCAGTTGGCAGGGACAGAACTTCTACGAGGACTCTATCGCATGGGAGAACGACCCGCTCTACGGATGGTGCAATAAGAATGCCAACCGCGAAGGAAGGCACTATAACCTATATGCCGATGGGCTGAAAATCTACACGACCATAGACAGCCGCATGCAAGAGTACGCCGAGCAGTCGGTCGTCGGGCATGTGGCGGGCGAGTTGCAGAAAGCCTTTGACCGTGAACTTCGCCGGAACCGCAACGCACCCTATGCCTCCTCGTTGTCCCCGGCACAGGTCAAGGCCGACCTGGTACGCGCGAAGCGTCAGAGTGCCAGGTATATACAGATGAAGGCCGCAGGCTATTCCGATGCAGAGATCGACGACGCTTTCGCCACGCCCACCGAGATGATTGTATATACAGGGCATGGTGACAAGGACACAACAATGACACCCATGGACAGCATCAAGTACTACAAGTCCTTCCTGCGTGCAGGTTTCATGTGCATGGACAACGAGACCGGGGCTGTCAAGGCTTATGTGGGTGGGCTGGACTTTTCGCATTTCCAGTACGACATGTGCACGCAGGGCCGCAGGCAGGTGGGTTCGACCATCAAGCCGTACCTGTACGCGCTTGCCATGGAGAACGGGTGGAGTCCTTGCGACGAGGCGCCCAATGTGCAGCAGACCTACCATGTGGCAGGCAAGGAATGGACACCCCGAAACGGAAGCAAGGCGCGTTATGGCGAGATGGTGACCCTCAAATGGGGGCTGGCGCAAAGCAACAACTGGATTTCCGCCTGGCTGATGAACCAGTTGTCGCCTGCCGCCCTTGTGCGTCTGATACACGAGTTCGGCGTGCAGAACAGGGACATTCACCCCTCGCTTGCCCTTTGCCTTGGCCCCTGTGACATTTCTGTGGCCGAGATGGTGGGGGCATACACGGCGTTTGCCCGCAAGGGAGTACGCCGCTGTCCGCTTTATGTGACCCGCATAGAGGACAGCAACGGCGAGTTGTTGGCCGAGTTCCAGCCGCGTGTGCGCGAGGTGATATCCGAGCAAGCCGCCTGCAAGATGGTGACATTGATGCGCGGGGTGATAGACAACGGCACTGGCCGCCGCATGCGAGCGCGCTACGGGATCACCGCGCCCATGGCGGGCAAGACGGGCACCACGAATGACAATTCCGATGGGTGGTTTGTGGGCTACACGCCCAGCCTCAGCTTTGGCGCCTGGGTGGGCGGCGAGGAGCGTGACATACACTTCGCAAGCATGGCCATCGGGCAGGGAGCGAATTCCGCCCTGCCCATTGCGGCCTATTTCTTGAAGAAGTTGTATGCCGACCGCAGCCTGGGCTATTCGCAAGACGAGGACTTCGATATCCCTGCGGGATTCGACCCGTGCGGACAGCAGGAAACAGCAGGGGGAGAGGAGGATGCCGGGGAAGAGGCCGTCCTGGACGAGTTGGGGAACTGATGTTGCACAACCAAACAAACAAGCATGAGATGAAATACCTGGCACTTATCCCGGCGCGCTACGCAAGCACCCGTTTTCCGGGGAAACCCCTTGCCGTGTTGGGAGGAAAACTGGTCGTGCAGCGCGTCTATGAACAGGCGCGCCTGGCATTCGACGATGTGTATGTCTGCACCGATGACGATCGCATTTTCTCGGCGGTGGAGGCATTCGGGGGAAAGGCGGTAATGACCGACAGCGGCCTGCGCAGTGGTACAGACCGTTGCTGGCAAGCCTGTGAGCGCATAGGGACTGACGCGGATGTGATAGTGAATATCCAGGGCGATGAGCCTTTCGTGCAGAAGTCCCAGCTTGAAGGACTGAAAGACTGCTTCCAGGACGGACACACCCAGATAGCGACACTGGTGAGGCCTTTTTCCGGGAATGACACGTTCGAGGAACTCTCTAACCCCAACTCCCCCAAGGTCGTGGTGGACAAGAATATGCGTGCCCTCTATTTCAGCAGAAGCGTGATACCGTATTTGCGGGGTGTCGGACAGCAGGACTGGCTTTCATGCCACACCTTCTACAAGCACATAGGGCTGTATGCCTACCGGCGTGAGGTGCTTCGCCAAATTTCCCGTTTGGCGCCAGGCGTATTGGAGAAGGCCGAGTCGCTTGAGCAGCTGCGATGGCTGGAGAACGGGCTCGTGATAAAGGTGGCACTTACGGACACGGAAACGGAAACGGTGGGCATTGATACTCCTGCCGACCTTCAGAGAGCCGAGTTGTATCTGAAGAGCAAAAAGATTCAACTATAATTTTGATACTCCAGGCATTTGTCGTAAATTTGCGGTCAAATGAGCA
>ERZ808252.952-NODE-952-length-24005-cov-6.101002_pt1 | contig 24005 bp, 32 predicted proteins | sample MGYA00521242_ERZ808252 | MGnify/ENA primary metagenome ERZ808252 (study PRJEB31516, sample SAMN03275581) | gut metagenome | biome: mammalia-associated habitat; material: feces | host: Papio cynocephalus | place: Kenya | collected 2012-08-07 ...
GAGGTCTAAGATAAGGAAATATAAGCCTTGACACAGTTTAAATTACAGACCCTATTTTGGTGGTAAATATCCGTTCAACTTCAACCAATTTTCTAACGTGCCTTGCCCTGTATCTCGGCAATACTTTAGTATCTTGTTTAACTCGGAAATCTTTACTTTCTTACCATCCATTCGTTTTATTCCTCCGTCTATTAAGCCTTGCCGTAATCCTGTCTGTTGGTCGCTGTAAACCTCGTTAAAAAGGTTTTTCTTTACTGCTGCTAATACTTTATCAAAGTCCAACCCTAAACGCTGTATTAAAAAATCGTAGTTCTTAACCATTGGGTCGTAACTGGTTGAATTGCGGTTTGTCATATATTGCGGTTGTGGTGTTTCCTTGCATCCTAAGGTCTTGTAGAACTCCGGCAAAGTCTTACGCGCTACAAATTCGTTGGCTAACTCCATGAACTTGCGTTGCCCTTTTGTTAGTGCCATATTTCCTCGCTTATTTCTGTTGTGCGTAATCTCGTGCCAAAATGTAGCCATTCCATCGGCTTCGTCATCGCTGATGTCTGCTGACCGCTTAGAGCCTATTTTGCCTAACGCTGACTTAACCCAGCCTAACCTTTCCCTTGTAAGGTATAGCCTTCCGTCCATCCACGTTGAGCCATTGCAGTGTGGGTCGGTTTCCTCCATTAGTTGTAGGTCGCCGTTCTCAAACCATTTTTCTTTAAGCCCTGCGTTAATCTTCTTGAAGGTTGCATCTACCTCGGCTTCGGTTGTGTAGTTCTTCTTTAACGCTGGATGCGGTTTGTCGCCGCTGGCGTTTATGACTGCTGTAAGTTTTGCCGCCACTGCACTAAACGCTGCCTTTAGTTTGCTAGTGCAATCGCCGTAATAATGCGAGGTCGTAACGGCGTTGTCGCGCAGTTCCCTGTCGCAAATGTCAGTTATTTCCTTGTTGCCTTTTGCTTGCGTCTTGGCGAAGTTGGAAAGCTCGTTATACGCTTCTACCCATGCGTCCTGCCGCTTCGTGCCTATCTCGCCCAGCCGTTCCAACTCTGCCAATAGCGCGGCGCGGTTTCCTGCCGTGCGTAGGCTGTCCACGTTTGAAAGGTCTAACCCCAAAGCGTAAGCCCACCGCTTGAGCATGGCTATCCGTGTGTCAAACTCCGTGCAGGGCTGTACGGAGTTCATCGTCTTGGTTGGAATGCCCGGGTTAAGCCCTCCTTCAATCTTGCCGCCTACAAAGTTGTCACGAATGTAGTACGGTTGCGACTTCCAGCCTTTGGAACGTTCTAATATGCTGTCTATGTATTCCCGGAACTTGCGCGGCACGTCCACCACAGAACGGCGTGAAGGCAGACTTTTGTAAGCCTTGCCGCGTACAATAGCCTTTAAGCGGTTGGCGCGGTCTTGGTTGTACTCGTCGTAGTCCGACATAATAGGCACGGCGTAACAGCGGCATTGGGGATGCCAGCCTACAAACTTGAACGTTTTAGGGTAATCGCCCCATAAATCGTCGCAAATGTCCACCAAAGGCACGAGTTCGCCCTTGCTGTTCATTATCGTGTGGTTGTTGCTTAGACAAACGCGGAAGCCTACTACAAAGTCCAACTTCTGCCAGCGTAAGAACTCGCTTTCACGGTAAGCCATGTTTATTTCCGTCCGTGCCAATCGCTGCGCGTTCTTTGCTGAACTCCTGTAAACGCCTTGCCCCGGATGGTACATCTTGGCTGCTTTGCTCAACCTCAATACGCCGCCCTTGTCGCGTACACGGCGGTAAAGGCGTTTAGGTTCTTGTAGGTAGCTGCGTAAATCGCGGCTTAACTGCTGCGCGTCCCTGCCGTCGCCGATGGCTACGTCTATGCCTAATTCTATGGCGGCTTTCATGTCCTCGGCTTGCTTCCATACGCGCTCGCTTAGTCCCATGCCTTCAATCTTACGCCGCTGGAAGGTGTTAAGGGCTTCTAAGTTCCTGCCTTGGTACTGCTCTACCTCCTCTTTCGTCAGCTTGGAAGTGCGAAGTATGGAACTTATAAAAGCGTCGTTCTTGTAGGTAGCCGCCAGCCACTCGCTTTGCGTCCCGGAAGTAATCACGCTTTCCACCTTCTTTGCGAGCCGTTGCATGATGCCCTGCGCTTGTTTCCGGGCGCGTGGGAACTTGTCGAAGGAAAACACGGCTTCGCCTTCGGGTGCGTCCAAACACGCCCCCAATCGTGCGTACTCGTCGCATACTGTCTTATAAAGGCGGTCTATCTGCCGGGCGTACCGCTCGGTATTGGCGTAGTGTCGTGCATCAAAGCCGCGAAGTTGTATTATAAGTTGGGTTCTTTCGTTCTCCGGCATGGTTATTTTCTTTGGATTTGGCGTGTAAGCGCGTTTCTTGCCTTGGGTATGGTAACATACACCTTGAATACGAAAACGCGCTTATATGGTCTTAAAACGTGTTGCTTTGATACGCTTCGCTTAAAATGTGGGTTCGCCCTGCTGGTAGCTGCTTTCTTTGGCTTCGTCCTTTTCGATGTCCGCTATCTCCTCGTCTACGTTGTCAGCCCAGCCCAAACGCTGCACGGTTGCGCGGCGGCTTGCTATTTGCCGCTGTCCGTTGGCGGCTTGCAGGATGTTTATCTTGCTAAGTTCGTCTTCAATAATGTACGGCGTTATTTTCGGTTCTATAATCAAGTGGTCGGCGGCTTGCTTCCACTCTAAATTAGCTTCGGCGAAGAAGGCTTTAAGCACGTTTATACGGCGTTGCAGATAGTCCGCAAACACTTCGTTTTTGTCCTGCACCTTCAGATGAGCGTCCATGAAGAGCAACTTTAAGGCTACGCCGCTAACTGCGCCTATACCCTTGACCGTATCGAAGGAAATATCGGGCGTTTGCGTTATGGTGTAAATCATGCGCATAAGCGTGTCTATTTCAAGTTTCACGCTTTCGGGTGCGTTCTGCCATGAAAGGTAGGTAGCCTTCGCACCGTCCTCACCTTCGATTATACCTCCGGCTTCTCCCTTGCGGCAAAAGCCCTTGATGCTGCCTTGTACAAATATCTTGGGGCTTGCGTGGTAGTCGTTGGTATCGGCAAAATTGGAAAGCAGTTTTTCCAAACGGTCTATAAGGCTTTGTACGTCCTCCCATTCTACTTGTGGCTGGCTGGCGTATATCACGGGTATTTTGCCGATGCTTAACTGTCTGGGGTAGCCCTCCACCAATTCCCAATTATTGCCCGCTGTGGCTGTTTCAATTCCTTTGCACGTCCATAAATAGTGGTTGTCCTTGGTGTACGTTTCAAAGTAGGTGCGTGTTACGAGGTCGCTGTCCTTGCGTGTGAACTGACGCGAAAAAGCCACGAGGTCGCGTGCTTCGTCGAAGTAGGGGTAAAGCCTGTCGCCGAACATCGGGCTAAAGATGGCTACCTTGAACTTGATGTTTTTCTTGAAGCCGTAAAGTTCGTGCGGCTCTGTTTCCACAGGATACCAAAGTTCGGCTACCTCGGTAGTGCTGTAAAGGCTTCGTGCTACCCTGCGGTTGAGCGTGCCTTCCTTGACATCGTAGAAAACGCGCTTTAAGGCGTTCAAAAGTGCCTTTTCCTTTTCGTCCCTTGGGTTGGCGTTGTATGTTACCGGGTTGCCAAACGTGAAGGCTACCGCACGTTTTACGATGAGTTTCTGAATGGCTAACGCTATACGCGCTACTTTCTCAATCCTAAAGCCTTGCTCGGTTGTTTCCTCTACGTTGGGGTTGATGTTCTTCACTTCGCCGTACTCGTCGCTGTCCTTATCCACTACTACCAACTTATCCGGGCGTTTTAACGGGTCGTTGATGTCGTGCAACTTGGGGTCGTACTGCGCCAAATACTGCAAAGTGTTTGGCTCGGGCGTGGTGCGTCCGTTCCTCAACTCGTTTATAACTCCCGTAATCTCGCCTTCGCCTTTGGCTACCTTGGCTAAAAGTTCTTCTATTGTCATAATCGCTCTTTGTTATGTTATGGAAATATGTTGCTTAACCGCTGCGGCTTGCCGCTGCGCTTCTCTATTGTTCCCGTCAAAGCGTCGGGCGCATCGTCGTGGGCGTTCTTGCCTACCTTCTTGTACTGCGTTATATCTTGGTGGAACTTTGGATAAAGGTGTTCCCAGCCTTTTGGAAAATACGTTAGGTTCTGCACCTCTGCGGAATGGTTGAAGATGCGTTCATCCTTGTTTAGTGTTTGGTGAAACCACGTTACGGCGGTCTTGCTGTTGCCCAATAGTCGGCACTGCTTTTCAACGTTACGGGCAAATCCACGTCCGCCGTTGTTGCTCTCTACTATCGCCTTTTCTACTCCGTGCCGTGTCAAGAGCCGCGCCGTTTCCGGCTCTGTCGTTTCCATCGGGGCTTGGGTATAGTAAACGTCAAGTACGAAATTTCCTATTTCCGTTTCAACATATACAATAGTACAAAGGAAGTCCGCGCCCGTGTCGGCTGTGTCTGTGTAAGACTTTACGGCGTGTTTGCGCGTTATGGGCAGTACGTCGTAGGTCTTGAACTCGCGTTCGTACATAAGTCCCGTTAATGGCTTCGGGTTCTGCATGTACTGTGTGTCGAATACCCACGGGTTTTTCTCCTTCAAGTCGTGAAGCTCTTGCAGCGTGTGCTTGAACTCCCAAAGCGGTACTTCCTCGCCCTTATCGTCTATTTCAATAACAGGAAGGCTTAATACCTCCCATTCGTCCCGCTCCAACTTTTGAAGGTAGCCGCAAAGGTCATCTTCGTCCAAACGCTGCATAATGATTATTATCGGCGTTTTGCGGCTGTTCACACGGTTACGAATGGTTGTTTCAAACTTTTGGTTTACCTTGTCGCGTACTAACGCGCTTCGGGCATCGTCCGGCTTAATCGGGTCGTCTATGACTATCGCGCCGCCAAACGTTTCATTACCTACCGTTGCAAGTTCTTCAACCTCGGCGGCTAATTCTTCTTCATCCTCCTTATCCACCAAACCAGCGCCAAAGCCCGTTACCTGCCCGGCTGAACTCACGGCGTAAAGTCCGCCGCCCTCAGTAGTAAACCATTTACGCATGTTCACGCTGGTAGGCATGGTTCCCGGGAACAAACGGCGGTAGCTGCTTTCGCGTAAAATCTCCTGCACTCCTCGCGAGTTGTCGCGTGCCAAATCATCGGAATATGAAAGGTGTATAAACTTCGCTTTCGGGTTTATGGCTAAACCCATTGCTATGAAGTTCTTAACGGCTAACTCGGTCTTACCGTAACGTGGGGCAATGTTGATAATAAGGCGCGTAGACTGACTGCGAAAAACCCGGTCTAAGGCTTCCGCGATTTTAACGTGGTGTCTGCCTACGACAAACTTACGTTTGTACTTCTCCTTGAAGAAGTAGCGCGTAAAGTTTAGCGTTCCTTGCAGCGTCCACGTCTTTATTATGTCTATGTCCCTTATCTCGTCCACGTTTTAGTATTCCTTTTGTAAGTTCTCTAACAATTCCTTTGCTTCCTCCTTGGTAAGTGTCCGTGCTGGCATGAAGTCTGCGCCGTCCTTGCCCGTTATCTCCATGCGCTGTGTCGGCTTGCCGTGCTGACGTTCGCGCAGTTTGTCTAACGTCGTTGTCTTTCCGTTCTTCATGTCTGAAAGTACGGCTATCGCCAGCCCTTTCGGGTATGCTGGTGCGTCGCTCCACTTGGCTAATACCTTCAAGTCCTCGGCGGAAAGCGTTAGTATTACCGCTTCCCATTCGTTTATCTCGGCTGCTGTCAAACAATAGAATTTCTTTGCCTTCGCCTTGCTGCCGAATATCTTAACGAGGTTTTCGGGTACGCGGTTCTTCGGTCGCCCCTTTGGGTTTCCGCTCTGTCCCGGCTTCCATGGTGGGCGCAAATTGTCTAAACTTCCCATATCGGTGTTTGTCTTATTTTTGTTCGGTGTTCTCCTTTGCGCAATTACCTAAGTACTGCACCTTCTCTCCCGTGTACTCCTCCCAACGTTTAATAATCACGTCAATATAGCACGGGTCTAACTCAATGGAATAGCAAATGCGCCCCAACTGTTCCGCAGCCATGAGGGTGCTTCCGCTTCCTCCGAATAGGTCTAACACTATTTCGCCCGGTCGCGTGCTGTTGCGTATAAGTCGCCCCATCAGTTTTAACGGCTTCATCGTCGGGTGTTCTGCGCTCCTTAGTGGTTTGTCCTCGCGTATGACCGTGGAAGGAAGGGCGCAAAGTTTCGTAAGCATGTCCTTTAGCTCTGCTTTCGTCATGCTGTCGAAATCGGGCTTTTCGTCCTCAAATACGGTGCGCTGGCTGCGGTTGTCTATAAAATAGTGTCCGGCTCCCGGCTTCCAACCGTAACAGCATGGCTCATGCTGCCATTGGTAGTCCTGCCGTCCCAATACTATGTTATTCTTTACCCATATAAGCATTTGTTTCAGCTCCCATCCTACGTTCTTTATCGCCGTCTTGAAGTTAAGCCCTTCCGTTCCTGCGTGCCAAATGTAAAACGCGCCGCCTTGCTTTAGGTGGCGGTTTGCGTTGTTGAAAGCTGCCGTTAGAAACTCTTGGAACTGGCTATCTTCCATTTTGTCGTTGGCGATGTCCTTCTCTATGCGGTTGCCTTTTTGCCTATGTCCTTTCTTCGTTTTCAATGTCTCACCCCATGCGTTTAATGTTTCGTTCTTGCTGGAATAGTCCACATTATAGGGTGGGTCTGTTAAAAGCAAATCTACTTTGCTATCGCCTACAAGCAAGTCCACTACGTCAGCGTTGGTGCTGTCTGCGCAGATAAGACGGTGTTTGCCCAAAGCGTAAATGTCGCCTAACTTCGCGGTCGGCTTGGCCGGCATGTGTTCCGCTACGCTAAAGTTATCTTCTTCGGCTTCTTCCTCTGTGCTGACCTTTTCCAACTCCGGCACGTCCACGCCCCACAGCGTAAGGTCGGACGCATCCCACTCGTTAGCCAAATCTTCAAAATTCCACTCGCCAAAGCCGCTATTATCCTTTATGACAATAGCGCATAACTTTTCGGGCGGCGTGCTTTCGGGCAGGAACTTAACAATAGCTTCGGTATAGCCCAATTCCTTTAAGGCTCGGTAGCGCATGTTACCGCCGATAATGATGTTCTTGCCGTTGTACTTGTAAAGCAATATTTCGCGAAGTCCCAACATTTCCGGGTCTTCCTCTATGCTGCGTTTAAGAAGGGAAAATTTGCTATCCTCAATTCTGCGAGGGTTTTTAGGTACTCCCGGTATCTGCCCTTTGTTGGGCGTGATGCTCGTAATTGCTATTACCTCGCTTTGCACCATGTCGGCGGTGTTCGCTTTCCTCTCGGGAGCCGCGCCCTTGCTGTCAGTTTTCTTCTTTGTCATAACCTTTGCTTTGAAGGAAAGCCGCGCTTTTGGTACTCACGCCTTGCGCGGCTCTCGTTTTTTAGTCGCTAAAATGGTATTTCTTCGTCGTCCGTCGGCATTGACCACGGTAAAACGTATCTACGGCTTGCCGCCGTACTTGCGGAAATCTTGCTACCTCCGCTTCTGCTCTCGCTTCCACTTGCCATAATGCTTCGCTTTTAATCGTTAAACTTCTTTGTTATTAACTCACTCCATAAGGAATTGCCGCGTATAGGCTTCCTTATTGTTGCGTACTTTTCCACGATCCGGGTAAAATGTTCGTCGTAAAAGTCGTATAGTCTGGGGTTTTCCTCTATTGTGAACTGCTCTATATTGCCGCTACTGCGTAGGTTCGCGCTTCCGTGTATGACTATCTTACGCCATCCGAGCGTTTCAAACTGTGCGGTTTTGGTGTGAACTGACGCTACGGAAAGCTGAAACTTATTGCCGAAATCAAGTTTACGGTATATGTAGGGGATAAGGCTTCTAACCTCATTACCCCAAAAGTAAACGCTTATTACGAGGTTCAATTCGTCTACATATCCGTTTGCAAGAAGATTATAAAGGCTGTCTACGTTGTTCTGACTTAGCGATAGCGTGCTTATTGTCATCTTCCTACACTTGGCGTTGTTGCCAACTATGTACGCTTCTATGAAATCGCCGAATATGAAGTTACCGCTAACAAACACATCGGCGCGTTCCCCAAAGCCTAAACGTAGTTCTTGCGCCAATTTTACCGCGTTGTCGTATAGAACGTAATCGCTTTTCAGGTCGTAAACCTTCGGCTTGGTATAGCGCGTTTCCTCGTCGTAGCCGTCGTTAAGGACATCGAACAGCGACAAATCCAAATCGGGTATTTCTATATTCCCGAAGTCGCTAACGTGAAGGTCGCCTTTGTCTGTATTCTGTTTCTTTCTTCCCATGTCGTTGTCGTTTAATCAAAAAGGGCGCAGTTTGGTCGCCGCGCCCTTCCGCTCCGGCTGCTGCCGTTGCTTTTCAGCTATATGATGCTTTCTTCAAAGCCAAACTTAAAGGTATGCCAACATAATGAAGGCTTGGACCAACAAAGAAAGGACTACCGAAAATGCGATGAACACTAACGCGCCTACTATCGTGTAAACGAAATCGGCAAATTCGGGCGTTCCCTTATTCGTAATGTAGTCGTGTGCTTCCTTTCCTGCGGCTGCTATGGCGGCTACCATGAAGCCAATAGCGTAGCCACAAAACAGGCTTACTATGGCGCAAATCGCGAAACCTGCCGCGAGGTGCTTTTTCTTGTCATCGGGTATTCGGCTTATAAAGCCTTTTAACTTTTCCTTGAATGTCTTAAAACTCATGTGTATAAAATTTTATGCAAAGATAAAGGGTTAAGCGTATTATTTCGATACGTTTAACCCTAAAACACTTCGCCAAAACTTCACCTATTACCGCTTTTGGGGTCGTAGGTAGTTGGCTATTTCTTTCCTAAATTCGTCAAAGCTGCGTATAATGGTGTATTTGTTCCCTGCCGTTTCCGCTGCCTTCTGCCACGCCTTTTGCGTGTCCTGCTGTCTGCCCGTCTGCGTCTTGAACTCCAAACAAAGCGAAGCGTAGCCACTTGAAGGAATAAGCAGTATAACATCGGCTACTCCTGCCGTTACTCCCTCTGCCTTCATGATGCTGGCTTCGCGCTTGTTTCTCGCTCCTCCGTTTGGAACTGCAAAACAAAGCAGGGCGTACTGTGGGTATTGAAGCCGGAACCAGCGTAGGCAAGCGCGTTGTATTTGGCTTTCTTCGTGCCTTGGCTTGGCTTTTTCTGCCTTTGCGTTGGCTGTCGCCTTTAACTCCTCAAACGTCATGGCTATCTTATTGGCTCGCCCGGTTTAAGTGGTCGCCAGCAGTTGGTACGGTCTATCTGCTTCGTTTCCTTGTTGTACTTGTATTCCGCCAACAATTCCCAACGGTGGCACTTGTCGTTAAAGCTATAAAGCCTTACTTCGCGGTCTTTATGCTGTCTTGCGCGTCCTCTCGCTATCGTGTGGGCTTGCTCCATCGTTAGCTCCATGCGCTCCGGCTCGTAGTCAGTACCGCTAACGGGTATCTTGAAATCGTGTATTTCTTTCATATTTCTTGCTGTTACGTTGTGTAAAAACCATCGCCGAATAGTGAAGGCTGGTTCTTGCGTTCCTCCTCCGCTAATACGGCTTCTACTCGCTTTATCTCGTCGTCTATCTCGCGTTCCAACCGCTTGGAAGTCTGCAAATACGCTGAACCGCGAAACTTCAAGTAGTCCTTTTGTGCCTTGCGCATGGCTACTACCTTGTCGTAAAACTCTTTCGGCTTCATGGTGTAATACTTGCTATTTGCTTACCACCACGGAACAAAGCCGCGCTATAAACTACGCCTTTGGCTGGCGCGTCCCGGTATGGTTCTACGTCCTTATCCGTTACAGGCTTGCCGTTGCGGTATATCGTGAATGTAATACTTTTGCAAAGTTTGCCCGTTGCCTTGGGCTTTGCGTTGCTTGGAAGGTCGGCTATAAAGTCTTGGATAGACTCTTTAAGCGTGCCGTAAACCAAACCTTCGGTAATCTGTACTTTGTATTTTATTTCCATAATCGTGGCTTAAAATGGTAAATCGTCGTCTTTTTTCTCGCTCGCTGGTGCTGCCGCCGCTCCGTATGGAGGTAGCGTTGCCTGGGTTCGTGGTTGTGCAGCTGCGGTCGGCTGCGGTGCGTTGGCATTGCCTTCCGTCCGTTGTGACTTGCTGCCGCTTAGTAACTGTAATTCCCGGACGTGGCAGTTAATGCCGACTTGTGGGCCGTTGGCGTTGGTGAAAATCTTTGTAGAAAGGTCGCCACGGATGAAAACTTGTGTACCCTTCTTTAGGTAGGTCGCTAACGCGCCGTCGCCCAACTTTAGACAACTTACCCACGTTGTACGGCTTACTACCGTGCCCTTTGCGTCCTTGTGGCGGTCTGATGCTGCCACGTTAAAGGAAATGTAACGTTTTCCGTTGAACTCCTTAATTTCTGCGTCGTTTCCTAAGAAACCGCATGTTTCCATTACTAACATAATCGTCTGTTTTTAAGTTGTTATTATTACGTTTACTACTTCAAATAGCTAAAAATATGCTTTATTACTTCCACCGTCCACCCGTTGCCGAGCATTTTGTAAATCTGCGTTTCTGAACAATTCCAAACATACCAATCCGGGATGGTTTGAAGCCGTGCGCACTCGGTAGGTGTTAAACGGCGTAGCCTGTTGTCAATCGTACTTTTGTTTATTGCTACCGTTGCGTGCGCTTGGCTTGAAGAAATGCAAAGGGTGTTGTTCTGTTTCCATGCACAAGCGGTTAAAGTAGGCGTTTCCCGTTTAATTATTCCCCCTTTGTTCTCACGTCTTGGAAGTTGGTATATTGTCGGTTCTGTAAAAACAGGTACTAATGTCATTCCGTTTGCTTGTGCGCCTTTATATGCCGTAGCTAATAAGCAATTCGCTTTCTCGCTCGTTTCTTTTGCATTTTTAAGCATTCGCACCGTTGGTTCCCGATCTATTATGTACCTATTTATTCTGTTTTTTGATGATTCTGAAATATCGTATTTTGTCGATACGTCCTCTTCCTGTTCTAATATGTCCCTTAAAAATACACCCCTGTCTTCTGGCTGTGGAATATCCGTATAGACATCTGAAAACAGCCCTTCTTTCCGTGTGCGTATGTTAGTCCAATAGAGCCGTACTCTGTTTTGCGCACTCACTAACGCACTGTTTATTTTAACCGGGAATAATCCGAGCTCGTTGCTGATGACTAACTCGTATTCTTTCCTCATTCGCACGTTTTCAAGCAAAAACTTTATATCGGGGTTAATCGCTTTTAGTTCTCTCAGTATTCGCACATACTCAAAGAAAAGTACGCTTCGGGGGTCTTTGAAATTAAGCCGCTTTCCGGCAAAACTGAAACCTTGGCACGGTGAGCCGCCTATAAGTAGGTCTATTTTTGGAAGGTCGCTACCTTTCACTTGGGTAACGTCCCCTAATTGTATCGTATCGGGAAAATTAAGCTGCGTTTGCGCTATGGCGTGTTTGTCTATCTCCGAAGCAAAGTATTTATCTACCTTGATTCCGGCTTCGTGTAGCGCAATCCTGCCGCAGCTCATCCCGTCGAACAAACTTAATACGTTCATAATCGAATTACTTTTATACGTCCGTTGGGTTGCTTAGCTTTTCACTTAGAAGGGTCGCTACCTTCTCGGCGGCTGCTCTGAACTCCCGGTTATACTTGTATTCTGGATCGTATTTCCGCAAATAGTAACTTATCGTGCTTTTGTCGTGGTTCGTTTCCTCGGCTATTCTGTGCGTGTATTCTCCGCGCTTCTTGCAATGGTGCGCGTATATCATCCGGGCGTAGACGTGCCAACGATTACGGCTGTCCTCCGCTACCGTCTTGAAGTTTACACCCATCGCCGTTAGGATGGCGGCTTTTATGTCGCGGTGCTTGGGCTGTTGCTCGTACTCAACAATCAGCCCTAAACTTTCCGCTACGTTGCGTTCAAGAGTCGCGCCTATACTCTGTTCCCAATTTGAAAGCATGTATATAGCGTCGCAATCAAGCAACAGCCGTATATCTACTTTCATCTGTTCTTTCCAATGTGCCGACGGCACTACATGGCGAAGTGGGTTTACAACCTCGAAGCCCCGCGCGGTAAGGCGTTCTTCTGCCCTGCCAAACCTCGCGGCGTACTCGGAAGGCTGTAACCCCGTTATCTTGCCACTTATGTAGTATTTTTTCTTCTCCATGTGCTGTTACTTGTTGTTTACTTGTTTTTTGCCCTCTACGGCGTTCTTTCTGTCTTGGTGTTCACTCTATCACCTTGACTGCCAAAACGCCGTCTGACGGCTCGCTATGGCTTTGTATCGCCTTTCTCGGCTGTTATGGTAGGTATTGTTTCAAGTCGTGGGCGGTAACTCTTGTTCTCAAAGCCTATCAAGTCGAACATTTCTATAAACCTGTCGGCTATCCGTGCCCCGTACCGCCTTTCTATATCCTCGTCGCCTATCAAGTTGGAGGTTATTATCGTGAACAGCTGGTTGTCGTAGCGGTAGTAAAGCAAATCAACCAACGGGCTAACCTCGTTACCCCAAACCTTCAAACTTGCAGGTTCTATACCAACGTCGTCAATGAAGAGCAATTCGGTGGTCTTCATGCGGTTTAGTAACTCTTGCTTCTCGCCCCTCGCTGCTTCCGTAAGGGATGAAGCTGGAATAACTACTACGCCCTTGCGCTCGTTCATGTATGGACTATCGTACAAAAGCCCTATAAGCTGCGCTATTGCCTTGGCTAACGTGGTCTTCCCGTTTCCCGGCTCTCCGTAAAGGAATAACCCCGGCTTTTGACTTGCCCCCAGCAGCCAACGGGCGGCGCGTCTGATGTGGTCTATCGTGGCTTCGTCCTTCTTTAGAACGTGTCCGCGCTTCTCCACTTGGTAGCGGTAACACTCGTATAGCATGTTCGGTATGTCTTCGGTGTACTTGCCTACCTTAAATCGTGCTACGTAGGTGCTTCTTCTTCGTAGGAGTTTCGCGAACTCTGCCAAATTCACCCTTTGCGACTGCTGTGCCTTTTGCTGGCTGCTTTTGTTTTCTGTCATCTTCTTTCTGTTTTACGTTATACTTTACCCGTAATTGGTTCACTAAGTGCCGAGCCGTGTCGCTGTAATCTTGATGTCGTACCTTGGTCAGTTGCCACTCGGCTACAATTTCCTTAGCCTCCTTGCGTAGCGTTTCGGGCGTTGCCTTTAGCTGCATGCAAATAACCTCAATGTTTGAACGGTTGGCTTCCTTGAAGAACTCGTTTAAGAAGGCTTCGTAGTTTTCCGCTTCGCTTTCTTCTTTGCCTGTTCCGTCCTCGCTCTCTCGCGTGCGCGCGTTATCATCATCAACAACAATATTATTATATTGATATGGATATTGATATAAGGTTGTCCCTTGGTTGTCGTTGGTTGCGTCTTGGTTGTCTTGGGTTGCCCCTTGGTTGTCTTGGGTTGCCCCTTGGTTGTCTTGGGTTGCCCCTTGGTTGTCGTTGGTTGCAGTCTTTCTCTTTTTCGTCATGTTGGGGTTTCCTCCCTTTTTCCCGTTCTGTATGCAGCGTTCTCTCCGTGCGGTATTCATGTCGAAGCGTGACTTTACAACCTTGAAGAAACTTCTTACCATAACATCCTCGCTTTCGTCTGGCTCTATATCGTCGAAGGCGTAATCAAACAAAACGCCTAATACCTTCTTGCACAACTCCGGCGGTAAGTCCATAACGGCTTCCTTTATGTCGCGGTAAATTACTATACTATCTTGGCTCATATAACTGATGCTTTAATCGGGACGCGCCCCGAAGGTCGCACTCCAGCTTGGTTAGTTACTCTTGTTATTCCGTTTCTCTGTATGCCAAACAAAATGCCTTGTCTACAATGGCGTTGCAAGCAAATGGCGAAGCGGAAAGGATGGAAAGGTCTACTACCTTGCGTTCGTCCCCGTCGCGCTCTGTGCGCTCCCTTACCTTGGCATTTATCCACGCCGTAATAACCACTTTTGCGGTATCTACGTCTTTCGTGCGTACAATGAAGTCGTAAGGCCTCTTTTCGGGTTCTTCCTCATTCTCGGTTCTTATCGCTACTTCGGCTTCAACCTTGTAGTATTTGGTATCGTTGCGTGCTTCCTCGCTGTCGTCTGTTTCCACGCCAGCTTCGTTCGCGCCTTCCTCTGCTTCTACAAACTTCCGTAGCCGTTCGTTGAGGATAACCACTCTATTAAGCAGCTTAACGTCCGTTATGTTGAAGTTGTAGTTAAAGTTCAATTCTATGTAGTCCGTGGCTACCTCAATGGCTTTTACCGCGTCTTGGGCTTGAAGAATGAAGCTATGGCGTTTGCTACCAATCGCTGCGCTTACCTTGAACGGGTAAAGCCCTTCCCGTTTGTCTGGCTTGGCTAATCTGCGTTGGTTGCTTACCTCTACGTCCTTTATCTCTTCGGCTTGGATACTGAAATTGATTTGCTGGGCTAAATCGCTGTCTATGTATCTGCCGCGTTCAAACAATATTTCGTTACGTTCTATTGTTACCGCTTCGCCCGTGCTTTCATCTACAAAATCTTCGTTCCATGACTTTAGCACGTTGGACGCTAAGAATTTCCCAACCATACGGCGAACGTCTGACGTTCTGAACCGTATTTCGTCCTTTCTGGTATGTGTTTTTTCTTGCTGCGTCATAACTCCTTTATAAAACTTGTTCGTAAAGGTCGGTAAAGGTACGCCCGACGTAGCGTGCCGTGCCGCGGTCGTGGAAGCAAAGCCGAGAGCCGAAGTACGCAGACGTAGCCGTAGCCGCGCAAGCCGCAACCGCGCACGAAAGCCCGGCATACGCGCCGGTAGTATTGCCGTCCTCTGCCTGCTTCTCGTCTACCTCAATGCAGAACCACGGGTAATATTTGCATTCGTTGGTATCTGCCCAGTTTGGTTTCCAACCTTCGTTAAGTGCTTCGGCAATGGTTTCCAACTTGCGGCGAGCTATCTCGTCCTTGCGGAAGCCCTGCTCCTTCATGCAGTCCTCGTCCATCGGCTCTATGCCCAAAACCTTGCAAGCGTCGGCGTAACTCTTTACGCGTTTTGTGATGTCGTACTCACGTTCTTCTATGCGGAAGTTGAAAACGCTAACGCTATCTTCTTCTACCATTTCCATTACTCTCTCCTGCGCGTCCGCTTTGCTGTCGTAACGTCCTACAAGCGTTTCGTCACCACCGTTTTTTACAAATAGAAAAATCTTCTTCATGTCGTTGTCATTTATTTGAATGTTAGAAAATGCTGCCTTCTTGGGGCTTGTGCGCGTCATCAAAGAGGATGTGTCTTTGCCTTGCTATGGCTAAACGTACTTCCTTAATGGCGTTCTTGCGTCCTAATAGGCTTTCTTCGTAGTCTAAAAGTTCCGTTTCGCTCTCCGCTAAGAAGTAGCCGCCCGACGTGGCTATTAGTCCGGGCAAAATATCCGTTGTGCGAATGTGGTTTATTAACTTGCGGCATCGTGCTTCGTCTATCTTGTACCCTGCAATACTCAACCGCATTACTATCGTCCGGTTCGTTACTGCGTTCTTCTTGCCTTGCTTGGTCTTTAGTCCTTGCAATATGACGGGCAGCAGCGTGTTCTCCTCGTACTCGCTTAGTGGCTGCGTCTGTTGGTCAAATCCTTTTATCATGGCTAAAACGGGCTTTTGTTGAACTTGATTTTTAATCCGGGCTTCGCGGTATATACAGTTTTGTGCGTCGCCCTCTGTATGCCTTCACGGAAAGCCGTAGGGTTGCCGTTTCCTTCGCTTATATGGATTAGTACGATGTTGTTTACTGCCGTCAGGTCGTTTGCCCTCAATGCGTCCAAACAAGTATAGTAGCTTAGGTGGCTTCTTCGTACACGCTCCTGCAAAGCTGCTGGAATGTCGCCGTTCTCAACTCTCTGCGCCAATATATCCGGGTCGTAGTTGCATTCTATCAGAATGTTGTTTAACCCCTTGAACTTGCACGGCAAATAGAATGTGTCGGTAGCGAACAATACGCCCCCGGTTTCCTCGTGCCAAATGTAGAAGCCGAGCGGTTCTGACGCGTCGTGCTTTGTCGCAAATGGAATAACCCGGAAATTGCCTAAAGCAAACGGAAGGTAGCCGTTCCCGTCCTCTGTCTGTCGTATGGCTGTGGGTTTCCAACTTGCGCGTATCTTGGCGTTCTCTATCGTGCCTTGTGAAGCGTAAACGGGTAGAGCATACTTTAGGAACTCGTTAATTCGTCCTGCGTGGTCGCCGTGTTCGTGTGTTATCAGACAGCCTACTACCTTGCTTACGTTTCCTTCCAAAGCTGCCAGCACTTGCTTGAATGGCTTTCCGGCTTCGAGCAGGAGGGCTTCGCGCTCGTTCTGCAAAACGTAGGCGTTACCCTCACTGCTTGACCCTATAACGGTAAGTTCCATGTTTAGAAAGCTGGTTTTGTGGCGTTATAGGTTTGTGCCGTTGGCTGTGCTGCTGGCTGCTGCGTCAGTATCGGCTGCGGTTGTGGCTGTTGGGTTGCTGGCTGTGCCTGGACAGCCGCCGCATTCGGGGCTATGCCAATAGTCGCGCCCGTGTTGGCTTCCTGCTTTATCTCCACGGCTACCGCGTCTACTACTTGGGTGCTGGTTTCGTCGCCATCGCCAAAGTCTGACCCGGTTATATACTCGTAAAGAGCCTTCTTCGCCTTGCGCTCTGCCTTGCCGCGTATTTGGTCGTTACTGCTGTAATCGTTCTTCACTACCGACACGTTAAGCGTAAAGGAGTTTTTCTCGCCGTTGTGTGAAAAACTAATCTTACATGCAAGTTCTGCGTACTGTGGGTTCGTGCTTTTGTCCTGCCCAATCTCAATAACGTATCGTACCCCTAACTTTTTAAGAAGGGCGGTATAGCCTTCCTTTGTCGGGTACATCCTTTCGGCGAGGATGTTGAATTGGTTGCCCGTTGGAAGCAAGCCAATAATAACCGCGTCTATAATGCAGTCGCGTACTACGTCACGGCTGTAAAGAGGCTTTATGTTACCGCGCTTGTCTGGCTTGCCCGTGCGGTCTGTCATGAAGCCTATCTTTGTGTTCATGAGAGGCATGAAAACTTTGCTCATCACCTCCTCTGTAAGTGCTTCACGAAGAAGGGTTACTACTCCTACGGCGTTAAACGCTGCCGCTACGTTGCCAACTATTTCTAACGTGGTCGCTTCTTGGCAAGCTAAAGCAAACTTTTCTTTAGCGGCCTCGATGGTCGCTGGTAATCTTGTACACATGGCTTTTATCCGTTTGTTACTGTAAAATCTTCTGTTGAAACTACCAACTTTACAAGCTGGCTGTTTACCGGGATGAACTCATTCACGCTCTCGGCGTTGTCTATGAATATCGGTGCGCTTACTCCGTGGAAGGCGCAAAGGGTGTTAATCACGTCCAGTCCTGCGTTTACCTTCCCGGCTGTGTTCTTGTCGGCGTATCTTACGCCGTCAATGTAGCAAACGCAGTCGGGTACTTGCTTCGCATCCTCTATCTGCGTGCGGTACATCTTGAACTGAACACGGCTAAACAAAGCGTTAACGCGGCGTTCTACCTCGTTCATCCTTGCTGTCGTGAGCTTGTCTATAAGCGTATCTTCGTTCTGAAGGTCGGCTTTCTGCTGTGCCAACTGTGCGGCTTCCTTGCGAAGTTTCGCTACCTCAGCATTATTGGTTTCTATGGTGGTGCGTACACTCAGTAAGCGTTCCACGTCTTTAAGCTGGGCGTTTATGCTCTCTTTGCGCTGGCGTAGCTCTGTCGTGTTGCTCGCGTTGGTGGTGCTGGCTGTTGGAAGCTGCGCAGAAAGGCTTGCTATCTCGCCTTGCAGCTTTACCCACTCGGGCAGCGTTTCGGGTTTGATGTCCGGCTCTGTGCTTACTCTTGGACTTTCGGCAAGTGTCTTGTTAAGGAGAGCGCGGCGGTTGGCTGTGTCAGTTGTTTCTGCGGTGTGCCTTGTTTCCAATGTGGCAAGCTCGCTGTTAAGTCGGCTTATCTCTGCGTTTTGCTGCTCTATTTGGGTGGTTAGCTCCTTGCCCTTTTCGTTGATGGTGTTAAGGCGTTTTTCCTTATCCTCGCCAAACTTTACCCTTGCGGCTTCGCGGTTCGCGTTGTATGCCCCCTTCGCGTCCTCATCCTTGCAACAAATGTTGAATAATGGGCAAACGAGGTTTTCTGCGTCGCCGCTGAGCTCCTCGGCGTTTACCTTGTACCAACTTTTGCGTAATGCGTCCTGCTGGCTCTTGGTTTCGTCCTTGTAACGCTGTACTTGCTGGATGCGTGTCTGTATTCTTGCCTTGTCGCTGGAATAGGTCGCTGCCATGCTTTTTACTTGCACTTCCAATGCCTGCATATCGCGTGCGGCGTTGTTGTAGGCTTCGTTTGTTTTGTAGGCTTGGTAACGGGCGGCTTCCTTGGCTTCAAAGAATACTTTTTGCTGGGCGGTCTTGCGCTCGTTGATTTGCTGCTGTATCTTTGCCGCACTCTCGTAGGCTATACGGTTGGCTTCTGCTGCCGACGATACCGCCGTGTCTATCTCTGTAAGCTCGCCTTCCAAACGTGTCTTGTCGGCTTCCAAAGCTGCGTAGTCGGGTGCTGCCGGGGTAACTCGCGTTATTGCGTCTATGGCAGTGGGTATCTTCTCCAGCCTGTCGCTTATCTTGTTTTTCCGTACCGCAACTTCGCGCTTGTAGTCTTCCAGCGTCTTGCCCGTCAGTCTGTCAAGAAGGGCGGCAAACTCGGCATTGTCTTTCGCTACGTCGGCTTCGCTTACGTCCCCGGCTATCTGCAAAAGCATTTCGCGCTGTGCCTTCCAATGAAGGGTAAGGAAATAGTAAGGGTCGGTTATTACCTTAAACACGGCTTCGGGGATGATGTCGTTAATGCGCTTGTCGTATTCTGCCTTTGTTTTCAATGGCACTCCGTTGCAGAAGTAGTTGGTATGGTGTCCATTCAGTACTCGCTCCGTTTCACCGTTAGGTACTTTCCATTCCTCAACCAATACGCGGCGGAACTCCACGCTATTAAGCGCGCCCGTTTCGGTGTCTATTACCTCAAAAGTGCCGCTTACCTCATGTTCAAGGTCAGGAATGAAGTTGCCGTTAGCGTCGTTGGTCTTTATGCCAAACTTGCTGTCGGTGTTGCCCTTGCTGTCCTTACCCCACAGAAGCCAGCTGAAAGCGTCCTTAATGGTTGTCTTACCCGTTCCGTTGCGTCCGCTGATGGTTGTCACGTCGTCGCAGAACTCTACCGTTACGTTGCGTAAGCCCTTGAAATTGCAAAGGGTCAAACGCTTAATTCTTACTTGCTTGCTCATATAGCTGTTGTTATTGTTATTTGTATTTGTTGTTTCCTGCTAATTGTAGTGCCTTTTCCGCGTCAATGATAATCAATGAGCCGCACTGTGTTATAGCTGCGTCCAACTTGCCGGACTGCTTCAAGCGTGAAGCGGTTGTTTTGCTGCATCCTAACAGGGTCATTAAGCCTTTAAGCCCGTAGACGTACCGCCGCTTCTCGGCTTCCTTTGGTGTCGTTCCGTTTAGAACTTGCCTTACTCGCGTTTCCACGATGTCTAAGAAATCGCCTAACGTAAGGTCTATTACTCGCGTGTTGTCGTTAATTTTCATATTGCTGTCTTACTTCAGTTATTATTCGTTGTCTTTTATATCGGGCAGTACTGCGGCACATGCCCAAAGTGAAGCACAAAAGTTGGAAACGATTAAGAGTGCCGCCCAAAATGGTATTGTGTCCACGTCTACTGCCAAACCGCAAATAGCTATATGCGCCCAAACGAGGAGTAGCTTGTCGTACCACTTTAAGGGGCGTTTCCACTTTATGCCGAAAATTCTATACAGTTCGTTCATAACTCAAATGTTTAAGAAGTTAATACTACTGTCGCTTTCATAGTTGCGTCTTGCCGCCCCCACTACTCGCGCTATCCTTGCACGTCTGCCAACTCTGAAAATATCATCGAAGTTGGTTAGCTCACGTGGAACAAACGCTATAAGAAGGACTACCGCTATAAAGGCGCGTTTCAATGGGTCAAGGCTGACGGGTACGCCGCACTTTGTGCAAAACCACCAAACGCACAATTCCGTAGCCTTTTGGATGCCAATCTTAGCGTATATGTTCCGGGCTGTGTTCTCTATGGTTCGCGACGAAACAAACAGCTTTTCGGCTACCTCTTTCTTGCTCGCTCCCCATGCCAATAGTTCGGCTATTTGGCTTTCGCGTTTGCTTAGTTTTACGTTCAGTTTCATGCTCCCCAGATGTTTTTGGTAACTCCGAAGCGGTTAAACACTCCTTCCACGGCTTCCGCTTGTGTTACCTTCGGTTCTATCGCTCCCATGCGGTATGCGTAGAAGCTGTTACGGTTATTGATGCCTAAAGCCTTCTTCAGTTCCTCTACGACTGTCTTGTAGTCGCCCATCTTCACTTGTTTCAAGCCGCTGTTAAAGCCCTGCCGGTTGCCTTTCTGTTTGTTATCTGTTAATACCATGACTTATAAAATTTAGAAATTATTGAATTTGAGCGCGGCTGGAGGTCCGCCCACCTCACGCCCGAAGCGTGCCGCGCTTGCGGTTCTGTTTCCTGCTGTCACCGGTTTATAGCCTTCACGAAAGGGATACTTTCTCCGTTGGCTTCTCTATCTGAATATGTGAACTTCGTATTATTGTGATACGTTGTTAGGTATAAAAGCCCTTATCCGATTAGTCTTCCTTGCTTTTTAGCCACTCGTCCCTACTCTTGCGGCACGCTTCTAAGCAGCTGCCGATGCAACTGAATAGCTCGCCGTCTGTATGGCGGTAGTCGTATTGCAACGGTGGTAGACTTTTCTACCGAGCCGTGTTGTGAAGAACTCAAAGCTTTCACTTCCTGCGGCGCAGACGCTGCATCCTCTTTCGTCGTTCATCTTTGTTACCATGTCTGTATCTCCTTTACTTGTTGTAAAATGTAATCCTTAAACCTCTTCTTAGCTTGCAGCAGCAACTGTCGTTGTTAAATGTAGCTTTCAAAGCGCGTGTTACGAACTTGTCCGCCAATTCTTCGCCAATCAAAGCAAGCAGCCCGGAAACGCCTACCAAAGTGTTTATACGCTTGCCTTCTGAGTTAATTCCGCTTGCCTTTATAAGGAAGTTGCGGTTTATTGTTTTGCTTGAATGTACCATATAGCTTTTTATTTAATTCAAAATTAGCGTGTTTTTGCTATTGCAAGCCGCAAGGAAATTGCGTAACTTTGCACTTGCATTATTAACACGGTGCAAAGATAGATAATAAGCATACAATATGCAAATAAAAAGCATACAAAATGCCTGTCTAAGCGAAGATTTAACATTCGGATACATACATGAACGAAGAAAATACCGTAAAGTCGCGCCTAAAGGCGTTTGTAGCGTACTTAAATATGAGTGAACGCGAATTTTGCCGTACTATCGGCGTGGGGTCTGCCTATATTGCAAGTATAAAGAAATCAATTAAGGCAGACAAATTGGAAGCAATAAACAGACAATATCCCGAACTTAACCCGGTTTGGCTTATACGTGGCGAAGGCGAAATGTTACAACGCAAAAACAATAACGGTATGCAATCGGAACAAACGGCAAGTATCGCGCCTTCCGAAATGCTTTATAAGCTGCTGGAAGATGCCAAAGAAGAAAAGTTCCGTTTGCTTTCTATCATTGAAAGTCAACAGCGTACCATCGAAACGCTTGCCGAACTGACTAAAAAAGCCAATGCCCAAACGGGCGCAGCTGCCAGAGGTACCGCTGTCGGTTAGTGTCCGGGCGTAAGGTCGGACTTTGGTAACGCCTAACACATTATAATAGAGGTATATAGAACAAATAAGCGCAGTATTATGGTGATACGACAAAACGCACAGAAACGCCCTTTTTGGCGCGTCTTTTTGTTTCGGCGACCAACTATGCCATTTTAACAAGAAATGCGCTTACATCGCAAATTTGACAGAAATAACAATACGGCCATGGTGGAAATTGAAGTAGATAAGTATTATAGCAATCGTGGTTACTATCCTTATATGACTGCGCAAATATTCGACGCGCTGGAAGCTGCCTACCTTTCGGGGGTTGCTACCGCGCTTGTGCCGGAAACGGACTACAATGCAATGGTATCTAATATAAACGCTTCACTATGCAAAGGACAAACAGCGACGCGGTAAACCGCCGTTTCTTTATTGCTATTGACGCGCTTGTTACCTATAAGAAAGTAACTTCTTTAAGTGGTTTTTGTGTCTTACACAGGTTAAGCCCTTCGCGCTATCGTGAAATGCGCCTACAATTCGGGCTAACTCCAAAGATGGGCTATATAGCGCGTTATCGTAATATAGAAATTGAAGCCCTCAGTATATTGGTGGCGAATTATCCAATATCCGCGCTTTGGCTTCTGACAGGGCACGGAAGAATGCTGACAAAGAAACTATGAAGTTTTCTATAAAGATAGGTTTACACGTTAAGCGTACCGCAAAGGAAACGAAAGAAACGGAAGAAGTACCCATTAGGCTGCGCGTGAGCTGGGCTTCTCTCTGCGTTGATATACGTTCCGGGTATGTTATCGCCCCTGCCAAATGGGACGAGGATAACTCTTGCGTCCGCCTTGGTTCTAAGAATAGCCATAAGCAGACTTCGGGCGAAATTAACCGCGCGTTAATCAACCTGTCGGCAAAGGTGGAGGAGGTGCTGTCTCGCTTTGAAATGGAAAACAAGCGTTCGCCCACTACTGCCGAATTTAAGGCGGCTTTTAATGAAGCGGCAGGACGCACAAAGCCAAAGGAAGAAAAGGAAGCCGCCGAGGTTATGGAGTTCTTCGAGGTGTTTGACCTCTTTACAACGGAAATGGGGGCTACTAATAATTGGTCTAAGGCGACCTACACGAAGTTTGCCAGCATTAAACGACACTTGCAAAGATTCTGCCCGTCGCTCTCGCTTTCGGACTTTTCAAAGGCTGACTTCGCGGCGTTCGTTTCCTATCTTCAGACGGAAGAAGATCAGCTTAACACTACGGTAGCCAAAAACGTAGGGTTCTTGCGCTGGTTCTTGCGCTGGGCTGCTTCCAATGGCTACTACAATGGCACGGCGCATCTGCAATATCGCCCACGTTTTAAGGGCTTGGACTGTAAGGAAGTTATTTATCTAAGCTGGGAGGAACTTCAACACTTTCTAAACTTCAAGTTCCCGAAAAACAAACCTTTGCTTCCTTCTGTCCGTGATGTGTTCTGCTTTTGCTGCTTTACGGGGCTTCGCTACTCTGACGTTGCCCGGTTGCGCGTGTCTGACGTGAAGCGCGAAGCAAATCCGCCGTACATCTCTATCGTGACAAAGAAAACTACCACGCGGTTACATATTGAACTGAACAAGTACGCGTTATCAATACTTGACAAATACAAAGACTTTGAACTACCAAAGGGCATGGCGTTGCCCGTCATTAGTAACGTGAAGATGAACGAGCACTTACACGAAGCCGCCGAAATCGCCGGGCTTGACGAGCCTATAAGAGTCGTCTCGTATCATGGTAGCGTGCGGACTGAGGAAATAGTGGAAAAATACGCGCTTCTAACCACTCACGCAGGAAGGCGCACGTTTATAGTAAATGCGCTTCGGCTGGGTATTCCTGCACCCGTTATAATGGAATGGACGGGGCACAGCGACTATAAAGCTATGAAGCCGTATATAAAAATCGTGGACGCGGCTAAGGTTGAAAACATGGATAAGTTCAATTCTTACGGCGAAGATGGAAAATAGGCGTACCCGAAAAAGTACCCGTTTTTCGCTTTAATGTTTAGAACTATTGGTTTCAAATGGTATTCACGGAAACGCAAAAAACGCAGCTAACTGCTTATAAATGAATACGGTTAGCTGCGTTTTGTTACTAAGGTGTTAGAGCCTATCTCTCCGCCAAAGTCAGCGTAACGAGTTGTAAAACAACAAGTTACGCTGTTGTTTCGGTTAAGGGTGCGCCAAATCTGCGCCAGAATTTTTCAGGTAATTGAACAAATGTCTTTAATCCACCGATATGATGCCTCTAACCTGTATAATTCATAGCGGAACATATTTGGCATACCCTTCTTCAATATGCT
>ERZ808252.954-NODE-954-length-23989-cov-4.614816_pt1 | contig 23989 bp, 19 predicted proteins | sample MGYA00521242_ERZ808252 | MGnify/ENA primary metagenome ERZ808252 (study PRJEB31516, sample SAMN03275581) | gut metagenome | biome: mammalia-associated habitat; material: feces | host: Papio cynocephalus | place: Kenya | collected 2012-08-07 ...
AGAGGAAATGTCCTGATTTTTTGGACGGGCTGACAGCCCGCCCAAACGGTATTTTATTTTTGTCGTTACTATAACACCCCCTACGATATAACTACTTCGCGGCTCGATTTCTCGGCTTGGAAAAGGATGAAAAACCTTGCCATAAACCTACAACCCTTGATATACGGGGCTTTTCCGGTTTGTCGTAATTATACCGTAAGGGCATACATTCGCCACCATGGCGATCTCCAGCGGCGTGGATGTGAAAACCCTGTCCAGTATGTTGGGCCACTTCAGCGCAGGGTTCACACTGGACACCTATATGCATATCACCAACGATATGCAACGAGGCGCGGCGGAGAAGATAGGTGGCTTCATGGAATCGGTCACGGCAGCCAACGCCCCGGAGCCTCCCGACCCGCCGGAGGAGAACCGGCGCAAGGTGATACCGTTCGAAAGGGTGGGGTAAGTAATGTAAAACAGCCACAGATAGAAGCGACTCTATCTGTGGCTGTTCACACTATTGCATATCAAGATTAATAGAATCTGTTTCTCTGTTCTTGATGTATCTGGTCTTCTTTGTAGGCGGCCATGATTCGCTGATATTCCTTCGGGTTATCATTTTCGCAGTCCAGTGTAACAATTCGGTCAACGTACGGCTTTAATGGTTCAGGGCTGTACCAAGGCTCTTTTATTGTGAGATAAATGATTTTTTTCGTCTTCTGCCGTTCTGCCATTTCATGTAGCATTTGAATCTCTTCTGGATTTTTCGTAACACTTTGCATCGGCCATACAATCATGAAGTCAAACGCATAATTGTCGTATTTATTGCTACTGCTCCTGGTGGATAGATTGTCGAAATAGATAGTAAGGTTCGACAATTGCATGGACTGTCCATACTTTTTAGGAACTTTTACTTTGGAAAGACCTGCCCAACGGAAGAAATCCTCCATCCCATCCTTTGTGGTATGAATAAGAAAGATTAGACCTTTAGACCTCCCTCGAACATTCAGTGCTTTTAGAAGTGTCCGGTGTTTTTCTTCATCGGCTATGCCGCAGATCAATAGCGTTTTCTCTGTCTCATTATTTAGGAAGCTTGCAATTTGCTTATAGGCGTTTTCTACATCAGACATGAAAATCCTCCTGATAAAACACTATCACAATGTGATTGGTTGGTAATTTTTTTAGCTGTACCTGACAATACAAAAACTACTATAAACCATTATAGGCGCTAAAAAGGAAAAACTCAAGTTTCCGTCGTGTCTGTGGCGAAATACCCGAGTTACACCCGTTAGGGATGGGTTAGGGATTTTGCGGTTTTCGGCGTTCCTCCGTACCGAGGTTGCAACCGTTATTTTACCGCGCTGACCACAATTGGGATGTGGTCAAGCGCATTTCAGAAATTGAACTTATAACGCAGAAAAACCGCCTAAAAAGGCGGTTTTTCAAAGAAAGTTGGTCCGAGTGACAGGATTCGAACCTGCGGCATCCTGCTCCCAAAGCAGGCGCGCTACCAACTGCGCTACACCCGGTTATTAAGTTATTTTATCCGGCTAGTCGTATTCTCCCAAAGCAAGCGCGCTACCAACTGCGCTAATCCCGGATTTTTGGTAATTCAGTTTTGCTCCAGATGTGGTCAAACATGTGGTCAAGCGGATATTTTGACCACCTTTACTTATGAGGGAAGCGCCTGTATCGCAGGCGTATCAAGGGATTGCGGACATGGCATTTTCCGGCTTGAAAGGGGAGCATCCTGCTCCCAAAGCAGGCGCGCTACCAGCTGCGCTACACCCGGATAGGTCTGCGCTTTGCCGTCGGGCGGGCTGCGGGAGGGGCCAAATGCGCCGGCCCGTCTTCCCTGCGGCTTCTTTTCGCGGCAAAATGATTATAACGCATTTCTTCCGACTTGACAACAGTTATTTTTTTGCATAAACTATAAGGAGTAAATCGATAATTGGAGGTTTGCTTCTATGAAACACTCGGAAAAAACCATGGACAAAGTCGTCGCCCTGTGCAAAAACCGCGGTTTCGTCTACCCCGGCAGCGAGATCTACGGCGGTTTGGCCAATTCCTGGGACTACGGTCCGCTGGGCGTGGAATATAAGAATAATGTGAAGCGTGCCTGGCTGAAAAAATTCGTCCAGGAGTGCCCCTACAATGTGGGTCTGGATTCTGCCATCCTGATGAACAAGCAGGTCTGGGTCGCCTCCGGCCATGTGGCCACCTTCAACGATCCGCTGATCGACTGCAAGGCCTGCAAAATGCGCCATCGGGCGGACAAGCTGGTGGAGGCCTATGTGCAGGAGCATGGCATGGATGTCAATGTGGAGGCCATGACCGGCGAAGAGCTGGTGGCCTTTATCCGCGACAACAAGGTCCCCTGCCCCGGCTGCGGCAAGTCTGATTTTACCGATATCCGCAAGTTCAATCTGATGTTCAAGACCCACCAGGGCGTTACGGAAGACAATTCCACCGAGGTCTACCTCCGCCCCGAAACGGCCCAGGGCATCTTTGTCAACTTCCGCAATATCCAGCGCACCACCCGCAAGAAGATCCCCTTCGGCGTGGCGCAGATCGGCAAGTCCTTCCGCAATGAGATCACCCCGGGCAACTTTATCTTCCGCATCCGTGAGTTTGAACAGATGGAGCTGGAGTTTTTCTGCAAGCCCGGCACCGATCTGGAATGGTTCCAGTATTGGCGGGAATATTGCCACAAGTGGCTCAAGGGCCTTGGCATGCAGGACGAGCATCTCCGCCTGCGGGACCACGAAAAGGAGGAGCTCTCCTTCTATTCCAAGGCCACCACAGACTTTGAATATCTCTTCCCCTTCGGCTGGGGTGAGCTTTGGGGTGTGGCCGACCGCACGGATTACGACCTGACCCAGCACATCAAGACCTCCGGTCAGGATCTGAGCTACTTTGATCCCGAGACCAACGAGCGCTATGTGCCCTATGTCATCGAGCCTTCTCTGGGCGCCGACCGTGTGGCGCTGGCCTTCCTGGTGGAGGCCTACGACGAAGAGGTCGTGGATCCCGAAAAGAACGACATCCGCGTGGTCATGCATTTCCATCCTGCGCTGGCGCCCTTTAAGTGCGCCGTGCTGCCCCTGAGCAAAAAGCTGGCGGGCAAGGCCCAGGAGATCCAGGCCATGCTGGCCAAGTCCTTCATGGTGGATTATGACGACGCCGGCTCCATCGGCAAGCGCTATCGCCGTCAGGACGAGATCGGTACGCCCTACTGCATCACGGTGGACTTTGAGACCGTGGGCGACGAAAACACGCCCGCCGACGACTGCGTCACCGTCCGCGACCGTGACACCATGGAGCAGGTGCGTATGCCCATCAGTGAGCTGGAGGCCTTTATCCGCAGCAAGCTGGAGTTCTGATGCATTTTCGGGCCTGACGGCAGCGTCAGGCCCTTTTCTTCTTTGATTCTTTACGAAAGGCAGGGACCGTCATGACGCCGGAACGTCTGTTGGATATTTTGCACACCGCAGAAAGGCTCAAGGATGTGACCCGCCATTCCTACACCTCCGGCGGACGGCATGAAAGCGTCGCGGAGCACAGCTGGCGGCTGGCGCTGATGGCCTTTTTCCTGCGGGACGCCTTTCCGGAGGCCGATCTGGACAAGGTCATCCGGATGTGTCTGATCCATGATCTTGGCGAAGCCTTCACCGGCGACATCCCCAGCTTTTTGAAAACCGCCGCAGACGAGGACCGGGAGGAAACGCTGCTGCTCCGCTGGACGGCGGCGCTGCCTGCGCCCTATGCAGAAGAGATGACGGCGCTTTATCAGGAGATGGCCGCGCTGCAGACACCGGAAGCCCGGATCTATAAGGCGCTGGACAATATGGAGGCCGTCCTGCAGCACAACGAAGCGCCCCTCTCCACCTGGGAGCCCAACGAATATCAGCTGAACCTGACCTACGGGCAGGAAAAGGCCGCCTTCTCCCCTGTTCTCTCCGCGCTGCGGCAGGCCCTGCGGGAGGAGACTCTGCGGAAGCTAAAAGCCCAATCGGATTAAAGGAAGGAAGCCGCCCATATGCTGGAAGGAATGTTCGTCACCGTCACCCGCTTCAAGAGCTGTCAGGGCAAATCGCCTTTCCCCATCGGAGCCCGTCTGCTCTGCCGGAAGGATCCCAATAATATTTACGATACCGAGGCCATCCGGGTCTTTGCCCGGGGCGGGATCGCCGTGGGCTATATCGCCAACAGCGCCTCCACCAAGGCCAACGGCACCATGTCCGCCGCCCGCATTTATGATTATGTGGGCCGGCAGTTTCTCATCGAGGTCTGCTTTTCCACCCAGACCAAGGTGATCTGTCAGGTGCTGCAAAAGGATCTTCAGGATCCCGCTCTGCTGGAGGCCTTTCTCCGGCCGGAGCCGGAGGAGGAGCAGACGCTGGCCGGGCTTTTCCCGGAGGACGCGCGCTGACCGCCGGTTTTCAGGCGGACGCCGTGCTTTTTCGGTGTTACACCTTGTCTCTGCCCCGCCGTCTGGGCGCTGACGGATCGTCCGTGCGGCCCAAAATATAATCTGTGCTCGTATGATAGAGCTGGGCCAGCTGCAGCAGGATATCCGTGGGCAGATCCCGATATCCCTGCTCATAGCGACAGTATTGCGGCTGCGTCAGCCCCAATCGCTCCGCAAGCTGCCGCTGCGTCAGATCGTGGTCCTCCCGCAGCTCCCGCACTCTTGGATAATACCCCATATTGCGCCCTCCTGATATCAGAATGGATATCTTGACTGTAACATGCAATTGTGGTACTATCCTTATATGATATCCATTTGGATATCATACCTTTTAAGGAAAAATCAAATTTTATGAATGATTATCAAGAAATGTATCTGCACATGTTTCGCGCAGTAGAAAAGGCCGTTCGTCTTCTGCAGCAAGCCCAAACAGAGGGAAAAAATGATTTTGATCAAAAGCGGCGTGACGCATTTGCGTCACGCCGCTGTTTCTGTCTGCCGCGCTATCGCAGTCCGATCACGAAAACCGCCAGCGCCGCCAGCGGCAGGACCGTCCAGGCGATATATCTTCCCGCAAGCTCAAGCTCCGAAGGCTCCGCATCCTCTGCGCTGCGGATCCGAAAGGCCAGATCCCAGCGGAACAGCTCGTCTGCAAACAGGATCCTGACCGCGTTGACGCCGCACAAAAATACGCCGCCGAACCAGGCAAGCCCCGTGCCCTTATGGGTCAGCTGGGGGCCCCGCATCAATTTCAGCAGGACCGCCGCGGAGGGCTTCACAGTGCTGACTGCCTTCCCGTTTTGATCCATTCCGGTCCCGCTGCCGTTCCAGTAGACGATCTCCGTATTTTCCAGCGTTCCGTCCTCTTTGAAGAGCCAGAGATCGCCGCCCGTTTCCACGACGCCCCCGCGGAACAGGATCGTTTCCCCCTCGCGAAGCTCCACGCCGGTCATGCGGTCTGCCATTTCCTCTCCCTGCGGGATAGCGGAGGGATCCTCCTTCACCGTATACGGGCCATAGGTCCGGCTTCCGTACTGAAATACCACCGTCTTATCCTCCGACACGGTAAAGCGCGCCGGTTCTCCCCGGAGCTTGCCGGAATATACGGTCTTTCCGTTTTCCACGCGCGGAACAAGGATGGCGCCCTGGTAGGCAAAGCCCACCCGCCGCAGCGTCACGGGATACAGCACCGCAAACACCAGAACCATCACGGTCATCCCGATCAGGATCCATTTCTGATAGCGGCCCAGCCTTTTGATTCGCTCCATCATTCTCCTCCTGTTCAGTCCTCCTCCGCCGCGGCTCGCAGCATATTGGAAAAATAGATCTCCAGATAGGAAAATTCCATGCCGCCGCCGATCACATAGGCGTGACCTTCGCCTTGCTCCTGCCAGCTGACGCAGACGGACTGGCCCTCGTCGTAGGGACTGTAAAAGAGGGTATAATCCGGCAGCTGCAGGGCTAGCGTCCGGGGATCCTCCGCCGCCTGCGCGGCCTTTTTTCCGGAATGGGTCGCCATGCTGCCAGGCAGGTTCAGGATCCGCAGAAAATAATTCAGATCCCGGCTGCCTGCCGGTGCGGTTTCCGCCGTCGCCTTTCGGGAAACCGTCGTCTCGCCTGCACCATAGGCCCGGCTGAACTGCCGCTCCAGCGTCTGCAGGTCCCGCTTCCATGCGGTCTGCACGGCGACCATGCGGATAAAGCAGCCGATCAGCACTGCGGCCGCGGCAATGGCCAGCACGCAGCAGGGCGCCAGCAGCTTTCCCCGAAGCCGGGAAAATCCTTTTGCCATAGGGGTCCCTCCTTTTTTACTGTCCGCCCGGCTGCCGGGCGCGGCGGCGTTTTGTCTCCGCCGTATATTTCGCGAACCAGTCGGAGATCTCCCGCAGGCGGCGCACCCGATGCTGAGGCTTGCCGGAACGGGAAAGCTCATGGTTTTCTCCCTTGAAGACCACCATACGGCTGTCCACGCCCATCTCCTTCAGGGCCGTAAACAGCTGATAGCCCTCGGCGATGGGACAGCGGTAATCGCAGTCGGAATGGATGATCAGCGTGGGCGTCTTGAAATTGCCGGCATATTTCAGCGGCGACTGCTGCCACATCTTTTCCGGATCCCGGAAGATCGTGGCGTCAGTCTGATATTCGCCAAAGAGGATGCCGATATCGGAAACGCCATAAAAGCTGATCCAGTTGGCGATGCTCCGCTGAGTGGCGGCGCAGCAGAACCGGTCCGTATGGCCGATGATCCAGTTGGTCATGAAGCCTCCGTAGCTGCCGCCGGTGACGGCCACGCGCCTTTGGTCGATCTGGGGATAGCGCGACAGCACCGCATCGGTGAAATCCATCAGGTTCTGATATTCCGACTGACCGTAGCGTCCCCGGATGTCGGCAAAGGCGTTGCCCCGGCCATCGGAGCCGATGGGATTGCAGAAGAAGACAAAATATCCCTGCCCCGCCCAATACTGCATCTCGTGATAAAACACCTTGCCGTAGACCGTGCGGGGGCCGCCGTGAATGTCCAGAACGGCAGGATAGGTCTTGCCGGGGTCGAAATTTATGGGCTTCAGGATCCAGCCGGTGATGTCCTCCCCCTGGCTGCGTAGGGTGATCTCCTCATAGTCGGAGATATAGCAGTCCTCCAGCGCCTTCTCGTTCAGCTCGGAAAGCCTGACATAGCTTCCGTCCTGCTCCAGCCGGTAAAGCTCCTGGAGCCTGCCGTCCAACATGGCGATGGCCAGCAGCTGGTCGTTTTCGCTCACATCAAAGGCATCGATGGAGCCATCGCCGCCATAGATCACCCGGGTCTCCCCTTCCCCATTGATGCGCAGCAGCTGGCAGCTGCCGCCGCGGGTCCGCAGGGTATAGACCGCGTCCTTCGTCACCCGGAGGCCATAGCCGCCGCCCAGACGGCAGTCGCTGCCCACAGAGTTATAAAGGCTGTCATAGTTTTCGCACAGAAGGCGCAGCGCGCCGGTTTCCACGTCATAGCGATAGAGGAAGGGGCACTCCTCATAGGCGTAGGTTTTTCCCTCGCTCATGGAGAGCAGCAGCCCGTCCTGCCAGCGCTCCAGCACGGAGAAGTAATATTGCCCCTGGGGATAAATGCAGGTAAGCTCACCGCCGGCGGGATCCACGGAAAACAGGCCGGGACGATAGTCCGGGCGGCCCTGATACCGTTCGCCGTAAAAATACAGCCGTCCCCTGCAGAAAACCGGGTCGGAAGCGTCCATATCCGGCGGCGTCAGCCGCAGCACCGTGTCTGCGGCGGGATCAAAGGTGAACAGAGCGGTGCGCTGTCTGCTCCGGTGGGCGCCGCCGTTGCTCCAGAAGGGATGCTCCTCCAGGACGATATAGTCCTCGTCCCGCTTTCCCTCCGCCTGCCGCTTTTCCCGCTCCTCCGCCGTCAGCAGATGGGCGTCCGGGCAGTCCTGCCGGATGTCGGCGGTGAAATAATATCTGCCGTCTCCCATGGGAAACAGCTCGCCGGCCTGCAGCGGCAGCTCAAAGGCCTTCTCTGCTTCGCCGCCATCGGTGGCCAGACGGTAATAGGCCGTAAAGGCTTCTCCCGCCTCCGCCCGCTTTTTCTCCCCCGCCGTGCGGCAAGCCGGAAAGAGCAGATGGGTCTCGTCCTCCCAGAAGAAGGCCCGCTCCTTCCCCATGCCGGAAAGGCGGCGGAGCCTATCGCCGTCCCAGAGATACAGGTTGGAGCAGTAGTCGTTATTTTCCCCATCGCAGCGGCTCACCACGAAGGCGGCCTGTCTGCCGCCGGACGCATAACGGAGACCGGACAAAAAACGGTAATCCAGAAACTGATCCAGCTTCAATGGCTTCATAAGGGCTGGTTCTCCTTTCTTTTGAAAAACGGAGCGCCGGAAGAGCGCTCCGTTTGTATTGTTGGGTTCAGTCCAGCGTATTGCTGGAGCCAAGCACATCGCGGATCTTATGGCGCACCATATCCCGCAGGGCGTCCCGGCCGTCCTTCAGATACTGCCGGGGATCAAAATGATCCGGATGCTCCACCAGATGCTTGCGGATGGCCGCCGTCATGCAAAGGCGCAGATCGGAATCGATATTGATCTTGCAGACGGCCATCTTCGAAGCCTGACGCAGCATCTCCTCGGGGATGCCGATGGCGTTGGGCATGGAGCCGCCGTATTCATTGACGATCTTCACGAACTCCTGGGGCACGGAGGAGCTGCCGTGGAGGACGATGGGGAAGCCGGGCAGGCGGCGCTCCACCTCCTCCAGAATGTCAAAGCGCAGGCGGGGCTTTGTGCCGGGCTTGAACTTATAGGCGCCGTGGCTGGTGCCGATGGCGATGGCAAGGCTGTCCACGCCGGTGCGGCTGACGAATTCCTCCACCTCCGCAGGGTTGGTAAACATGGCGTCCTCCGCGGAAACATTCACCGCGTCCTCGATGCCGGCCAGCTTGCCCAGCTCGCCCTCCACTACCACGCCCCGTGCGTGGGCATAGTCCACCACCTGCTTGGTCATGGCGATGTTTTCTTCAAAGCTGTATTTGCTGCCATCGATCATGACGGAGGAAAAGCCGCCGTCGATGCAGGACTTGCACACCTCAAAGCTTTCGCCGTGATCCAGATGCAGCGCGATGGGCAGCTCCGTATCCAGAATGGCCGCCTCCACCAGCTTGGTGAGATACACATGCTTTGCATATTTCCGCGCGCCGGCAGAGACCTGCAGGATCACCGGCGAGCGCTCCAACTGCGCCGCCTCCGTGATGCCCTGAATGATCTCCATATTGTTTACATTGAAGGCGCCGATGGCGTAGCCGCCCTGATAGGCCTTCTCAAACATTTCCTTCGTTGTGACCAGTGGCATGGTTCGTTCCCCCTGTCAGAATGATTTTTCCTGGGTTTTTCTTGATTTTACCACAGTTTTTCCCGCTGTGCAACCTCGTTTTCTCCTCCGCCGGCCCCGGCGGCCGCGTTGACTTTCCGCCGGTTTTCTGCTACCATAAGAGAAACTGTCTTATCATACGGAGGGTATCATCATGGAACTTCGCGGAGCCTGCATTTTCGGCCAGTCCGGCGGCCCGACCTCAGTCATCAACGCCAGCGCTTACGGCGTTTTTACCGCCGCTCTGGAGAGCGGCTGCATCACCCGCGTCCTGGGCGCAGCCCACGGCGTCAAGGGCATTTTGAACGACCGGCTCTATGACATCGGTCTGGAGGATCCCCAGGAGCTGGCCCTGCTCAAAAGCACGCCCTCCTCTGCCCTTGGCTCCTGCCGCTACAAGCTGAAGGACGCGGCGGCGGACGATACTGATTACAAGCGGATCCTGGAGATCTTCCGAAAATACGATGTGCGCTATTTCTTCTACAACGGCGGCAATGATTCCATGGACACCTGCAACAAGATCTCCAAATATATGCAGCAGGCGGGCTACGACTGCCGGGTGATCGGCGTTCCCAAGACCATCGACAACGATCTGGCCGGCACGGACCACTGCCCCGGCTTTGGCTCCGCCGCAAAGTATATCGCCACCTCCTGCATGGAGATCGCCCAGGACGCCCGGGTCTATGACACCGGGGCCGTCACCATCCTGGAATGCATGGGCCGCAACGCCGGCTGGCTCACCGCCGCCGCTTCGCTGGCTTCCATGCGGGATCAGGGACCGGACCTGATCTATCTGCCGGAGGTAGACTTTGATCTGGAGCGCTTTTTGGGCGACGTGCGCCGGGTCTGGAACGAAAAGCACAACTGCTTTATCGCCGTTTCCGAGGGCATTCACGACAGCGAAGGCACCTTTATCAACGAATATGCCGCCAAGGACATCGGCACCGATGCTTTCGGCCACAAGCAGATGGGCGGCGCGGCGGCCTATCTGGCGGCGCAGGTGAAGGAGCGCATGGGCGTCAAAACCCGGGCCATCGAGCTTTCCCTTCTGCAGCGGTGCGGCGCACATCTGGCTTCCCGGACGGATGTGGAGGAGGCCATCTGGCTGGGTCGCGAGGCCGTCCTTGCCGCCATCCGCGGCGAGACAGACAAAATGGTAGCGCTGGAGCGGGATCCGGACGCTGCCCGCTATGCGCCCCGGATCGTGCTCACCGATCTGACCGTCACCGCCAACGCGGAGCATGTGTTCCCGCTGGAATGGATCACGGAGGACGGCGCAGGCATCCGGTCCGAATTTGCCCGCTATGCCCTTCCGCTGATCGCCGGCCAGCCGGATTACTGCTGGGAGGAGGGCCTGCCCCGCTTTGCCCGGCTGAAAAAGATCCTGGCGGAATAATCTATTCGATCGTCTTGACGCAAGCGGCGTGACAGAATATCTGTCACGCCGCTTTTGCTGCTCTGTTTTCTTAAAGCATGGCTGCAAATAGATCCAGCTGGTTGCTCTCCGGCAGGCTGTTCAGCGCGCCGATCTCCCGCAGGGACTGGAGCACCGCCGAGCTTGCCTTGCCGCAGCGGATGGAGATATCCTCCTGAGACATAAAGGGCTCCCGCTGCCGCTCATCGGCGATGGACTGGGCCGCCGCCTCACCCACGCCGTTCAAAGCCATAAAGGGCGGGCGCAGGCCGTCGCCCTCGATGGTAAAGGCCTTCACATCCGACCGATAGATATCCATAGGCAGGAAGCGGAAGCCCCGCTTGCAGAACTCATGCATCAGCTCCAGCGTGATCATCTGATCGTCCTCCACCGCCGTGCGCTTGGGGTTGGCCTTCAGCTCCCGGTATTTTTTGCAGATGACCCCGTCGCCCTCCAGCGCCGCGGCGCAGTCGAAGGAATCCAGCTTATTGCTGAAATAAACGCAGTAATACTCCAGCGGATGGTGGACCTTGAACCAGGCGATCCGGTAAGACATCATGGTGTAGGCTACCGCGTGGCCGCGAGGGAACATATATTTGATCTTCTTGCAGGATTCGATGTACCAGTCGGGCAGCTGATGCTCCCGCATGGTCTCCTCCCACTCCGGCTTCAGGCCCTTGCCCTTTCGGACGGCCTCGGAGATGGTGAAGGAGAGCTTTTTGTCCAGGCCCATTGCGATGAGCTTGGTGGTGATGTCGTCGCGGACGGAGATCACATCGTTGATGGTGGCCAGTCCGGCGTTGATCACATCCTGGGCGTTGTTGCGCCAGACGTCCGTTCCGTGGGACAGGCCGGAGATACGCACCAGGCCCTCAAAGGTGGTTGGATGGGTCTCCATGAGCATGCTCCGGGCGTTTTTCGTGCCAAACTCCGGGATGCCGGCGGAGCCGGGCTGCTCCAGAATATCATCCGTCTCGATGCCCAGCGGCGAGATATCCGTAAAGATCCGCATGGTCTCCGGATCGTCCAGCGGGATATCCTGCGGCCCGACGCCGGAAAGGTTCTGCAGGTGGCGGATGATGGTGGGAACATCGTGGCCCAGCTCGTCCAGCTTCAGCAGGTTATCGTGGATGGAGTGGAAGTCGAAATGGGTGGTTATGATATCAGAATCCGGGTCGTCTGCCGGATGCTGCACCGGTGTGAACTCATAGATGGTGCGGTCGTTTGGGACGATGATCAGTCCGCCCGGATGCTGGCCGGTGGTGCGCTTAACGCCGGTGCAGCCGGAGACCAGATGGTTGATCTCTGCGTTGTTGACCACTCTTCCCCGCTCCTCCAGAAACTTTTTGACGAAGCCATAGGCCGTCTTGTCCTTGATGGTGCCGATGGTGCCGGCCTTGAAGACCTTGTCGCTGCCGAAAAGCTCAACGGTATACCGATGGATCTGCCCCTGACATTCGCCAGAGAAATTCAGGTCGATATCCGGCGTTTTGTCGGCGTTGAAGCCCAAAAAGGTGGCAAAGGGGATGTTGAAGCCGTCCTTGATCATCTTCGTGCCGCATTTGGGGCAGTCCAGATCAGGCATGTCCACGCCGGTCTGATAGATGGGGTCGTTGTCCCAGACGGAATGACGGCACTGAGGGCAGCGATAATGGGGCTTCAGGGCGTTGACCTCCGTGATGCCGCTGAGATAGGCCACGAAGGAAGAGCCCACCGAGCCTCGGGAGCCCACCAGATAGCCCATCTCGTTGGACTTTGCCACCAGCTTCTGGGCGATCATATACATCACATCAAAGCCGTGCTCCACGATGGGGATCAGCTCCGCATTGATGCGCTCGGTAATGATATCCGGCAGCGTGCCGTCCTCCTCATAGAGCGCCCTTGCCTTGGCCCAGCACATCTCCTGCAGATCCTCGGCGCTGTGCTCGATGGAGGGCGGATAGCTGCCCTGCAGCACCGGCTCGATAGATTCGCACTGATCGGCGATGGCGTTTGGATTTTTCACCACCACCTCATAGGCCCGCTCCGCGCCCAGATAGGAAAACTCCCGGAGCATCTCGTCGGTGCTCTTGAAATACAGCGGCGCCGGCTCCTCCGTCTCCTTAAAGCCCATGCCCGCCTGCAGGATCTCCCGGTAGATGCCGTCCTCCGGCTCCAGAAAATGCACATCGCCCGTGGCGCACACCGGCTTGTGCAGGGCATCGCCCAACCGCAGCACCGTGCGGTTGAACTCCCGCAGCTGCTCCTCATCCCGGGCCTGCTCCTTGTCGATCAGGAAATGATTGTTGGCCAGCGGCTGGATCTCCAGAAAATCAAAGAAGGATGCCAGCCGCATCAGCTCGCCCCAGGGCCGGCCGTCTACAATGGCGGAAAACAGCTCACCCATGACGCAGGCAGAGCCGCAGATCAGATTTTCCCGGCTCTTCTGCAGCTCAGACATGGGGATAATGGGCTTTTTATTGAAATATTTCAGGTGCGCATCGGAGATCAGCTTGTAAAGGGCGATAAGCCCCGGGCGGTTTTTCACCAGGATGATCAGATGGAAGGAGCGCTGCTTGCCCGGGCCCTTGCCCGTCCGCAGCTCCCGCAGAACGCCGTTGATATCCTCCACCCGCTGCGCGCCCTTTTGCTGCAGCATGGGGATGAAGCGCAGAAAGATCTCCGCCAGCACCCGGGCGTCGTCCGAAGCCCGGTGATGGTCAAATTTCAGCTCCATGGCATCGGCGATGATGTTCAGCTTGTGCTTTGCCAGCTGGGGCATCAGCGCCCGGGCGATCTCCACCGTGTCGATGGAGCATTCAGGGCATTCCAGTCCCTGCCGCTGGCAGGCCGCCGCCAGAAAAGCCATATCAAAGGGGGCATTGTGAGCGCAGAGGGGCCTTTTGCCGCAGAAGGCCAGAAACTCCGGCAGCGCCGTTTCAATAGGCGGCGCCTGCGCCACCGTGGCGTCGCTGATGCCGGTGAGCTGGGTGATCTTATAGGGGATGGCCTCCCGGGGCTTCACATAGGTATGGTAGCTCTCCCGGATCTCGCCGCCGGAGACCAGATAGGCCGCGATCTCGATGATCTCGCAGCTTGCGGCGCTGAGGCCGGTGGTCTCCGTATCAAAAACCACGATCTCGTCGGTCAGGGCGGCGCCGGTCTCCCCCCGGACGGCCCTTCCCTGCTCCAGATCGTCCACGCAGTAGGCCTCGATGCCATAAAGCACCTTGATATCTACGCCGGACTTTTTCAGCTTGGCCTGGGCGTTCATGGCCTCCGGAAAGGCCTGCACCACGCCGTGATCGGTGATGGCCATGGCCTTGTGTCCCATGGAGGCCGCCAGCTTCAGGGCCTTGCCCGGATCGCAGAGGGCGTCCATGCTGGACATGGTGGTATGCAGATGCAGCTCCACCCGCTTCTCCTTGGCCGTATCCTGCCGCACAGGCTTTTTTCGCTTCAAAACAGCGGAGAAGTTCAGCACCAGATCCTTATCAAATTGGGAATAATGCACCAGGCCCTGAGCCAATATGTAAGCGCCCGGCTTGATGCCATCCTCCAGCTCCGCCGCTTCCTCATCGGCAAGCACCTTGGAGGCCCGGATGGAGCCGGTACCGTCGCTGAACTCAAACATGACCACAGTCTTGCCCCGGCCGTTGAGCTTTTTGAACTCCACCATGAAGATTTCGCCCTGAACGGCCACCTTGCCGGAATCCATATTGATGTCTCCCAGCTTGACCAGCTCCCGGGGGAAGGGCTTGCCGTAGAGGATCTCGTCCTGCTCATTGGGGCGGAACATGGGGGCGTTTGGATCCCGCTTTGGGCGGAAGCTTCGTTCCCGCCGGGGCGGCTGCGCCGGCTCCGGCGCAGGCCTGGGTGCGCTGCGGAGCGGCGGAAGCTCCCGGCTCATCTGGGCCATGGTCTCCGCCCGCCGACGCTCAAAGCTCGTCTCCTGCTCCCGGGGGCCTTCAAACCGCAGCTTCACCGCCCGGCCCAGCAGCAGCTCCGCCTCCTGGCAAAGCACCGTCTGCAGCTGCTCCAGCCGGGTCAGGTGCCAGCGGGCCGCCGCCCGCAGCCGGATGCTGCCCTCCTCCATCCAAAGCTCCGCCTCCCGCAGACAGGGCTCCAGGGAGGGGTGCTTCTGGGCAAAGGTCTGCCGCAGGATCTCCGCAATCTGCCGCTGCTCCTCCGTTTTTTCCGCCGGCGGGGCCGGCGGCGCTTCTTCAGGCTCCGGCTGGAGCTCTGTCCGGCGCAGGGCGATGCGCACGCCGGGGATGCCATAAGCCCGGCAGACTGCCGCCCGGATCTGCTGCAGCTCCTCTTCCTCATAGGAGCATGGGGAAAGCAGCGTCACCGTCAGACCATCGCCTTCCGGGCAGACGCCCTCCACCGTCAGATCCCAAAGAGGGCCTTGCATTTCGGGCACCTTGGAAAACAGCGCCCGCAGGCTGGCATTTTCATTCATAGCTTTTCTCCCGTCATAGCCTCGATCTCCTGTAAAAGCCGGGGCAAAAGCTGCTCCTCCGGCACCTTGCAGATCACCTGGCCTTTTTTCAGGATCACGCCCTCGCCCCTTCCTCCGGCAATGCCGATATCCGCCTCCCGGGCCTCGCCGGGTCCATTGACCACACAGCCCATCACCGCCACAGTGAGCCTGGTCTGCAGCTTTTCCAGCCGCTTTTCCACCTGCTCCGCCAGGGCGATCAGGTCGATCTCCGTGCGGCCGCAGGTGGGACAGGAGACGATCCGCGCGCCATGGGTATGCAGATCCAGCGCCTTGAGGATCTTCCTTGCGGCATAGACCTCCCGCACCGGATCCGCCGTCAGCGAGACCCGCAGGGTATCGCCGATGCCGTCACACAAAAGCGCGCCGAAGGCCGCCGCCGAGCGCAGCGTGCCATATTCTTCATTTCCCGCCTCGGTCACGCCCAGATGCAGCGGGTATTCGCACCGCTCCGCCATCAGCCGGTAAGCCCGGATGGTGGAAAACACATCGGACATTTTCAGCGAGACGCAGAGATCGGTAAAGCCGCATTCCTCCAGCTGGGCGATGTTGCGCAGGGCGCACTGACAGAGGCCCTCCGGCGTCACGCCATAGAGCTCCCGCAGATCCCGGTCCATGCTGCCGCCGTTGACGCCCACCCGGATGGGGATCTTCCTTTCCCGGCAGGCGTCGGCCACGGCGCGGAGCTTATCCCGGTCGCCGATGTTGCCCGGATTGATGCGCACCTTATCCACGCCGTTCCGGACGGCCTCCAGCGCCAGACGATAGTCAAAATGGATATCCGCCACCAGCGGGAGATCCACCGCCCGACGAATGGGGCCGATGGCCCGAGCCGCTTCCAGATCCGGCACCGCCAGCCGCACGATCTGGCAGCCTGCCTGCTGCAGGGCACGGATCTGAGCCACGGTGGCGGAGACGTCCTGCGTCTTTGTATTGCACATGGACTGGATCACCAGCGGCGCGCCGCCGCCCAGGGGGATCCCGCCCACCATGATCTGTCTTTTACTTCCCATCGTCTTTGCTCCTTACCTGCCGACGAGCCGGGCGATATCCTGATAGGTGACGAACAGGAACAGCCCCAAAAGCAGCGCCATGCCGATCAGCGACGCCGTTCCCTCATATTTGGGATCCAGCTTCTTGCCCCGGATCAGCTCGATGAGCAAAAACAGCAGCTTTCCGCCGTCCAGCGCAGGAATGGGCAACAGGTTGACAAAGGCCAGATTGATGCTGATATAGGCCACAAAGCTCCACATGGAGCGCATGGAGGTCTTGGCCAGCGCCCCCATCTCCCCCGCGATGCCCACAGTGCCCATCATGTCGGAGGCGCCCACCTGCCCCGTGACCAGCATCTTCAGGCCGACCACCGCCGACTGCAGATAGGTCATGGCGTTTTTGCAGGCATAGCCTGCCTTCCGGAAGAGGCCCAGCTGCTCCACCTGCAGCTCAAAGCCATAGAGATAAGCGCCGCTCTCCTCATCCAAAACGGTCTTTTTCATTTCAAAATCCTGCAGGCGGACGGTCTTTCCGTCCCGCTTCAGGGTGATGTCATAGCGCTGATCCTTGTCATAGGCCATGGCCATATTGAAATCCGCCATGGTGTAGATATGGAAATCATTGACCCGGACGATGCGGTCGCCCTCCTGAAAGCCCCGGCCATTGGCGCTGTCTGCCGCGGCATAGGGAAAGCCCTCCAGAAAGCCCGCCATCACCGGGGTGGTGTGGCTCTTCACCGGCAGCATCAGCAAAAAAATGATGAGCACGCCGGTAATAAAGTTCATCAGCGCGCCGGCGGCGCACACCAGAAACCGCCGGGGCAGGCTGGCTTCCGCAAAGCTGCCCTCTGTGGGGGCGCTTTCGCTGTCGGTGGCGCCCTTCTGGCCCACCAGCAGCTCCTCCTCGCCGGCGTCCTCCCCCTGCATCATCACGGCGCCGCCCAAGGGCAGCAGCCGCAGGGCATAGACCGTCCCCTTATATTCCTTCTTCAGGATGGCGGGGCCGAAGCCAATGGTAAACTGCAGCACATGGATGCCCGAGAGCTTCGCCACGATAAAATGGCCAAGCTCATGAACAAAGATCAGCAGTCCGAATACAACGATGGCAATCAAGTAGCTCATAAAAACCGCCTTTTACTGTTTTGCCGCGGCCGCCCTTGCCAGGCGGTCTGTCTCGTAAATGTCCTCCAGAGAGGGCTCCTGCACAAAGGGCGTCTGTCGGGCCGCACGCTCCACCCGGCGGTAGATCTCCCCGAAGGGGATCTCCTCCCGGAGAAAGGCCGCCACTGCCGCCTCGTTGGCGCCGTTGATGGCAGCGCCCAGATTGCCGCCCCGCTCCATGACCTCCCGGCACAGGGCCATGGCGGGAAAGGCGGCTTCGTCCGGCGGATAAAAGCTCAGCTTCCCCGCCGCCGCCAGATCCAGCCGCTTCCGGCAGGAGGGCAGCCGGTGAGGATAGTCCACCGCATATTGAATGGGCAGGCGCATATCCGGCGGCGAGAGCTGGGCCAGCGTGCTGCCGTCCCGAAACTCCACCAGCGAATGAACGATGCTCTCCCGATGGACCAGCACCTGGATCTGCTCCGGCCGCACATGGAACAGGTGCATCGCCTCGATCATCTCAAAGCCCTTGTTCATCATGGTGGCGGAATCCACCGTGATCTTTGCGCCCATGCTCCAGCTGGGGTGCTTCAGCGCCTGGGTCGGCGTCATATGCTCCATTTCCTCCGCCGTTTTGCCGAAAAATGGCCCGCCGGAGGCCGTCAGCAAAATCCGCTCCACTTCCTCCGGCGCGCTGCCCTGCAGGCACTGGAAAATGGCGCTGTGCTCCGAATCCACAGGGAGGATCTCCACGCCGTTTTCCCTTGCCAGCCGGTTCACCAGCGTCCCGGCGCACACCAGCGATTCCTTGTTTGCCAGCGCCAGCGTTTTTTTCGCCCGGATGGCCGCCACCGTGGGCGCCAGCCCGGCAATGCCCACCACGGCGTTCAGCGTCAGCTCCGCGTCCTCCGCTGCGGCGCAGGCGCAGACGCCCTCCCGGCCGGAAAGGATCTCTGTCTCCGACCGGCCGGCCAGCCGCTTCTGCAAAGCCTCCGCCAGTTCTTCCTTGCCCACAGCCGCCAGCCGGGGCCTGTGCCGCAGAATCTGCTGCTCCAGCAGGTCGATGCGGCTGCCGGCAGCCAGCGCCGTCACTTCATAGCCCCGCTCCAGCGCCACCTCCAGCGTCTGCACGCCGATGGAGCCGGTGGAGCCGATCACCGCGATCCGCTTCATCATAGTTTATCCGCCGATCCGCGGAAGTATGTGCTGATAAAGCAGCTCAAACAGCGGCGCTGCGAAGGTGATGCTGTCGAACCGGTCCCAGACGCCGCCGTGGCCCGGGAAGATCTTGCCGTAATCCTTGATGCCCGCGCCCCGCTTGATAACGGAAAGGCTCAGATCGCCCAGCTGACCCATAGAGGAGCCCACTGCGCCGAACAGGATGGCCGGCAGCAGGCCCATCTCCACGCCGAACCGCTGCCGCAGGATCACTACATACAAAACGCACACCAAAACGGCGAAGATCAGCCCGCCCAGCGAGCCCTCCACCGTTTTTTTCGGGCTCACATAGGGCGCCAGCTTGTGCTTGCCCATGGCCCGGCCCACAAACATGGCCGCGCTGTCGCAGACCCAGACGGTGACCCAGGGCATCAGCACCAGCAGCGCGCCGTTTTCCCCGTTGCGGATGCGCAGCACGGAGGAAAACATCAGCGGCAGGATCAGCGCCGCAAGCATGCCCTTGCCCAGCATATCGTAGGTGATGGTCTTGTGGTCAAACACGGCGCAGGCCAGCGCCGCCATGGCATACAAGGTCGCCACCAGCAGAAAGCCGAAAAGGCCCTTCTCCACACGGGAGGTCACCAGCGGCACGCAGAAGGCTGCGGCGCAGGAAAGATACAGAAACAGGTGCTTGGGGACGGAATGGGTAGCATAAAGCAGCTCCCAGACGCCCACCGCGCAGAAAAAGCCCCAGAACAGGGTCAGCCAGATCGTGTCCAGCACGAACAGCAGGGGGATGAACAGGCCGATGGCTACCACGGCCGTGATCACACGGGTCTTCATGGTTCAAATACCTCCAAATCTCCGTTTCCGCTGCTGATAGGCCAGGATCGCGGCATCCATCTGCCGCTCATCAAAATCCGGCCACAGCACATCGGAAAAATAAAACTCCGTATAGGCATTCTGCCACAGCAGAAAATTGGACAGCCGCACCTCGCCGCCGGGGCGGATCATCAGGTCCGGGTCCGGGATGTCCGCAGAATACAGGCAGCCGGCGAACCGCGCCTCGTCGATCTCCTCGGGCCGAAGCGTCCCTGCGGTACACTGCTCCGCCAGCAGCCGGGCCGCCCGCACCAGCTCCGCCCGCCCGCCGTAATTCAGGCAGACGCTCACCAGCATGCCGGTGGTGGTGCGGGAGATGGCGTTGGTCTCGTCGATCAGCGCCCGCAGCTCCGAAGAAAAGGGCGTCAGATCGCCGAAAAACTGCAGGCGAATGTTCTTTTCCCGCATTTCCCGAATGGCCTTATGCAGATATTTTTCCAGCAGGCGCAGGATCTCCTGCACCTCCTCCGGCGGACGCTTCCAGTTTTCCGTGGAAAAGGCGTAAACGGTAAAATATTCAATGCCCAGATCGGAAAGATATTCCGCGTCCTTTTGAAAGGTCTCGCTGCCGGCGGAATGGCCAAAGGTGCGGGGCATGCCCCGCTTCTGGGCCCAGCGGCCGTTGCCGTCCATGACCACGGCGATGTGCCGGGGCAGCTGCGCCCGATCCGGTGCGGGCAGCTTTTTCTTTTTTTGAAACAGCATATGCGCTCCTTGGAAAGAGGGCGGCGCCCTGCGCCGCCCTCTCGTTGTGATCCTGTTGCGTTCAGATAGCCAGCAGCTCCTGCTCCTTCTTGGCAGATTCCCCGTCGGCCAGCTTGCAGTGCTTATCGGTCAGCTCCTGCATATCCTTCTCCAGGGCCTTCAGGTCATCCTCGGTGATCTCAGAGGCCTTCTGCTGCTTTTTGAAGGCCTCCAGCGCTTCCCGGCGCACGTTGCGGATAGCGACCTTGGTGTCCTCCGTCATCTTCTTCACACTCTTGATCAGATCCCGGCGGCGCTCCTCCGTCAGCTGGGGGAACAGCAGGCGGATGACCTTGCCGTCGTTGGTGGGATTGATGCCCAGGTCAGAGGCCAGAATGGCCTTTTCAATGAGCTTCAGGGCGCTGGCGTCCCAGGGCTGGATGGAAAGCATCCGGGGCTCCGGCGTGGAGACGGATGCGATCTGCTGGATGGGCGTGGCCGCGCCGTAATAATCGACCGTGATCTTGTCCAGGACAGCCGCATTGGCGCGGCCGGCACGGATGGTGTTGAAATCTTGCTTCATGACTTCGATGGACTTTTCCATTTTCACCTGATAGGGTTCGCATTTCGGATTCATAAACGCACCTCCGTTATGATTATAAAAATTAAGATCAAAAGTTATACATCCATGCCCACATAGGTCCCCACGGCTTCGCCCATGAGCACCCGGCGGATGTTTTTGGGATCCTTCAGCGCAAAGACCAGCAGAGGGATATGGTTATCCATGGCAAGCGCCGTGGCCGCAGTATCCATCACGCCCAGGCCCCGGGCCAGAACCTCGCTGTAGGAGATCCGGTCAAAGCGCTTGGCTGTGGGCACCCGGGCCGGGTCGGCATCGTAAACGCCGTCAACATTTTTCGCCAGCAGAATGGCGTCGGCATGGATCTCCGCCGCCCGGAGGGCCGCCGCCGTATCTGTAGAAAAATAAGGACAGCCGCTGCCGCAGGCAAAGATGACCACCGTTCCCTGCTCCAGATGGCGCACGGCGTTCACCTGATTAAAGGCTTCGGAGATACGGGTGATATCCAGCGCGGTCTGCACCACCGCAGGGATCTCATGCTGCTCCAGCACATCGCAGAGGGCCAGCGCGTTCATGGTGGTGGCAAGCATGCCCATCTGATCCGCCCGGGAACGCTCCAGCTTTCCCTCGCCGTTTTTCACGCCGCGCCAGAAGTTTCCGCCGCCCACCACCAGACCGATCTGGACGCCGCTCCGGACACATTCGCCGATGGCCTCAGCCACGCTGTGGAGGGTGGAAAAATCCAGGCCGGTCTTATTTCCGCCGGCCAGCGCTTCGCCGCTGATCTTCAGCAGGATGCGCCGATATTTTGGGGTCTCCATCTATCTGCACCTGATTTCTTTCGTTTTCTGCGTTCGTTTGCCCTTGTATTTTACTATATTCTCCGTCATTTTGGAAGCCTTTTCCCGCAAATTTCGAAAAAAGTTACAGGGAAAGGTTCCGGGCGGACCGCCTCTCTTGTTCTCTCTCCCGATCTTGCTCAAAAGGCCCGGTCTCATGGTCGAGACCGGGCCTTGCGCTTTTCTATTCCCAAGGGGCTTATTCCGCCAGCTGTTCCGCCACGACGGCGGCGCAGCGGGCGCAGAGACCGTCCTCCCGCTGAGAGGCGGTATGCTTCCAGCAGCGGGGGCACTTGACGCCGCGCGCCTCGGATACGGCCACCCGGACGCCTGCCACCGGCGTTTCCTCCGCAGCGGCAAAGACTGCCGGATCCTCCGTCGCCTCCACATCAGAGACGATGAACAGATCGGCCCACTGATCGCCAAAGTCCTTCCGGATGGCTTCCAGCGCGGCCCTGCCGGCATCGTTGGCGGCCAGCGTTACATGCGCCTCCAGCGCCTTACCGATCTTCTTTGCGGCGCGTGCGGCCTCCAGGGCGGCATTGACGCCGTCCCGCAGCTGCTCCAGCGCGGCCCATTTGTCCATTTCCTCCTGGCTCAGAGCATATTCCGCAAAGGCGGGGTTGAAGGTGTTCAGCAGGATGTTGCGCACATCGTCTTCCTTCCGGTGGGGCATGGCCTGCCAGATCTCATCGCAGGTAAATGCCAGGATGGGTGCAAACAGACGGGTCATGGTGTCCAGGATCAGATACAGCGCCGTCTGGGCAGAGCGGCGGCTCAGGCTGGCTTCGCCGTCGCAATACAGGCGGTCCTTGATGATATCCAGATAGAAGCTGGACAGGTCCACCACGCAGAAATCGTTGATGGCGTGGGAGATCACATGGAATTCATAATTATCATAGGCCTTCAGTGCCGTGGCGGTGAGCTGGTTCAGGCGGGTGATGGCCCAGCGGTCCAGCGGCAGCAGCTCCTCTGGCTTTACCGGCGCATCGGGGTCGAAGCCCACCAGGTTGTCCAGCATATATTTCGCCGTGTTGCGGAACTTCAGATAGTTCTGGCTCAGCTGCTTGAAGATATTGTCGGAGCAGCGGACATCCACATGGTAGTCGGCGGAGCCGGCCCACAGACGAAGCATATCCGCGCCGTATTTCTGAATGATCTCGTTGGGGTCCATGCCGTTGCCCAGACTCTTGTGCATGGCCCGGCCCTCGCCGTCCACGGTCCAGCCATGGGTCAGGCACTGACGGAAGGGCGCGCCCTTGCCCAGCGCGCCGACGGCGATGAGCAGCGAGCTCTGGAACCAGCCGCGATACTGATCCAGACCCTCCAGATACATATCTGCCGGCCAGAAGCCCTGGTCCCGCTGCATGGAGGCAAAGTGGGAGGAGCCGGAGTCGAACCAGCCGTCCAGCGTGTCGCTCTCCTTGCGGAAGCCCTGCTTGCTGCCGCAGTGGGGGCATGCAAAGCCCTGGGGCAGGATATGAGAGGCCTCTCTGGCGAACCAGGCGTTGGAGCCCTCCGCCGCAAAGAGCCTGGAAATGGCGTCGATGGTCTCGTCGGTGCAGATGGGCTTGCCGCAGTCCTCACAATAGAAGACCGGGATGGGCAGGCCCCATTTCCGCTGGCGGGAGATGCACCAGTCGTTGCGCTCCCGAATCATGGACTGGATCCGGTCCTTGCCCCATTCGGGGACCCAGCGCACCTCCTCCGTGGCGGCGCAGGCCTCGGCCTTGAAGGAATCCACGGAGCAGAACCACTGGGAGGTTGCCCGGAAGATCACAGGCTTTTTGCAGCGCCAGCAGTGGGGATAGGAATGGACGATGTCCTCGCTGGCCAGCAGCGCGCCGGTCTCCCGCAGCCTGGGCAGGACGAAATCGTTGGCCTTGGAGATATGGACGCCGTTGAACACCTCGTCGGTCATAACGCCCTTTTCATTGACAGGGACGGCGATCTCGATGTTGGCCTTGCCCTGACGGTTATATTCCATGCAGATGAAATAGTCCTCCGCGCCGAAGCCAGGGGCCGTGTGGACGCAGCCGGAGCCGGCGTCCAGCGTTACATGGTCGCCGTTGAGGATGACGGAATCCACCTGCTCCAGCAGAGGATGCTTCGCGGTCATCAACTCAAACTCGGAGCCGGGCAGGCGGCAAAGCTCGGTATAGCTTTCGATGCCGGCGGCCTTGCAGACGCTTTCCGCCAGCTCGGAGGCCACGATATAGACCTCGCCGCAGGGCGCCTGGATCAGGCTATATTCCAGCCGGGCATTGAGACAGATGGCCCGGTTGCCGGGCAGCGTCCAGGGGGTGGTGGTCCAGATCACAAAGAACAGGCGGCTCAAATCGCAATACTGCGCCAGCTTGCCATGATCGTCCTTGATGGGGAACTTGACAAAGATGGTGGTGCAGGGGTCGTTCTGATATTCGATCTCCGCCTCGGCCAGGGCGGTCTCGTCGGTATAGCACCAGTAGACCGGCTTCTTGCCCTTATAAATATAGCCCTTTTTGAACATCTCGCCGAAAATGCGGACCTCCTCCGCCTCAAAGCTG